>Ga0066372_10000666_pt1 | contig 13112 bp, 10 predicted proteins | sample Knorr_S15_td_250_FD_77011 | JGI IMG/M metagenome (GOLD analysis project Ga0066372, IMG submission 77011) | Marine microbial communities from Southern Atlantic Ocean transect - Knorr_S15_td_250_ad_251m_LV_A | ecosystem: Environmental > Aquatic > Marine > Oceanic | place: Southern Atlantic ocean... | reverse complement strand
TGGAAGTTTTACTACAAGAATTTGCTTGGCCAAAAGCATATCCGCTACGTCCCCAACGCCGGCCACTCGCTCGACGGCTCGGATGCCGTTTACAGCCTGGCCGCCTACTACAACGCGATTTTGAACAAGACCAAGCTGCCCGAGTACGATTGGAATGTACAGGAAGACGGCTCGATCAGAGTGACCACCAAGGTCCGCCCGAAGGAGGTGCTGCTCTGGCAATGTACCAACACGGAGACGCGGGACTTTCGCATCGAGACCACCGGCAAGACGTGGAAAAGCAGCAAGCTTAAGCCGGTGAGCCGTGGCACTTACGTGGGCAAGGTGTCCGAGCCGGCCAAGGGCTGGACGGCGTTTATGGTAGAGTTGACTTACGCCGAGCCGATCAAGCGCGGTATATCAACCAAGCGCGGCGGGCGGCTTGGCCAGGCGACAGGCCGTGTGGGTGCGCCGTTCAAGTTCACCACCGGCGTGAACGTATTGCCGGAAACGATGCCATTCGAGTTCAAGCGCATGCCGATCCCGAACCGGTAGCGTCTGGCCAGGTTTGGTTTCTCTCAGCCCTTGACGCGGACGAGTTTCATGATGCGTCCGTCCACGTTCCAGTCCTGAACGTACAGGTTGCCATCGGCGTCCCAGCCGGAGCCATGGGTGCCGCTGAAGAGGCCCTCGATCCAGTCCGCCTGTTTGATGCCATAGTTGCTGCCCTGTTTGCGATCCGGGTTGTGGCCGAGCACCGCCATGATGGTGTTGGTCTTGTCGAGGATGACCACGCGGCCGTGCAGGTCCGGCACCGAGACATAGTCGCCCTGCACGGAAACAGAGGTTGGCATACCGAGGCCGCCTATGACTTCGTTGATGTATTCGCCCTCGAGGCTGTAGTGCAGCAGGCGGCCGCGGGGCTGGTGGTTGCGGTCGCAGATCAGAAGGCGGTTCGGCTCGTAACGAGTGTCTAGCGTCATGCCGTGCGCGGTGTTGAACTGCCGCGGCCCGTTTCCCTTGGCCCCGAAGTGCTTCAGGTATTTGCCGGCCTTGTCGAAGATGAAAATAATGTTGCTGGCGTAGCCGTCGGATAGAAAAATATTGCCGTCGTCGGACACCGTGATGGCGGTGGGATTGAATGGTGTTGCATTTAGTCCGGACTCCGCAGGGAAGGGCAGGCGCAGCGCTACCTTGCCGTCTGCGGCGTTGAACTTGATCCCCTCTGCGTTGGCGTTGCGCGCTCCGTAAAGGTACTCCGTGCCGCCCTCGTCTCGAATCTCGATGTCGTGCAGTCTGGTGTACGGCTCGCCAGGAAACTCGCGGGCCACTTTGCCGTCCGGTGAAAAGGCGATCACACCCTTGTCGGCACTGGTGTAGACCGTGCCGTCCTTGCCGACGATCACGCCACCGTGTGTCGGGCCGATGGCGGATTTGCCGTCCGCGGTGAGTCCCCAGCCGGGCACAGTGTCAAAGGTCATCAGGCCGGTACCCATGCGCACACCAGCAGGAGCTTCCGGCTGGGCTTCGTGGTGGTGTCCATCACCCTCGGCATGACTGTGATCATGGTCGTGCGAGTGCTGATGGTCGGACTGGCCGCAGCCTGCCAAAAACAGGACAGCAATAAGGAAGGTGAAAAGAGGCTTCATAGCACGGAGACTGTCGCTGCTCTGAAGTCGCATTTCAAGTCGTTTAGCGCTTATCGTAAAAGGCAATCCAATAGTGAGCAGTGTATGCTCGTATGAGCGACTCAGTTAAAACGAGCTGAACCTCACTTTTCCCGGGGCCATTTCTGGAACGGAAGGGTGGGTGACGGGTTGCTTTCCTCACGGAATTTTTTCCATTTGGTGCGCTGATCCAGCTTTTCCTCCCAGGTGGCACAACCCTGTGCACTCAGGAGAACACATAGGAGGGCGACACCAATAAGCATCCTGGCCGTGGGTGAAAAAATTAATCTGTGATGTCTCATGGGCTTCAGGTGAAGAGTTTTGTGTAGGCTAGGTGCACACCGATCACTAGGAAGGCGAGGAAGGAGAGCCAAAGCATGACGTCCCAAACCTTGCCGGCACGGAGTCTTGGATCGCTTTTTTTGTAGCGGAAATAGAGGACCGAAAAACCCAGCATTGGCAGGAGGATGGCCTGCATGGTGCCTGCCGTAAGGATCAGCCAAATAGGCGCGGGAAAGACTGCGTAAATGGTGACAGCAATCGCCGGCAGGGCCACGCCAAGGCCTTTCACAACTTTTTTCTTTTGGGCCTCATTCAGTTTGGCAAAGCCGAGCACGTTGACTGCGTCCGCGGCCAGTCGCGACTGTGCGGCGAGCGCCACATAGAAAGTTGAGAACAGGACGGCAAATGCGCCGAACAAGAAGATGCCCTGAGCCGCGGCACCGAACACCGGTGCATACATCGCCGAGAGAGTCTGGATGAGTTCGGATTTTTCCGGCAACAATCCAGAGCGTCCGAGGATGGCTGCTCCGAGCAAATAAAAGGCGATGGTGCAAAAGGTGTAGACGATCATGGCGCCCCAGGCATCCCACTGCATCACCTTCAACCAGCCCTTGGCCCGGTCAAGCCAGGAGTCGGAGTCGTCCCTCGGGCCGATCCACTTTCCGTAGCCTTTTTCCTGGCACCAATACGGGTAGGCAATCAGTTCCGCACCACCAACACCGATGATGCCGAATGTGGCCAGAGCGGTCGTGAGGGGTTTTAACTCCGCCGTTGGTTCAGGGATCCGAAAGCTCAATCCCCGGACGATGTCGCTAACCGACACCGCCCAAGCGTCATGGGTTTGCAGCGCAAAGAGGTTTACGATGGTCACCAGCGTGAAGGTCACCACCATGAAAATACAGAATCGCTCGATGAAATTAAAGTTGCCCCATACCAAAAGAACGATGGCGATCAGCGTGAGGATGCCGGCCCAGTATTTGTCGTCCTTGGAGTAGTTTTCGTCCATGGCCGGGCCGGTTTGTTCAGCTGTCTGAGCCTTGGCCATAAGTTCGGTGATTTGCTCGTTGAGCTTGGTCAAGCGCCCGGCGTCGGTGTCCGCTTGGTTTTTCAACTCGGCCTGGGCGACTTCCAGTTGGACCTTGGTTTGGACGTACTCGTTGTATGTCCGCCCCTCCTCGGTGAGTGGGACGCTGATAGACATCGCCTGGCCAACACCGCCAACAATGCCGCCCTGTTGGGCGACGATGGCGATGAACAGCAGGAACCAGTACCAGATGATCCAATTGCCGTTGAGGATACGCGGGCCAGGAACCTCATTGAGGGCGGCGAGTGAGGTTTTGCCGGAGGAGATGGTGTGGCGACCAAGCTCGATCTGGGTGAACACCTTGATGATGCATCCGAAGATGATCAGCCAGAGAAAATCGAAGCCGGCCTCCGCCCCGGTGCGGGTGGTGGCGATGAGTTCGCCGGAACCCACGATTGAGCCGGCGAGGATCATTCCCGGGCCGATGTTCCGGAGAATCCCCAGCTTGGTCGTGGGTGCGGATCTAATTTCGTCTGTTGGGTTTAGCGCCATGCTTCGGTCCAGTCTGCAGTTTTGATCTGGCTCGCGATATGCCACTCGAGCATCGTGTGAAGCAATTGATCTTTCTGCGCCTGATGCGCGGGGTTGTTCCAAAGGTCGTTCACTTCACTTGGATCGTTTTTCAGGTCGAACAATTGTCCGTACGATTCGCCGAGAAAATGAACCAGTTTCCAGTCGCGACCACGGATCATTGTCATGAAGTCGCTGGTGGTGAAGTTGCCGTCGCGCTGTTGTTCGGCAAACACAAATTCGCGCCCAGTCCATTCACCGCCGTCGAGCGCCGCGGCAGGGGAGATGCCCTCGAGGGTGTCCGGCACGGGTACACCGGCCCAGTCGAGAATCAGCGGTGCGAGATCAAGTGACTGCAACAGGCTATCAAGTACTCGGTCTCCTGCAAAGCGTTTGGGCGCCCGGATGATCAACGGTACCCGGACAACCTGCTCGTACATCGTCCATTTCTGGCTGTGTCCATGGTCGGTCAGGCAGTCGCCGTGGTCTGAAGTGAAGACGATAATCGAGTTATCGAGGTAACCGGTTTCCTCGAGCGTGTCGATCAGTTCGCCGATCTTTTCGTCGATCAGCGTGACATTGGCCATGTAGTGCCGGCGTTGGAGGAGTCGCTGTTCCTCGGTGGGGTTTAGTTGGTGCACCACCGAGTCGTGGTCGACTTTAGTGTTGTGAACGCGCATGCCCTTGAATGCTTCGGGCTGATTGTCGAGGTCGTCCTGTGAAAGCTTGGCCAAGGGCAGGTCGCGGTTGATGTACGGCTGCAGATGTCGTGGCGTCGGGTCGTACGGTGGATGCGGGCCGGGAAAGCCAACTTGCAGAAAGAGCGGCTGGTTAATCGGATGGCTTTGCATCCACCACTTCGCCAGGTCGCCAACGAAGTTGTCGGAGTGAGTTTCCTCGGGGAGATCCCAGGTGAATGCGCCGAGGCACTGGTCGTAGTCGGTGCGTTTCCGGTAAAGCTCGCGCTGCTGCTTGACCAGGTCGCGCGCTCGGAGCGCCTTGTCCCACTCGTCGTAAAAGTAGCGACCCTCGAGATAGCGATCCTTGTTCTCAACGACATAGCGTTGGTGGAAGCCGCACTTGGCGTCGTAGGGAAACGTGTGCATTTTGCCGACGTTGACGCAGTGATAGCCGCTCTGGTTGAGTAACTCGACCCAGCTGTGCTGCCATGTGTCCGCGTTTTTCAAGATCCCGGTTGTGTGTGGATAATAGCCGGTAAACAGGCTGGCCCGCGCGCTGGCGCACGATGGCGCTGTGACGTAACAGTTCCGGAACGTCACCCCCTCGTGAACGAGGCGGTCGAGGTTCGGGGTGTCAACATAGTCAAAACCCAGCGCGTTGATGGTGTCCAAACGCTGCTGGTCCGTGATGATGAGGATGATGTTTGGGCGGTCGTCGGCCATAATGCAGAGCGCTTGGCGACGTTAGTCTTGCAATATCATCCGCACGCAGACCGGCTTGCTGAGCTTGATCTCATTACCGGTGAACTTGAGTTTGCCGGTGTCTTGATTGATACGGAACACGACCACGTTGTCTGATTGCTGGTTGGCAGCAAGCAGGAACTGGCCGGTGGGATCGATGCCGAAGTTACGCGGGGTGGAGCCTCGGGTGGACTCGTGGCCAATCGCGGTCAACTTGCCGTTCTTCTCGTTGATCCGGAACATGGCTATGCTGTTGTGGCCGCGGTTCGAGCCGTAGAGGAACTGGCCGCTGGGATGCACAAGTACCTCGGCGGTGCTATTGCCCTCCACGGGGTGGGGCACGCTCGAGAGGGTCTGCAGTGTACGGAGACGGCCGCGCTTTGCATTGTAGCGAAAGGCGGTCACCGTCTGCGTAATCTCGTTGATGACATAGGCGAATTTCCCGTCCGGGTGAAAGCTGAAGTGACGCGGGCCGGAACCGGGTTCTAGTTTGGCACCGTCAAACTTGGTCTCGGCGATTGCACCGGTCTTTTCGTCGAAACTGAACACCAGCACCTTGTCGATGCCGAGGTCGGGCGCGAAGGCGAACTTGTTATTCGGGCCGACGTGGACCGAGTGGGCGTGCGGGGCCTTTTGACGTGAATGCACGCTGGAGCCCTTGTGTTTGATCTGCGAAACCAAAGTACCAACGGAGCCATCCTTTTTGATAGGCAACACCGAGGTGCTGCCTCCGCCATAGTGGGCCACGAGCACATATTTGCCGGTGGCATCAACGGTGAGATGGCACGGGCCGGTGTCGCCGGAGGGTTGTTGGTTGATTTTGCTTAGCTTGCCGCCCTTAACATCCAGTGCGAACGCTGTGACCCCTCCGCCCTTTTTGCCGTCAAAAGTGCTGACCTCGTTGACGGTATAGAGGGTTTTCCCGTTTGGGTGGATCTTGAGAAACGACGGGTTCGTCAGGCCGTCCACGGCGTTGAGTTTCTTCAGACTGCCGTCCTGCAGGTTGAGTTGAAACAGATGAACGCTCTCCTTGTCGGGGGTCGAGTAGCTGCCGAAACAGACCAGGGCCTTACTCGGCTCGGCGCCCGCCTGGCCAAGCGTGGTGGCGAGGCCAAGCGCGGTGAGAGTGGTTATCCGGAAAAACGTGTGGAGTGTCATGCGGCCAATAAGACGGAAACGAGGTGCCGCTTGCAAGACTGTTTTGCGTTTCATTGCCGGGTCAAGGCTGCTACGAATTGTCGCACGTGAAACTGATTTCGCGCATCATCCTTTATCCACTCTGTTTGTTCGTCGCCATTTGGTGTTGGAATGGTTTCCGCGATGCCTATGAGAACATGCAGATAGTCCGGTTCGGCGTCGAGTTGGATGAGGGGGAAGAGATACCGCTCGAGGTCGGTAGCGCGGAAACCGGCGGCTCCGAAAAGGCATTCGATATCGACGCGGTCAATCGCATGCTCACCAACTCGACACAAGACGAGGTCGAAGATAAGGCCCTCCCCAAGACCGAGCCGCCGGCAAAGGGCGAAAACACCAAACAGGTCGACGCTGTGGAAACGGAACCTCTTGAGAAAAAGGCCGGGATGATGACCTATTTTAGTGGGATGCTGGCTGCGCTAATTGTGTTTGCACTGCTGGTGGCGCGCGATCTTGGCCACCTGATCGGCGAACGAGTCGGTGGGAATTATTTAACCAAAAGCGACAAGTCGCGAAAGGCTGACATGTACGAGGAGGCCGAGGCGATATGGGCGAACGGGGCATTCGTGGATGCCATTGATTCATTCCGCGACTACCTCAAGGTTTTTCCGGGCGAATACCATGTCCACAAGCGCATTGCTGATATTTACGAAAAGGATCTGGTGAGCTTTCGCGCTGCGGCGATGGAGTACGAGGAAATGCTGGAAATGGACATCCCTACGGCCCGCTGGGGATGGGTCGCCATCCATCTCTGCAACCTTTACTCGGGGAAACTGGACGACTCGGATCGGGCACTCTCGCTGCTACGGCGCGTGGCCGACGAGTGCGGTGACACCCCGCCCGCAGCAAAGGCCCGCGAGCGCCTGGCCAAGATTGCCGCAGGGTGAATACGCTTGGCAAAGCGACTACGGCTTGTTGATTTCACTCGCTCAGCCTGTAGTCAACCCAAGCACAACAAGGAGGGGCGAGGAGGGGTTTCCCATTATTTCAGCGCGTCGTCGATCGCCGCCTCGAGCCTGGCCATTGGATGTCCGTGCCAGACGACAGCGCCATCCTTTACCACGAAGGCGTGCGGGATGCCGTTAACATCGTATTTCCCCATGTAGCCCTTGGAGGTGCTGTTGCCCTCGTCGATCGCGACGGTGTAGTTCATCTTGCTTCCCATACGAGTTACGAAGGGCTCAACTGTGCCGAGTTTCTCGTTGCTAATGCCGATAATATTAACGCCGCGATCCTTGTATTGCTGCTGAATCTGCGTCAGGTGGGGGATGCTGGTACGGCAGGGGGGGCACCACGTTGCCCAGAACTCGACAACGTGCACGCCATTCGAGATATCGACCGGGTTGCCTTTCACCCAGTGGGCCACGGCCAGCGCGGCTGCTGGCTCACCTGATGCTTGGGCTTGAGGCGCTCCCGAACCACCTCCTGCGGAACAGCCAGTCAATAAAGAGGGAACGGTAATCAGTGCTGTCGATATACAAAAAAACAAAATTGTTTTCATGGGGATAAACTGCCCCTGTGATTGGGCTGGCGCAAGTCTTTTTTGGTAAAAAGTTTGTAACGCACTGGTGTGTTGCCTAGCCTGTTGCGCATGAAATCATGGCTGCTTGGCGCTGCATGCGCCACACTGGTTTTCATTTCAGGTTGCGGCTCCGAGTCCAGTGACTCTTCCGGTAACGGTTTGTCGATCGTGGTCATCCCCAAGGGCACGACGCATGAATTCTGGAAGTCGATCCACGCCGGTGCCATCAAGGCCAAGCAGGAACTCGAGGCCGCAGGCCAGCCGGTGGAGATCATCTGGAAAGGTCCGCTCAAGGAGGACGACCGAGACGAGCAGATCAAGGTCGTCGAGAACTTCATCGCCCGGGGGGTGGACGGCATGGTGCTCGCGCCACTCGACGACAAGGCGCTCGTTCGTCCGGTCGAGACGGCCGGCAACGCTAAGATCCCGGTAGTGATCATCGATTCCGGTTTGCAGTCGGACAACTACGCCAGCTTCGTCGCGACCGACAACTACCTTGGCGGTCGAATGGGAGGCGCGCACCTGGGCAAGCTGCTCGGCGGCAAGGGCGGTGTGTTGCTGCTGCGTTACGCCGTTGGCTCGGCCAGCACGACCAAGCGCGAGAATGGATTCCTAGACGAACTGAAGGAAAACTTCCCCGATATCAGGGTGCTCTCGTCCGAGCAATATGCCGGGGCCACCCGCGACCTGGCCTACACTGCCTCGCAAAATCTGCTGAGCCGTTATGGCGATGAGGTGAACGGCGTGTTTTGTCCAAACGAGTCGGTGAGCGTCTCGATGACTAAGGCCCTGCGGGACATTGGCAAGGGAAGGGGCACGGTGAAAATTATCGGCTTCGACACCAGCGTGCAGTCGTTGCGAGACCTTAAGGCCGGCGACGTGCAGGGGCTCGTCGTGCAGAATCCGGTCAAGATGGGCTACCTCGGTGTGATGACACTGGTTGATCACCTTGGCGGCAAGAGCGTGGCCAAGCGCATCGACACTGGCGTGGCGCTCGTCACCAGTGAAAACATGGCTCAGCCGGAAATGCAGGAACTTCTCAACCCACCTCTCGAGAAATACCTAGGCAACGGCAACTGATTGCCGCTCGGATGCTAGAGAATTCATCCAGCACCCCCCCGCTTCCCCGCCTGCAGATCGAGGGGATGTCCAAGCGCTTCGGCCCGACTGTTGCACTCGAGGGCGTGAGTCTCGAAGTCGCTGCCGGGGAGGTGCACGCGCTCATCGGCGAAAACGGCGCCGGCAAAAGCACGCTGATGAAGGTGCTCAGCGGCGCGCACCGACCGGATGCCGGCAGGCTCACTCTCGAGGGCCAGCTGTTTGAGCCGAGCGATCCGCTGCACGCCCGCAACTGCGGCGTGGCGATGATATATCAGGAGCTGAACCTCGCGCCCGATCTCTCGGTGGAGGAGAATATCCTACTGGGCCGCGAGCCGGTGACGCTTGGCTGGATCAGGCGTGCCGAGCGTCGTCGCCTAGCCAAGCGCGCGCTGGAGGAAATCGGCCAGTCGCAAATGCCGCTCGATGCCCCGGTCCGCTCGCTGACCATCGCCCAGCAGCAGTTGGTCGAGATAGCCCGTGCGCTCGTAGGCGACCCGCGCGTGCTCATCATGGACGAGCCGACCAGCAGCCTCACGCAAGTCGATACGCAGAACCTTTTCGGCGTGATCGAACGCATGAGTCGGCGCGGCGTCAGCGTCATTTACATCAGCCATTTTCTCGAGGAATGCCAGCGAGTGGCCGGTCGTTACACGGTGCTGCGCGATGGCCAAAGCGTCGGCACCGGTGCAATGGATGAGGCAAGCCTCGAGCAGATTATCCAGCTGATGGTAGGCCGGAAGATTGATGAAATATATCCGCGCACGAGTCGAACTGCTGGTGAGCCTGTGCTGGAGTTGAGCGGCGTCGCCGGCTTGGCCAAGCCGGGTTGCGTGAACCTGACATTGTGCTCCGGCGAAATCCTCGGCGTATTCGGTCTGGTTGGCGCAGGTCGCACGGAGACGCTGCGGGCAGTATTCGGGCTCGACCGCTTGGTCAAGGGTAGAGTCAGCGTTTTTTCCCGCGAGGCAACCCGCTCGACTCCGGCCAAGCGCTTAGCCAACGGCGTCGGGTTGCTGAGCGAAAACCGCAAGGAGGAAGGCTTACTGCTCAACCGCAGCCTCGCAGACAACCTAACGCTGACACGGTTCGGTTCGGTGTCGCGTTTTGGCTTGGTGAGCGACGCAGCGCAGGCGGCGGCTTCCGGCGAATGGCTGCTCAGGCTCGATGTCAAGGCATCGGGCGCCGACCAGCTGGTCGGCGAGTTGTCAGGTGGCAACCAGCAGAAGATCGCCATTGGCCGACTGCTGCATCACAACGCCCAGATTCTGCTGCTTGATGAGCCGACGCGAGGAATCGACGTCGGCAGCAAGGCGCAGATTTACCGGCTGATGAACGAGTTGGCCGGGCAGGGGAAGGCGGTGCTGTTTGTCAGTTCTTATCTGCCGGAGTTGCTTGGTGTGTGCGACCGCATCGGCGTGATGTGCCGTGGCGAATTCTCACGCGTGCGCCCGGTTGCCGAATGGAGTGAGCAGGAAATCATCCTCACCGCCGTGGGCCAGGCGGAGCTGGGGGAGGCTGCCGCGTGAACTGGGCCAAGCTCGGCAGTAGCGATTTCCTCAAGGCGATCAGGCCGTTTGTCGGGCTGTTTGTTGTGCTGTTGCTGTTCGCGATGGATAGCGAGTTGCGGTCAGTTATTTTCAAGGGCGGCAATTTCAAGACCATCCTCACGCAGACGGTCATTGTTGCCATTGGTGCGATGGGAATGACGATGGTGATCGTGAGTGGCGGCATTGACCTGAGCGCCGGGTCGGTTGTCGCCCTGTGCAGCGTGGTGACAGCCAGGCTGATCGAGCAGGGCCACGGCTTTGTGGCGGTGCTCGCGTTAACGGTACTGATCGGGGGGCTAGTCGGCTTGGCCAACGGAGGCATCATCACGACGGTTCGGATGATGCCGTTCATCGTCACGCTCGGCATGATGGGCATCGCTCGGGGCATCTCCAAGTGGCTCGCCAACAACCAGACTGTGAACCCGGAGCAGCCGCTCGAGTCGGTCAACCGCCTGATGGACAACAGCCAGTCGCCGCTCACATTTTTCCCGCTGCCGGATGGTGTGTGGCTGGCGCTTGGCCTTGCGGTGGTGATGGCCGTGGTGTTGCGCTCGACCGTGTTTGGCCGGTACGTGTTTGCCATCGGATCAAACGAAGACACCGCCCGGTTGTGCGGCATCCGCGTGAACTTTAACAAGGTGATAATTTACGCATTGGCTGGCGCGTTTTTTGGTTTGGCTGGGGTGATGCAGTTTTCGCGGCTGACACAGGGCGATCCCTCGGTGGCGATTGGGCTCGAGTTGCAGATCATCGCTGCGGTGGTCATTGGCGGTGCAAGCCTGAGCGGCGGCGCGGGCAGCATCCCCGGCTCGGTCATCGGCGCGTTCATGATGGCCTGCCTCGCGAACGGCTCGAGCATCAAGGATTGGCCCAACTACATGCAGGAAATCATCATCGGCGTGGTGATTATCCTCGCCGTCGGCATGGACAAGGTTGAGCCGTTCATCCAGCGCCTGTTGAAACGGCAGTCGTCGTCGAACTGACCCACGCTTGGCCAAGTGGGTGGGCCGGTTTAGAATGCAGCTTTCGGTGGCCAAGGGGTTCATAAAAATAGCCGGGGCAAGGGAGCATAATCTCAAGAATCTGACGCTTGAGATTCCCCGTGACAAGCTGGTGGTGATCACCGGGCCAAGTGGCTCGGGCAAATCATCGCTGGCGTTTGACACGCTTTTTGCCGAGGGGCAGCGGAAGTACGTCGAGACACTCTCGTCGTACGCCCGGCAGTTTCTTGATCAACTGCAGAAGCCGGACGTCGATCACATCGAGGGGCTCTCGCCGGCAATCGCCATCGAGCAGCGTTCCTCAGGCGGCAATCCGCGATCGACTATCGCCACCACCACCGAGATTTACGACTACCTGCGGTTGCTGTTTGCCAACGTGGGCCAGGCGCACTGCCCGGAGAGCGGCGAGCCGATTTATCGCTTGAGCACAAGTGACATCATAGAGGAACTGCTCGCGCTGCCGGAGGAAACGCGGGTGATGCTGCTCGCGCCGGTGGTTGAGAAACAGAAGGGCGAGTTTCGTGACGTGCTGGAAAAACTGGCCCGTGAGGGGTTCGTGCGGGCGCGAATCGACGGTGGATTGGCGGAACTCGAGGCCGACACGCGATTCAAGCTCGATCCAAAGAAAGCGCACTCGATCGAGGTCGTGGTTGATCGGCTGGTCGTAAGCGACAAGGCACGAGGTCGCTTGGCCGACTCGGTCGAGACCTGCCTTAAGTGGGGCGAAGGCAAAATAATCGCGCTGCACCAAGCGCCCGGGCTCGATCGTTCGCAATGGCGCGAGAGCAAGCTGTCGAACCGACTGGCCAGCCCGGCCACCGGCAAAAGCTATGAGCCGATGACGCCGAAACATTTCTCGTTCAACTCGCCGTACGGCGCTTGTCCGGCCTGTTCCGGGCTTGGTCAGCGGCCGGTGTTCGACGATGGACTGATGGTCGGCGACCCGGACAAGTCACTTGAGCAGGGTGTTATCCTGCCGTGGACCAAGGGCGGCGCGCGAATGGTCGCCCACTACAACGGGTTGCTGAAAAATTTGGCGCGTCATTATGGGGCGGACTTGGCCAAGCCGTACCGCCGCCTGGCCAAGCGATTTACGGAGGTGCTGTTTCACGGCTCGGGCGACGAGGCGATCGACTTTCAATTCACCCGCAGTGGCAAACAAACGACGACGACCAAGCCGTTCGACGGGATTTTGGCCAACCTCAACCGGCTGTACGAGGAGACGAGCAGCGAGACGACGCGGCGGCGGCTCCGGGCGTTCATGAGTCCGCAAACCTGCGAGGCGTGCCAGGGCCAGCGGCTTCGCGAGGTGGTGCTGGCGGTGACGCTGCACAGCGCGAAACAGCCTGAGGCGAAGTTCCGTTTTGGTGGCTTGTCGATCATGGATGTCTGCCGGCTGTCGATCGACGAGGCGTTGCCGTTTTTCGAGGCATTGGAGCTGGACGAGCTTGGCAAAAAAATCGCCACCGACGTGGTGCGCGAGATCACCTCGCGGCTCGGTTTTTTGCAGGATGTCGGGCTGGGCTACCTGACACTCAACCGCACAAGCGGCACACTCAGCGGTGGCGAGGCGCAGCGCATCCGCCTGGCCACGCAAATCGGCGCGGGACTGGTGGGCGTGCTGTACATTCTCGACGAGCCGAGCATCGGCCTGCACGCGCGTGACAACGAGCAGTTGCTCGCCACACTCGAGGGACTGCGCGACTTGGGGAACACGGTACTGGTGGTGGAGCACGACGAGGAGACGATTCGCCGGGCGGATCACGTCATCGACATGGGGCCGGGCGCCGGCCTGCACGGCGGG
>Ga0066372_10000663_pt1 | contig 13118 bp, 8 predicted proteins | sample Knorr_S15_td_250_FD_77011 | JGI IMG/M metagenome (GOLD analysis project Ga0066372, IMG submission 77011) | Marine microbial communities from Southern Atlantic Ocean transect - Knorr_S15_td_250_ad_251m_LV_A | ecosystem: Environmental > Aquatic > Marine > Oceanic | place: Southern Atlantic ocean... | reverse complement strand
TTTTGCGCCGTACGAATAGCATGGCAGAGATGTCGGATACCATCAGCCACATAATCCAAGGGACAATAAGCATAGGCAATACGGATTGCTTTGATCGGTTTACCTGTTACGTGGAAGGCATTTCCCGTACTGAAATGGACGCCTTTTTCTGCCGCAAGAGTTTGCATTTTCTGCATGTCGGTTTGTTCAGGCAGATCAACCCACAGGAAGAGTCCACCGCGGGGTTTTGTCCATGTGCAAATATCACTGACATGTTCCTCAAGCGTTTTGGTGACAGCTCGACATTTGGCACCAACAACCGCGTTCGTTATTTCCAGATGCTGATCAAGGTTATCACGGAAGAATTCTGCCACAATAGCGCTTGATAAAGCGCTAGTTCCAAGATCCCATCGGTCATTAGAGATGATTTTATCATATGGCGACTTGGCGACAAAATAACCAAGCCTGACGCCTGCACCCAATATTTTTGAGAAAGTTGCCACGTATATAACACGGTTAGATTGATCAAGTTTGAATAAGCTGCTGGGAATCGGTTCTGGTGTAAAATCAATATCACCGTAACAATCGTCTTCAACAATAAATAGATCAAAGGTTTCTGCTAATTCAATCAAGCGTTTTCGGCGTTCAAGCGTTAAGATCGCTCCCGTTGGATTCTGGTGGTTCGGTGTAACATAAATTAGCTTTGGTTTTATATTTTTGCCCTGAAAATCAATGAGAATCTCTTCCAGCGCGTCGGGATCAAGTCCCTCAACATAGTCAAGAGGGACACCAACAATATTAGTTTTGAGGTGACGTAAAAGCCCCAGTGTTCCGCTATATACTAACTCTTCAGTTAGCACAATATCACCAGGTTCGAGAAGATTGCGTAGAATAAGATCGAGCGATTGCATAGATCCTGATGTAATTGATATCTGATCTATAGGCAATGGTACGCCCTCTCGACGCTCAAATCGAAGTGAGCATACTTCTCGCAAACCCTGATAACCATTATCTCCTGGATAATTAACGAGGTTACCTCCAAGATTTTGTAACGCTTTGGCACTAGCCTCGATTAATTTTTCAGTTGGAAAAGTATCTGGATCCGGTCGTCCTCCGGTAAAGGCAAAGTCATTCATGTTTCCTCCAAGTATTTACTTGAGTTTTTTCTCTACTATTATGCGAAGCTGATTTGCTTCGTTTTTGTACCTATGGTCTTTATCGCTTTTAGCTTCAAGCTCTTCAATAATATTTAACTCGTCCATTGCAAGCTCCCATTTTTTTATCTCTTGATACGTTCTGGCAAGCTCAAGACGGTGGTTGATGTAGGTAGGTAGAATTTTTACCGCTTCCTTGAAATGTTCGATGGCTTCTTCATGTGAGGCTGAAGGTAGTCCTCCATAAAATATTTTGGCAAACCCCCGCTCAATCCATGATAGGTTAGCTACACCTCGATGCCAACGTGCCAAGAGATGGTGTGCGGTATCATTTTTATCGTCAAGCTCGATTGCTTTCATGACTTCATTTTTTACTACAACAGAAAGCTGAACCTTCTTTTTACTACTTTCTGTTAAAGCTATATTCCCAACAGCAACCCCAATATAAGTATGGCAAAAACTATGGTTGGGATTGATTTTAACGCCATTCCGTGCGTATTTCTCAGCTTTTTGATAGAGCCCTCTTGCTTTTTCCTTATTATTCTGAGACTTCTCTTCGTCACCCAAATTGGAATAAGCGCGTGCTACTCGCCAAATGATTTCCGAATTTTCTGGACTGATCTCATTGGCCTTTAGAAAAGTCTCGAGTGACGCTTGCAATTTTCCAGCTCCGTGGTATTGATCTCCTTTCTTGATCAGCGCCTCAGCAGTTCCTTGCCCGTAAAGATGATTTCCACAAAAAAATAAAGCTACAATCAAAGCAGACACATGTTTTCTTAGCATTATGTAGTTTCCTCCCAGAGAATGGTAGATAACCCAGACCCAAATAAACTCTTGTTTGTCGTATTTGATAACAGAATTTCCCACATCAAGAGCAATAACAAAATTCTCATTCCATATTAACCGAAGTTCGCCCTCTTTGGCTGGATGTAGGTAGTGGAAACCTATCTGGAGGCTATTCTCCCACACCCGACCGATATCAGCAAAAACATTTTAGTAGCAATTGCAAAGTATTGATTGATGGCTTGAAAATTGAACATTCTCCAGCGCAATTCAAGGTTGACCAAAAGTTTTGTTTTACCAAGGAAAATATCTCGTAGAATGGAACACTTCCGATCATCGTTTCGTAAACGACTCGGTTTGCACAAACTAAATAGTCCGAACTAATGGAGAAATCACGGCGGTCTGTCAAGGTGATTCGGGGAAAACTGAAAAAAATAGAAAGTTAAAAGTCAGAATGATTTCAAAGTGTCACTTTCCAAATAGATTAGCGTCCTTGATTTAAATGATACGTTGATTCAGAAGCCGTTCATCATGTTAAGACTGTATTTGACATTTAAGACCGTATTTGAGCATTAAAGAGGGAACTGAAATAGTTTAATAATCTCCATATAGCGTTTCATGGGTAAAAAACCGAATCGATCATTGAACAGAAGAATTATAACACTGATATTCCAGATCAACAATGGCAATGACTACAGTTTTATCTGCCAAATTTTGATCTGGAGTGATGAAACTGTATCAATGGGGATTAACTACTGATTCCCAATATCATCGCCCACCCTAAGTTATCGGTGACACGTGCTGGTTTAAAGGTTTTTCCTATCGCTAACTATTTGTTGTTATTATCACAAATGGTCTTAAGAGTGAGAAGTGGTTGCTGAGCTTATCGTGTTTCGCACAGAAAGCTTCTTCTGTAAGTGGATTGACGAGCTCAACACAGCGAGCTATATTGACAGCTAATTAGTCCAAATCACAGCTATGACAAGAAGTCGAGGTGCTGAAAAGGCATCTGGTAATGGATACTACCAGCATTTCACAGGTGTATTCGAGTAACGGGTGCGTAAGGTAGTCTATCAATTGTGGGAGCCAGTTGGGTTCCGGAATGATGCCGTCTAACACTTTCAGACTAACGGCGGCTGAGGGGGCGATTTAGATACTTTAATCTGCTGAATCGGCTTTATTGTCGGTTGGAAACAACCATTCAGTAGATGAGGTAAAGGTGTTCAAATCTTGGCTAGGCGATAGATTTTGAAACCGACCTTTGATTTGGTTGCATAGTATTGGCAATTGAGTGCTAGATTGCCAATACTCAATTTCTAGATTTAGAATACATTATCTTTAAATTTCCCATGATTAAACTTCTGCAGGAACCGATCTGATTTTAGCGGGTTCTAAGTATATTATATTCCTTCATTTCGCTTGCCATTTTTCGTTCTCTTGAAACCGTGAGTATATTGAGTTACCAAGTGTTTTGCCTTGACACAACTACACCTCAATGCTATAATCTAGCAATTTTTCAGCTCCTTGTAAAAAGCATGGATTATACTAGTTTCAGTAAGGTAAGATGTTGTCCTATCTATAGAGCGTTATCTCTAGGTTTCGATGGGAGTTTCAGAGTTTGTATCCAACAGCGTTTAGCCCCAAATGGTTCTTATCTTAAGTGAAATTTCTTGGCTTATTGTTTGTTTTCCTGTTATTAATTCCCTGTTCTGGATAGGCCAAGCAACTCCTACCAAAATCGCAACGCGATGCGACCAAATTTGCTACTGGATTTTTAATAATTATGAACTACCTAATGAATTGTGGGCTTTCCTGTAATGCTGGGAAATTCGTAAATCAAGGGGGTACGAAAACAGATGTCTAGCGGTGAAACTAAAACTGACAATTTTGAAGCGGAATCCATAGAAATGGGATCCATAGAGAGATCCCAAGAAGATCTCATTCGTGAACAGCAGTATGCGATTGAGTCTCTGGAAAACGAAATTGACAATCTGAGGAGGCGCATGAACTTGGCGTCATCTGATGATTCTGAAGATCGGCTTTATGAGATGACACGCGAGTTAATGCAGGCACATCGTCGAAACAGGAAACTGACAGGAACACTTCGAGAAGCAAAGGAAAGACTTGAGGAATTAAAAGAAAAAGTTGAGCAGTTAAGTGCTCCACCCAACAACTATGGGATTTTCTTGCAGAAGAATAGCGATGGTACTGTTGACATCGATCTTTCAGGTAAAAGGTGGAAGGTCAACGCTGATCCACAGATTAATGTAGATGAGATGCGAAAAGGGCAGGAAGTTATTGTTAATGGAGTCTTCAATGTTGTTGCAGTGAGAGAATTTGATAAACGTGGTGAAGTAGTTAAGCTTAAAGAGGTCCTTGATGAGAAACGGGCCATTGTAGTTATGCGAGCAGATGAGGAACGCGTCGTAGAACTATCGGAGTTGACAGATTCACGGAGTTTGAAATTTGGTGATTCAGTTCTACTCAATCCGGCAACAGGCATGTTGATGGAAAAGCTACCGAAAGTTGAAGTAGAAGATCTTATGCTGGAAGAAGTGCCAGATATAACCTATGAGGATGTCGGAGGGTTGGATGAGCAGATTGAGGACATTCGTGATGTTATCGAAACTCCCTATCTTTACCCCAAGGAGTATCAGGAATTCGACCTGACACCTCCCAAAGGCGTTTTGCTTTATGGACCACCTGGGTGTGGGAAAACCTTAGTAGCCAAAGCGATAGCAAATAGCCTAGCGAAACAAATCCAAAAAAGGACAGGTAAAGAGAGTATTAAAGGATATTTCATCAATGTTAAGGGACCTGAACTTCTCAATAAGTACGTCGGTGAAACTGAGCGAAAAATTCGCGAGGTTTTCCAAAAAGCTCGCGAAAAAGCGAGAGATGGGTTTCCAGTGGTTATCTTCTTCGACGAAATGGATTCGCTTTTCCGTTCGAGGGGGATGGGAATATCATCTGATATGGAATCAACAGTAGTTCCGACATTTCTAGCTGAGATTGATGGTGTTGAAGGCTTAAAAGACGTCATTGTCGTTGGTGCGAGTAATCGGCAGGACTTGCTTGACCCAGCAGTCCTCCGCCCCGGTAGGCTCGATATCAAAATTAAGATTGATCGCCCCAACGCCGAAGGTGCGAAGGACATTTTTAGTAAATACATGAATGCTAATCTGCCAATTGCGCCCTCTGAATTAGAACGATTTGATAATGACGTAGATGAAGCTATCAAGAGTATGGTTTCCGATGCAACCGATGAAATGTTCTCCGATAGCAGTGAGAATAAGTTCATTGAAGTTACTTACGCACGAGGGGAACGCGAAACTCTGTATTTCAAAGATTTTATCAGCGGGGCAATGATTGAAAACATTGTCGCACGTGCTAAAAAATTTGCAATTAAACGGATCATAGCAGATGATGCTAATGAAAAAGGAATTTCCCTTGAAGATTTAAGAGTTGCCATCCGCGAAGAATATAAAGAAAATGAAGATTTACCAAACACTACGAATCCCGATGATTGGGCGAAAATTTCTGGGCGAAAGGGTGAACGGATTGTTAGTATTCGAGCATTAATCGATAATGAATCCGCTCATCCCAAAAGGGAACCAAATGCAATAAAAGGTGGTGCGTATCTCTAACTCAATGGATACACCAATAATTATCGGAACGGAAACCGAATACGGAATCTCCATTAAAAACGTATTGGAACAAGATCCGGTTGCTGCTTCAACCTTGGTTGTTAACGTTTACAAAGATAGCAATCTGAAAAAAGTTACTTGGGATTATGAGCAGGAAAGCCCCTTTGTTGATGCTAGAGGGTTTATGTCTGGAGGTGAGAACCAACAGCCTGATGAGGAAGAAAATACCATCATCAACGATGTGCTGTTTAATGGAGGGCGATATTACGTTGACCACGCTCATCCGGAATACTGCACTCCGGAATGCACAAATGCTAGAGATGTAGTTACTTACGAGAAGGCTGGTGATTTGATTTTGCATCTCTCCCGTATAGCTGCAGAGGAACTCCTCCCCGCCGAACAAGAAGTCATTATCTATAAAAATAATACCGACTACAAGGGGCACAGTTACGGGGGGCATGAAAATTACCTGATGTCGCGCCAAGTTGAGTTTGATGATATTACTAAAGGGATGATACCATTTTTTGTCACCCGCCAGGTTATTGCAGGAGCGGGAAAAGTTGGATCAGAAAACGGCGCGGAATCTGCCGAGTTTCAAATCACCCAACGTGCTGATTTTTTTGAAACTGAAGTTGGATTGAGTACGATGGTCGCGCGTCCAATTATCAATACGCGAGATGAACCACATGCTGATGAGAAGTCTTACCGTCGTTTCCATGTGATCGTCGGTGATTCGAATATGTCGGAGTTTTCGATTTACCTGAAAGTTGGTATAACTGCGATAGCGTTGAAGCTAATCGAGAAAGGGGTCATCGGCAGTCAATTCGATTTGGTAAAACCTGTGATCCAGAATCAAATGGTTTCACGAGATCTAACCTGTAAAAAGAACGTTCTACTTGAAGATGGTCGTCGTTTGACACCGATTGAAATCCAACGTTCTTACCTGGACCTAGCCCACAAACACCTTCAACCACATGAAATTACATCTGTAATGGAAGATGTAATGGCTAAATGGGAATTTGTTTTAGATCAACTTGAAACAGACCCAATGTCGCTGGATCAACACTTGGACTGGGTAATTAAGAAACGTATCATTGATGCTTTCATTGAGCGTCATAGTTTGAATTGGTCAGACTCACGTGTGCGAATGATGGATTTGCAATACCATGATATTCGTCCAGATAAAGGATTGTACGCAAGGTTGAAAAAGAATGGACGTGTTCATCAAATTGTTGATCATGCAGAAGTGGTTCGCGCGATTACGACCCCCCCAACCGATACACGTGCGTTCTTTCGTGGAAGTTGCTTGCAAAAATTCTCAGGGGATATTCATAGCGCAAGCTGGAATTCGATGGTGTTTTGTACCGATGGTTCTTCTTTGGATAAAATTTTAATGGATCGGCCCCACTTCGGAACGAAGGAGGTTGTGGGTGATTTGCTGAAAAACTGCACTGCTTCTGAACTTGTCGAAGCGGTACTATCTTCCAACGCGAACAAGGAGTGACAACTATGGCATCAGAAAAGCAACAAGAACAATCAGAAAAGCAACAAGAACAAAAAGAGTCTCCAACCCAAGATCATACTGATAATGCTCAGCCTAAAGATGAAGTTACCACAAAAGGTAAAGAGATTAAAGACAACCTAGATCAGTTGTTGGATGAAATCGATGAAATTTTGGAAGAGGATTCAGAAGAATTCGTCGAGAATTATATCCAAAGAGGAGGGGAATAGTGCTGATTGAACCATCTCGATACAGCACCTCTAACCTCTTAGGGTTTTTAAAATCAGAGCATCCAGATTTAGTTAAGTTTGATTTGGATCCGTCTTTAGTTAGCGATTGGCGGAATAATGGTTTAGATGCTCTCGAAGGGACAACGATTATCGCCGCCGTTTACGAGGAAGGAGTGGTGATAGCAGGTGATCGTCAAGCGACAGCAGGATTTCAAGTTGGTGAACGCCGTATACAGAAAGTTTTTGATATCGATGAGCATTCAGCCATCGCAGTGGCTGGGGTTGCAAGTATATGCATAGAGATGGCAAAGCTCTTCCAAGTTCAAGTAGAATTTTATGAAAAAATCGAAGGGGCGTTTCTTAGCCTTGAAGGAAAAGCAAACTATCTCTCTAATATGCTGAAATCGAACCTACAGTTGGCTATTCAAGGTTTAATTGTCATTCCGTTATTCGCAGGTTATGATCTTAAGCGGAAATGTGGTCATATTTACAAGTATGATATAGCTGGAGGCCGGTACGAACAAGAAAGTTATGATGCTGAAGGATCAGGTGGCAAGGATGCAAGATCTTCACTCAAAAAACTCTATCGGCCTGATATGTCGCGTGAGGATATCCTAAAGGTAATTGTTGCGGCGCTGTGGGATGCTGCGGATGAAGATTTAGGCACCGCAGGCCCAGATTTGTTGCGTAATATTTTCCCGATAATAAAGACGATCACTCATTCTGGTATTAAAGATGTTGAGGAATCTGAAATTAAGGATTTATTTGCGGATCTCTTTGAAAAATTGAGTAAATAGTATTTTATTCATAAGAGCAAAAAGGAGGGACGAATGGCTTCACCTTATTATGTATCCCCAGAACAGGTAGTTCAGGATAGATCTGAGTTTGTTCAGAAGGGAATTGAGAAAGCCAGAGAAGTTATCGTCCTAGAATATCAGGATGGGTTGGCAGTGGTTGCTGAGAATCCTCTGACAACAGTGTTCAAGGTGTCAGAAATTTATGATCGGATTGCGTTCGCAGCAACAGGGCTTTATCGAGAGTATGAAGCACTAAGGTATGTAGGTATTCGAGACGCTGAGGTCAAAGGACTCACATATACGCGTGAGGATGTGACGGCGAAATGGTTAACCAATGTATACTCCCAATACATTGGTGGCAACTTCTGGCAGGTTGAGTCGAAACCACTTGAGGTAGAATTACTAATTTGTGAGGTCAAAGAAAATCCTTCGTTGCAAAATCGGATCTATCACCTCTCTTTTGATGGCACATTTTGGGAAGAGGATAAATACGCGGCGGTTGGCGGGCGAGCTGATAGTATTGTGCAGTTTCTTGACGACACGTATTCTGAAAACCTTGATTTGAAGAGTGCGGTCGAACTGGCTATCAAGACATTTGAATCTCTTGAAACGGAATCTGGTGTAGAGGAACCTTATGAAGTAAACACTGAGACAGTCGAAATTGCGATTCTTGATGTTAATAGAGGAAGACGTAAGTTTAGAAGGTTATCCGACACGGATTTAAATGAGATTTTGGCATGAAACGTAGAATCTACGGTCTTGAGACCGAGTACGGTATTATCTGCACTTCTACCCAGAAAGTTGGGAAACCAATGTCTATTCAGAGTGCTGTGATGTACTTGTTCCGTGAAATTATACATGGGAGAATGTATCCCGATGTTTTCTTGGAAAATGGTGCGAGGTTTTACCAAGATATTGGTTGTCACCCAGAATATGCTACTCCCGAGTGTGATAATGTTATTGATCTCATCGCGCATGATAAAGCTGGTGAACGCATTACAGAACGGCTATTATTGTCGGCAGAGCGCCGGATGCAGCATGAAAATATCAAAGGCAAGATGTCGATCTTTAAAAACAATACTGATACTCCTGGAAATACCTACGGTTGTCATGAAAACTATCTGATGGATCGGCGTGTCAGTTTCCGTCAATTGGCGGGAAAACTTATCCCCTTTTTTGTTACCCGCCAAATATTTACTGGGGCTGGAAAGATAAAACCAAGTAATCGAGGTCAATATGCAATTTCTCAACGGGCTGAGCATATTCGAGAAGAAATCTCGATTGCCACAACGACCGCACGTGGTATTATCAACACTCGGGATGAACCACACGCGGACCGCGAGAAATACCGTAGATTGCATGTGATTGTTGGCGATTCCAATATGTCAGAGTATGTCAACTTGCTCAAAGTTGGTACGACCGATGTAGTTCTGCGAATGATTGAGGCAAATTTTATTACTCGCCAGTTTGCACTCCGCAACTCGGTTCACGCAATTCAACGAATTTCTGACGATGTTACTTGTACAAGAACAGTTGAGCTTGAGGATGGTCGACGTTTGTCGGCGGTTGAAATGCAGCTAGAATACCTTGATCTAGCCAAGCAATATCTGGAAAAAGAGGGATCGGATCCAACAACCGATCTAGTAATGAAGTGTTGGGAGCATGTCCTAACCTGTCTTCAGGAGAACCCGGAGCAACTAGATCGTGAGTTGGATTGGGTAATTAAACGAAGATTGATAGAGACTTATGCGAGTAGTCGGAATATAGACTGGGATTCACCAAAAATTACCATGCTTGATTATCAATACCATAATATTAGAACTGATGTTGGTTTATATTATAAACTTGAGAAGGATAATTTGGTTGACCGAATTATCACCGATGCTCAAATTGAGCATGCCATGCATCATCCGCCAGAAACAACACGTGCGAAATTCCGAGGTCGTTTTGTAAAGCTTGCTAACGAAAAGAAAATTATGTGTGGAGTAAACTGGAGCTACATTCAGTTATATGAACCCTACCAAAAACTCTTCCTTTCGACTAATCCGTTGCAGGCAGAATATGAAGAAGCTAGCCGGATGATTTATTCGATTTAACCAGATCCGTTGTTGCGCTAGAGACAAATTCTGGATTGGTTGTCCACAATGAAGTTTTGGGGAGGTTGTTAATGTCTAAAATGAAGTATGTTTACTTTTTTGGAGGGAAGAAAGCTGATGGTAATACCACCATGAAAAACCTGCTTGGTGGGAAAGGAGCTAACTTGGCCGAAATGGCTAACATTGGTTTGCCTGTACCACCTGGTTTCACTATACCAACCGATATATGTACAACTTACTACGAATTGGGTGGTAGTTATCCTGATGGGCTTGAAGAACAGGTTAACGATGCAATTTCCGAGATGGGTGTAATTCGTGGTGGTACGTTTGGCGATCCAGATAATCCTCTTCTGGTATCGGTCAGATCAGGAGCACGTCAGTCAATGCCTGGCATGATGGAAACTATTCTTAATGTTGGATTGACAACTAAGACCATTGAGGGATTGATTAAGCGGACTAAAAACGAGCGTTTTGGTTACGATGCCTATCGACGTTTGATTACCATGTACTCCGATGTAGTTATGGAAAAGGCAGGTGGTTTTGAGCCTGAAGAAGGACAGGGTATTCGTCAGCAACTTGAGCACCTTCTGGAGGCGATTAAAGAAACTCGAGGTGTTGAAAATGATACGGACTTATCAGCCGAAGATTTGAAAGAATTGGTTGACAAATACAAAGAAAAAGTTGAAGCAGTTCTTGGTACACCGTTTCCAGATAACGCTAGCGATCAACTTTGGGGTGCTATTGGTGCTGTCTTTGCATCTTGGAATGGAAAACGTGCGATTGCCTATCGTCAGATTGAGAATATCCCGGACGAGTGGGGAACCGCAGTCAATGTACAAGCTATGGTTTTCGGAAACATGGGAGACAATTCTGCTACTGGAGTAGCTTTTACAAGAAATCCGGCAACTGGTGATAACGTTTTCTATGGTGAATGGCTGCCGAACGCGCAAGGCGAAGATGTTGTAGCAGGAATCCGCACGCCATTCCCTGTCAGTGAATTGATGAAAAGCGAAGGTGATGCAGATGTTGATTCTCTTGAGGCTCGTCATTCACGATGTTACAGTGAACTAATTGAAATTCAGCAGAAACTTGAACAACACTATCGTGATATGCAAGATGTTGAATTTACTGTGGAAGATGGCCGCCTCTGGATGCTCCAATGTCGAACTGGAAAGCGCAATGGTACGGCGGCCGTCAAGATGGCCGTCGACATGTGTGACGAGGGCTTGATTGATAAAAAAGAGGCCTTGAGCCGCTTAACAGCTGATTCACTAGTACAAGTTCTGCTACCAATGGTGGACCCCGAAGCTGAAGTTTCCGCTACTTTATTAACCAAAGGGTTGCCTGCGGGGCCAGGTGGTGCTAATGGTACGATCGTTTTTACGGCAGATGAAGCTGTTCGTCGTAATGAATTGGGAGAAAACGTGATTCTAGTACGTGACGAAACCAGTCCAGAGGACGTACATGGTATGAATGCGGCGGAGGCAATTCTAACAGCTAAAGGAGGTATGACGAGCCATGCTGCACTTGTTGCTCGTGCTTGGGGGAAATGCTGTATTGTTGGTTGTGGAGACTTGAGAATCGATTTTAATAATAAACAAATGGTCGTTAATGGCCAAACGTTAAAAGAGGAAGATTGGATCACTTTAAACGGCACTACTGGCAATATCTATGTAGGGCAGCTAAATCTAATTGATCCAGATTTAGAACACAATGACTACTTCACCACGTTGATGGGTTACACTGACGAGTACAGAACACTAAAGGTGAGAACCAATGCTGATACGCCGACCGATGCGAAACGTGCGCTCGATTTTGGTGCTGAAGGTATTGGCCTATTTCGTATTGAACACATGTTCTATGGTGAAGATTCTGATGAACCATTATTTATATTGCGAAAGATGATTATGTCTTCTTCTGAAGATGAACGTCGTATAGCACTTGATGATCTATACCCTCACATGAAAACAGATATCAAAGCGACTTTGGATGTTATGTCGGGTTATCCAGTTACTATACGTTTATTAGATCCACCACTTCATGAATTTGTACCGCATGATAAAGCTACTCGTGAGAAATTAGCGGTTGAGCTTGGAGTTGATCTAAACGAATTCAATCGTCGAGCCGATAGTCTGCATGAAACAAACCCCATGATGGGTCACCGCGGTGTTCGATTGGGTATTAGCTATCCAGAAATCGTTGAGACACAGGTGCGTGCTATTCTGGAAGCCGCAACTGAACTGACACAAGAGGGGAAAGAAGTCCATCCAGAGATCATGATCCCTGTGCTTGGACATGTCAATGAACTGAAGAACCAGCGAGAGATCATTGACCGAGTTTATCAGGAAGTCCTTGATAAATACGGTGTTAATAATATCATTCATATGGTGGGTACCATGATTGAGATTCCTCGTGCTGCACTTACGGCCAACCAAATAGCTGAAGTAGCAGAATTCTTCTCGTTTGGTACTAATGACTTAACGCAAATGAGCTTTGGGTTCAGCCGTGACGATGTTGGTGGATTCCTGCCGGACTACATTTCACAAGGTGTTCTGGAAAAGGATCCGTTCCAAACAGTCGATCAAAAAGGGGTCGGCCAACTGATTGAGATGGGTATTGAGCGAGGTCGTTCGACCAGACCCGATCTGAAAGTTGGTATCTGTGGTGAGCATGGTGGGGATCTCGATTCTGTTATTTACTGTCACAATATTGGTATGGATTACGTTTCTTGTTCACCCTTCAGAGTACCGATTGCGCGCTTGGCTGCAGCACAAGCTGTAATAAAAGACTAAAGAAAACTGTAATAGCAAAAGTAATTGGGGATGGGTAGCTCCGTCCCTTTTTTCTATGTAACTGTGTTTGTTTTGAGTTGACTTTGGCCGTGACAAGTTTGATGTGGTTTGATATAATGCTCGAGACGACGCAATTGTA
>Ga0066372_10000654_pt1 | contig 13217 bp, 13 predicted proteins | sample Knorr_S15_td_250_FD_77011 | JGI IMG/M metagenome (GOLD analysis project Ga0066372, IMG submission 77011) | Marine microbial communities from Southern Atlantic Ocean transect - Knorr_S15_td_250_ad_251m_LV_A | ecosystem: Environmental > Aquatic > Marine > Oceanic | place: Southern Atlantic ocean... | reverse complement strand
TTGGTCTCTTGGGGCGCACATGCCACACATACCAACAGGAGGGTGAGGATACCTTTCTTCATGACTAGCCCGTGCTGAGTGAAATGGGATTTCCACTGGAGTCTCTGTAGTCGCATCGTACACGAGCGGGACCGAATCGACCAGTCGGCTAGAACCTCATTCCTAAGGATGGATCCCCTCGGTCACCTCACCAAGTCGAAATAGTGGGGTGTGGTGGGCCGAATTACTTAGAACTAAAGTACCGATATTATCACGATCGCAGCTTCATCCGGGCCGCGATCAGTACCAGTTGAAGCCGAGTCCGATACGGATGAGGTTGATGCTACTGTCTGCAAACCCACCGTAGTCAAAATCCGCATGGGGTGTCAAGCTGAATCGGCCACCAAAACCTATGTCGTAGCCCGCACCCAGCGTGAAGCCAAATCCATTTTCAGTTTCCGAATAGCTCCACCCACCAGAATTGATTTCGGCCATCAAAAACGCTGTGCCTATGCCGCCCTTGAGAAAGAAGCCTCCAGCTGGATCTGGATATACGTAGACAACCGCATTCAGACTTGAAGATGTGACTGTTCCGTTTACTCCTCCTTCTTCCATCTCTTTTGACCACGCCCCTATCTCCGCCCCAAGCAAGACCTTGTCACTGAGTGCCCCACCGATCTTGAAATAGCCCGTACCCCCAGCCTCGCGCTCTTCATCACCTTCGAATCCGTTGGAACCACCCCCCACCCCGAATCCGATGAAGAAGCCGTCCCGAGCCGGAGCCTGGCCACTCAGCGGCTGCGCTGTGCCTATGCCGACGATGAGGATTAAGAGTATGGAGATGGCGAATGGCAGACTGCGCATTGAAACTCCTGCTTTAGTGGTAGTTCTTCTCAAGTGCATATACTCTGCACTTGTCTCTGTCTGTTGACGAAAACGACTAGAGATCCATGAGACAAGACGAATCCGATAGGTCTAGCATACAACATGGATTGCTCCTACTGACCCTTATCGCTGCGGGTGAGGCGATCTTCCTCCTACCCTTCGTCCTGGCTCGCGTCTTTCGCCCGACGTTCCTCGATGTGTTCGGGGTCACGACTCTCCAACTCAGAACCGTGTTTTCCCAGTAACCGTCAGCGCCCTATGGGTCTCCCTTCAGTAACTTGCATGCAGAAGCACTAAGTGCGTTTTTTTTACGGTCAAAAAAACGTGATCGAGGTCGTCTCCAGGAAGTTGGAGACGGTATTTTCACGCGGCAGCGTTGGCGCCCAACAAGACAACGCACACGAGGATTCATGCACCGAATTTTCTACATCGCCCTAGTCCACCTCCTCATCATGGGCGTAGACGTCCAGGCTCAGCAGGCTCCGGCCGCGAGTGCGTCCGCGATTACCAGCGCACCTGTCATCGATGGCCGGCTCGATGATGATTCGTGGGCAGAGGCCCAGATCCTCACCGGATTCATCCAGAGAGAGCCGAGCGAGGGACGACCGGTCTCGGAGCGCACAGAGGTTAGGATCACCTATGATGGGGAAGCGCTCTACATAGGCGCGTGGCTCTTCGACAGCGACCCAACTTCGCTCGTTTTCGGCCAAACACTTAGAGACGCCTCGCTCAACGAATCCGATGCGTTCATCCTTGTGCTCGATACGTACCTCGACCGCCAGAATGGCTTCGTATTCGGAACAACACCTGCGGGGATCGAGTACGACGGCCAGGTCGCGAACGAGGGCCAAGGTGGTGGCGGTGGCGGTGGGCGACCCGGTGGTGGTGGCAGCCGACAACAAAGGGGCTCGGGCGGCGGCTTCAACCTCAACTGGGATGGAAGCTGGGAGGTTGCGACCAGCACGGACTCACGTGGCTGGTACGCTGAGATGCGCATCCCCTTCACGACGTTGCGCTACGGGACAGGGGGGGAGCAAACATGGGGATTGAACTTCGAGCGGCGTATCCGACGCAACAGCGAAGAAGCGGTTTGGGCGCCGATCCCTCGACAGTTCAACCTCTACCGCGTTTCGCTTGCGGGAACGCTGGATATTGCAGCACCAGCCACGCGAATAGCCACAGTCAACCCCTACGTGTTGAGCAACGGCTTCAAGGATTACACCGTCACCTCACCAGACACGGACTTTGGATCGAAAGTTGGCATCGACGCCAAGGTCGGTCTGAACCAGAGCCTGACACTTGACCTAACGGTCAACACCGACTTTGCGCAGGCAGAAGTTGACGACCAGCAGGTCAACCTAACGCGTTTCTCGCTCTTTTTTCCTGAGAAGCGCGCCTTCTTCCTCGAGAACGCAGGAACGTTCTCGGTGGGATCAGGACGATCAGCTGAGCTCTTCTTCAGCCGTCGGATTGGCCTTTCCAGTGGACAGGAAGTTCCCATCCATGCGGGGGCAAGGATGACCGGTAAGGTCGGAGATATGCAACTCGGCCTGCTCAACATTCAGACGGGGAGCCTTAGCGTGCCCAGCGCGGTAACCGGCGTTACCCAGCGGGTCGCTCCCAACAACAATTTTGGTGTTGTACGGGCATTCCGGGAATGGGAGAACCGGTCCCGGATCGGCGGGATCTTCGTGTCACGATTGAACACGAACTCGCCGACTGACTACAATCTGACGTACGGACTCGACGGACGACTCGGGATCGGCCAGAACCTGACCTTTGACGGCTGGGCTGGCCTGACCACCACACCTCTCCCGTCTGGGACGCCTGATCTTCGTGAGGGATTCAATAACGGGGAGTACGGCTACGCCGGCACCGGGAACTTTGTCACCCGCGACTGGGAGATGTCGGGGGGGTATCGGCAGATCGGCAGCGAGTTCAACCCCGAGGTCGGCTTCGTGAATCGCAGCGCGTACCGCTACATCAGCGGCCGAGTCCTGTATCACCTCCGCACGGAAGGGGTCGACTGGTTCCGAGAGTTTCGCCCGCATATTTCGGGGAACACTTTCTGGTCACTCGGAGGCTTCAACGAGTCATACTACGTTCATATCGACAGCCATTTCGCCTTTGAGAACGGCGCCGAGATTCATCTTCCTGGCTGGAACCTCACGGGCGAGGGGCTCGACGCTCCATTCCAGATCCGGGACGAGGGCAACCTTCCAGACGGCGGGCGCGGACCTATCATCATCCCAGCCGGCACGTACAACAACCAAGAACTCCTGTTCACGGCAAACACGAACCGGAGTGCGCCGCTTTCAGTTTCGGGAGGAGTGACTTTTGGTGGCTTCTACTCCGGCACCCGGTCCTCACCGTACGGGAGCGTTTCCTATCGCTTTCGTGATCGGCTCACGACCTCAATTAGTATGAATTACTTCGACGTGGAGTTGGATGAAGGAAGCTTCACAACCTCGCTTGTCAGGCTCACTGGCTCGTACTCCTTCACGCCCCGGATATACCTCCAGGCGAACCTCCAGTATAATGACGATTCGAAGAACCTCGGGAGCAACATCCGGCTAGGTTGGCTCGACACGGCCGGCACCGGGCTCTTCATTGTCTACAACGACACGGAGTTCCTGGGTGACATCGATCCGCTAGGCTTCCGATCGGGGCCCCGGCAGCGTCAACTGGTGATCAAGTACACGAAGCTCTTCAACCTCAGGGGGTAGTCCGAGCCGAGCATCTTCGGGTCTGTCGAGTCCGAATAAGGACTGAGTCTCAATGAAGCAAGCCGCATCCGAGACATCCAGCCTGCACCATGGGTTCATCCTAGTAGCCCTTATCGCCGCAGGTGAGGCGGTCTTCCTCCTACCCTTCGTACTGGCTCGCGTCTTTCGCCCGACGTTCCTCGACGTGTTCGGGGTCACGAATCTCCAACTCGGAACCGTGTTTTCCCTGTACGGCATCGTCGCCATGGTGTCGTACTTCGCCGGAGGACCGTTAGCGGATCGATTTTCGGCCCGTCAACTCATGACTGCCGCTCTTTTCGCGACAGGGCTGGGAGGGGTGGTCCTCACCAGGATCCCGTCGGTTCGGATCATGAACATCCTGTGGGCGTTCTGGGGGCTCACCACAGTCTTCCTGTTCTGGGCGGCGATGTTGCGGGCAACGCGTGAATGGGGAGGAGCAACCAGCCAGGGGCGGGCTTATGGCCTGCTCGATGGTGGGAGGGGCCTTTTCGCGGCACTCATCGCATCCTTTACGGTACTCGTTTTCGCCGCGGCTCTGCCTAACGACGTCGCGGCCGCTACCCCGGAACAAAGCGCGGCCGCTTTCCGCACCGTCATCTGGGTCTTCACCGGCTTCGTCCTCGGCATCGCCTTGCTCGTCTGGGTAGTGGTCCCGGACATCACTCCACAGAACGATCTCGGGAACCAACCGAAGCTCTCGCTCGATGGCATCCTTGAGGCATCCCGGATGCCCGCCGTGTGGCTCCAAGCCGTGATCGTCGTGTGTGCCTACGTCGGCTACAAGGCAACAGATGACTTCTCGCTCCTTGCCCGAGATGCACTCAATTTTGACGAAGTAGCTGCTTCAGCGATTGGGACGCTGTCGTTCTGGATCCGCGCGATCACCGCCGTCGCCGCCGGCTATCTGGGAGATCGCATCGATTCATCAAAGGTCATCGCGTGGGGCTTCGCGATCCTTGTCGCGGGAAGCCTATTGATTGCGTCGGGAGCGGTCGTCCCAGGGGTCGCCTGGATGCTGATCACGACGATCGTCGCAACAAGCGTCGGCATCTACGCGATACGAGGCGTCTACTTCGCGCTACTGGCAGAAGGCGCAGTGCCGCTAACGTTCACTGGGAGCGCAATCGGTGTGGTGTCCTTTGTGGGATTCACCCCTGACATTTTCATGGGGCCACTAATGGGTATCCTGCTTGACAGCTCGCCGGGCGTGCTGGGTCACCAGCATGTGTTCGCATCGGTGGCAGCGTTCGGTGTCGTGGGCTTCTTAGCCACGATCGCCTTCAGACACACGACCAGAACACACCGTGCGAGCCCAAGCGCCGCCTGAACACTAGGACACTTCTGCTACGAGGATAGTCCTACGACACCGGACGAACCCTCTTCTTGAGCATGAATAGACCCTCCTGCATACTGGTCACGAGAATCGTTCCGCTGTCGAAGAATGGGTATGTACTCCACGCTCCTCCGAATCCGGGTCCTGTCTCGAACGGAGATGTATCGAACATGCCGACCTCGACCGGGTTCAAGGGATCCGAGATATCAAGGATATGGAGCCCGTACCTGTAGTTGGCCTGATAAGTGAAGTCTCCCTTCACGTACAGATTATGTGCACTGGCCGGCAGTGATCCGAAGAATTCTTTCACGAGGATCGGGTCTTCGAGGTCGTCGAGTTCCCAAATCAGGGTGCGCGTCGTCTCAACGTTACCAGCAATCACATCGCTCTCGTCATCCATGATGAAATAACGATGATCCTCAGTTATCCATCCCTGGTGCATGTAAGCTGGGTTGGGATGTGACGCGGTCGACAACTCAACCGGATTTGACTTGTCGGTCACGTCCGAGATCTGGAACCGGTTCCCGGACATCCTCAGACAAATTTCCTGACCGCGATATGACTCATCTGGACCGCGGTAGACGATGCATTGGGCGTCATGTGTGCCCCCTGGTTCTGAACAGCCGACGAAGGTGGGATCCATCGGCTCCCTGATATCAACCATGTGCATACCGGCACAGCCTCGACTGGTCAGATACGCGAAACCGGTCTCTTCATTGATGATGATATTATGGCTGCTCTCCACCACGTTAAGTCCGTCTCCTCTATAGAGGAGGTCCGGATCGAAAACGATAGGAGGGTCTACAACGTCCCGGAGACGAGTGAGATCGAAGACCTGCATGCCATGTGCGCCTGCCCCGTCCGCGACGATGAAGGCGTGGTCCCTGTAGGTCTTGATATCTCGCCACAGCTGTGAACGTGGCGTGTTCGAAGTCTTCGGGAGGTCACCGATGAGCACCGGGTTCGTCGGGTCCGTGATGTCGATGAACGAGGTACCATCGTTTCGTCCCACGAGCGCGTATTCGCGCCCGGCCTCGGAGTCGGTCCAGCCCCAGTTATCATTCGCTCTGATTCCGCGCGCGGCTTCAGGTGCGGTCAGCAACGAGATCGGGATGTAGGCGAGCAGCTCGATGTCGTTGCAGTCGAAGGACTCCACGGCCCCTTCCGTGCACCGGCGCTCCTCGCCGTAGACTGCCCCCAGAGCATCGGGCGCACTCAGGAGAACGTCTTCCTGCCGCCACATTCCATTGTCGTCACGTTCGTAGACGAACACTCCACCGGCCTGATGGTCGAGTCCCGAGGCCGTCACTGCCGCAATACCCCCACCTGCTGCGACTCTGTGGCCGAACGAATCTTCCGTGTTTGTTTCTTCTTCCGTGAATCGTATGTCGGTTACCGTCCCATCCGAGAAGACAAAGGCCATCCCTGTCTCCAGTCCCCGCACGACGGGCGCTCCGACCCAAACGTCATCCCCGTCTAGCGCCACAGAGCCACCGAACACGTCGCCCTCAAGGGCTTCGGGTGCGTCGAGCCGGGCTCGTTCGGACCAGGTACCTGTTGCCGCGTCTAGGTCGAAGATGAAAGCCGCACCGAAACCGAGCCGGCTTAGGGGAGCCCCGATTACCGCGCGCCCCTCACTCGACACGATTGTGGCCCCGAATGATGCCTCCGCCTCACCAGCGACGGTGAGTTCTGCTCCCTCCCGCCATAAACCATCCATCAGGCGGTATTCGAAAACGCGCCCAGCTCCCTCGAGCGAGCCTCCGTTCCTGGCTGCTTTGGGTGCACCCACGAGCACTCGATTACCGACAACCGAGACTGCCGCACCGAAGGCATCCCCAGGAGCCGCAGCAGGTGATTCGATTCGCTGCCGTTCGGTCCACCGACCATCAGGGCCACGCTGGAACGCGTACACCGTACCCGGCGGCGACAACGGAACGCTCTCGCCGTCACGGCGCTGCCGCGTTCGCATGCGACTCTCGTCGGTCGCCGTCCGGGCCTGTCCTACCAAGAGCCAATCCCCGTCTGCCGAGAGGGAGATACCGTAGTCGATACCACAGTAGCCGTTGAAGTCGCATTGAGGATCTAGGCCGACGAGGTCCTCCGCGGTCAGGGTGCCGGAAAATGCCCATGTCGCGCCGGACCGCTCATACGTGTAAAGACTGCCTGCTCTCGTAGCTACAAAGAGAGTGTTGCCGCTACGCGCGAGGACCGCACCGAATCCGTCGGCTCGATCTGCAGCTGGTGCGGTCAGTCGGGCGGACTCTATCCAATCGCCATCGCTCTTGCGGTACACGTACACCATGCCGGGGCGAAAGCTGTTGTTCGGCTCACCAATGATCAGCGCATCGCCGTCAATGACGACCGAATTACCGAATGAGCCGGACTGGGCGAGTCCAGGTGACACCAGGACCACAGTTGCGGCGAGTGACAGAACGAAAGCGCGGAACGTTGCCATGGAACCTCCGAGAAGCTGACGCCGAGAACGCTGCCCCCGGCTCTGCAAAATGACGCCGCCGATGCGACGTGACGACCGATTCGTCTAGACTATCGCTCGTAGTCGGTAGGTGCGCTAGAAGGGGCTGTTACTGAGACGGGGACAGGGATACTGGGAGGGATCCAAACAACTAATCGTCGTCGTCTTCTTCTCTTCTTTCTAGCTCTTTCAGCCTTGCTATCTCTAAACGGAGATACTCAAGGTCTTCAAAGAAGCAGATATGAGCAGGAAGCAGCTCCACCTTGGGTTTATTTTTGTCTAACTCGTCTTCCAGATATTCCACATAAGCTAAAACCCTCTTGTATGCAGTTATCTGGTTTTCACGATCTGTGCCCATCATTCCACCTTAAATGCCTTCTTCCTAAGCCGATGCATCGTAAGTAAACAGAGGGGTACTAAAACGACCAAAGCTATCAGCAATCCTGCGCCACCTGCGGGGTTCTGTGTGCTGCTGGGAAGTGCCCATAGGCCGAAGAGCAGACCAAGCACGCTTATGGCAGCGAATGTGAACCACAGTTTTTTAATCATCTGACCATTCCTGTCTGGAACTGTTCCCTAAGCACCCTATCTCCTGTATGTCCCGTCCGGCAATATAATCGGAAACATGTAGTGAGCATCAGTCAATAATCCATATACGGCCGTATCAGTCTGCCGCACCTTGGCTTCAGTATTCAGCTTCCATTCATGCTGGATCTCAGCTGCGCGATTCTCCTGAGCCCCCAAGACTGAAGTCATCGCCCAGTAGATGTACTCGCCAGCCATACAGCCATAATCACAGGTTTGGTCGTCGTAAGTGTACCATGCTCCTCCCGGATAAGGGTCCGGAATCGACTGAAAGTGTCCACCTCTCGCGATGTCCATAGCGTTGGTCAGAGATGTACCAGCCTCTTCGCTCAAGGCAGTTGGATAGGCGTTGGCAAACCCAGAGTGTGTGATTACATGCCAAATTTCTTCCAGGGCAGCGTCAAATCGGCCAGTGTGCCCGTTGGTATGCCAATCAGGAATTGACTCATCTGCACCTAAATCCTGGGCATTAATTGACCCTGCCTGCCTCTCTTGCTTCCACATATATAGCGCCGCGTTGTTAGATATCAGCGCACTCAGCAAAGTTGAATTATCGACAAGGCCATCTTCATTATTGTCCAAATACTGAGCCATGATGTTTGCCGCGTGCAGTAGCTTCACGTCCTCTACTGTGGCGTACGCGTAAATGGGCACTCCAAAAACTTCCACCTTTCGATTAGTCGCTGTGAAACCCGGATCCGAATGCGCAACGATGGTGAAATTCGGGTCGTTGCCCGGGTCTATCGGACCGGTCACGTCCCCGCCACATGAGGCGAGCAGGAACAAGGGAACAATCGGAAAGGTGCGGGATAATGGCGGGGTTCTTTTCATACCCGGAAATCGTGTTGGTAGGTGAGTTTCAGGGCTGATGGCTCGTTATGATCTCAGCCCACTAGAAGACCCGCCGACCCTTATTATCGTGGATAAAGTATACAAGCTTGCCGGAACTAAATATAATCAGTCTGAGCAGGCCTTACGTAAGGAATTTGGTGATGATTGAGTCGACACTCGCAACCCGTCTCGGTGTTGCGAGACAGCGAGCGGGCATGACACAGGCGATGCTTGCTAGCCTGCTAGGTCTGGGAGCCGGATCGAGGATCAGCGACTGGGAGTCTGGACGCACAGCACCCACAGCAGCAACCCTGGTACAATTACCACGCGTACTTGGTGTAAATGGTCACTGGCTCTTAACCGGTATCGGGCCGATGGCAATTAGTGGGGGCAACGAGGAAGCACAGATTGAAGCCGCAGGCAAGATCCTAAGTGGTGAAGTTCCCGACGAGGTGGTGAACATGATCGCAGGGCGCACTGACCCTGGCCCGGTTGCCCATGATGCGGCACAAACGGCTGAGGTGGCGAGAGCCCTTGATGCTTCGCCCAAATTAGAACCTGAAGACCCTGCTCCGTCGTCGGATCTCGGATCTACGAGTTTATTGAAGGACCCGACCGTACACGACTAAAGAAACAGAAGCGGTTCGGTCAGACCTAATGGTACTCCTTTGTGAACCCGTTTCGGCTGTTCGTTACAGTGAAGGAACCATCGGCACGCGCAGAGACCTTGAGCCAATATGCCTCCCCGTTATGGATAGGGGCAGGAGAAACGCCCGGTCCCCGTAGAGGTCCTGTCATCGGAGCAATCGGCATCGTGCCCGGCTCGTCGTCGACCCCATTTGCTATGAAGACTCCGGGAACGGTGTACTCCTGGCCGCTCAGCTGAGAGAAATGCAACTGCCATAGGTCCTCCAAACCTGGAGCGGAGTGCAGAACCTGCATCGCTTCAGGTTGTCCACCTTTCCTCGTTCCATTGTTCATGATCGCCGCGCGAGCCTCGATCGCGTGGACCACAACCTCGGCGTTCGAGCTGGGTTGCCCGTGGTGGGTCACCACAAAGAGGTCGACGGTTCCAATAGGATTTCTGGGACACATCAGTTCGAATTCAGTGTTCGCAGTCAGGTCACCGAGATGGAGGACTCGAAACGCTCCAAACCGTGCGATGATCCCGACAGACTGAGCGTTCTCACCGTTGTCTTCCCGCTGCCGCGTGAAGTCGACGCAGTACGGGTTAACTGCACCCCCACCCCGAAGTGGTCGGTCGATGACCTGCTTCGCCGCTGTGATTACCCTGACGTCTATTCTCCCGAGAGGAATCCTGTCTCCGGGTGTCACAACAGTGTGCTCGCGATCCTGGTACAGTTGGCGATACGTAGTGTTGAGAAATTCAGTTACAGTGGCATTCGACTCGACGGTTGGCCCGTGGTCAATGAAGTTCCAGACCGGTACCTGCCTAGCCAATTCCTGCATCGCGCCGTAGTGGTCTCCATGCCAATGAGTCGTAATCAGATGGTTGATCTCAGTGACATTAGCGTCGCGCATTGCGCTTATGATTCGACCGGCATCCCTGGCTGCTCGCTGTCCTCCGTTTCCGGTGTCAATCAGGAGCGTTTGGCCCGTCGGAGACACGAACAGCGTCGCACCTCCACCCTCAACATCAATGAGGTAAATCTCGAGAGCCTGCCCACGCGCTTCGACCGGAGATACAACTGATCCGAGTGCGATCAGACCGATGGCGAATAACAGGATTTTCTTCATGCCCTCAATCTCTCCCCTCACCCCACAGGATAGCAATGTAGACGGAAACACCATACTGGACCCGCAAAACAGAGCTACTCGCTACAGTAAAGCTACAACTGGCACTACGTCATACCTCCTCAGATCTTCCCAAAACGGTGGCGATAATCGCCCCAACGATTCCGGTGCGAACGATCTCCAGCGAGCCATCCACTAGTGGGAAAATGTTCGTGGAGATCGTGAAATTACCATAAAGTATTAAGTCTACACCAAACCAAACGAGGAAACCGACCATTCCTCTAAGGGCATGTACCATGGATAGAAAAGCATTTGTGAAGCTCGCTGCGGCCGGCCCCATCTTCGCGGGATGTTCAGACGACAACCCAGGCAGCAACGCAAGTGGGACTGTCATCGGGACACCCTCACTCGACTCCCAGACCGGGTTCACTTTCTATTCCTCTCTCGCCGAGGAATGGTACCGTGGCGGACAGTATTTCGAGTGGACCTCGACGACTCGCAATAATGAGGGCCGTTCAGTGAACGTCTTCTATCAGACCTTTGGAGACCCCTCAAACCCGGCCCTATTGATACTGCACGGCTATCCCACGTCGAGTTACGACTTCCGGGAGATGATCCCCTTCTTGGAAGAGGATTACTTCGTGGCCGTCCTAGACTTCCCCGGTTTCGGCTTCTCGGACAAACCTCAGGATGGCTATTCGTACATGCTGGAGGACGACGCAAAACTCGTCGACTACTTTGTCCGAGAGGTCGTGGGTCTGTCTCGGTTCCATCTCCTGACCCACGATCGTGGAGGGAGCGTCGGCTTTGCGTTTCTGGGCAACTACCTGGCCAGCGACGAGAAAGAATACGAGATCACTTACCACTTCATATCCAACGGTGGACTCTTTCTGCCCCTGGCCAATCTCTTCCAGGCTCAGACCTCCTTGCTCGCGCTGCGGGGTCCCGACCTGACCCGGGAACGGCAGGCCCAGCCCCGGCGAACGGAAGGCACACCCCAGCAGCTCGCCAACGCTGACATTCAGGCCTTCAACGACGGAGCCGGAGCACGTCTCTATGTTGGAAAGTACCTGCTGGAGCGGGCGGCTAATGAGTATCGCTGGCTGGATAACCTCCGCGAGAGCCCAGTTCCTACAGCACTAATCTGGGGACTTCAGGACACGGTAAACCCACCGCGCATCGGCAATCACATTTGGTACAACTACCTCGATAAGAGATCGGTGGAGAGTAGTTACTGGTTCCTGCCGACTGCCGGCCACTACCCCCAACGGGACGAGCCCGAAGAGATGGCCGGAATCGTCCGCACCTGCCTGGAGGTGGGGATCCCCGTACCGGAGGAAGAAAACGTGTTCATGCGGACCCTGGCTCGAGGCAGGACCGCGACGTCACCCGTCTATATGGGTCGCTCCATCATCGAGAACGTCTACTTCCCAGGGGCCGTTAGATACTCACCGGACGGCTACAGCTTCTGAGGTGCCCTACGGTACCTCAGAGGTCGCGGGAGTAGTCCAATCCAACGCTAGCCGATCCTGTCAGCCCTGCTTTTCCCCTGTAAATGGCTGACCGCCCCCACGAGGACCCCCACGAGTCCCGGACATCTCGTTTCCGTCGACGGTTCCCGAATAGTTCAGGTCGATGGAGTTGCCTTGAAGGCTCAACGTGACAGTGAAGCTGAACGAGTTGCCGTCCACGGTCCCGTTTGAAACCTCGAACTCCTGGGGACCACCACCCCCGCCCCCGCGCCCGCCGAAGCTGCTGAACGTCATGGTCCCGGTCAGGGTCTCCCCATCCTGCGCAAGCACGAGCGTGCTGGTCTGGGGGCCACCACGACCTCCCTGAGTGGAGATCTCCCAGGTACCCGCGAGATCTTGTGCAGCGCCTGGTGATGCTATGACGGCCGAGAGAAGAAGAGTGATTGAAAGATTTCTCATCTTCATGGATGAAGCTCCTGTTTTTTCATGAAACAACCCGAGGATCTTTCCAGATCTCAGTTGTTCTTAAAGACACGGAAGCAGAACCCCATGTTGAGATTGGCTCATGATCCTCTGCGAGTTGGAGGTTGTATGGGTCGGCGATGGGTGCCGTGAAATAGGGATTTGGCCGAAATCGGTGCAGGAAGATTCCCCACTCGGATCGATGCTAAGACGGCGTGCTACCCTAGCCGGAGCGACTACACGCACCCTAGACTGCGGCCTGACTCAGTCCGAAAAGGGGGCCCCATGCGCTTCATGCTCAGCGCGTTCGCGATCTCGATCCTCTGCGCCCCTCTGCACGCGCAGTCTCCCACGGAGGCTCCGTTCTGGCGGCCCGTGGTCATGGGCACCTTTGGCATGGTCGCGGCTGAACATCCACTCGAGTCGATGGCCGGGTGGCAGGTGCTGGAAGCAGGTGGTAACGCCTTCGATGCGGCAGCTGCCGTGTTCTACATGACGACCGTCGTCGAGCAGCACCAAGCCGGCATGGGCGGGGACCTGTTCATGGTGGCGTACCTGGCTGACGAGGACCGCGTCGTCTTCATCAACGGAACGGGAGGTGCTCCTGCGCTCGCGACACCTGACTACTTCCGCGAGCTCGGGGGGATTCCGAGCGAGGGGCCTGACGCCACCGACGTACCCGGCGCAGTGGG
>Ga0066372_10000652_pt1 | contig 13232 bp, 15 predicted proteins | sample Knorr_S15_td_250_FD_77011 | JGI IMG/M metagenome (GOLD analysis project Ga0066372, IMG submission 77011) | Marine microbial communities from Southern Atlantic Ocean transect - Knorr_S15_td_250_ad_251m_LV_A | ecosystem: Environmental > Aquatic > Marine > Oceanic | place: Southern Atlantic ocean... | reverse complement strand
CCGAACTAAATGACTGCGAAGATTTCGAATCCATCGACTGAAACCCGTGAGAGGCACAGAAGGCTCGACGATCTCGGCCTCGGGTTGATCTGGTTCAGCCGCTCGAACCATTTCAAGGAAATCTCTCCGCCATCGAGCAAACACTGAACGAGACGCATCGGTATCAACTAGATTCGCAGGCTCTTTCATTTCACAATACAGATCGTAACGATTGTCCCGAAGGGGTAATAGGTATACATGCATCATTAGTCAGTGTGCTCGCCAATGCTCAACCACGACCCTAGAAGCAACAGAAGCAGGCCACACGGCAGTATACTATCTGCTGCGGAACCCCCTGTGACCGCAACCTACTTATGACCAATAGGCTCATACCTCGTCTCGGCGCGCATATGTCGATTGCGGGAGGTTTGCCGCTGGCAATCGATCGCGCTCATGCGGCAGACTGCGAAACGCTGCAAATTTTCACTAAGTCGGCTCGACAATGGCGACCAAATGCCTTACCAGAAAAAGAAATTACAGCCTTCAAAAGACGTGCCAAGGACCTCAACATCTGGCCTATCGTCGCGCATGCGAGTTACTTGATTAATATTGCTTCCCCTGATCCAGAACTGAGGCAACGCTCCCTACAGGCATTAAAAGTAGAAATGGAACGTGTTGAAGCACTCGGATTGTTGGGTCTAGTTCTACACCCTGGTTCGTTTACAACCGGGACGGAAGCTGGCGGACTCAAACTTGTTAGTGAAGCAATTACGGAACTCATGGCTGAGCGACCTACCGGCAAAGCCATGCTGCTACTTGAACATACAGCTGGACAGGGTACTAACCTTGGTCACCGCTTCGAGCATCTGTCGACGATCATTGAGGGTTCGAAGGAATCGGCACGGCTTGGCGTGTGCCTCGACACATGCCACCTGCTGGCCGCTGGCTATGACATCTCGACGGAGGAAGGTTACGATTCGACCTTTAAACAGTTCGAGAACACGATTGGTTGGTCACGCCTTAAAGTACTTCACATGAATGATTCGAAACATCCGGCTGGTAGTCGACGAGATCGACATGACCATATTGGTGAGGGTTTTGTTGGCCTTGAAGCGTTTGGCCGGTTATTGCGTGATCCTCGTTTAGACGGCCTCCCAATGATCCTTGAAACGCCAAAGTCTACCGAAAAATCAACTAATCCAAGCACCGTGGATTCTGACGACAAACGAAATTTGCAGGCACTTAGGAAATTATTAAATGAGGACTCCTAGTTTTTAAGCGACAACATACCAACCAAAATAACTGGAAATTATCTTGCGAATTTTAAAGATCACACACTAGCATCAGCAATGCCTTCTATTCTGACTAAAGAAGACGTCGACCAGGTCGCCGAACTGGCCCGTTTGGAGTTAACCGAATCCGAACGCGAAATGTTCATTCGTCAACTCACTGACATTCTTGTTTATGCACAGCAAGTCCGTGAACTTGATACCACTGGCGTGGTGCCAACTACTCACGTACTTACGAATCAAGGAACCCTCCGATCAGACAAGACACAACCTTCATTATCCAGAAAGGATGCATTGGCTAATGCTCCTGATCCGGATACTGAAAAAGGATTTTTTAGAGTACCGAAGGTGATTGAATGACGGGACTGCCGCAAGGTGTCTGCAACATTCGTGATGCAGTGGCGACCGGCGAGGCATCAGCAGTTGAGATATGTCAAGCCTACCTGAACCGCATAGACACCGTTGACAAATCCCTTAACGCCTTTAATCAAATCGAGTATGACACAGCGCTCGAACGGGCGGCTGCAATCGACCGCGAGCGTGTACCGGACGACAGTCGTCTCCTGCTTGGTGTGCCAATAGCAATTAAAGACAATATTTGCACACGTGGTATCCGTACGACTGGTTCATCCAAGATCCTTGAATCGTGGGTGCCTCCATATGACGCGACAGTTATCGAACGGCTCCAAACTGCCGGGGCCATTGTCATCGGCAAAACGAATTGTGACGAGTTCGCGATGGGCTCCTCGAACGAGAATTCCGCATTCGGCCCAGTGCGAAATCCATGGAATCTCGAACGAGCGCCTGGAGGATCGAGTGGTGGATCAGCTGTCGCTGTAGCAACTGAAATGGCCGCGGCAGCACTTGGTTCAGATACAGGCGGTTCGGTACGACAACCAGCTGCTCTCTGTGGAGTCTTGGGCCTTAAACCTACGTACGGCCGGGTTTCACGTTATGGCCTACTTGCCTTCGCTTCATCGCTCGACCAAATTGGCCCTCTTACCCGAACGGTGACTGACGCGGCTCAAATACTGGCTGTAATCGCTGGACCAGATCCAAACGATTCCACCACCAGTGACGAACCAATTCCTAACTACCTCAAGAGCCTCACAGATAAACTCGACGACCTTCGAATTGGCGTGCCAAGAAATATCCTCACAGAAGGCGTAGACGATGAGGTGCTACAAGCATTTGACAAAGCCCTCGAAACTTTAAGTTCGTTGGGAGTAAAAATTCGTGAAATCGAGCTTCCGCACGCACAGTATGCGATTCCCACGTACTATCTGATTGCGACCGCGGAAGCTAGCTCCAACTTGGCACGTTACGATGGTGTTCGTTATACAAGTAGAGTTGACCTTGATCCCAAGGAAGCCTCCCTATCGCTGATGTACGAGAAAACCCGTGCGCAAGGATTTGGTGCCGAAGTCAAACGTCGGATCATGCTTGGCACCTACGCGTTGAGTGCGGGTTATTATGATGCCTACTACCTCAAAGCCCAGCAAGTCCGTACTCTCATTAAGAGTGACTACGATACGGCGTTCAAAGAAGTCGACAGTGTTTTGATGCCGACTAGCCCAACACCTGCGTTTCCACTCGGGAAACGTGCTCATGATCCACTAGAGATGTACCTTGCTGATGTCTTCACGGTGAGTGCGAATTTGGCTGGACTACCTGCTATTAGCGTACCGTGTGGCTTCACCTCGGACCGCCTGCCAATCGGATTACAGTGTATTGGACGACCCTTTGACGAAGAATCGTTATTACGATTAGCTCATGGGTACGAACAAGCGACTACATGGTGGACTGAAGCACCGCCCATCTGAGATATGAGCGGGTTCCCCATTTTTTCTAGTTCACTTATTGCTTGCGACTTGCTTGTTCAAGAAGTTCGGGGCTGGCAAGTTGGTCGACAGGGCCTCGTGGAGTTGTTGGAGGAAAATAGTTAACTTGACCATCTAAGTCATCAAGATTCCTAACCACAAGTGTCTTACGACCGGTGGATCTCAACTTTGGAATTCCAATCAACACAGTGAAACCAATAAAGAGCGCCAGTAAAAATACGGTTGATGCACCCAAGCCCGTAAGTGCGCCAATAGCAATTTCAATAATTTCTGGTACCGTCACTTCGTTTCCTTCGGTCCACTCACGTCAGGCAGTTCGTATTCGATCAAACCTTCCTTAACCTCGTCCATCGCAACACGTTCAAGCTTAGGAGGCATATCAGGACGAACGCCGGTATCCGGATGGGCTTGCAAATGGGACAGCCGCGGTAAGGAACCACGCCTTAGTTGCTTGGCTCGCTGAGCCGCAATATCAACATACAAAAAACGACTTTGAATTTCAGGAGCCTCTTGCTGCGTTGACTCGTCTGCTGAAGCCTCTTCAGGCTGGTCTGGGGTGTCAAGCGGTGTTGTAGATTCATTCATAACCTATCAGGTTACCCCAAAACCAACCTCAAGTGCCACATAAGTACTAAGGCTGGTAAACACGCCACTGCCCTGCAATCTATTTAATCGCTCTCAGGACGCACTGCCAATCGGAATTTGTTTCGGTTTTGCATCTTCACGAAGTGGGAGTGCTACGGTTAAAGTCCCATCAGCATAATCAGCCTGAACCTGGCTAGATTCCACGGTTGTCGGTAGCCTGAATGAACGCTGGAAAGCTCCATAGCTGCGCTCAAGTCGATGCACCCTATCATCAGACACATCACTCTCAAGCTTCCTTTCACCACTAATCGACAGCTTGTTGTCCTCGACCATGACCTTAATGTCATCTCGAGCCAAGCCGGGAAGCTCTGCCTTGATGATGAGGCCTTTTTTTCCATCTTCGTAGATGTCAACAGCTGGAATCCAAGCGCCATAGCTGACCTGGGCGGTCTTGTTTCGATTGAAACTTAAACCACAAAGCATGTCATCGAAGAGTCCTTCGATATTTGCCAATCCACGAAAAGGTTCATATCGCACTAATGTCATTTCCTGCCTCTCTTTCGCTTTGACCAAATTCCCTAATTTTCAATTTGAATCATTTGGTCTAAGAATTATACACAAATAGTTAGTAATATAAAAGCATATTTCATGAGTGATATATACTCATATTTTAAAAAGGAAGCCAAAAACATTTAAACAACTAATATCAAAAGGTTTATGCCTTACTCGGAAAAATGACTGAATCTTTTCTTCAAAGCACGCGACAGAACTGCTTCGTCAATATGAAGTCAGTTTCCGTGGGACTTATCTAGATCCACTCCTCTTTCGTTTAGCTGTGCGGTAACGACAAACAGCCTGAAGACTATAATGCTATTACCGTGTCCAGAACCATTCGACTTCTCTTTATCGGCGATATTGTCGGCAAACCAGGCCGCGAACTGACTCAACGGGCGATTCCGCCATTAATCGATCGTTACTCAATTGATCTTGTTATAGCTAATGTCGAAAATGCGGCCGGGGGTTTCGGAATTACTCGCGAGATCGGCGAATCAATTAGAGGCTATGGGGTTGATGTCATGACATCCGGCAACCATATTTGGGACAAAAAAGAGGTCATCGAATACATTCCTACGCAACCTCGCCTCATACGACCCGCCAATTATCCAGAAAAGGTCCCAGGACACGGGTACTATGAGGCGACTACCGCCTTGGGCGATATGGTCACCGTAATCAACATTATGGGACAAGTTTTTATGGCAAATCTTGATAATCCGTTCAGGATTGTCCTTGAGACCATCGAGAAACTTCGTAATCGGACTCCAATCATCCTGGTTGACTTTCACGCAGAGACTACATCAGAAAAGATGGCAATGGGTTGGTACCTGAATGGTAAGGTCACAGCAGTTGTTGGAACCCACACCCACGTCCAAACGGCCGACAACCGGGTCCTATCTGATGGAACAGCCTACATTACTGACGTTGGAATGACAGGACCACACGATTCAGTTATCGGCGTCAATAAACAGGCGGCATTAACTCGGTTTCTTAGCGGAATGCCTGCGCGTTTTGAAACGGCAACCGATGACCCTCGTCTCAATGGCGTCGTTATTACAGCCGATAGCACTACGGGGCTAGCTACCGATATTGAACGCATTAGTCTTTCGGTTCAAGAAATCGAAAACTTGACCTCTGCGAACTTGAGTGTGTCGTGACCGATTCCCTCGCTCTTCCGTTTGAAGAACCGTCTGAAGCCCCGAAGACCAAGCAAGCTTCACCTGGCAGACCGACCACACAGCCACGGCGCATTATGACCGTGTCAGAATTAACTAGTGAAATTCGAGGACTACTTGAATCTTCATACAGTGAAATCCTCGTGGATGGTGAAATATCAAATTGTCGGCTATGGAACACCGGTCATTTGTACTTCACACTCAAGGATGACCATTCTCAGTTGAAGGTCGTCATGTTCAGAACAACAGTTCGATATCTAAAATTTCAACCGGAAAATGGTCTAAGAGTAATTGCTCGTGGACGGGTTAGCGTATATGAACCAAAAGGAGAGTACCAAATCGTCTGCAGGCATCTAGAGCCGTATGGTATTGGCGCCCTACAACTCGCCTTCGAACAATTAAAAGAGAAATTGCAAAAAGAAGGCTTGTTCAATGATGAACAAAAACAACCATTACCTGCATTACCTCGGAAGATTGGTATCGTGACATCGCTTGACAGTGCGGCACTGAGAGACATTATCAAAGTGCTGAGACGTCGGCACCCGAATACCCATCTAGTCATAAGGCCGGCACGAGTCCAAGGTGTTGGGGCTGGCGATGAGATTGCTCAAGCCCTGACACAGATTGGTGCTGTTCCGGGTGTTGACGTAATCATCGCCGGTCGCGGCGGTGGTTCAATGGAAGACCTGTGGGCCTTTAATGAAGAATCCGTGGCTAGAGCTATTTCAGCGTCCAGCGTTACAGTCATTTCAGCAGTCGGCCACGAAACTGATTTCACAATTGCAGATTTTGTAGCTGACCTCAGAGCAGCGACTCCGTCCGCTGCAGCGGAACTGGTGATAACGAGCAAAGACGAATACCACAACCGAATCAACAGACTTAGTGAACAGCTACGCGCAAAAACTCTTATGCAAATCCATGAGTACCGGACAGACATAAGGGAACTTGAGCAACGTCCTGGTTTATCAGGACTACCTGGCCGCGTAGCAATTCTGCGTCGGCAGATCACCGAACTTGCTCACAATTTAGCGCGGAGTAGTCGAGACATACACGCTATTGTCGAACGCCGCTATCATGCACTGGAACTTCGACTCGAAGGGCAAAACCTCCGGCGAACATTCTTAAAACTACTGACTCAACTTGTAAGCTCAGAAGGAAAACTGCATGAAGCCGTGCAGCAAGTCGCCATGAAACGGCGCGCGACACTGGTGGAACTGTCTGGGCGCCTAGAATCGTTAAGTCCACTGGCAGTCTTAGCTCGTGGTTACGCGGTTTGCTGGGATGCCAAACGTTTGTCCATTCTAACCAACTCTAAAAATATAACGGCTGGAGACTCAGTGCGGATTACACTCCATCGAGGTGAGCTGGGCTGTGTAGTGAAGGACACCAAATAATGACACCTAAGAGCAAAACTAAAAGCAAGGATTTCGAGTCGGACCTTAAGGAACTTGAGAAGATCGTGAAGCAGCTTGAGGCAGGTGACCTGTCTTTAAAAGAAGCACTCAAATTATACGAGCGTGGGGTTTCGTTATCTCGATCCTGTCACGAGCAGCTAGAAGAAGCCGAGCGTCGTATTGAGGTGCTCGACGAACGTGGGGAACTCAAGCAAGTTGCTGACGATCTTACTGATACCGACGATCCATCCTGAGAACAAACGTTGACTCATACTCCGAAACTCGCGACCTATCTACAAACTTGTCGAGCTGAAGTGGATGAAGCGCTTGAACGTTTTCTTCCAAACGCAGAGACGTGCCCAGAAGTGCTTGCCGAGGCTATGCGGTACAGCGTGCTCGCTGGCGGAAAACGATTTCGCCCCGTACTCACTTTAATGACAGCGGACGCGATCGACGAGGCACAAGATACCGCATCTTCTCGGGCGTCCATCATGCCGGTAGCTTGTGCGATCGAATTTATCCATACGTACTCGCTAGTGCACGACGATCTTCCAGCCATGGACGACGATACATTACGGCGTGGCCGGGCAACTACACATATGGCCTATGGCGAAGGTCTCGCGATTCTTGCTGGTGACGGACTCCTAACACAGGCATTTCATCTATTGACGAACGAATTAGTCAACGCTGATCGTTCAATGGTCAATCGTCAGCTCAAAACGATACGCATCATTGCAGAAGCGGCTGGCGCTGTGGGAATGGTCGGTGGGCAAGCAATCGATCTGGAGGCCAGCAGCATTACTCCTCAGTCGACAGACTCAATTCCACTTGATAGCAAGCAGTTGCGTGGTATGCATGCACGCAAGACCGGCGCACTCATTCGTGCGGCAGCAGTAGCAGGTTCCACCATGGCCGGAGCAACTGACTCACTTACCAACATAGTTGATCAGTACGCCACTCATCTTGGACTCGCATTTCAGATTGTAGATGATATTCTCGATGTTGAAGGTGCAGTTGAGGCGCTTGGTAAAACAGTGGGAAAGGATGCTTCAGCAGGTAAGACAACCTATCCGTCACTCTATGGTGTAGCTGAGTCACGCCGACTCGCGAACGAATCAGTGGAACGAGCTCACGAAGTGCTTCGAAATGCTGATCTTAAAGGGTATCTCCCAGACATCGCCAGTTGGGTCGTTACAAGATCCAACTGACAAGTTCTTAGTTAGTGCGATCAAGATTATTGATAGTCCTTACGTGATTTCGTGACTTGAGGAATAGCGCATGAAAAAGGTCCGGCTCGACACATTGCTCGTCGAGCGGCATCTCGCCCACTCCCGTGAGCGAGCCCGGGCATTAATCCTAGCCGGAAAAGTACGTCTTGCGGATCAGTCTTCTCCCTCCAAACCAGGCACACTCGTCTCCCAGGAAACTAAGCTCATTCTCGTCGAACCCGACCATCCTTACGTTGGACGTGGAGGCCTCAAGTTGGAGCATGCCCTGCAAAAATTCTCGATTGATGTTGCGGGCCGTGATGCGCTTGACATCGGAGCTTCCACTGGTGGGTTCACCGATGTTTTACTGCGGGGCGGAGCTCGACAGGTCGTAGCCCTCGATGTCGGTCATGGACAACTTGACTGGGAGCTTCGTCAGAATCCACGAGTTTTTGTGCTGGAACGCGTTAATGCCCGCGCACTCGAACGTGCGCCACTGCCCGACGACCTATCACGATTCGACATCGTGAGTATCGACGTCTCTTTCATTTCATTAACCCTAATTTTACCGGGCCTCCCTGCACGTCTGAATCGTAGAGCCGATCTAATTGCACTGGTAAAACCCCAGTTTGAGGCTGGACGGGCAGAGATTGGCCGAGGAGGGATTGTTCGAGACCCTACGGTTCACGCGAGAGTGATCGAACAGGTAGTATCGGCAGGAGATCGGTTAGGATTATCAAGAGTGAATACAGTCGAATCGCCAATAACAGGAGCGGAAGGAAATAGAGAGTTCTTCCTGCACTTTAAGCGCGCTGAAGACATTGACGCAGACAGTGAGCCAACATGAAGCAGTCCGAAAATAGTGCACAACAGCCCATCCGCCGCGTAGGCATTGTCGCAAAGTCTCAACTGGACGAAGCCGCTGGTCTTTTAACTGATCTCCAGTCTTGGTTGACAGCACATAATGTTACACCCGTCTTCGAAACTTCCACAGCGGCACTAGCAGGTCTTGATGTTAAGACTCTCAACCGTGACGACCTGCCGTCTGATGTTGACATGGTGTTAGTACTTGGTGGCGATGGAACACTACTCGGAATGGCGGATCGGATTGCTGAAACTGGCGCCAATATCCCTATGCTGGCCGTCAATTTCGGCGGACTGGGTTTCCTGACAGAAATCACCCTTGACGAACTCTATCCATCCCTGGAATTAGCCCTGAATGGCACTGCGAAACTTGACCAACGTCACATGCTCCGTGCGGTTGTTAAGCGTAACAAGCAAACCGTGGTTGAACGACTCGTCTTAAATGACGTAACGATCATCCGAGGCGCAAGTTCGCCGATCATGGACCTGGCAGTATCAGTAGGTTCACAATTTGTAGCCAACTTTAAGGCTGATGGTCTCATTGTCGCGAGCCCAACCGGATCAACAGCTTACAACCTTGCTGTTGGCGGACCAATTGTCCATCCGCTCGTTGAAGCATTGATTCTCACCCCAATCGCTCCACACACCTTAACCAATCGTCCAATCGTTTTACCAAAAGCCTCCGAAGTTCACATCCAGCCAGTGTTCGGTTGTGATAATGACGAAGTCGTGACCACCTTCGATGGTCAGTTCGGAGTGAAGTTACAATGCGATGATATTGTCTGTGTCTCCGCTGCTTCGGGATCACTCAAACTATTTCGAGCCCCCACACGAAATTACTTCGCGGTACTCAGGGAAAAACTAAAGTGGGCAGAACGCTAGACTAGAGTTCTTCGCTGCTTCACTTGGAACACTTATCCGACTCGGTGCGAGCTATTTTCTTGAGTTCCTACGTTGTTGAAAATAACGAACCTGATATTCACGCACATTCCGATTGTGTTCCCTTAGTGATGCGGCAAACACATGCGAGCCATCGTTACGGCTCACAAAATACAGATACTGAACATCGTCTGGTTGAACAGCTGCCTTCAACGCTGCTAAGCCAGGCGAAGCGATGGGGCCGGGTGGTAATCCCGCGTACACGTAAGTGTTATAAGGAGAATCAAATCGTAAGTTCGCTCGTGTCAAGTTGTTCTTATAAAGGCCAGCTCGCTGCAGAGCATAGATTACGGTTGGATCAGATTGCAGCAACATACCGAGTTCGAGGCGATTCGTGAATACACCAGACACCACAGTCCGTTCATCTGCCCGCGCCGTCTCCCGCTCTATGATAGAGGCTAGGGTGACCACCTCTCTCGGAGTGAAGCCTCTTACCTGACTTTCACGTCGTAATTCTTCGTCAAATTTCTGTTCAAAACTCGCCACCATGGCTGACACCAACTGGCCCGCCGTAGCATTACGGGGTAAAGCATAGGTATCCGGAAAAAGATATCCCTCAAGATCGATTGCGTCTTGGTCAAAATGGGCAACGAGTTCAGTGTTTTGCCCCGAAGCATAAAATTCCTCCCGTGTTCCAAAGTCACTGGCACCAAAAATTTCAGCCATTTGTGCCAAGGTTAACCCTTCGGGAAAAGTGATTGTCCGGAGGTGTACACGTCCTCGCGCAATCTTTTCGAGAACTTGAATAGCCGTCATTGGAGAGTCAAATTTGTACTCTCCAGCCTGCAAGCGACTCGCACTCTTGGTCTTCCAGGTCGCGTAGCGAAAAGCCCATCGATCACGAACGATACCAGCCGCAATGAGTTGGCGAGCGATCGTAACAGCATCTGATCCATGTGTTATATCAACAAACCGCTCCTTACCGACGTAACCACGATAAGGCTCGGTGAACTGCGAATAGATGCGTAAACCAGAAAAAGCACAGAGCCCTATGAGACCAAAGACGGTAAGCAAAACCCAGAAACGTCGGCTGGTAAAAATTTCAACCATCACTACACTTTCGCGGTATCGAGATAATCCTGAAGAATTACAGTGGCCGCTGCAGCATCCAAGCGAGATTTACGCTTGCGCCAGTCGGTTTCACGTATCGCAAGAAGTCTTTCGGCTTCGTAACTGCTCAAACGTTCATCTTGAAAAGCTACCGGAACCTCTGTCCCTTTACGTAACGCGTCAACAAATGCCTGCACGTGAACAGTTTGTTCGCTCGGTGTGCCATCAAGGTGCGTTGGGAGACCAACCACAACGCAACCGAGACCATCTTCTTCAGATTGCAATTCGCGAACGCATTTTAGCACCTGGTCAATAGCCTCATTATTCGACGAGTGTTGTCGGTCAAGGACCTTCCAGGGACGGGCGAGAGTTCCGGAAGAATCACTTAGCGCAAGCCCGATTCGCCGATTGCCATAATCCAAGCCAAGTAATCTCACCTCGATAGCGTAACGGTCGTAGTCGACCCTGTCTAGGCAAGTCCAGACATTTACTGGTAATGATATAACCTTGTTTATCGTCGTCTTGTTCGACCGTAGCATCAATAATCCGATAGAATATGAACAACCTTGACTCGAAACTCTCGCCTAGTCGTTCTGTTTGTATCACTGCCAATCCTGACCTTCGCGTTACTTGGTGGTTATCTCAGGAACACACTCGCACAGGAAGATGTCTATCGCCATCTGCAAATCTTTGAAGATGTCGTAACACTGATTTCAGAACATTACGTTGAGGTTGTTGACCATGACGAATTAATGCAAGGAGCCATGAGAGGTTTATCGGCTGGCCTCGACGGGAAGAGTTCTTATCTAACGAGACAGGAAGTGACGCTTTTCGAACAAGACATGCCACTTCCAGAAGGTCAAACTGTCTTAACACTCACAAATGAATACTACCCCCGCGTGGTTGCGGCGAGGGATGGCTCGCCTGCTAAAATAGCCGGCTTAATGCCAGGAGACTACGTGCGTAACATCAATGGAGAGTCCACGCGGAACATGAGTCTACTCTCCGCTTCGCGCCTGTTGAGAGGTGAGCCGGGCTCGAAGGTGTCGCTAACCATCTTACGTGGTAATGCGACGGAACCACATACTGTGGAACTCACCTTCACAATTGCTGAAGCCTCAGAGATGTTGACGAAAATGGTATCACCAGGAGTCGGGTATCTTCGTATACCGACTTTCGAACAGATCAATCCAAGTGAGGTTGCGTCGACAATTGGTACCTTGATGATGACTGGTGCTGAGAGCCTAATAATCGACCTCCGGGAAACAGCCGAAGGTACTCTTAAAGCGGGACACGATCTCGCTGAACTTTTTGCGCCAGCTGGAACAATGAGTATCCAAGAATCTCGTGGTGAAGATCGTGAAGTGATTAGTGTTGATGAGGATGGCAGGTATCTGACTCTTCGCCTCGTTATCTTAATCAACAGCGGTACATCAGGCCCAGCCGAATTATTTGCAGCAGCACTCGCGCCCAACCAACGTGCGACTCTTGTCGGCACACAGAGTCAGGGTCAAACCGCAGATCAACGACTCGTAAAATTACCGGATGGAAGTGGCCTTTGGCTGTCATGGACTCATTACCTAACACCAGACGGAGAGGCAATACATGGCTATGGACTTGAACCGACTATCATCGCCGAAGAACAGTTCGTCGAATTCGGCAGCAACCCTCCAGATGACGATCAAGGACTCGCAAGAGCTCTCGATTACTTGGTAAGTGGATCTATTTCCTAGCCAGCGTTTCATTGACTCTCACATGAACGGATTGTTATACTTGGCGCTTCCGCAAGACCATTGTTCTCAAGACATAGGCGCGTAGCTCAGTTGGTTAGAGCGCCTGCTTGACATGCAGGAGGTCGGCGGTTCGAGTCCGCCCGTGCCTACCACGATCTTAGAACACAGTTCGCGGAAAGGCGTGGGGTCATGCGACCTGTGAGAAAGGATCTTGCGCGAGTCACCAAAATTAGTGCACTGCTCGCTTGCCAGTCGCCGTAATTAATTCGTCATCAAATGGAACAGGTAACCGTCACTCTTCCGGACGGCTCACATCGTGACGTGCCCACCGGAGCCGTCGTGCGCGATATCGCGAACACCATTTCGCCGAGCCTAGCGAAGTCGGCACTGGCGGCAGTAGTGAACGACGAGCTAGTCGATCTTTCTTATCCAGTTGACACTAATGTTTCACTACGGTTAGTCACGAAAGACAGCGAAGAAGCACTGGAACTTTGCCGACATAGCACGGCTCATCTTCTAGCGGCGGCAGTCACCGCCCTGTTCCCAGGTACCCAATGTGGGATCGGTCCAGCCACTGACGACGGTTTTTTCTATGACTTTGTTGTCGATCGCCCTTTCGT
>Ga0066372_10000649_pt1 | contig 13245 bp, 7 predicted proteins | sample Knorr_S15_td_250_FD_77011 | JGI IMG/M metagenome (GOLD analysis project Ga0066372, IMG submission 77011) | Marine microbial communities from Southern Atlantic Ocean transect - Knorr_S15_td_250_ad_251m_LV_A | ecosystem: Environmental > Aquatic > Marine > Oceanic | place: Southern Atlantic ocean... | reverse complement strand
TGGCTTTGTGGGAAACAAGTTGCTTGGAGATTTCTGGGTTCGGATGATATTCGCGATCCGCGCGGTCGAGCGCAGCAAACACGGCCTGCATCCGGTAGTAGTCTGTCATGTTGACAGCGTCGAACTTGTGGTCGTGGCAACGGGCGCATTGCACGGTGGCGCTGATGAATGTGTTCATTGTGTTTTTGACCATGTCGTCACGGTCAATGTTGCGGGCGATGCGGCCATCAAGCTTGGTTTCCGGCACCTCGGCGTGGCCGATAAAATCCCACGGGCCGGCCGAGATGAAACCGGTCGCCTCAATACCGTCGCGTGTGTCGGGATAAAGGGCATCGCCGGCGACTTGCTCTCGCACAAACCGACCGTACGGTTTGTCGCTGTTGAACACGCGGATGACGTAATCGCGATACGGCCAGGCGTTGGGGCGTAGCTTGTCTTTGTCGTACCCGTGCGTGTCGCCGTAGTGGACAACGTCGAGCCAGTGTCGAGCCCAGCGTTCACCGTAGCGCGGTGAGGCCAGGAGTTCTTCGACGAGTTTTTCGTAGGCCAACGGATCGCGGTTCTGCAAGAATACCGTGATTTCAGCCGGCGTCGGCGGGAGGCCAAGCAGGTCGAAGTACACGCGGCGAATCAGCGTCTGCCGCTTGGCCTCGCCGGAGTGGGTGAGGTTCTTTTCGGCAAGCTTGGCAGCGATGAAGTGGTCGATTGGATTCCGCGCCCACCCGCGATCCGCTAGGCCAAGTGCGGGCGGAGTGTGTTTGACGATTGGCTTGAGCGACCAAAAATCAAACAGCCCCGATTCAGGCCTGGATGGCTGCTCCCCGCTAAAGCCGGTGGCTTGGCAAAGTAACAGCAGCAGCACTGGAGCAATTATGATTTTTACGGACCAATTCATCAGCGAGCGTTCACGAGAGCGAGCCCGAGAAAAGTGGTCTATGCCAGAAGGGAAATCAAGTGCGTTGAAACGCTGCGGCCATACCTGAAGCCAATGGGACGAGCTACCACTCGTTTTGCGCGCGGTGACGCAGTGCGTGGTCGGCCAGCACGAGGGCGGTCATGGCCTCGACCATCGGGACGGCGCGCGGGAGGACGCAAGGATCGTGGCGGCCGCGGCCCTTTAGGGTCGTGTTTTTCAGCTGCACATCGACGGTGTCCTGTTCGTGCATGACGGTGGCTACCGGCTTGAAGGCGACGCGGAAGTGGACGGTCTCACCGTTGGAAATGCCGCCCTGCACGCCGCCTGAGTCGTTTTTTGTCGTGCGTACTTTGCCGCGCCTGGATCGCATGGGGTCGTTGTGCTCGCGGCCGGTCATGGTAATGCCGCCGAAGCCGGAGCCGACTTCGAAGCCCTTGGACGCGGGCAGGCTGAGCATTGCCTTGGCCAGGTCGGCCTCGAGGCGGTCGAACACCGGGTCACCCCAACCGACCGGCAAGCCCCGGGCCACGCCCTCGATGATTCCGCCGACCGTGTCGCCGGTCTTGCGGGTGCGCTCAATCAGGCGGATCATCTTGTCGGCGACAGCGGTGTCGGGGCAACGGACGATGTTAGCCTCGATATCGCGCAATCTTACCTTCTCAGGATTAACATCGGCGATGATTTTTTTGACCTGCTTGACGTAGGATAGTACCTCGACGCCGAAGCGTTGTTTCAAAAGTTTTTTGGCAACGGCACCGGCGGCGACGCGGCCGATGGTTTCGCGCGCGCTGGATCGGCCGCCACCCTGCCAGTTGCGGAAGCCAAACTTCTGCTGGTATGTGTAGTCAGCGTGCGAGGGGCGAAACTTGGTCTTCATTTCCGCGTAGGCCTCGGGGCGGAAATCGTTGTTGTTCACCATCATCATGATGGGCGTGCCGATGGTTTTGCCCTTGAAGGTGCCGGAGAGGATTTGCACGCGGTCGGCCTCGTCGCGCGGGGTGACGATGCTGGACTGGCCGGGGCGCCGCCGGTCGAGATCTGGCTGGATATCCGACTCGTCGAGTGCGAGCCGCGGCGGGCAGCCGTCGAGTACGACGCCGACGCCGCCCCCGTGGGATTCGCCCCAAGTGGTGATGCGGAACAGATGGCCAAACGTGTTTGGCATGCGCCCATTGTGCGTGAAAACCGTGTCAGAAGCAATTCCAGCACGTGCAATAAAAGGCTGGCGGCGATTCGGGGAATTCGCGACAATTCCTGTGCTGTGTCCGTAAGAGTCCGTACAATGTGTTGTTTGGCGATGTTATCAGGCTGTGCCGGTGGGGGGGTGCACTTGGCCATAGCGGCAGAGGATGGGGATGTTTTCGCGCATTGGCTGCTTGAACCCAGTCGGCTCGATGGCAACACGCTCAAGGCATTGAGCGGCCCTGACGGCGTGCCGGAGGGGCTCGGTCGTTCAGTGCGTTTTGTTGATTCGCCACTGCCAGGTCACGCTGAGTTTTTCGGCCAACGCTCCTGCATCGAGATTTCCGCAAACATAGCGAACCTTGATTTACCCAAGGACCAATTGACCCTGGAGGCTTGGGTGAGCATCAGTAAACCGATGGAGTGGGGCGGCATTGTCGGGGCGCTGCAGGACAACGGCACATACGAGAAAGGCTGGCTGCTTGGCTACCGCAAGGATCGGTTTTGTTTCGCGATCAACACGGCGGGGCACAAGTCCCTGACTTACCTGACGGCGGATCGGGCCTTTGAGCCGGGTCGGTGGTATCACGTCGCCGGCGTTTATGACGGCATTGTGCAGCGGCTTTATGTTGATGGCGAGTTGGCCGCTGAGTCGACGGAGCAAAAGGGAGCGATTGTTTACCCGCCAAAGGCATGGTTGACCGTTGGCGCCTATCAGGACGACGATGAGTTTTTCCCCATGACCGGGAAGCTGAATGAGGTACGCATTCTTGGGAGCGCTGCCTCCGGCTCGGAGATTGCCAAGCGGTACTTGGCTAGGCACGATATTTTTCCCAAGCCGGTGCCAAAGCCACAGCCACTCTCGGTCGCCTACGGCCCGTTTGTTGACTGGTTGGATCGCACGACGGCAACGATCAGTTGGGAAGTGGACGAGCCGATGCTCGGCCGTGTCCGTTGGTCGATGCCAAACGGCAAATCAGTGGACTTGTCCGACAGGCACCAGGGTAGGCAGCACCTGGTAACAATTCGCGACCTTGTGCCAGATGGGCAATACACTTACCAGTTCCTCGGCTCAGTCGAGGGTCGACCGGTTCAAAGCAGGCCGTACAAGTTCGATTCCTCATTTTATTATCGTCTCCCTGATGCGCCGCTTGGCCAAGTGGCCTTGGCCAGTGCGGCTAAGGTCTCTGGGGCGGTTGATCAAATCCTCGAGTTGGCCGATGCGCGCGCCGGGTACTGCTTGGTGCTTGGCGGGGTGGACGGCAGCTTGGCGCTGGAGCTAGTTCGTAAATCCGATCTGCAAGTCATGGTGCTGGAGCAGGACGCCGCCAGAGTGAGGCGAATCCGTGCCGTGCTCGACGAGGCGGGTGTTTATGGCGTTCGTGCCTCAGTGAAGGAGGGCTCGCTCGGCGAGGGGATACTTGGCCCAATGGTGTTCAACCTGATCGTCTCCGAGCGGCATTTACTCGAGGGGCAGTTGCCACCCGCGACTGGTGCCGGGGCAGTTCGCAGCCTTGTGCCATCCGGCGGAACGCTGGTGCTTGGGCAAGCGGATAATCTTGGGCAAGCGCAGCGTTGGCTTGGGCAAGCGGGGAGCCGCCTGGTTCGGTCCGATGACGGGGAGGCGCGCTGGCTTGTCCATGAGCGGCCGCCCCTGGTCGGTGCTGGCGAATGGACGCACCAATACGGCAATGCCCAGAATACCTCATGCAGCGGCGACGACCTCGTGAAAGGTGAGATGGGCGTCAAGTGGTGGGGGGAACCTGGCCCGCGTCCGATGCCGGATCGAGGTCCGCGCAATCCCGCACCGCTGTCGGTCAATGGCCGTCTCTTCGTGCAGGGCGACCGGATGTTGTTTGGGTTGGACGCCTACAACGGCACGGTGCTCTGGAGCTTCTCCAGCCCGGAAATGCGCCGAGCCAACATCCCGCGCGACAGCAGCAACATGGTCGCCGCAGGGGATCAACTTTATCTCGTTCAGGGGCGCTACTGTATCGGCATTGAAGGCGCGACGGGAGAACGAGCCGTGCGCTTCCCGGTTTCCGATGGGGAACATCATGATTGGTCCTATCTCGCGGCAACCGACGGCATGTTAATCGGCAGCCGGGTGAAAAAAGGAACGGTTTATCTCGGTGATAAAGGGCAGTGGTTTGAGAATTTTGAATCGGCGGACATTAGCCGAGTCACCAGCGACCGGCTTTTTGGGATCGACCTGAAGAGCAGTGAACGCGCTTGGGAGTACAATGGCGGGGCGATTGTCAATTCGACCATCACCATCGGGGATGGCGTTATTTATTTTATTGAGAGTCGCGCCTCGGTGGCTGTTGCAAAGGCCGGAGGCTTTCAGTCAATTCAGCAATTGAGCGACCAGCATCTCGTTGCGCTGGACCTCCGCACCGGCCGGGCGAAATGGGATCGCCCGCACGACTTCTCCAAGTTGCAATACATGACATATCTGGTTTACGCCAATGGCACGCTCGTGGCGACCGGCACCGACAAGGAGAAGCACTTTCACACTTACGCCATTGCCGCCGTGGAGAAACCGGTGGAGGCAAAGGATGGCGAGCAAGCGTTAGTCCCGCCGGGTAGCCTGCTTTGGGAGGATCACCACGTGGCGGGCAAGAATCACCATAGCGGCCATCTGCAACATCCGGTGGTAATCGGCGACACGTTTTACTCTGACCAGTGGGCGTTTGATCTGAAGAGCGGCAAGGAGTTGCGCGATGATTTGCCTGAGCGGCGCGGCTGCGGGACAATGTCAGCAAGCAATCACAGCATGTTTTTCCGGCATTACTTCCACGGTATGTGGAACCTTGATACGAACAAACGCAGCCAGTTCGAGGGGATCCGTAGCGGGTGTTGGCTGGGGTTGATCCCGGCAGGGGGAATGCTGCTTGCTCCGGAAACGAGCGCCGGGTGTTCCTGCACCCACTCCATCCAGACCTCGGTGGGCTACCTGCCGAGAGCACTGGAGTGAGCGGTTTTGATTCGAGAATCGCTTTTAAAAAACTTCATTATTCTTAAAAATATATTGACTGACTGAGCTTCATCTGTAGCCTCCCCCACGTTCCGCACGGCGTGGGCTCGCAAGCGCTGTCGTGGATATCTACAAACTCTAACATTGCCAGCTCGAATTATCCCCGGGGGGGTTGCAGGTATCATCAACCTGGCTCCCCCGGATTCTTTTTTTAAACCGACAATTTTTCCGCCCGTTTTTCATGGGCATACCCTTTATTCCATTTGCAAAAAATGTTCTAAGCGTTAGGTTTTCCTCATCACGGTGATGCTACGACACTCCATGCGGGAGGTCATCAAGGCTCAATTTTTCAGAGCCGTGATTTTTCTGTTTGGGGTCTGGTGCGTTGGGGGTGAATGCACGGTCACTGGCAGCGATCATTGGGCTTACCAACGCACGGTGCGTCCCGCGCTGCCACACTTGCCCAAGCCAGAGCAGGGTGCAAACGCCATTGATCACTTTATAATAGATCACCTGGCCAGGCGGGCCATGACGATGTCGACCCCGGCTAAGCCGCAGCAGCAGGCCCGTCGTGTGTTCCTTGACCTGATCGGCCGGCCGCCGCAACCGGGTGAGGTTGACGACTTTTTGGGCACCCCGAGCCAGCGCGAGTACGGGCGGATGGTTGACCGTCTCTTGGCTAACCCGCAGTACGGGGAGAAGTGGGCGCGGCGCTGGCTTGACCTTGCGCGTTATGCCGACTCGAACGGATTTCAGGCCGATCAGTTGCGCGACAGTTGGGCGTATCGGGACTGGGTGATCGACGCCTTCAACTCCGGGATGCCGTTTGACCAGTTCACCATCGAGCAGTTGGCCGGTGACCTGTTGCCGAATGCCACATCAGCACAGAAAGTTGCAACCGGCTTTCATCGAACGCCGACCTGCAATGTCGAGGCCGGCGTGCACCCGGAGTCAAATCGCGTCAACCAGGTGATCGACCGTGTGAACACAACCGGCACGGTATTCCTTGGTACAACACTCGAGTGCGCGCAGTGTCACGACCACAAGCATGACCCGTTCTCGATGAGCGACTACTACCAGATGATGACGTTCTTCAACAACACGCCCCTTGAAGTAAAACAGCAGGGCGACGGGGTAACATGGGACTTTTACGGTCCAACGATAAATCTGCCGTTCACGCCCGGGCAACAGGCCAGGCAGGCTGAATTACAAAAGGAAATCGACAACTCAAAAGCCGAAAAGAAGATCGCCAAACTCCGCGAAGACAGAAAGGCTATCAAGCCATACACAACGCTCGTGATGAGCGAAATGAGCAAGCCGCGCCAAACGAAAATCATGCTGCGAGGCAATTATCTGACTCCCGGCGACCCGGTGAACTTCGGCACGCCGGAAGTGTTGCACACCTTTGATGGTTCGCTGCCGCCGAATCGCCTGGGCTTGGCCAAGTGGGTGGTTGACCCGGCAAACCCGTTGACTTCTCGGGTAGCTGTGAACCGATGGTGGGCCGCATTCATGGGCCGGGGGATCGTGTCGACACAGGAGGATTTCGGGACTCAGGGCGAACCACCGACGCATCGCGGCCTGCTTGACTGGCTGGGGGTGGAGTTGGTCGATAGCGGCTGGTCGATGAAACACATACACAAATTAATAGTGACGAGCCGCACCTATCGACAGTCCTCGAGGGTGACTGGTGAACATCTCGAAAAAGACCCGGCCAACCGTTACTTCGCGCGCGCTCCACGGGTGCGGATGAGCGCGGAGATGATCCGTGACTCGGCCTTGGCGGCGAGCGGCCTGCTGGCACACCGGATGCATGGCCCACCGATTTACCCGCCGCAGCCCGGTGGCATTTGGCGGCATGTCGGCCGGAACGCTCCAAAGTTCGTGGTGGCGACCAACGAAAACCGGTTTCGGCGCGGCGTGTACATTGTTTGGCGGCGGGGAGCTCCGTATGCCAGTTTCGTGAATTTTGATGCACCGGACCGGGGAACCTGCGTGGTTGATCGGCCCCGCACCAATACGCCGCTGCAGGCGCTGACGCTTTTAAACGACGAGGCGTTTGTCGAGATGGCGCTGGCGTTTGCCGGCCGAATCCTTGCCGAACCAGGCTTGCTCAACGACGAGCAGCGAATCGGATTTGCGTTCCGTGTGGCACTCTCCAGGGAGGCTAGACCGGTTGAGGTTGAGTTCTTGAAGCAGTTACTGATCAAGCGCCAGGATGAATTGGTGGCCAAACCCGGAGCCGCGGGGAAGCTTGTCTCAGCCGCAAAGGGCTGGAGGGCGCCGATCGGTATCAATACAGGCGACTTGGCCAAGTGGTTCACCGTGGCCAACGTGTTGCTCAATCTGGATGAGGCGATCACCAAGGGCTGATTGATGACAACGAAACAACATTACCATTTAACCGAGTCCCGCCGGGAGTTTCTCAAGCACACCGGTGTAGGAATGGGTGCGCTTGGCTTGGCGTCGGTGCTCAACGACGGTGTGTTTGCTGCCGGGCCGGCGGATTCGTTCTCCCCGAGTCGGCCGCACTTTGCACCAAGGGCGAAGAACGTCATTTACATTCACCTAGTCGGCGGGCCGTCGCATCTGGAGTTGTTCGACTTCAAGCCAGAGTTGGTCAGGCACAATGGCGAGAAGTGCCCGGATCACATGTTCAAGGGCAAGCAGTTGGCATTCATCCGCGATCACCCGACGCTGCTTGGTACGCGGTTCCAGTTTAAGCGGCATGGACAGGGCGGCGTGGAATTGTCGGAGCATCTGCCGCACCTCGGTGGTGTTGCTGATCAACTGGCTGTCATCAAGACCGTGCGCACCGAGCAGTTCAACCACGCGCCGGCCCAGTTGTTTTTGCACACCGGCTTCGAGCGGTTTGGTCGGCCGGGGATTGGATCTTGGGTGAGCTACGGCCTGGGCACGGAGAACCGCAACCTACCCAGTTACGTGGTGCTGGTTACCGGCAGTGTGGCAGGTGCGGGCAACAGCCTCTGGGGGAGCGGCTTTCTGCCGACGCTGCATCAGGGTGTCGAGTTTCGCAGCGAGGGTGATCCGGTTCTGTTTCTTTCCAACCCGAAAGGCATCTCGCCCGGCAGTCGTCGTGACATTGTGGATGGGATCAATTTTCTCAACCAAACTACCCTGGCTGATGTCGGCGACCCGGAGATTGCGACCCGCATCGCCCAGTACGAGTTGGCGTACCGCATGCAGAGTAGTGTCCCGGAGTTGATGGATATTCGACGTGAATCCGCCGCGACACTGGAGGCCTACGGAGCCAAGCCGGGTGCGAGGAGTCTAGCTAATAACTGCCTACTGGCGCGGCGGCTTGTCGAGAAGGGCGTGCGTTTTGTCCAGTTGTTCGATCAGGGTTGGGATCATCATAGTGGCATTTTTGGGAGCATTCCTAACAAGGCGCGCCAGCTCGATCGTCCGGTGGCGGCGTTGATCAGTGACCTCAAGGCTCGAGGCCTGTTGAATGAAACGCTGATCGTGATCGGCGCGGAATTTGGCCGTACGCCGATGTTGCAGGGTAAAAGCAACGGTGGCGCCGCGAACAACGTCGGTCGAGACCATCACAAGGAGGCCTACTGCATGCTGTTCGCCGGTGGTGGTGTAAGAGGTGGCGTTAGTTACGGGAAAACGGATGAATTGGGTTATGAGGCTGAGGAGAATCCGGTGCATATTCACGATATCAACGCGACAATTCTTCATCAACTCGGCCTCAGACATGAGCAGTTAAGGTTCAAATACCAGGGCCGCCAATTTCGCTTGACCGACGTTTACGGTGAGATTGTGCGAGGCCTCCTGGCGTAAATCACAGATTCAATGAAACTCAAATGGTACCTTGCAGCTTGGGCTTGCACAGTGGTGTTTTGCCATCCGGCCAGCGCGACAGACGTGGAGATCATTGCCCACCGAGGTGCGTCTTATGATGCCCCGGAAAACACCCTCGAGTCAGTCAATCTCGGCTGGGCGCAGGGTGCTGACGCGGTGGAGGTGGATGTGTATTTGTCAAAGGATGGCCACATTGTTGTTCATCACGATTCCGACACCAAGAAACTCGCCGGAGTGGATCGCAAGGTCGTGGATCAAACGCTCGCCGAGTTGCGGCAACTCGATGTCGGGGCATGGAAGGGTGCGAAGTGGAAAGGGGTACGTATCCCGGAACTCGAAAACGTGCTGGCGACTATTCCCGAGGGTCGGCGGTTGTTCGTCGAGGTCAAGTGCGGGCCGGAGATCGTCCCTGACCTGGTGAGGGCGTTCGAGCGTTGCGGCAAGAAACCGAGGCAGTTGGTCGTGATTTCCTTCGACTACGAAGTCGTCAAGCAGGCCAAGGCCAGGCTGCCGAAGATTGCCTGCTTTTACCTATCCAGTTTTGAAAAAGACAAAAAAACAGGGAAACTCAAGCCAAGCGCGGAGGAATTGATCGCCATGGCCAAGGCGGCCAAGCTGGAGGGCATCAATGTCAATTACAAGGGGCTGGCGAATGAGGTGTTCATCGAGAAGGTTCATGCTGCCGGGTTGGAGTTGTTTACGTGGACGGTCAACTCGCCGACCGAAGCCAGGCGCCTGGCCAAGCTTGGCATCAGCGGTATCACCACCGACCGGCCGGCTTGGCTTCGGGATCAGATCAAGTGACGAGGTTGACAATTAAATCGTAACCTTGGCCAAGTGATGGGCGTTTAAGGATTTTTGAGGATGGTTGAATTTTTCCCGCGACTATTATTATTGGCAGGATTGTGTCCTTGGGCAACCGCTCTCGCGCAGAATACCGGCTTGGAAATCGATGATCTCGACAAGGAGATTGCTGCCATCGAGAAGGAATTGATGGAGCAAATCTCTGTCTGGGATTACAGCACCGACCTGCGGATTGGCGGCGGCTATAAGGAGAACGTCACCCTGTCGGCCTTCGCCGAGGAATCGAGTCCATTTGCCGCAATTGGTTTCGACTTTATGGCCATCCGGATTCCACTCGCAGAAGACGGGGTGGAGGTTACGGTTTTCGGCGCATTGGATGAGCGCCGCTATCTCGACGCCGAGAGCGTGGGTTCAGAACAGTCCGGCCTACTCAATGTCAGCCTCGAAAAAAGCCTGTCTCAGCATTGGCAACTGAAGACGGACATCCGTGTCATTTACATCAACGAAATGTTTGACGCCTCGTTGACCGAGGACGACATCGGCACTGTACAGGTGGTTGGGAAACAAATCAGCCTTGAACCGGCGTTGCGCCGGAGTCTTCCGGCGGACCTGTGGGTTGAGGCCAAGCCGGAAGTCACGCGGCAATATTTTGCCGAGCCGCTGGATGACTATCTGGAAATTGGCGGCCGAATATTGCTCGGGGTGGACTACGGATTTCAATCCGAGCTGCTAATTTACGCGGAGGCGTTGCGGCGCGATTACGACACGCGTAGCCAGCGGGATGAGATCGGTTTTTACATGCCGGACACCGACCTAAGCTACGACCGCCCGGAGCGCGGCGTCGAGTGGGCGCATAACTGGGACAACAGTCGACGATTGCGCATGCGCACGCGCTACTCGATTCTCGAGAACGAGGACAGCGGTTCCGGGTATTTTGATTATCGCCGCGAACGCATTTCACACAGTTGGCGCTATCGTGCGGCCCTGTGGACCGTCTCGGCAACTGTGCGCAAAGCCACCTACGAGTACGACCTCCAGCGTTCCGCTGTTTTTTTCAACCCTCGCCAGCGCGCCGATCTGTCATGGGACCTTTCGCTCGGGTACGAGTACAACGAACATTTGACATTTCAACTCGGCTTCGAGCAGGAGAGTATCAACTCCAATGTCCCGCAGGACGAATACGGCTACCGTATTTACACCGCCGGTATCGACTGGGAGTTTTAGGCGGGAAGGCCTGGAAACCGGGCTTTGATTCTGAGCATCTGGCCAAGCGGGGCGGGTTGCAAACTTCTGAATAGAGCAGTAACATCCGCGTACCGATAGAGCGATGCAGTATCACGGACCAAGATTGAGCGACCATTTTTTTACGAGGCGCGAATTCTTGTCCCGCTGCGGCATTGGCATGGGCGGCTTGGCACTTAGCTCAATGTTGCCTGATGCCGCGCAGGCGTCCGCCTCATCGGCGCTCTCGGTCAAGGGGCCGCATTTCACTCCACGGGCCAAACGGGTTATCCATATTTTCCTAAACGGTGGCCCGTCTCATGTCGATACATTTGACCCCAAGCCGTCATTGCAAAAATACGCGGGCAAACTTCTCCCGATGAGCAACCTGCGGACGGAGCGCAAAACAGGTGCGGCGTTTCCGAGCCCGTACAAATTCAAGCGGCACGGCCAAAGCGGCACGGAGGTCAGCGAGATCTTCCCGCACACCGCGAAGTGCGTCGACGATATTGCGGTGATCCGTTCCATGCACGCTGACGTGCCGAATCACGAGCCGTCGCTCATGCTGATGAACTGTGGCGAGGCGCGGTTGATCCGCCCAAGCGTTGGCTCGTGGGTGACATATGGGCTTGGTAGCGAGAACCAGAATCTGCCCGGCTTCATTGTCATGTGCCCCGGAGGTTACCCGATCCAGGAGTCGCAAAACTGGCAGTCCGGTTTTCTTCCAGGTATTTACCAGGGCACACACATCGACACCCGACACACCTCCGTCGAGAAACTCATCCAACACATCAAGAATCGTGGACTCTCTCTTGCAGAGCAGCGGCGACAACTCGATTTCATCCAGGAGCTCAATCGCCGGCACGCGGCAAGGCGGCAGAAGGACGCGCAGCTCGAGGCGCGCATCCAGTCGTTCGAGTTGGCGTATCGGATGCAGATGCAGGCGAGCGACGCGTTCGACGTCAACCGCGAGCCAAAGCATATCCGCGAGTTATATGGCAAGGGGACGCAGGCGCGGCAGTTGCTCATAGCGCGGCGCCTAGTGGAGCGCGGCGTGCGGTTTGTGCAGGTGTGGCACGGTTCAGGCCAGCCGTGGGATAACCACGACGACATTGAGGTGAACCACCGTCGCTTGGCAGGGCAGTGTGACCAGGGGATCGGTGCGCTGCTGAAGGATCTCAAGCAGCGCGGGATGCTTGACGAGACGCTGGTGCTTTTCGGAGGGGAATTTGGCCGGACACCGACTGTCGAGTTGCCGACGCCCGGCGCCAACGCCGGCAAGATCAACGGCCGCGACCATAATCACCACGGTTTCACCATGTGGATGGCCGGCGGCGGAGCCAAGGGCGGGAGCGTTTACGGCGGGACGGATGAATTTGGTTTCCGCGCGGAGCTCAACCGCATGCACGTGCACGACCTGCACGCCACGATGCTGGCGATGCTGGGATTCGACCACGAGAAATTCACCTTCCGCCAGGCCGCCCGTGATTTCCGGCTGACCGACGTCCACGGCAAAGTCATTCACGAGCTGATCGCTTAGAAAGCGACAGTAGGGATGGCTGTCTCAGTCCTCCATCATGAACTCGTAACGGCCGTTCCAGGGGGTCGCCCCTGCATGCTTCTCTGAAGTTAACCCCAGAGTTGGCGGTCAAGCGTCCGATATTGGAGGGTTTCGGAGAGGTGCTCGCTGTTAATGGCGTCGGCACCGGCAAGGTCGGCGATGGTGCGGCTGACCTTCAATATCCGATCGTATGCGCGGGCGCTTAGGTTCAGTTCGTCCATTGCCATTCGCAATAAATTCTTCGGCTCGTCGGCGAGTTGGCAGTACTGCTTGATGTCGCGTGCCTGCATGCGGGCGTTGCAGGTGACATGAACTCTACCGTCGAAGCGCTGCTCCTGAAGTTGGCGTGCGGCGATGACGCGGTCGCGGATGCTGGCCGAGGGTTCTCCGTCGCGATTGGCCGTAATTTCCTGAAATCTGACCTGCGGCACCTCGACGTGCAGGTCGATCCGGTCGAGCAATGGGCCGCTGATTCGGCCGAGGTAGTTTTGAATCTCGCGCGGTGAGTTGGTTGACTCGCCCGGCATCTTACCATCAGGCGTGGGGTTCATGGCTGCGACGAGCATGAAGGTCGATGGAAATGTCATCGAGCCTGCGGCACGGGAGATGGTCACGTTGCCTTCCTCGAGCGGTTGGCGCAGGGTCTCGAGGACATTGCGCTTAAACTCTGGCAGCTCATCGAGGAATAACACGCCATTGTGTGCCAGCGAGATTTCACCTGGTGTGGGGTTGACTGTTGCCGCCGAGCAGACC
>Ga0066372_10000648_pt1 | contig 13248 bp, 12 predicted proteins | sample Knorr_S15_td_250_FD_77011 | JGI IMG/M metagenome (GOLD analysis project Ga0066372, IMG submission 77011) | Marine microbial communities from Southern Atlantic Ocean transect - Knorr_S15_td_250_ad_251m_LV_A | ecosystem: Environmental > Aquatic > Marine > Oceanic | place: Southern Atlantic ocean... | reverse complement strand
AGTTGTTAATGCAGAAAAGTCGTCTCTGAAACAGGTTCTAGATAATACTGAAGCTCAAGCCCTCTTTACCGCAGTAGGTGCAGGCTCTGGTGAAGAATTTGAAATAGAAGCTGCAAGATACGGGAGAATCATTATTCTTTGTGACGCTGATGTCGATGGGAGCCACATACGATGCCTCCTATTAACACTTATGCATAAATACATGCGTCCAATGCTCGAAGAGGGGCGTGTCTTTGCTGCTCAACCCCCACTGTTTTCGACCAGGATTGGGGATACGATCCACAGAGCTTTCTCAGAAAGTGAACGAGACGCAGTCACAGCTAAATTAACAAAAGGTGGCCGAAAAGCCGAAAACATTACATGGAATAGATTTAAAGGATTGGGAGAAATGAATGTGGACGAATTAGCTGAATGCGCTCTGGATCCTAAAACACGAATACTGCGTCAAATGGAAATGAGCGATGTGGCTGCTGCTAAAAAAGCAGCAAAGGCGTTCGATACTCTGATGGGTTCGGATGTAGGTAAGCGTCGTGATTATTTGATTGCCAACAGCAATCTCCTAGACCAGTCGGTTCTAGATTTCTAATGTTTAAAACTCCTCGAACTTTTTCCTACTCATCAGCTTCCATGTTTAAACAATGCCCAAGACGTTGGAAACACAAATATATAGACAAGTTGCCTGACCCTACAGGAGAAGCAGCTCTTGTAGGCACATTCGCTCATGATGTACTAGAACAACTTTGCGAAGAAGAGCCCGCTCTACGTACAGAAGCAAAAGCCAAAGAAATCGCTGGTAAAAGTTGGACGAAATTTGCTGAAAATAAAGACTTCAAAGAACTTGAACTTGACGAAAAATCTCAACGAGCGTTTCGTTGGAAAACATGGGAAGCGATTAGAGGATTATGGCACTTAGAAGATCCTGCAACAGTTACAGTCGAGGCAACCGAGCAGAAACTGTCAACGTCGCTTTCAGGAGTTCCTTTCTTTGGAATCGTTGACCGACTAGATCGAAATGAAGATGGTCTAACAGTAGTCGACTACAAAACTGGGAAAGTTCGTAATGATAATATTGGTCAAGTGCTTTTATATTCTGCTGCCGTAACCAGTCAAACTGGTGAACAACCTTCTAAAGCTCGACTTCTTTACCTTGGAAATAAGGAGATAACTCCAAAAATTATTGAAACTGATGTATCTGAGGATCTAATCATCGAAGTGGTCGAGGATTTATCCGACACGTGGAACAAGCTCAACGACAACTTAAACCGTGAAGAATTTGAATCTGCACCTACCCCTCTTTGTGGTTGGTGTTCATTTATTACGGAATGTGCAGATGGAATTGAATTTATCAAAAAGAGAGCTTCTTCAGGAAAACTAAGGTCTGATGCTCCAGCTAGATCAGCACTCGGACTTTAAGAGTTAGCTTTTTTACGTCTTTTCCAAAAAATAGCCAAACAAAATAAAACCACGGTTGCTATTAGTGCTCCTAGCCGGTTCGCTCTATCAGCATTCTCATCAATACTTTCAACTGGTGGCACTTCAAACGGTCGAAAATCTTCGCTGTTTGGTAAAGCTTCCTTTTCTTGCTCTTCTGCAGAGTCTAAGTGTTTGTCAATATCTTCAGAAAGCTCTTCAACGGCATCAAAAGTATTGTTATTTGTTTTACTCTCACCATCTAATAAAGCATCTATAGGGCTCTCTTTTGGTGCTGTCGGACGCGAACGTACAGCTTCAGGGTCATAAGTAGCCATCAGAATCCTCCTCATTCGAATTATTTTCAGAATAGCCATCTTCTAGCAGGAGCGTCAAAAGGTGGTCAAACTCTGCTGCTGCTTCTACTGCACCTGATCGATTAACTAAACCATGTATCGGTAAAGACTGAGCTGAAGCTTCAGCTACGGCTGTACGTAGATGAATCTTGGGTAATTGGAATTCGAAATAAACTTCTTCAAGTTTTGTGTTCCAGTAACTGTCATCTCGAGTTCTTCCAAGTCGGTTTACAGCAATTCCAGCGATGCTTGGCTTGGAATCGATTCGACGCGTTTGGATCTTTTCAATTGTCTGAATCATTCTCGCGACACCATCAACAGACCATGCTCCAGGCTCTGTAACCACAAGAGTTTTGTCAACTGCAAAAAGAGCATTCACTGTAAGCAATCCAAGAGAAGGCGGACAGTCAACAATAACGAGAGGCCAATTTGAATTTTCAAGAGAAAGTGACAATCGATTCTGAGCTCCAAGAGGATCCGTGGCAAGTCGTGGTTCACAAACCGAAAGATCTGGAGTAGAGGCAGCTACGTAAGGGATTTGACCACAATCAGATGGCCAGTTTGATCTTTCTGTAACCTTGTTGATTCCTCCGAGAAACTCGTCTTCTAATACATTTACCACCCCTTTAGAAGGTTCGTATATCCCCAGTCCTGTAGTTGCATTTCCCTGCGGGTCCAAATCCACGATCAAGGTTTCTAAATCTTTTTTAGCAGCAGAAGAAGCAAGTCCTAAAGCCACGCTGGTTTTACCGACTCCACCTTTTTGATTCACTATCGCTATTGAGACCACATAGAAAACCTAGACCAGTTCGCGACACAAAAGTTGCAAATAACTTAAACAGGTATCATGTATCGATGCCGGAACTACCCGAAGTTGAATCGATCCGCTGCCAATTAGAGCCCTTAATTACTGGAAAAACAATAATTAGGGGTTATTCTTTTCCTTCAAAAAAATTTTCACAGGCAAAATTAGCTTCAGGTTTTCATGTGCAAACTGTTAAGCGGAGAGGTAAATATCTGCTGATAAATCTAGAAAAGAAATTGGATGGGAAAATAAAACTTAAGGAACTTATCATTCACCTTGGAATGACTGGAAGTGTCTCGATAGTGAAAGAAAAACCAGATGATCCTTATGTAAGAGCTCAATGGCAACTCAACGACGGTCAAATTTTACTTTTTAGAGATATTAGACGCTTTGGCAGAATTGCAGTTGTGAACCCAAATGATTACAAATCACTCCCAACTCTAAATAGCATCGGTCCTGAACCTTTTGACCCGAAATTAACTGTTGCTAGTTTCCACAAGTCTCTGTCATCCTCGAGAAGTCACATAAAGACGAAACTTCTTTCTCAGCGAATCGTCGCTGGACTAGGAAACATATATGTGGATGAATCACTTTGGAGATCGCACATAAACCCCGTCGCTAGGCGAATTGGAAAAGAACGTTCAGGGGTTTTACTTGTTTCAATCAGAGAGGTTTTGTCTGAAGCAATCGAAAATGGCGGTACTACTTTACGTGACTACAGGACACCTGATGGGCTGACAGGAAAAAATCAACACAACCTCGATTGCTACGGCAGAGCTGGAAAGGCATGCAATAACTGTTCTTCCATATTAAAAAATCGAATTGTTGGTCACCGCTCGACCACTTGGTGTCCACAGTGTCAAATTAGCTAATCATCCTATGAGTTAACCCAAGGATAATGTGAGTATGATCGCTTTGAAGAGGTGAAAATTGAATCGAGATCTTTCTCAAACTAATGAACCAGCTAAAACAGATAGTGAACGAACCAATTTTTATAATTCGCTGACATCTGAAGTTGGTTCTGCCGGAAAAATCGAAGTGGCCCGCGACAGCGTCAGTGAACCTGTAATTCGATCATGGTGTGATGCCATGTCGGAGAGTAACCCCCTTTATATCAGTCAAGATTTTGCGAATGATTCGAAACACGGAGGAATTATTGCCCCGCCCGCAATGCTGCAAGTTTGGACTATGTCCGGTCTCCATCTAGGCGACCAATTCCAAAAAAATACTGAGGATTCGCCTAGCGCTGGGGTTTATCAACTCCTCGATGAGGCTGGCTTTACAGGCGTGGTAGCGACAAACGCTACCTATCACTATGACGCAGTAATTAAACCCGGCGATTTAATTTCTGCTAGTCAGAAGCTACTCGACATTTCGGAAGAAAAAACAACGGCTATCGGTGTAGGTCATTTTGTTACCACTGAAACAATATATTTTGATACCTCTGGGAAACAGGTTGGCTCGATGGAATTTCGAGTGCTCAAATTTCGACCTGGTACTGGTAAGAAAAATGAACAAACAGATCAAAAACCGCCGAGACCTAAACCAGCTTCTAATAGTTCAACTGACTGGTTTTGGGATGCCTGCAACAATAAAGAACTAAGGATCCAGTCGTGCAATGAATGCACAAATCTGCAACATCCGCCCGCTGTTCGTTGTCTCTCATGTGGTTCTGTTTTGCTTGACAGTATTACTACAACTGGCAAAGGCAGTCTTCATAGTTGGGCTATTGCGCACTACCCTCAAGTTCCAGCTTTCGACTATCCGCTAATCGTCGGTTTAGTGGAATTAGAAGAAGGAGTTCGCTTGGTTTCCAATATCACCGACGTTGAACCAGAGAAACTGGAAATAGGTATGCCACTAGAAGTCCACTGGCTAAATGTTGATAATGAATTTACATTACATCAGTTCAAACCAATACACGATGAAAAACAAGAGTCAGAATTTGAGAATACTAAAACAGATGACAATAATGATCAGACTTTTAACGCCGATCAAAATAATTCGGAAACGGAAAGTGCGCAAAGACACGTCTCAAAACTCGATCCAGACAACGTCCAAATAGGTGACGAACTGCCGAACTCTCCAGTGCCGATAACAACGCTTCTTATAGTTTCAACTGCTTTAGCCACTCGTGACTATCAAGATGTGCATCATGACCCTAAAGCCGCTCAATCTAAAGGGATGCCTGATATTTTTATGAACATTCTTACTTCAGCAGGAATCGTCAGTCGTTGGATAAATGATTGGGCCGGACCTGAGATTGATTGGAGCTCTATTGAATTAAGGCTAGGTGCACCCAACCATCCTGACGACACTATGACTCTTTCAGGTTCAGTTACGGAAAAAACTGAGCATGGAAACCAAATATCTTTAGTTATCTCCTTCCTGGGTAAAAATGATAGAGGCGTTCATGTCTCAGGAAATGCAAAAATACTTCTTCCGGAAAATAGTAAGGAAGATTAAATGAGCACTAATTTTTCTTCTGAAACAGCGATTGTAGGAATCGGTGCTACTGAATTTTCAAAAAACTCAGGTCGAACCCCTATGGAGCTTGCTGTTGAGGCTTGCGAAGCAGCGTTAGAAGATTCCGGGGTTGCTGCTTCGGATGTTGATGGGATAGTAACTTTCAGCTCAGAGCAGAATTTCGAAATTGAAGTCGCACGGAATCTAAGAATCCCTTCGTTGAGTCACTTCAGCATGATCCCTCACGGCGGAGGTGCAGCATGTGGAACTATTGGACAAGCTGCTTCAGCAATTTTTTCTGGCTCTGCCAACTACGTGCTTTGCTATCGGGCTTTTAACGAAAGGTCTTGGCACAGGTTCGGTAGTGGAGTTCAAGATAAACATGGTGGAGCGGAAGCATTCGATGTTACTTTTGGGTGGACCTCACCGTTTGGTCTTCTAACCCCTGCAAGCTGGGTTGCGATGTTTGCCACTCGCTACATGCACTTATCTGGGGCTACTTCTGAAGATTTTGGACGTGTAGCAGTTACCGATAGAAGATTCGCGGCAACAAACCCTGCAGCTTTTTTCTACGAAAAACCAATTACTTTGGAAGAACATCAAGAAAGCAGATGGATTGTTGAGCCTCTTCATCTATTGGATTGTTGCCAAGAATCTGACGGTGGACAAGCAATTCTTGTCACTTCGCTTGAACGCGCTAGAGATCTGCCTAATCCTCCTGCGGTAATAGCGTCGGCCGCTCAAGGAGCAACGGATGATCAGCAAGCCATGAGGAGCTACTACAGAGATGACATTACAAGAATTCCTGAAATGAAATTATGCGCAGATCAATTATGGAAAAACACTGGTCTGGGACCATCAGATATTCAGGTCGCAAACATTTACGATCACTTCACCCCCCTGTTCCTTCCCCAACTGGAAGAATTTGGATTCTGTGAAAAAGGTGAAGCAAAGGAATTTTTGCGTGATGGCAATATCGAGATGGATGGCCTGTTGCCAACGAATACTAATGGCGGCCAATTGGGGGAGGCTTACATACATGGAATGAACGGCATCGCCGAAGCTGTCCGTCAAATCCGAGGGACTTCAGTCAATCAGGTCGAAAACGTTGAAAATGCTTTAGTTACCGCAGGAACCTCCGTACCTACTAGTGCACTAATTTTGAGTCAAGACCGCTAAAAAATTCACTATATGACCCCCCTCAGGGTGGTGGGAGATCTACGCTCGCATTATGGGTCTTAAGCGGTTTATCTTTTGCATTTCTTCTGTCGCGATTTTGACTACCACTACCCTCCCAAACGCTCTTGCTGGACCTTATGACAAAGAAATAGAAAACCTACAAAAGCAAATTAGTGAAGTAAATTCTGACATTGACGAAATAAAACGGGACGTTAATACAGAAGAGCAGAAGATCGTCGACCTCCAAAATGAGCTTTTAGAAATAGATGAAACCATTGCAGAAACTGAAGCTTTGATAAATAGTGAAGACACACAACTTGTAAAACACCCGATAAGACTCGAATTGTTGGCAGACGACTACATAGAAGTCTGGTCATCTCGTTCAGAGCCGTTCCAGCTTCGACGTGAACTAGCTATCGATTCCTATGTACGAAACGACGAAAGAATGAACTCCGTTCTAACGCAGTCAGCCCAATTAACTGATGAAACTCTTCGCGGTATAAGAAGCCAGATACTTTACAAAGCCCTTATTGATGAAACAGAAGGAAGGCTTGAGTCCGTTGATTCCAAAATGCGTATTACTGGAGAGCGTGTTTCCGGAGTTCATGATGAAATTGCAGCAGCTCGAGATAAACAAAAAGATTACGTTTTGCTTCAAGAAGAAGCCCGTTCTCGTATACCTACGGTAAAAGAAAGAATTTCGAATCTACGTTCGGGAATAAGTAATCTAGAAAGCAATATAGACAGTTTAAATGTTGAGATAGACATACTTGATGGAGAAATAGATAGATACCGTCTTTTAGAGTTGTCAAAACAATGGACTGGGCTAACTGGGACTGACATTCCTCGACCGGCTCTCGCTGTTAAAATCGATAATGTCTCAATTGCAAGACCGCAGGCCGGAATCAATCAAGCGGATGTTGTTTACGAAGAACTTGTAGAGGCTGGTTTAACGCGTCTCATCGCTATTTTTCAAACAACAGATTCGCGAGTAGTTGGACCTGTTCGTTCAGCTAGAACTTCTGACCCGCCTCTCCTGACCGGTTTTGATAGTCCACTTTTCGCTTATTCTGGAGCTAATCGTGGAACCAGAGAAGTGGTACGGGACTCTGACCTGACTGACGTTGGATATGACACTTCTCGTGAAAGCTACTGGCGTTCAACATCTAGGAGAGCGCCACACAATCTTTTCACTTCAACAGAAAGACTATGGTCTCAGCATCCAAATAGAGATGAAATTCCTAAACCTCCATTTACTTTCAGAACCGAAAATGCACCTCTTCACGCAAACGCTAAAAAAGCAACCGGTGTTTTTGTAGATTTCGGTCATGCGGAAATAGATTATGCATGGAATGGCGCAGGCTGGGAGCGCACCCACAATGGTGAACCCCATGGTGACGGTGATGGAGTGCGAGTAGCCCCAGCAAACATAGTTATTCAATTCATTTCTTACGGTAAAAGTGCCGCTGACTCACGATCGCCTGAGGCCGTAACAAAAGGAAGTGGCGAGGTTTGGGTATTTACTGATGGGCATCTAATCGAAGGTGAGTGGGAACGAAAGAAAGATTCAGAACCAGCAGAAATAACTTCGGATGGAATACCCATCAGATTAACCCCCGGCAACACATGGGTTGCGTTGGCAAAGACCGGTACAGCTACTTGGCGTTAAACCGAATTTTGATTAGATGGAAAGAAGATCCGAAGGGGCGTTTCCATCACCCGTTACGGTGAGACGTTTTGCCCCATCTTTTAAAACAATAATTGTATGTTCGAATTGTGCGGTGCGCCTTCCATCTCTTGTAACCGCTGTCCAATTATCGCTCCATATCTGCGCTGATGGATCGCCAAGCGTCAACATTGGTTCAATCGTAAAAGTCATCCCTGGAAGTATCTCTGTGGAAGCATAAGGGTCATAATAATGAGGGATTTGAAGTGAACTATGAAACTCGGTTCCAACACCATGACCAATGAATTCGCGAACAACCCCTAAGGCATGACGTTTTGCATGTCTTTCAATCGCTCTTCCAATAACATTCACAGGTTTTCCAGGTTTGACTGCTTCTATTCCTAATTCCATTGCCTTTCGCGTTTCTTTGATTAAACGGATGTCTCTTTCGCTCACTTCTCCAACTGGGAAGGTAACTGAGGTGTCGCCGTGAACACCATCGTGATAAACCGTGACGTCGATATTTACGATGTCGCCTTCTTGCAATGGGCGACTATCTGGAATTCCATGGCATATGACCTCGTTCACTGATGTGCAAACAGATTTTGGGAACCCTCTGTAATTAAGTGGACTGGGATAAGCATCGAAAGACAAGATCATCTCGTGCACTATCTCGTCGATTTTGTCTGTTGTAACACCAGGGGCGACGTTAGAACCTGCTTCTAATAGAACTAGCGCTGCTATCTCTCCTGCTTTTTCCATGCGTTTAATCTCATCGTCATCCCTTACCAATGATGAGGTTGAGTTTCCTGGATCACCTGTCAACGCATAAGGGGGTTTATTGATATTAGGTGGGACTAATCTGGTGGGACTTAACAGTCCTGCCTCCACAGGTGGAACTGAAGGTGGAGCTATGGGCGTAGCTTTACGTTTCCTTTTAGACACCGAACAAGGTTACCTTTATTTGGTTACCAGATGAAACGACTAAGACTATCGACGACACATGCGGGTCTTTCTATGCCTTCGATTTCAACAGTCACACGAACCACCGTTTGGACACCACCTTCTATTTCTGTAACATCGACCAGTTCTGCCCCTGCACGAACAGTTGATCCAACCATTAGGGGTGCCGGAAATCTGACACGGTCTGTGCCGTAATTGATTCCCATGGAGATTCCATCGACTTGAAAAATTTCTGGCAAGAGGCAATTTGTTAAGGAAAGAGTCAGGTATCCATGTGCAATCGTTTTTCCGAAAGGACCATCAGAAGCTTTTTGTGGGTCCACATGTATCCACTGCTTGTCTCCTGTTGCTTCTGCAAATAAATCTATGCGATTCTGATCAACCACTATCCAATCGCTGTAACCGAGATGATCCCCCACAGCTTTAAGTAATTCAGATGATGATCTAAAAATTTTCATTCTGTTTTCCATACTCTCTAATTATTATCAAAGCTATTAGCTCATCTGAAGATACACGAAATCGAGTTTTTCTGATAGAAATAATTAAGTCCCTATAAATAAAATATGACCAATGGCAACAACTGGCAAAAAAACTATCCTTGCTGCACTACTAGCAAATCTTGGAATAACTATTGCAAAATTTTTGGGTTTTGCAATAACTAAATCATCAACGATGCTTGCTGAGGGTATTCACTCTAGTGCTGATTCAGCGAACCAACTTCTTTTATTATTAGGGACACGAAGAGCGAAACGTGAACCTAGTTCCAAACATCCTTTCGGATATGGTCGTGAACGATACTTTTGGTCTTTTGTGGTAGCCCTAATTTTGTTTTCTTTAGGTTCATTATTTGCGATTTACGAAGGTGTGGAAAAAATCCGTCATCCTCATGCCTTTGATAATGCCAGTTGGGCTATAGGGATTCTAATTTTTGGAATATTTATTGAATCTTTTTCCTTCAGAACTGCGATTGTTGAAGCAAAAACAATTAAAGGTCAAACCACTTGGCCTAAATTTGTAATCCGTTCAAAGCAACCTGAGATTCCAGTGGTTCTTCTAGAAGATGCTGGAGCCTTGTTTGGGATGGTTATTGCTCTAGCAGCAATATCTCTAGTGAAAATAACTGAAGACCCTATTTGGGACGGAATCGGTACTCTTTCAATAGGAATTCTTTTAGGGGTCATTGCCACTATTCTTGCCCGTGAAATGCACAGTCTCATTATCGGTGAGTCCGCTAGCGAAACAGACCGTTTAAAAATCGTAAGTGTCATTGAGAATAACGAGCAAGTTGTTGAATTGGTAGAAATGAGAACTCAACATATAGGGCCAGAAGAAATTCTTATAGGTGTGAGGGTCGCTTTTCATGAGACTCTTCAAACTAAAGAAATAGCTCAACTCATAAATCAGTTGGAAGATGACATCAGAATTGAACTCAAAAATGCTGGTCCTATTTTTATAGAACCTGAACTATCCGAAGGCAACTAATTTGAGGCTGTAGCACATACTGCTATTATCGAATTAGCGATTGGAAAAGTTATGAAGATGGAAGATATAGACCTTTTAGATCTAGATAGATTCCTCGCACAAGAACATCATGAGATGTTTAGTTATCTTCGGAAAGAAGATCCAGTAAGTTGGCACGATGAACCAGACGGACCTGGTTTCTGGAATATAGTCCGGCACGCAGATCTAGTTGAGGTAAATAGGAATGCCGAAGTTTTCTCCTCCGAGACTGGAGGGATCTCTATAGAGGACCCTCATGAACATGAAGACGGTTCAAAAGGTTTCGATCTTAGAGGAACCCAGATGCTTTATACGGATCCGCCCAAGCACACCCGCTACAGAAAATTGGTAAACCGCGGTTTCACACCACGAATGATCGGCTTGCTTGAGAAATACTTACGACTTCGAACCGTTCTCATAGTTGATGAAGTCATCGAAAAAGGTAACTGTGATTTTGTAGTAGATGTCGCCGCCGAACTTCCTTTGCAAGCTATCGCCGAAATAATGGGCGTCCCCCAAGAAGAAAGAAACAAACTCTTTGAATGGTCCAACCGAATGATTGGAATCGAAGATCCTGAGTATGCAGGGCAGGATAATCAAGCTGCCGCATTCGAGCTATACGCATATGCAAACGACTTGGCTAATAAAAGACGCGAAGAACCTCAAGATGACCTGATTACTCGCTTAATCAATGCGGAGATCATAGGAGATGATGGTGAACCCACTGTTCTCAATGAACAAGAAATTGATGGTTTCATGCTCCTAATGGCCGTTGCTGGAAATGAGACGACACGTAATGCAACTTCGCATGGCTTATGGGCACTGATAGAGCACCCTGATCAGTTTGAGTTATTAAAATCAAACACCGCAAACCTCATCGACGCAGCAGTTGATGAAATCGTTAGGTTCGCAAGTCCTGTTTTACATTTCAGGAGAACGGCAACTCAGGATATAGAGATAAATGGTCAAAAGATAAATGCTGGTGACAAAGTAGTGATGTGGCATATTTCAGCCAATAGAGACGAGTTAGAGTTCGAAAATCCGTTCTCATTGGATGTTCAACGTTCACCTAATAACCATGTCGGATTTGGCGGTGGCGGACCTCACTATTGTCTCGGTGCAAATCTTGCAAAACTTGAATTAAGAATAATTTTTGAAGAGATCTGTAAAAGAATGCCTGACATCTCTCTTGACGGAGAACCTTCACGTCTTAGATCAAATTTTATTAATGGAGTTAAACATATGCCTGTCTCGTTTACTCCAGGGGAAAAGGTAGACCCCGAGCCAAATTTCGATAACTAGCCAATGTTTGTTCCGAGGAAACTCCCAATCAAATAAGTGGCTGAACAAGCTCCCGCAGCGATGAGCATCTGCCTTAGTGAAGTACGAAATACTGACCGGTCGGAAAATACTGCCAAAACAGCACCAACTACTGCCGTGGCGGTTACACCGGAAATCGCTGAAATCCAAACTGCACTATTCCCCCCACCTGCAAGCCAAGGCACAACTGGGACGAAAGCTCCCAAAGAAAATGAAACAAAACTAGATAAAGCAGCCATAACTGGATTACCTAGCTGAGCCGGATCAACCCCTAGCTCTTCACGTATGTGAACGTCAAGAGCAACGTCAGGATTCGACATGATCTGTTTTACTACTTCTTCAGCTAGGTCTGAATCAACTCCTCGCCCTTCGTATATAGCTACCAATTCTGCAGTTTCAGCTTTAAAATTGTCCTCTATTGATTCTTGTTCAATGATGAGTTCTCGTTCAACTAGTTCTTTCTGCGCTTTTAAGGAAACGTATTCTCCTGCTGCCATAGAAACAGCACCTGCTAGTAGACCAGATATGCCGGCCACTCTCACAATTGATGGGTCGGTACTTGCACCTGCTATTCCGAGTATTAAAGCAACGTTTGATACAAGTCCATCACTAATTCCAAATACAGCAGCTCGAACTGTTCCATCTTGTACATCACGGTGGTGATGTACCCCCCCTACTCTCATACTAAGAACTTACCCAATAGAAAGGAGTTCTGCCTTTCCGGCTATCAAATCAACTGGATCACTGCATGGGTCTAAATCAAATCTAGAGTTTGTGAGCCATTCTCCATCTTCCCAACCGGAAACAACTTCGAAACCTGCAAAAATAGAAACATGTTCGATCACCAATTCGGTGGCAATTCTTGAGCCAAATCTGCACAGATGAACTCCGTCAATTTTTCTAATTGGCCAATACTTTCCTGATCTCTCTATCCCTTCGAGATAGTTTCCATTCTCATCTGCGAATAATGGAGTTAGGTCAATCACACTTATTCTCTGATCTCTACCAGCTAATTCATAAATCAATTTATTCAAACGTTCGTGTTCATCATTGTCGTGGGTAGGGAGCATCGTCAACCAAAAGATATGGGCGCCGCTTTCTGACAAAACATCTGCTGCGACTTCCATCAAGAAATTGAATTGCTCAACCCAGTCTGGGTCAGTCGGTAAAGGTCGTCTTGTGGGTCCGTTAATGACCTCATCCATATCCCAAATCCCGGTTTGGAAAATTACTACCTCAGGCTCAACCTGATGAAAAAAAGACGGCCATATATCCCACCACTTGTACCTAGGCCATTGACTTAATCCGAATCCGAATTGGGTTCGATTAGCTGTCTCCACTACACCTGTTTTCTTTAGAGCCGCTGACAAGGCAGGCTCAATTTCATATGTCGCACTGTCACCTATAATCATTACGCGAAGAGGCTCTTCTTTTGTTGGAATTCTTCCTAGGCGAATCTCAGACACCACAGGCACAACACTCGTAGAAGACACCACAGGCACAACACTCGTAGAAGACACCACAGGCACAACACTCGTAGAAGACACCACAGGCACAACACTCGTAGAAGACACCACGTCATT
>Ga0066372_10000645_pt1 | contig 13287 bp, 25 predicted proteins | sample Knorr_S15_td_250_FD_77011 | JGI IMG/M metagenome (GOLD analysis project Ga0066372, IMG submission 77011) | Marine microbial communities from Southern Atlantic Ocean transect - Knorr_S15_td_250_ad_251m_LV_A | ecosystem: Environmental > Aquatic > Marine > Oceanic | place: Southern Atlantic ocean... | reverse complement strand
GACAATGTAGAGATGACCATAGAACTTGGGCAACCGATTGCGATTGAAGAGGGATTACGTTTTGCAATTCGCGAAGGTGGTCGAACAGTTGGTGCAGGCGCAGTAACTTCAATTATTGAATAGTAGTAGGCAATACAGCCGACTAGCATTATTCTTGTAAGCCTTGGCTTTTTATGGGCCGGATATGAAAAAACGTAGGATTAGTTGGTAGCGGCGAGGAAAAGAATGGCTGAGCATAGGATTCGAATTTGGCTGACCGCCTTTGATCACCGTGTCCTGGATGCGGCGGCTCGTCAGATCGCAGAGACCGCGGCAAGGACGGGTGCAGTCGTTGCCGGACCTGTACCTCTTCCAACGCGAATTCGTAAAAAGACAGTGAATCGGTCGCCTTTTATCGACAAAGATTCGAGAGATCAGTGGGAGATTAGAAAGCACAAAAGACTAGTAGATATTATTGAGGCAGGACCTCGGACGGTCGAGCAGCTAACAAAACTTCAGCTGGGTGCAGGAGTTCACGTAAACATCCGAATGTAAAGACAGGTGCTTTAAGTCAGAGTTTATGTATTTTTATTAGTATTTGACAGTTTAAGTAGAAATGGTGCGGGGGAAGCACGAGAGATATGTCAGTAAGTATGCAAGCAGGAATGCTCGGACGTAAGGTAGGAATGTTGACTCGCTATGACGATGCTGGCCGTGCCTATGGTGCGACGGTTATTGAATTCGCTGACAATGTGGTAACTCAGGTTCGAACTGTCGATCGCGATGGTTACTCTGCTGTGCAGATTGGCACGATCGGTGATCGCAAAAGAACTACCAGAGCTCAGCGTGGTCATTTGAAGGCATCGGGTCAGGATCAGGTAAGTATGACTGCTCTCACGGAATTTCGAACTCGCGAGACTGATGGACTAAGTGTGGGTGCGAGTTTGAGCGTCGATAGATTTCAAAGTGGCATGTACGTTGACGTGACAGCTCGAACAAAAGGCCGAGGTTTTCAGGGCGTCGTTAAGCGATGGGATTTCGCAGGTGGACCTAAGACACACGGCCAAAGTGATCGATGGAGAGCCCCCGGGTCGATTGGTGCAGGCACCAGTCCAGGCCGGGTCTTTAAGGGTAAGAAGATGCCTGGGCACATGGGGAATAGGTCTCGTACGATATTGAATCAGTTGGTTGTCGAGGTTGATTTAGCACTTGGCCTTATCTTTCTGGCCGGAAATGTACCTGGGCCAAATGGATCTCTTGTCGAGGTCAGACAGGCCCGAAAGAGATCGGTTGATCCGGTTAAAGTCGTAATGGTTCCGCTTGTCAGCGAAAAGGATACTGAGGTATCTGAGACGGCTGTTGGTGAAGTTGAGACTGTTTTAATCTCGAGCGACGAAGCGGTCACAGAGACTAATGAGCAGTCTTCCGAAAATGAATCTTTAGACACACAGAATGAAGTTCCCGCTGATGATGAAGAGGAACAATCTTAATGAATTTATCTGTCGTAGATGTCAATGGAAAAAATATTGAGGAAATTGAAGTAGACGAAAGTGTCTTTGGAATAGCACTTCATGATGCGGCAGAGCATCAAGTGCTAACAGCTCAATTAGCTGCTAGACGAAGCGGTACACACTCGAGTAAAACTCGTGGTGAAGTCCGAGGCTCTACGCGGAAGATATACGGTCAAAAAGGACGTGGTATGGCCCGCGCAGGGGCAATCCGGTCTCCAACTCGTCGAGGTGGAGGCGTGGTTTTTGGTCCTAAACCCCGAGATTATTCACAGAAGATTCCTAAAGGAATTCGAAGATTAGCCATTAAGTCAGTTTTATCGAGACGAGTCCACGAAAATAAGTTATTGGTAGTTTCGGATTTGGGGCTGGTAGAAGGTCCATCGACGAGGCGTATTGCTGGAATGCTCTCTAAATTAGGTATTGACAAATCTGTGCTAATAGTTACCGGACGCCCGGATTCAATAGCTCATCGATCCGCTCGAAATATTGAAGGTGTTGATTTAACACACGCCGACACTTTATCAGTTGTGGAGATGCGCAAGCGTCAGAATTTGGTTTTGACAGTCGATGCGATAAGACGGTGTGAAGTTTTATGGGGTAAGACTAGTAAAAATAATGGTGACGTGCTTGATGTTGAAGCAAATAAAACGGGTGAGGAATAATGGTTAAATCAATTCATCCTTATGAGATTTTGCGAGAGCCGATTATCACGGAGAAAAGCACAGCGCTCGCTTTGCAGGGTAAATATGTGTTTGAGGTGCATGAACGGGCAACAAAGCCTGAAATTAGACGCGCAGTTGAGCTTGCGTTCGAGGTAACTGTTAAATCAGTTAATACTCTGAGGGTTCGAGGCCGTAGACCTCGACGTGCATCTGGTCGTAGAGGTGGAAATTTGCCCTTTAAGAAAAAGGCGATAGTTACCTTGGCAAGCGGCGACAGTATTGAATTGTTTGAGGGAATTTAGGAGGTCTGATAATGCCGATCCGTAATTTTAGACCTACATCACCGGGCCGCCGCAATGCATCAGGATTCACGTTCGAAGAACTTACAAAGAAGCGACCAGAGAAGACATTGACGGTTTCAAAGAATCGAATTTCCGGTAGAAGTCGCGGCAAGATTTCCGTGCGCCGCCGCGGAGGTGGCCATAAACGACTGCTTCGTATTATTGATTTTAAGAGGGATAAGTTCAATATTTCTGGCCGCGTGGCATCGATTGAATACGATCCAAATAGGTCATCGAGAATAGCACTTATTTTTTATGCCGATGGTGAGAAACGATATATTATCGCTCCAGATGGATTAAATGTAGATGACAGCATAGTATCGGGTAGAGAGGTACCAATAAATCCAGGTAATGCGCTTCCGTTATCAGAGATACCAACAGGTACAGTAATTCATAATATTGAATTGATTCCTGGACGCGGGGCACAGTTAGGTCGCTCAGCAGGCGCATCGATTCAGCTAATGGCGAAGGATAGTGGCTATGCGTTATTGCGTATGCCATCAGGTGAAAGACGACAGGTGCTTGAAGCGTGCATGGCTACGATCGGTGCAGTTGGTAATATTGAGCATCAACAAATTAAATTAGGAAAAGCTGGAAGATCTCGTCATCGTGGACGGAGACCTAAGGTAAGAGGTTCGGTTATGAATCCGAATGATCACCCGCATGGTGGTGGAGAAGGAAAGTCGCCAGTTGGTATGCCGGGTCCTAAGACGCCTTGGGGCAAACCAGCACTCGGATTTCGTACTAGAAGAAATAAACGTACAGATAAATATATCGTTCAGCGTCGTGGCGCTGGTAGACGCTAAATATAGAAAGGTTGGAAGATGTCTCGTTCAAGAAAAAAAGGGCCGTTTGTCCACCCCAAGTTATGGAAGAAAGTGCAGGCTGCTCAAAACAGCCAAGAACGAGTAATAATTCGTACTTGGTCAAGAGCATCGACTATATTGCCTGAAATGGTTGGAATAACGATAGCGGTGTACGACGGACGCAGGCATATTCCGGTCCTATGTTCCGAGAATATGGTGGGTCATAAATTAGGTGAATTTGCGTACACGAGAACTTTTCGAGGCCACAGAGGTAAGAGCGAGAGAACGACTCAACGAGGATAATTTGTCATTTATAACAATTGAGAGATGTGTAGGATAATCCATATGCGAGTAAAAGCTATAGCAAAGGACCAGAGAATATCGGCTAGAAAAGTACGTCCTGTTTTGCGATCTGTGCAGGGAATGCGAGTTACCGAGGCTTTGCGTGCTCTGGATTTCATGCCACAAAAAGGTGCCTTACTTGCTGCTCAGGTATTACGTTCTGCGCAGGCGAATGCTGAAAATAATTTTGATTTAAATCCAGAAGCTTTAATTGTTTTTAGTGCAACCGCGGATGAGGGAGTCACGATGAAGAGGTGGCGTGCTCGATCACGTGGTCGTTCAGCACCACAGAATAAAAGAACTGCGCATATCCAGATGATTGTTGAGGGTTGATTAGTATGGGAAGAAAAATACATCCATACGGCTTTAGGGTAGGGGTCACAAAAGATTGGCAGTCGCGTTGGTATGCCCCTCATACTACGTACGCAGAATTTACTGTTCAGGATCAGAAACTTCGTGAGTTTTTGAACAAAGAGTTGAGTGAGGCTGGGGTGTCAAAGTTGCACATAGAGCGACAAGCTGCGTCTACTGCTGTAACTATTTACACGTCGAAGCCTGGTATTGTCATCGGCCGCCAAGGATCAAATATAGAACAACTTCGAAACGCATTGCAGCTTCAGGTTGGCACGCGAGTAAACGTAAATGTGGAGGAGATTAGAGTTCCTGAACTGGACGCTTATCTTGTTGCGAAGTCGGTGGCGATGTCTCTTGAGCGGCGAGTAGCTTTCAGGCGTGCGATGAAGCAGTCTGTTCAGAGAACTATGTCTAGGGGTGCAGTTGGATGTAAAATCAAGATTTCTGGACGCCTTGGCGGTGCAGAAATGTCGCGTTCTGAGCACGAAATGCAGGGCAGAATTCCGTTACATACAATTCGCGCAGACATTGATTATGGATTCGCCGAAGCAAATACCTCATTTGGTGCGATTGGCGTTAAATGTTGGGTTAACAAGGGTGAAGTTACAAATGCCGACAACCCCCTTGTTCGAGCAGCTGAACAGACCGGGGGCGAATAATTTATGTTAATGCCTCGAAGAACTAAGTATCGGAAACAATTTAGAGGAAAGATGCGTGGTGCCGCGCAGACCGGTAACGCGGTGTCGTTTGGTGAGTATGGTTTACAGGCTAAGACAACAGCCTGGATAGATGCGAGGCAAATTGAGGCAGCTCGACGAGCCATAACTGGTGAGCTTAGGCGTGGCGGTAAAGTTTGGATTAGAGTTTTTCCGGATAAGCCTGTGTCGAAGAAACCAGTTGAAGTCCGAATGGGTAAAGGTAAGGGCGCAACAGATAGGTGGGTAGCAGTCGTTAAGCGCGGTCGAGTGTTGTTTGAGATATCTGGTGTTTCCGAGGAAGCAGCCCGAGAGGCTTTCCGCAAGGCTCATCATAAGTTACCGATAGATACGCGAGTAATAGCTCGAGATGAGGTCTACCAGTGAGTAGCACAACCGATGAACTGAGAACTCTAGAGACTGAGGCCTTGGTAGCTGAACTTGAATCAGCCCATAGAGAGTTATTTAATCTTCGATTCCAGGCCAGCACCAATCAATTAGGTGATATATCTGAGGTTAAAAAGGCAAGGCGACAAATAGCTCGAATCAAGACACTGATTCGTGAAGAAGAAATCAGGAACGAAAAGTCAGAGATAAGTCAAGAATTATCGACTGATCAGGAGAAAATAGATGGTTGAAGTGGTCACGAGTCCAACGAGTACGACACCCAAGAAGCGAACATTGGTAGGGGTCGTGGTATCTGACGTTAACGATAAAACAATTATTGTTTCAGTAGAGAGACGGGCGCCACATAGGTTGTATAGGAAAGTTATTACCAAAACCAACCGTTATCACGCTCATGACGAGCAAAATCAGGCCACATTGGGAGATATTGTAAGAATTATAGAGTCAAGACCTATGTCAAGACTGAAGCGTTGGGCGTTGGTTGAAATTTTAGTGGGGAGAGATGTCGCTGAAGTAGAGGCGACCGATCTTGATTCAGCTTTCGTTGACGAGGTTCAGAGATCGGCTGCTCGTGCTAGTGCTGAAAGTCAGGCAGATATGGAAGATCAACTCAATGACCTAGCAGCAGATCAAACCGAAGGTAAAGAAGAGGATTTATCATGATTCAACAAGAGAGTCGAGTATCAGTTGCTGATAATACGGGGGCTCGTGAGTTGCTTTGTATTCGTGTATTGGGCGGATCTAAGAGACGCTATGCGGGTATAGGGGATACTATTATCGCTTCAGTAAAGGAAGCACAACCTAATTCGGGTGTGAGCAAAGGCGAGGTTGTGCGAGCGGTAATAGTCCGCACGAAGCATCCGATTCAGCGTGAAGATGGTCAAACAATCCGCTTTGATGATAATGCTGCTGCTCTCATTGTTGAGGGTGGTGCGCCGAGAGGTACGCGCCTCTTTGGTCCGGTGCCGTCTGAATTACGAGCCCATGGTATGTCACGCTTAACTGCTCTAGCGCCGGAGGTTATTTAATGGCATCAAGAATTCGTCGTAACGATCAGGTAGAGGTGATTTCAGGTAGTGACCGCGGCGTCCGTGGCGAAGTTCGAGAAGTAAATCTTTCTGAAAACAGAGCCATAGTCACGGGAGTCAATTTTGTTAAGCGGCATCAGAGAGCGACTGGTCCTCAAACGCCTGGAGGCATTATAGAGCGTGAGGCACCTATAGATTTATCAAATCTAGCATTAATATGCGCTAGTTGTGAGTCTGGAGTTCGAGTTCGATTTCAGCTACTCGAAGATGGTCGAAAATCTAGGGTTTGCGTGAAGTGTGGAGAGGTGCTGGACTAATGACGACCATAGTAAAAATACCAAGAATGCTTGAGCAGTATCAAAAGGAAGTTTTTCCTGTGCTACAAGAGGAATTTGGATATCAGAATCCTATGGAGGTCCCAACACTAGGTAAAATTGCAGTGAATGTCGGTCTTGGTGAGGCCGTAAATTCATCAGGCGTCGTAGAACATGCTACTGACGACCTTATGGCGATTACGGGCCAAAGACCATATGTAAGAAGAGCTAAAGAGTCAATCTCTAATTTTAAATTGAGAGAAGGAATGCCAATTGGACTTTCGGTGACGCTTAGACACATACGGATGTGGGAATTCTATGACCGACTGGTGAACTCTTCTATGCCGCGGATTCGTGACTTCCGTGGGTGCTCTACCCGCGCTTTTGATGGTCGCGGGAACTACTCGCTCGGTATAAGCGAACAACTGATTTTTCCTGAACTCAACTTTGAGGATGTTGATCGAGTTAGAGGTCTTCAGGTTAATTTTGTTACGACAGCAAAAACAGATGAAGAAGGCAGACGCCTTCTCGAGTTGCTTGGGATGCCATTCCAGCGAAGGTAGACTTCGGAGAAAATTAAGGATAGTTAGATGCCAAAAGCTAGCAAAATTGCGAAGAACCAACGAAGACTTGTTCTAAGCGAGCGATATAAGGAAAAAAGAGCGATTCTTACTGCAGTTATTCGAGATCCTGATGCAAGCATGAAGGACAAAGATTTAGCATATGCTCAACTTTATAAGATGCCTCGGGATGGTTCAAAAACACGTCATAGGAACAGATGCCAACTGACAGGACGACCTAGGGCATATATGCGTGAGTTTGGTGTTTCTCGAATAACGTTCCGCGAACTGGCTGTTCAGGGAATGCTACCTGGCGTCAAGAAATCATCGTGGTAAAGGAGAAATTTAATGTCAATGTCTGATCCCATAGCTGATATGTTCACGAGAATTCGTAATGCTGTTCGGGCCGAGCATGCTGATGTTCTGATTCCTAAAAGCGGAACCAAACAGGCAATCGCCAATGTTCTCCGAGGAGAAGGTTTTATCACGGCAGTAGAGGAAGTGGCGGAAGACTCGAGAAGTTATTTACGTTTGAAATTGTCTTACGGGGCTGACAGAAAGGCGATGTTATCGAATATAAAGAGAATTTCTCGACCGGGACTCAGAATTTATGTAGGTAATGGTGAGATTCCGCGAGTTTATGGTGGACTAGGCATCTCGATTCTAAGTACGTCAAAGGGTGTTATGTCGGGCAAGGATGCGTGGAGAGCAAAAATTGGTGGAGAAGTACTCTGCTATGTGTGGTAGGGGTAGTTTATAAACTCTAAGAAAACTAGTATTTGAGGTCGCTGTTTTAACAGTTTGTTTATTAGGATAACGTTAAGGAATTAGTTGATATGTCACGAATCGGGATACTTCCAGTACCTATTCCAGCCGGCGTTGAGGTCAGTCTCGATGGTAGCGTCTGTCATGTGAAGGGGCCTAAAGGCGAGCTTTCTGAAAATATTCATTCATTAGTGACGGTAGTGATAGAAGCAGATGCGGTTACAGTATCAAGGTTAAATGATCAAAAATTAGCACGATCTCTTCATGGCCTAACGCGAACTTTGATTGCGAATATGATCGAGGGTGTCACCCAAGGTTATCGTAAGTCAGTCGAGTTTATGGGAAGTGGCATTACTCCTGATTTACAGGGTACGACTTTGATTATTGAGGCAGGTTTTTCTCATAAAGTACCGATGGAGCCGCTCGAAGGCACGAGTTTTACGCGAGATGGGAATATAGTGCACGTGGATGGAATTAGTAAGCAGCGAGTAGGTCAGCAAGCTGCCTTGATTAGGCGTGTCCGTCCACCTTCTGGCTATAGAGCTCAAGGAATTAAATATACAGATGAGCAGCCGAAATATAAGGCTGGGAAGGCAAGAACCGCATAATGAAAGCAGCAGTTCGAACTAGAAGTGCGGCACGGATACGCCGACACACGCGGGTACGCAAGCGCGTGAATGGGGTTGAGGAAAGACCTCGCCTTTCTGTTTTTAGATCTAATCGTTTCATCTACGCTCAGTTGATTGATGACGTGGCGGGCAAAACTTTACTATCTGCCTCCGATCAGGGAGCTTCCTCAGGTAGCAAGACCGATCGAGCTGCTCAAGTTGGTGGTGAGATAGCGGCATTGGCGAAAGCTAAAGGGATTGGCTCAGTTGTGTTTGATAGAGGTGGATATCGATTTATGGGACGCGTAAAAGCATTAGCGGAGGGAGCCCGCGGAGGCGGGCTTCAATTCTGATAGGTAGAATTAATTATGGTGCGTGAAAATAATAGAGATGACCGACGTAGATCTGATGATGACGACGGTAATGCCTTGATAGAAAAGGTTGTATTCATAAATCGTGTGGCCACAGTGGTGAAGGGTGGTCGCAGATTTTCATTTACGGCAGTTATTGTTATTGGCGATGGAGAAGGTAACGTTGGGTTCGGCATGGGACGAGCTAACGAGGTTCCGGACGCAATTCGAAAGGGTGGCGTTATTGCTAAACGGTCAATGAATAACATTGCGATTAAGGCCGGGACCTTGGCACATGAGCTTGATTCAAATTTTAAATCGAGTAGGGTGGTGATGTTACCTGCTGCTCCAGGTACGGGTGTCATAGCAGGAGCTGCTGTGAGAGCTGTGATGGAATGCACAGGCGTCACTGATGTATTGACAAAGGTATACGGGTCGACAAATCCAATTAACGTGGTAACAGCAACGATTAACGGTCTTAAATCGCTTAGAGATCCAGAAGAAGTTAGAGCTAAACGACGAGAATTTGCTCGACTGAATACTGCGAAATAGTAACAGCTGCAAGGTGTATTTATATGTCTAGTTTGAGAATTACTTATAGCAAATCTTCGATCGGATATCCGGCAAATCAGAAGGCTACCATTCGTGCACTAGGATTAAGAAAAATTAGGCAAACAGTTGAACAGACGGATAGCCCACAAATTCGGGGGATGATTCACGCTGTTCGGCACCTGATTGAAGTTGAAGAGGTCAACTAGATGGTTGAAGAAGTTAAATTAGAAAATCAGGTTAATTCAAGCGCAAATCTAGCACCACCAGATGGCGCTAGGCATTCGAAGAAGCGCGTCGGCCGTGGTAAAGGTTCCGGGCAAGGCACGTACGCTGGGAAGGGCCTGAAAGGCCAGAATGCACGTTCTGGAGGAGGAGTTCGGCCAGGTTTCGAAGGAGGCCAGACTCCGTTAGTTCGAAGATTACCTAGAAAACGTGGATTTCGTAATTTCAGTAGAGTAGAGTTTGAGGCGGTAAATATTGACATGCTTCAGTCACGGTTTGAGGCTGGTGCTGTGGTCGACTCAAATTCGTTATTTGAGAAAAATTTAATACGCGGGATTAACTCCTCGTATAAAATCTTAGGTTCCGGTTCGTTGGATAAGTCACTTACTGTTGATGCCCCTCGTTTTTCACGAGGAGCTAAGGAGGCGATTGAAGCCGCGGGTGGTTCATACAATGAAACATCTCCCGCAGAAAAACGTGTCCGTAACCGCAAACATCTTCGGAAGGCCTAATTCTTACGAGAATTGGTTTGAAAGGATCCTTTGAGTGGCTATAGCGATGCCAGATTCTGGTAAAAGGGATTCTAAAGTTCCTGCGCTTTTGCAGGCTGGACTTGCTGGACTGTCTCAACCAGATGTTCGAAACAAGATTCTTTTTACGCTCGCAATGTTAGTAATTTTTCGTTTTGTGGCACATATTCCAGTTCCTGGTGTTGATGCGGATCGACTGAGTGACACTTTTAGTGACAATGCGGTATTAGGCTTTTTGAATATATTTTCTGGGGGGGCGTTACAAAATTTATCTGTGGCGGCTTTAGGTGTTTATCCGTTCATTACAGCAAGCATTGTTATGCAATTAGCCACACCGATTATTCCTCGACTAAGAGAAATACAGTCTGAAGGTGATGCTGGTCGGCAAAAAATACAAGCATACACACACTGGCTTTGTGTTCCGTTGGCTTTGTTTCAAGGATATGCTCAATTGCAAATTATTTCCTCTTTAGGCGGTTACGATGGTCTCGGTTTTGATCTGACAGGTGTAGCTACACTTTTGTCTTTAGTTGCTGGCACGATGTTTCTAGTTTGGCTTGGCGAATTGATTTCGGAACAAGGGATTGGTAATGGTATTTCGCTAATTATTTTAGGTGGAATTGTTGCGAGTTTTCCGTCGCTGCTTACAGGAGGGCTTCTCGGAGGCGCGTCGGGAGCGATTGGGAGTATTTTACTGCTTGCACTCGTGGCAGTGGCTATTGTTGCACTAATCGTATTGTTTCAGGAAGCTCAACGAAGAATACCTGTCCAATACGCTCGATCTCAATTTCGAGGAGGCCGAATGTACCGGCAGCAATCTCAAAGTTATATCCCTTTGAGAGTGAATAGCGCTGGAATGATTCCTTTAATTTTTGCAACTTCGATAATGATTTTCCCTCCTGTCTTTTCGCAATTTATAGCTGAGACCGCGGACGTATCGTGGATTAGGTCAGTCGCTTCATGGTTCCAGGTGTATTTATCTCCCACGGGTATTCTTTATTGGATTGGTACATTCATTTTGGTAGTTTTATTCGCTTTTTTTTATACTATGGTTATGTTTCAGCAACAAAATTTAGCGGAGAATCTGCAGCAACAAGGAGGCTTTATACCTGGTATTAGGCCAGGAAAGCCGACTCAGGAATATATCACCCGTGTTCTAGTTAGAATTACCTGGGGTGGGGCTCTATTTCTTGGTTTTATAGCAATTATTCCGTTCCTGGCGACCGGCCTGACTAATGTAAATCAGTTGCAGATTAGTGCTGCCGGGTTGTTGATTGTTGTGGGTGTGGTAATCGATACGATGCGGCAAATTGAGGCTCAAATGGTGCAACGGAATTATGAAGGGTTTGTATCGTAATGGTGTATTGTGTTTTATTGGGGTTGCCAGGTGCAGGCAAGGGGACTCAAGCACTAAACATAGCCTCAGCCAGAGGTATCTTGCATATATCGACTGGAGATATGTTTCGTGAGGCGTCTGCGAATAGGACGTCATTGGGAGTTGAGGCTCAGGAATATATGTCAAAAGGTGAGCTTGTCCCCGACGACGTGACAATCAGTATGCTTCTTGAGAGGATTGAGGAAGACGATGCAGCATCGGGATTTATGCTTGATGGTTTTCCGCGCACGATTAACCAAGCCGAGGCGTTGGATTTAGCTCTGGAACCTCGTAAGAAGCAGATTGAAGTGGTGCCTTATATCAAGGTTCCAGAGGATCTACTTATGGCGAGACTGACTGGTAGGTGGAGTTGTCCAGATTGTGCTGAAATATACCACACAGTAACAAAGGCTCCTAAGGTTGATGAGGTATGCGATAGCTGCGCCGGTCACTTATTACAGCGCTCGGACGATCAGCCAGCAACAGTAAAAACGAGGTTAGATACTAATCGTGAATGGACCGAAGCCTTAGCGACATATTACGAAGATCAAAATAAGTTGCGGGTAGTAGATGGTACTGGAGCTCCGGACTTGATTACTGAGAGAATACTATCTGTTTTAGATGAGATTTCCTAGGGTGACAGGATCGCTAATGACTGTTTCGTCAAGGCAGGGTATTATTATCAGTCTGGTCTCTGGTACTAGATTTTTTGCGACGGGATAAGAGCTTAGTTATGCCTGTCAATATAAAATCCCGGGATGAGATTGATATTATGCGCACTGCGGGTGGTATCAACGCGGAGGTTCGTGAAATCTTGATGGAGTCTATCACTCCTGGGATTACAGGAGCTGAACTCGATCGAATAGCTAAAGAGGCTATTTCTGATAGAGGTGGATTGCCAACTTTTGTTGGGTATAGTCCATGGGGGAAACCGGCGTATCCAGGCGCTATATGTTTCTCGGTTAATGAGGTGCTCGTGCACGGGATTCCGAGTCCGCGAGTTTTGGTGGAAGGCGATATTGTGAGTATTGACTTGGGTGTGACATATCAGGGCTACGTGTCTGATGCGGCGTTCACGACCGGAGTTGGTATTATTTCAGACGAAGCTCAGCGACTCCTAGACATCACAGCCGCGTCTTTGGAAGCTGGTATTAACGTCTCGTTAGTAGGACATCGGATAGGTGACATCGGAAGTGCCATTGGCACTTTTGGTGAAAATGCGAAGATGGGGATCATAAAGGGATATGGCGGGCACGGAGTTGGCAGGGAAATGCATGAAGATCCGCATGTACCCAATTATGGTAAACCAGGTACGGGTTTACAACTGAAAAAAGGGATGGTATTGGCGCTTGAGCCAATGTTTGCCCTAGGAGATGCAGATACATATGAGCTAAACGATCAGTGGTCTGTGGCGATGTCCGATAATTCTTTGTCGGCACATTTTGAACATACTATAGCTATAGGCGAAAATGGACCGGAGGTTTTGACCAGTGTTTAGCTGGTTAGTTTTATATGGCTAAGTCATCGAAGAAGAAACAACCGGCTCGTAGTGAGAGCGAAAAGCCAGAGAAGAAGAAAGAAGTTATCGAGGTTGAAGGGATTGTTAAGACAGCACTTCCGAATGCGATGTTTGAGGTAGAGCTACCAAATGAACATAAGGTGTTAGCGGGTATTTCGGGCCGTATGCGCATGAATTATATTCGTATTCTGTTAGGTGATCGGGTCTTAGTTGAACTTAGTCCTTACGACCTTACGCGAGGAAGAATAACCTATCGGTTTCGTTGAGTTGACTAGTCGGATTTTGTGAAGGAATTAGAGATATGAAAGTTAGTGCTTCGGTAAAAAAACGTTGTAACAAATGCCAGATTATTAAGCGTCGGGGTCGGAT
>Ga0066372_10000644_pt1 | contig 13291 bp, 12 predicted proteins | sample Knorr_S15_td_250_FD_77011 | JGI IMG/M metagenome (GOLD analysis project Ga0066372, IMG submission 77011) | Marine microbial communities from Southern Atlantic Ocean transect - Knorr_S15_td_250_ad_251m_LV_A | ecosystem: Environmental > Aquatic > Marine > Oceanic | place: Southern Atlantic ocean... | reverse complement strand
TGGATACATTTCATCTAAACGAGAGCTGGTCCTAAAGCTAATCTTTTGGGCCAGTGCGAGAGTGTGGGGATCGGTAATTGTCGTGTCAGTAAACCGTGAAGGCGAACAATCTTTGTATCTTAACGCAGTCGCGACACAGAATGGAAGTGAAAATTTTGCAGCCCACGGAGAAATGGGTTCTACTCCCTCGAGCAGACCAAGGGCTTGGCTGTAAATTTCTACATCCACAGATTTCACGTCGTCGATATCGATGTTGTTGTCACTGGCTAAGCTAATGGCTCCATCTACAGCAGCATGGGTGTGTCGGCAGGAGGAATGCACTTTGAAAGATACAAAGTTAATTTTCCAAATTGTACTATTTGTGGATAGTTCACCAAGATCCTTAGTCAGCAAGTCGACACGCGGTGATGCGGACATAGCATTTAGGAGACCTTTTTTACCCTCAAATATTTGAGACGCCGCCGTAAAACCTTCGCGTGAGAGTAGAGCTGCTAGTACACCGTCATGCGCCGCCTTAGCTGGGTGAAGTTGTTTTGACATTGCACCATCCGACAAGAATTCCCATAATCCGGCTGCCATAGTTCCTGCTGAGCCGAGAGTGTGGAGCGCGGCTTCAGGGGGAAGTTTTAGTATTCTTGCGGCAGCGGCAGCGGCCCCACTTGTACCTGCGGTTCCAGTCGTATGCCAGTATTCGTAGTGCTTTGGTCCTAGCGCTTCACCTACACGGATACAGACTTCATAACCAATCGCAATCGCATCCAGTATTTCATCACCACTTGCTTCATACTGTTCTCCTAAAGCTAGGGCTGCAGCAATGACCGGCGCTGCCGGATGTGTGATTGACGTTCTATCCAAGTCATCCATTTCTATCACATGAGCGGCAGTTGCGTTGCAAAAAGCTGCTAATGCCGCTGATGTTTTTGAGCCATCAGCAAGAATTGTTGACGCTGGGTGCCCACCCAGAATCGCAGCTGTCCGACGTGCCATCGTGGCAGGCTCACTCGAACCGCCGGCAACTGTAGAGCCGATCCAGTCAAGTAAGTACCGTCTTGTGACATCACGTACCTGAGAGGGCACGGTGGTTTCGGTTAGGAATTGGGCTAACTTTGAAGAACTTGGTTCATTGTCACTTTTTGCCATGTGGTAATTTTCCCTCTAACCAGAAGAGTATAGACCCTGCAATGGTCTAATATCGAAGCTGACTAAGCGTTTATTTACGGAGGGTATATGCGAGCGGCAGTGATAACGGAACCAGGTGGTCCAGAGGTATTTGAAATTCAAGAACTTCCGGAACTCGTACCCGGACCAGATGAGGTAGTGGTTGAAATCAAGGCTACCGCCCTCAATCGAGCGGACCTTGCCCAACGTCATGGCAATTATCCTGCACCACCTGGAATTAGAGACGATATACCGGGACTCGAAATGTCTGGAGTAATCACCGAGGTCGGCGATCGGGTTGCGGACTGGTCCGACGGTGATCGTGTAATTGCGCTACTGGGTGGAATGGGCTACGCAACCCATGTAGTGGTTCATGAGCGCATGTTGATGCCAATGCCGACGACATTGTCATTTGAGCAGGCGGCTGGGATACCTGAAGTCTATTTGACTGCCTATGATGCGATGCATTTGCAGTGCGACCTAGTGATGGGTGAATCGGTACTGATTCATGCGGCTGGGTCTGGAGTTGGTACGGCCGCGATTCAACTTGCAGCTGCACAATCTTGTCTCACGTTTGGGACAGCTGGCACCGATGAAAAATTGGATGCGGCCGCAGAACTCGGTCTTTCAGTTGGAGTTAATTATCGAACCGAGAATTTTGCAGATGTGGTTCTTGAGAAAACTAATGGCCTTGGTGTTGACGTGATATTAGACGTTATTGGAGCACCTTACTGGGACGATAATTTACGATCATTGGCGACACTTGGCCGGATGGTAGTCGTGGGCTCGATGGGTGGAAACACTCTTGATAACGCGAAACTTGGTGCTCTGGGGAATAAGCGTGCGACGGTGAGAGGCACTCGGTTGAGAAGTCGGACATTTGAGGAAAAAGCCACCGTGGTGCAAGGTTTTGCAAAGCGAGTGCTGCCTTTATTCGATCGGGGTGTTTTAAGCTCGATTGTTGATCACATCTTTCCACTTGAGGAGGTGGCGGCGGCTCACAGTTATATGGAGTCAAATACTAACTTCGGTAAAATTATTTTGGTAAATGAATAATTCAGCTATGGAGGGACACTTGCGGAAATCCGGCGTATATTCCTTAGGTACCGCCTAGAAATAGCGCACATTTGACAGCGAGGCTAGTGTGAGAACTCCGACAGGCATAACCGGTCTAGATGAAGCACTTGAGGGAGGAATTCCTCAAGGCGCAATCGTTTTGGTAGCTGGTGAAGCGGGTTCAGGCAAGACAATTTTCGGCATTCAATTCATTCTTGCTGGAATTGCTGCAGGTGAGCCAGGTGTGATTGGTACTTTTGAAGACCCGGGTACGCTTTATGAACTCGCAGCATCCTTGGGCTGGGATTTACGATCTGCCGTGAACGATGGGTACGCAGCAGTTGTGCAATTTGATTCAAGCAGTGTTGAGTTTCCGTCGTCGGATATGGACGATTCCTTACAAAATATGGGTGATAACTCAAACCTGAACGCGCAGAAGGCGATTGACTCGATGATGGTTGCAATCGAGGAGATTCGTGCTGAGCGAATTACCTTGGATAGAATGGTTTCTCCACTTATTGATTCAGATCGGGCTCGGAGGTTTGTCGGGGAAGTAACGCTTGACGTTGCGAATCGAAGTTATTGTTCGACTCTTCTCACAGGATTTCGTCAACATGATGCGGTTGGTTACACGATGCTTGGTGTGGAAGAACAAATTTCAGATGGAATAATTAATTTAGAATTAGGTGGACTGAGTGGTGAGGGTGACAGACTCTTGTCAGTTCGGAAAATGCACGGCACCTCTCTTGATTTGGCGGAACACCCTTATGTTATTGAACCTGGACGTGGGTTTGTTTTTTATTAATGTCGACGTTTTTTTGATTTTGTTCGCGATGACTCTCGCCTGCGGCGTGCATGTTCAGATCTGTTGGAGTCGGACACTATCTTAGTTTCGAGGGGTTGAGCCTTTTCACTTTGCTTTGTTTTTGCATTTTGGGGCCATTTCTTATTTATCCAATAAGAGACGACAGCACCAAGCCTCATCGAAAGAAACATCATGACGAAGAGTGTGGGTGCTTGTAGGATCAATGGATCGAAGTCAGTGCTAATGAAAGCTAGTGAGACCAAACACCATATGAATGTGGCGACAAAAGACCAAGCCAAAGATGCCCGTATTGACATTGGTTTGCTGCTCATGACACTCTCCTCTTTCGCAAATGGCGTTAGTTTAATCATACGGCTTAGATATTGTGGATTAAACCCTACAATATCGGTGAGGATGAAATGTTATGCCATCAAAATTTGAACTACCGCCACTCCCTCCGCCACGACCCCACAAATCCGCTCCGAATGTAGCTGGGATATGTGACGATCGATTTTTGAAACTTCGAGAAGAATTTGTTAAAAATTTTGTTGAACGTGGTGATATTGGAGCGTCTGTTGCTGTTTGCCTAGAAGGAGAACTGGTCGTTGACCTGTGGGCCGGTTGGCAGGACGAAAAGGAAAGTATCCCGTGGGTTGCAGACACGCTGGTTCCCGTATGGTCTATTGGGAAAGCGGTCACCGCGATTGCAGTTTTACGATTGGTGGATCAAGGTCGAATTTCTCTCGATGATCGAGTGTCGACGTACTGGCCAGAGTTTGCTCAGGCGGGCAAGCGAGATGTAACGGTTCGAATGCTTTTGGGTCACCGGGCGGGGTTACCAGCTGTTGAGAAGATTCTTCCGGAAAGCCTTCAACTCACTGACTGGGACGCCATGTGCTCTGCGTTAGCAGAACAGACTCCTTGGTGGACACCTGATACGGGGCACGGCTATCACACCAATACTATTGGATTTCTTTTAGGTGAACTGGTTAGACGCGTAACCGATCGTCGAGTTGGTGAGGTCATTCGAGAGGATATTGCGAACCCGTTGGGGGCTGAGTTTTTTGTTGGATTAGATGAAGAACATGACGATCGGACGGCTGACTGGATATCATATAAGCCGCTGAAGGATGAGATCGTTCCGGACCGGCAACCTTGGAAGAAGATTAAGTACGAGGAGGCGACACATTTTGAGCGTATGAGCATCAGAACATACGGGAATCCAAAAACAAATAAGGCTCACACTCCGGCCTCTCGAGTATGGCGATCAGCTGAATTTCCTAGCACAAACCCGCATTCGAATGCTCGATCAGTGGCACTGATTTTTGGAGCGTTGGCAAATGGTGGGCATGGGTCAAACGACTACTCGTTACTTAGCACAGACACAATAGATCAGGCACGTGAGATCGCGTCTGACGGCGTTGATCTGGTGCTTGGGAGACCAACTAGGTTTGGCCTCGGTTTTCAACTGGCTATCCCTGATATCCGACCACTTGGGCCGAACCCCGGAACATTTGGACATTATGGTAACGGTGGACATATTGGTATTGCTGATCCCGAGGCCAGGTTAAGCCTGGCATATAGTTGTAATCAGAGCGGTAGATCTTGGCGTGATCCTAGGAATATTGCTTTGGTCGATGCTGTCTTCCAATCTTTTTATTCAAACTAATACTAGCTAGACTGAGATTTCTCAACTGAGTAACTCAGGCTTTTGGAAAGGATTATTTGTGACTTTGGATAACCAATTATTAGATCACGGTGATTTGGATGCATTGTGCAAGTGGCCGACACCCGCCATTGCTAATGCAATTGAAACCCTCGACATTCGATCACGAACCACTGGCTTCACGGGTTCCGATGTGGTATGTCGTTTCCCTGAACTCGGCATTCGTGCGGGCTACGCAGTTACCGCTAAGATGCGAGCATCGATCAGACCAGAAGATGATCCCGATACCGTGGACAGAGATTTACTGATTGACGCAATGATCGCACAGGCTGGACCCAAATTTGTTGTAATTCAAGATCTTGATCAACCGTCGGTCGGATCTTGGTGGGGGGAGGTCAACTCGACTCGTCATACAGCACTCGGTGGAGTCGGAGTTATCACCGATGGTGGTGTTCGGGACTTGGATGAAATGAGAGAGATGGGTTTTCTCGCGCTTTCGAAGCACGTACTTGTTTCGCACGGATATATGCATCTAGTTGAGGTTGGTGGGCCAGTTGAAGTTGGTGGACTGAAGATTTCTTCCGGAGACTTGCTTGTCGCTGATCAGCATGGAGCGATAGAAATCCCATTAGAAGTAGCTCGAGACATTCCTGCTGCCGCAGCCGCTATTGAGGAAAAAGAACGCAAGACAATAGCGTTTTATCGCGATTCTTCGTACCGACCTGGAGATCGCATTGACGGAAAATACCCTTGATACGATTTGTGAGGAGATGTTTATGTCAAAGGTAGCGGTCGTTGGTGCTGGCGCTGTCGGAACTTATTATGGTGCGCGACTCGCGGAACAAGGGCATGATGTAGCATTTGTTTTAAGGAGTGATTACGCGGCTGTAGCTGAACACGGAATTACGGTTAATAGTAAAGATGGAGACATCAGGCTTCATAGTCCACGGATTACGAAAGACCCCGTTGAATTAGCTCAGACGTTTCAGCCAGATTGGATTTTGTGCGCGCTCAAGGCGACAGCTCTGTCTGACGCGGAGCGTTTAATTTCTCCACTTATAGAACCCGATACAAGATTGTTGGCCATTATTAATGGTTTGGGTATCGAGGAAGAATTTGCTAAATGGATGGACCCCAAAAAAGTTTTCGGAGGATTGGCGTTTACTTGTATTAACAGATCGGAACCCTCGGTGATCGATCACCTTGATTATGGACCACTGACAATCACTCACCTAGGTGACGATCCATTGGAACTCGCCATTGCGATGTCTCTTTGGGAAAAGGTCAAAGTACTCACCAGCGTGGCAGACTCAAGATTGGCTGCTAGATATCTCAAACTCTGTTGGAACATACCTTTTAACGGACTTTGCGTCTTGGCTGGCGGAGTCACTACAGAGGTAATTATGCAAGATCCTAGCTTAAGATCTCTTGCTGAAAAAATAATGCGCGAGGTGATAGAAATAGGAAATGCAGATCTTGTAAACTCGACGGGTGAGTTCGCGCCTCAACTTCATAATCGAGTTATTGATGATCTGATGACGATGACAGATACAATGGTCGAATATAAGCCAAGTACCATGATCGATTTTGTTGAGGGACGGGAGATGGAAATCGATGCTATCTTTCAGGTGGCTCTTGCGCGTGGATTAGCGCTAGGAGTTGAGTGCGTGGAGCTAGAGAAAATGACCAAAGCATTACATTCAATTTCTGACCAAAGTAAATGATGGTACTCGACTGTAATACCGATTTGGACCAATAAATAAGGACTATTCTGAGATAATGTCAATCAATTCGATAAGAGGTTTGTTAGCTGATTCGATGGGGAATGCAGCTCAAGAATTTTTGACCAGCCTTAATTCAGAACAGTTGTTAAAGTGCCAATTTGGCTTTCCCGAAAATAATGAACGCGAACGCTGGGCTTACACGCCGGGTGTTCGTGGCGGACTTCCTTTCACTGAAATGAGTTCGGATCAAGAGAGACTCGCCCGTCGACTGTTGGCCACGGGTTTATCGGAGAATGCTTTTGTGGCGACCACAAATATTATGGCTCTAGAGGCAACACTCGATCAATTGGAAGCGTGGCAGGGAAGATTTATTAGAGATCCTAGGCTCTACTACGTAAGTATATTCGGCACGCAGAGCGATAATTGGGCCTGGCGGTTTGACGGACACCATGTCAGTTTGTCATATCTAATATTGAACGAGGAACTAGTTTCGATGACGCCTGCGTTCTTGGGTTCGAATCCAGCCGATGCGTCTACTGCAGCGACTCATAGATTGCGACCACTTGGTGCGGAGGAGGATTTAGGTCGTACATTGGTACTTTCCATGTCTGAGAACCAAAGAAAACTTGCTGTTGTCAGCGATATTCCTCCTACGGATATTGTTCAGTCAAATCGACCGCAGGTAGAAGATGGCGCTCTTCCATGGTCCGACGCTTCAACACCGGTTGATGCTAGTTATAGCAAACGTGAAGTGCGAGAAAATGAGCCTGAGATTTTGCGGTACAGGAGTGCCATCCCGATTGGTATTTGTATTAGTGATATGGATAATCGAGTCAAAGATCAATTCTTAGGATTGATAAAGCACTATATCTGGAGACTTCCTCCCGCTCTGGCACAACTTGAATATGAGAAATATGAGACTGATCTACTCTCTGAGGTATATTTTTCTTGGGCTGGCAGCAGTGAAAGATACCAAGGTCATTATTACCGAATCCAGGGACCGAACCTGTTAATCGAATACGATAATACTCAGAATGATGCTAATCATATTCATTCGGTCTGGCGAAACCCAGGGGGTGATTTTGGCCGAGACGTTCTGCTGGAGCACTATGGTAACGACCATTAGCTTTGAATTTTAGAATTTAAAAGACTGCAAATTTGGTTTGGAGGTAGTATGTCAGACACGCCATCGATTATTTTAGTAAATGGATCAATTCATACCGTTGATATAGATAATTCAGTCGCCGAAGCGATCGCAATTCAAGGCGACCGAATTTCACTGGTTGGATCAAATACTGACGTCCGAGCACAAGCACGATCTGAAACGAAAGTAATTGACTTGGCTGGCCGGACCGTGACGCCAGGTTTCATTGACGCACATCAACATTTCGCGGGGATTGGCGCGGCTACGGACGCAATCGACTGCAAGGCGCCCGGAATGAATTCAATTGCGGCACTTGTGGAAGAAGTCCGAAAAAGGGCAGCCGTGCAACCGGAAGGGACATGGATCCGTGGTCGTGGTTATAACGATTCAAAGTTAACAGAAAATCGTCATCCAAATGCGATGGATTGGGATGTAGTGTCACCAAAGCACCCTGTGTGGTTTACACGGACTTGTGGTCATATCGGATCATTCAACTCAGCTGCTCTGCGACTAGCCGAAGTGGAAACAACACTGGACGATCCGGATGGAGGAAGATTTGATAGGAACTTAGCCGGAGAAATCATCGGTGTGGCCTATGAACGTGCGACTGTTCCCTTTAGAGACGTGCTTCAACCCTCAAAGATGGAGATTAGGGAACACTTGCGTGTTGCTAATCAACTTGATCTCGCATCTGGACTTAGCAGCATCCACGATGCGGGCGGAATGACTGGTTTGCCACTTGAACAAGCCCTTGATCTTGTCGCTCTGGACGAGCTTCAAGTTCGAATTTATAGTTTTGTCACGGTCAATGCGCTTGACCACCCGCATGTGCCTATTTTGGAAACTGGCATTAAGACTGGATTCGGTAATCAGCAAATCAGAGTTGGCGCGTTCAAGATTATGACTGATGGATCCTCGTCGGGCCCGACGGCAGCTACTCGGTCACCTTACGCAATTGATTCAGATAATTCTGGCATTGCATACTGGAGCCAGAATGACCTTGATGACTTGCTGGGACGTGCACATCGAGCAGGTTGGCAGTGCACCGTGCATGCTGTTGGTGACAAAGCAATTCAGCAGACGCTCGATGCCATGGCAAGAGCACAGTCAGAATATCCACGCGACGCGTTACGACACAGAATTGATCACTGCGGCATTACACCGCCGGATTTGCAGGATCGAGTTGTATCTCAAATGGTTGTCCCAGCGATGCAACCGGCATTTTTCTGGGAATTTGGTGATGGTTACATTCAAAATTATGGCCGAGATCGCGCAGACGTAATGTTTCCAGCAAAATCACTTATTGAGAGAGGTGTGCGGGTGGCTGGTTCTTCAGATTCGCCAGTAACGGACTATCGACCGCTATTTGGGATTGAGCAAGCGATCACCCGAGCCACTGAGAGTGGTGATATATGTGGACCTGATGAACGAGTGAGCTTGACCACTGCACTGAGGATGCACACTATTAATGGCGCATTCGCCTCATTCGAAGACGATATTAAGGGGAGTTTGGAGCAAGGAAAGCTTGCTGATTTAACTGTTCTATCTGAAAAAATCGAAGACGTGCCCGTCACTGAACTTCGTGATTTACCCGTTGATATGACGATTGTTGGCGGTCGAATTGCATATGAACGTTAGATTGTAGGTCTTTTTTGACCCACCGCTACTGAGTCGAGTCAAAATCTGATATTGTTAGGAAAAGTTTCAAGATTTAAATAATGAGTCAAACCCCGATAATTACTGGGTGAGAACTTATGAGCATTGGAGGAAATAATGAGCGCTGTTCACTTCGGAACGATGGTTCCACAGATTAAGCGAACTTGGGGTCAAGCACGAGACGCGGCATCATTTTTTGAAAGTGCGGGATTTGAATCTCTTTGGGTAAACGATCATCTTTATGGCCCGACGTCTCCCCAAATTCCGATACTTGAAGCTTGGACTCAAATTTCCGCATTGGCAGCGGTTACTAGCAAGGTTGAACTCGGCACTTTAGTTACCCCTGTCGGAATGAGAAATCCAGCGCACCTTGGTAAAGTGGTCGCTACGGCTGATCATATTTCTGATGGCCGAGTGATCGTCGGACTTGGCAGTGGTTGGATGCCCCGTGAATTTACAGACTTTGGGATGCCGTTTCTGGAGCCCAAAGAAAGATTGGGCCAGTTGCGTGAAGTAGTTCAACTGTTGCAGCGAATGTGGGACGAAGACGAGGACGAGGTTAGTTTTGATGGGAAATACGTACAGACTGAAAATGTAGTAACTTTGCCGAAACCGACCCGCCGACCGAAGATTCTCATTGGTGGCGGCGGTGAAAAGGTAACTATGCGTATCGCAGCTCAATACGCAGATATCTGGAACAATTCAGCTGGTGGTCAAGATAATATTGGTCATAAAGTTGAAGTGTTACGTAATCACGCACAGGATCTTGGACGTAACCCGGACGACATCACGGTTTCTCAGCAGTGTTTGGTCACTATCGCAGAGGATGAGTCCGTAGTAAATCCGATGATTGAGACCGCTCAGAAAATATTTGGCGGTCACATGGGTAACCCAGGAGGTGCGTTGGCACTTTCAGGTACACCTAATCAAATTGTTGACCGAATCGGCCAACACCTTGAGTTGGGTTGCAGTATGTTTCAAATCGAATTTTTCGGCAAGGATGTACGTGAGCCCGCTGAATTATTTGCGAAATCAGTGATGCCTCAATTTAAATAAACTTCTACGATCAACATCAGTATTTTCTATTCTTCACCTGCCGAAAGAGTTAGCAGGCTTTCAATTTGTGCGTTCTGACTGAGCATGTCACGACCCTTTAAGCCAGCTAACTCAACTAGGAAGGCGAGTCCAAAAACCTTTGCTCCGAGGTCGGTTACTAGATCGGATGTGGCTCGAGCCGTCCCACCTGTGGCAAGCAAGTCGTCGATTATCAGGACTCTCTTGCCGGGGCTGATCGCGTTGACCTGAATTTCAACGGCCGCATCACCATATTCTAAACCGTAGTGTTTTTGCTTAACTCGCCCAGGAAGTTTTCCAGATTTTCTTGCCATTACCATTGGCTTATCAGTTGATTTGGCTAATAAAGTTGCGATCGGAAATCCTCGTGCTTCTATACCTACGATTATGTCGATTTTATCGAAATTAAATCGACGCTCAAGAATCGCCATGCCTTGGTTGAGGAGTCTTGTGTCCCGATAGATCGGACTAATATCTCTGAACAAAATACCCTCAGTAGGGAAATCAGGATAGGTGTCTATAGCCGCATGAAATTTTTTGAGTAACTCGGTGTCTATATCGTTCATGTATTAGATCCTTCGCGATATCAACAAATTAGAGTCCATAGTCGGCCCCGTTCGTTCTGATCCATTCACCAATACGTTCGCCAATCATAATGCTTGTTAAATTTGTATTAGCTCGCGGTATCTGAGGCATAATTGATGCATCCGCGATTACTAGTCCGTCAATAGCGTGTGACCGACCATGCTGATCTACCACCGATCCAGAGTCGGTGGCTAGCCCCATCTTTGCCGTACCACAGGGATGGTAGCCACTTTTTGCATATCTTCGGACTAGATTTGTAAGACCTTCAGTATCTAAGTTGTTGACGTCTTGGGAGTTGCAACTAACTTTGCTAATAAGATCACTTAGAGGTTTGGTACGACTGAACTGCAAGCAATCTTGTAGACTTTGTGCCAATCGGGAGGCGTCGCGGTCATCCTCACAGAAGAGCGAATTAATCACCGGCTGTGCAAATGGATCGCTCGACTTGGTTAGAACCGATCCGGAACCGTAGGTGTGTTCTAGTACGCCTAGAAGGGCAACTGAGCTAGGGATATCATCACGTTGTGTCCAGCTGGTCAATTCAATTTGCAGGTCATTTCTGTGTGAAGATCCATCAGCTGTGTAGCGCATAACTGTTTGAATAAGTGGCATGTCTGGACACGCTAAAGTTGGATCAACTAACTCACAGGTAAGCGCAATTATCGGGTGATCTTGTAAGTTATGGCCGACACCATCAACTCTGGCCACAAGATCCAGCCCCATCGCGTGAATATCATCTGGTTTACCGATTCCGCTTCGTCTCAAAATACCTGGTGTTTGGATTGCTCCTGCAGACAGTACAAATAGCTTGCCATGAATTTTCTTAATCGTACCGTCAGTGGTTTGAATCTCTACCGAAGTCACTTTGTGGTTGTTTATTATCAGCCGTCTTACGTGACTGTCGGCCCGAATTGTGAGATTGGGTCTCCCTCTAGCTGCTCCCAGATAAGCTAGTGAGGTTGAGATTCGGAGTCTCCCAATTCGATTCATAGGCTGTGCACCCGCACCAAATGACTCTGGGTTGTTGTGGTCTTCACAGTCAGGGATTCCTAGGTTTCTAGCGGTTTCCCACCATGCTTGATGAGTGGTTGTTAATTCATCCCAGGGATGTCGCCGTATGGCGATAGGCCCTGCATCGCCGTGGTATTTTTCGCTACCAAAATCAAGATCTCGTTCAAGACGAATAAAGCTCGGTAGGACATTTGGCCAACTCCATTCGGAATTTCCAAGATCTGCCCAATGATCATAGTCTTCAGGGATGCCTCTGAGTGCTATGGTCGTATTAACCGCTGATGACCCGCCCGTAACACGGCCCCGAGGGAAGTTGACATTTTCATGTTCACCCGTGGGTTGGTAGCGGTGGTTCCAATCATGATCGACCAAGGAGTTTTTGTATGGATTTGTAAGATCTTCTGGAAGAATATTTGAGTCGCTATAGTCTGGTCCAGATTCAATCAGACATACTTGTTTATTCGGATCCTCGGATGCTCGCGCGGCAACAACTGTACCTGCTGATCCCGCACCAAGGACAATAACGTCATAGATAAAATCCGTGTTTTCCACCGATAAAGATTGTGGCTAGATTACCGCGGAAGCTTGACCGACAATAGTGATAGTTCCATCATCTTTTTCGGTCCAGATCGTGGTTTGTGCCCTTTCCTTGCCACCCTCGTGAGTTAACTCCCGTAAAGCGCCTTTCGCTGAGATGTTTTCTCCTACCCAAAGGACATTCACAAACTTGATATCTAATCGCCCACCAACGAATAAACCAGCACCAAACCGCTTTGTGAGTAACTCGCATATGTACGACAGTGAAAGAGTTCCTTGTACGACAATGTCAGGGAATCCCAGATCACTGGCCGCCTCTAGGTCGTTATGGTAATTTGGCTTCAATCCGGAGTATTGATCGGCCACCGCTTTATCTACGAACTTAGATACCGGACCGAATATTTCGAGAGACTCGCCATCGCTGGGGTGATTGCTTCGTGTTCTGGTAGCTTCCTGTTCACGAGACTTGTCGACTGCAACGGTCTTTGTTTCTTGTAAAGATTGTCCCTCAAGCAAAAATGATTGATGATGCCTCTGTTTGAGGATTATCGCTCCGTCTGATTCTCGGACGATGGTTAATTCTGGCACCAAATAGACGCGACCTCGTTTTTCATAGCGGTCAACAATTACTCGATGACCAATTAGTGTGTCACCGGCGAGTGCGGGTTGATACCACTCAAACTCATGTCGCGCGTGGAGATTTCCATAGATATTTTCTGGATACCACGTGCTATTCGGGTGACCAGGCCAGTTATAAGTGAGCATCGCCGGAACGATGGGCTTTCCAAAAGGGGATTCACCTGTGTACCAAGGATGATTATCGCCAGTTCGTTGTATATAATCATTAATTACATCTTGGGAAATTGTTTGTCGAG
>Ga0066372_10000643_pt1 | contig 13294 bp, 13 predicted proteins | sample Knorr_S15_td_250_FD_77011 | JGI IMG/M metagenome (GOLD analysis project Ga0066372, IMG submission 77011) | Marine microbial communities from Southern Atlantic Ocean transect - Knorr_S15_td_250_ad_251m_LV_A | ecosystem: Environmental > Aquatic > Marine > Oceanic | place: Southern Atlantic ocean... | reverse complement strand
GCCGTCACAGTGGCGGGTAGTGACCGATCGGGAACCCACAGCCGACGAGTGGGCCGACCTGGTCTTTGCCTGGAGGGTGGCCGCTCGCGTGAACTCCAACACCATCGTGCTGGCTCGGGACCGTCGGGCAGTGGGCATCGGGGCCGGCCAGCAGAACCGTCGGGACGCCGGACGGATCGCCGCCGACAAGGCCGCTGGTCGGGCCGCTGGCGGAGTGTGTGCCAGCGACGGTTTCTTCCCCTTTCGCGACGGCCTGGACGCAGCGGCCGATGCAGGGGTCACCGCGGTGGTCCAGCCGGGTGGTTCGCTACGGGACGAGGAGGTCATCGCGGCGGCCGACGAGCAGGGCATGGCCATGGTGTTCACCGGGGAGCGTCACTTCCGGCACTGAGCAGTGTTGCCGGCTGAGCCTCCAACCCAGCGTCCCTTCAGCCGGGCCCGGGTAGCGTCCCTTTCCATGAGTGCACAACTCCTTGCAGGAGGACCGGTCGCCGAGGCCGTCCTCGACGATGTCCGTAGCAGGGTCGATGCCCTCAAGGTTGACGGAGTTACCCCGGGTCTGGGCACCATCCTCGTCGGAGACGACGGGGCGAGTGCGGGCTATGTCCGCAAGAAGCACGAGACCTGCGAGATGGTGGGCATGGCTTCTCACCACCTACAGGTGGCGGCCAACGATCCGCCTGCTGCGTTGGACGAGGCGGTGGCCCAGTTCAACGAGGATCCTGCAGTGCACGCGTACATCATCCAGCATCCGGTGGCCGACGGCTTCGACTTCAACTCCGCCTTGTCGGCCATGGATCCGTCCAAGGACGCCGACGGCTTGCATCCGACCAATCTTGGGCGCCTCGTTCTACAGGAGGACGGTCCGGTGCCGTGTACCCCGGCTGGCATCCAAGCCCTGTTTGTCCACTACGACATCGAGATCAGTGGAAAGCACGTGGTGGTCATCGGTCGTGGCCCGACCCTGGGAAGGCCACTGTCGCTTCTACTGACCACTAAGGCACCAGGTGCCAACGCTGCGGTCACCGTGGTGCACTCCGCGGTGCCCGACCTAGCCGAGTTGACCCGCGAGGCTGACATCGTGGTGGCCGCCCTCGGTGTTCCGTCGTTCGTCCAGCCCGAGATGGTCCGGCCCGGTGCCGTCGTGGTCAGCGGCGGCATCTCCTGGGAGGGCAAGAAGTTGCTGGCCGACGTTGACGATTCGGTAGGCGAAGTCGCCTCGTGGATCACTCCGCGTCTAGGAGGGGTAGGACCCACCACGGTGGCCATGTTGCTGCGCAACACGGTCGAGGCTGCCGAGCGAGCCTGAAGGGCTTCCTCCGTCGGGTTCTCCGGGGCCTGGAATCGGTAGGGTCGGGCCTATGGCAGCAAAGATCACCATGGGTGCGGACGGCACCCTGCAGGTGCCCGAGAACCCGGTCATCCCGTTCATCGAAGGTGACGGAACCGGTGTTGATATCTGGCCGGCAGCTCGCCATGTGCTGGACGCTGCGGCGGCGAAGTACGGCCACACCGTGGAGTGGAAGGAGGTCCTTGCCGGCGAGAAGGCTTACAACGAGACCGGAGACTGGCTCCCCCAGGAGACCGTCGAGACTTTCACCGACTACCTGATCGGCATCAAGGGACCCTTGACTACGCCTATCGGCGGCGGGTTCCGAAGCCTGAACGTGGCCCTGCGTCAGATCCTCGACCTGTACGTCTGCCTGCGGCCGGTGCGCTGGTTCCAGGGCGTGCCGTCGCCGGTTAAGCAACCTGAGTTGGTGGACATGGTCATCTTCCGGGAGAACACCGAGGACATCTACGCCGGCCTCGAAGTCGAGGCCATGACTCCCGAGGCCCTCAAGCTGAGGGAGCTGCTGGAGGACGCCTTCGGTTGGCAGATTCGCGAGGACGCCGGCATAGGCATCAAGCCCATCTCCAAGACGGGGTCACAGCGCCTCCAGCGGGCCGCCCTGCAGTACGCCGTGGATCGGGGCCGTCCACGTGTCCACTGGGTACACAAGGGCAACATTATGAAGTTCACCGAAGGTGCTTTCCAGAAGTGGGGATACGAACTCGTCCGGGAGGAGTTCTCGGACGTGGCCGTCGGCTGGGACGACTGCGGGGGCGATCCGGGCGATCGGATCCTCGTGCAGGATGCCATCGCTGACATAGCGCTCCAGCAGGTGCTGACCCGTCCGGCGGAGTTCGACGTGATCGCCACCATGAACCTCAACGGCGACTATCTGTCCGACGCCCTGGCTGCCCAGGTCGGGGGTATCGGCATAGCCCCCGGCGGCAACGCCAACTACATCACCGGGCACGGCATTTTTGAGGCCACTCACGGCACGGCGCCCAAGTACGCGGGGCAGGACAAGGTCAACCCTTCGTCGGTGCTGCTGTCAGGCGTGCTCATGTTCGAACACATCGGATGGCAGGACGCGGCGGACGACATCGTCCGTGCCGTGGAGTCGGCGGTGACCGACAAGGTCGTGACCTACGACTTCGCTCGACTGATGGACGGGGCCACCGAGGTCAAGTGCTCGGAGTTTGCCTCGGCCATCGTCGACCGGCTCTGAGCGTCCTGCTCTGAGCAACGCGATGACCCGGATCGGGCACCTTGTGCCCGAGAGCGTGCTGCGCCGCGGCGGGCGGCTTGTCTGGCGGTCCCTACGGCTGCACCCGTGGGCCCACGGCGCGGGGATCATGGGGGCCAACGTGTTCGCCCTGGCCGTGGTGGGCTTCACCGTGGTCATTGGTCGCATCACCGATGAGGTGATCGTCCCCGGGCTGGACGGCGACGGCGTTTCCCGGCAATCGTTGCTTGGCGCGGTGGCCGTGGTGGTGGCCGTCGGCGTGATCCGGGCCGTGTCGATCATGGTCCGGCGCTGGTTCAACATGCTGGCTACGGTCAGTACCCAGCGCACGTGGCGTCGGGCAGTCACCGACCGGTTCCTGGATGCCCCTCTGGCCTTTCACCAACGCCGCTCGGCAGGTCGGCTGCTGGCCCACGCAGACGCCGACGTGGAGGTCGCCACGGCGATGCTCAAGCCGCTTGCCTTCGCCCTGTCGGTGATCGTGTTGGCCGTCGCCTCGCTGGTCAGCCTGCTCATGGTCCACGTGCTGTTTGCCGTGGTAGCCGTGGTCATGTTCCCCACGCTGACCCTGTTGAACCGCCGGTTCACCCGGATGGTGGAGGCCCCGGCCGCCGAGGGACAGGAGGCGGTGGGTGTGCTGTCGGGCATTGCGCACGAGAGCCTCGACGGCGTCCTGGTCGTCAAGACCCTGGGCCGGGAGGACGCCGAGGTGGAGCGGTTTTCCGCCGCCGCCCGAGTGCTGCGGGACCACCGCTTGACGGTGGGTGGGCTCCGGGCCCGGTACGCCCCGCTGTACTACTCACTGCCTCAACTGGGAATCATCGTCGTGCTGCTAGCCGGGGTGTGGCTGGTCGACGGGGGATCGGTGACCATCGGGGACGTCGTTCGGGCCATGTCTCTATTCAGCATCCTGACCCTGCCCATGGAGATCTTGGGGTACCTGTTTCAGGAGATGCCGCGGTCGGTGGTGGCCATGGACCGGATCGACGGGGTGATTGCCGAGCCGACGGAGCCGCAATCAGAACTTGGTCTCGAGGCGGGGTCGAGCCGGCGAACCGACGAGATCAGACGGCCAGTAGTCGTGGAGTTCGAGGCCGTGGGCTTCGCCCACGTGGACGGGATCGAGGTCCTCGCCAACCTCGACTTACGGTTGGAACCCGGGGAGTCGGTGGCCCTCGTCGGAGCAACGGGTTCAGGTAAGAGCACACTGGTGTCCCTTCTGGCCGGGCTTGTGCCGCCCACCAGTGGCGAGGTGCGCGTCGACGGCAGGGCCACGACGACCCTGGGTCCCGAAGGGGTGTCAGGCTCAGTGGCCACTGTCCTCCAGGAGACGTTCCTGTTCGCGGACACGGTACGGGCCAACTTGACCCTCGGACACGACGTAGGCGACGGCGAACTGGCCGCAGCTCTGGCCGCGGCGGCGGCCTCCGGCTTCGTAGCCGAGCTGGACGAGGGTCTGGACACGGTGCTCGGTGAACGCGGGGTAACCCTCTCGGGCGGCCAGCGTCAACGGTTGGCCATTGCTCGCGCCCTGCTCCGGCGCCCATCAGTCCTGGTACTGGACGACGCCACGTCGGCCGTCGACCCAGTGATCGAGGCGGGGATTCTGGCTGTCCTGCGTCGGCCCTTTGACGGTGACAACCAGGTGGACCGCCCGACCCTGCTGGTAGTGGCCCACCGGTTAGCCACCATCCGACTGGCCGACCGGGTGTTGTTTCTGGATGGTGGTCGGATCGCCGCCTCGGGAACTCACGACGAGCTGCTCGAACTAGATGCGTACGCCGCTCTGGCTCACGCCTATGAACTGGCCAGCGGTGACCTGACCGCCGGAGGCCAGGCTGGGGGATATGGGTGAGTGACGCCGACCCGCGCCGGATCGAGGGGGTGAGTGCCTTGTCGGTACTCCGTCGCGGCATCGCGGCCTCCCCCGAATTGCGGGTGGGCATGCCCCAGACCGTCCTCATGGCCATGTCGGTGGCGGGTGGCAAGCTGCTCATCCCCCTCTTGATCCAAGCGGTGATGGATCTGTCGATCACCTCCGACGGGGTCCACATGGGTCGGGCGGTGGCAATGTGCCTAGGGGCCACGGTGCTGGTGGTGGGCAGTATCCAATTGGGGAAGTTGACGTACTTCCGACTCGTCCGGACCGCCGAGGATGTCCTACTGGGCCTACGGGTGCGGACCTTCGAGCATCTCCACCGGTTGAGCCTCGCCGAACACACCGCCTCCAAGAAGGGCGTGCTGACGGCGCGGGTGACCAGCGACGTCGAGACGCTCACCCAGTTCGCCCAGTGGGGGGCTATCGCCTGGATCATCGACTCGGTCCAGATCGTGACCGTGCTGGTCATAATGGCCGTCTACTCGTGGCAGCTGACCATCGTGGTGCTGGTGTTTCACCTGCCCTTGGTGCCCATCCTCCGGTGGATGCAGTCTCGGCAGTTGACGGCATACGAGGAGTTACGTACACGGGTGTCGGACACACTCGGCGTGGTGTCCGAATCGGTCCATGGGGTGGAGGTGGTCCGGGCCTACGGACACCGTGAGCCCATGCGTCGCCGGGTACGGGGCGCCATCGAAGCCCAGTTCTCGCAGCAGATGGTGGCCGCCCGTTACTTCTCACTCATCCTGCCTTTGAGCGACGTGTTCGGAGTATCGGCAATCGCGGCGGTGGTTGGAGCCGGGGTGTGGTGGGGGGATGCTTGGGGGGTCAGCTCTGGGGAGTTGGTGGCGTTCGTATTCCTTTGCAACCTGCTGATAGCGCCCATCAGCGAACTAGGCGAAGTCCTAGACCAGACCCAGACCGCGCTGGCCGGTTGGTGGAAGATCCTCGACGTCCTGGACACCGAGGTGGACCTAGTCGATCCGGTGGCGCCGGTGGCCCTACCAGTCGGGGCACTTGCCGTGCGGATGGAGGCCGTCGAGTTCCGGTACCGGACAGGTGGCCGGGTGCTCAACGGGATCGACATGGAGGTGGTGGCTGGTGCTTCGGTGGCCGTCGTCGGCGAGACCGGCTCGGGAAAGACCACGTTCGCTCGACTCCTTGCCCGGTTAGCTGACCCCACTGGTGGTCGGGTCCTGGTCAGTGGGGTGGACCTGCGTGACGCCTCTTCCGAAGATCGTCGGCGGTGCATCCGGATGGTGCCCCAGGACGGCTTCTTGTTTGACGCGTCGATCGCCGCGAATATCGCCTACGGACGGGTAGGGGCGACCGACGACGAGGTAACTGCCGCCGTTGAGGCCCTCGGCCTGACGGTCTGGGTGGAGGGGCTGTCCGACGGGATCCAGACCCGGGTGGGTGAGCGGGGCGAGGGCCTGTCTGTGGGCGAGCGCCAATTGGTGGCCTTAGCCAGGGCGCAGTTAGCTGACCCCGGCCTACTGGTACTTGATGAGGCCACCTCGGCCGTCGACCCGGAGACCGAAACCACACTGGAGCGGGCCATGGAGCGGCTGGCTGCCGGGAGGACCACGGTCAGCGTGGCCCACAGGTTGTCGACCTCCGAGCGGTCGGACCTAGTGCTGGTGTTTGACGACGGCCTGATCGTCGAGTCCGGGCCGCACGACGAACTGGTGCAGAAGGGCGGCATCTACAGCGGGCTGTACGATTCGTGGCTGGGTGGGACCCGGCAGGCGCTCTGAAGGCTTCGTGACAGGTCGCGACCCGATCGATCCGGTGGCGGGACGGACGGCCGCGCAATGGAACGGGCTGGTGGATGGCTTGTCAGCGCTCACTGTCTGGCCTCCGGTTGGACCGATAGTGCTGGTCGCTCCCCATCCCGACGACGAGTTGCTGGCTACCGGGGCCACGCTGGCCGCTGCATCCGATGCCGGGACGGAGATTCGGGTGGCGGCAGCCACCGACGGGGAGATGTCCCACCCCCACCTATCCGACGGTGGGCGACGCCACCTGGTGGAGCGACGGTTGGCTGAGACGGACCGGGCCTATGAGGCGGCGGGGATCGTTGCTACCCGGATGAGGTTCTCGCTGCCTGACTTCGGTGCCGCCACGGACGCCGACGTTTGGGGAGAGCGTCTCGCTAAATGCCTCGCACCTCTCGTCGACGGCGCCGCGGTGATCTTGGCCCCGTGGGAGGGAGATGGTCACCCCGACCATGACGTCTGTGGGCTGGTGGCGGCCACCGTGGCTGCCTCCGCCGACGTCCCCCTGATCTCGTTCCCGGTCTGGTCGTGGAACTGGGATCGCCCAGATGCTCCAGCGATTCCGTTCCAGAGGGCGGCCCGGTTCGATCTCGATGGGGGCCTACTGGCCCGCAAGCAGGCCGGAATCGCCGCCTACGCAAGCCAGATCCACGCCGAGGACGGTAATCGGCCGGTGCTCCCCGCCGACTTCCTGGCCCACTTCACCCGACCGGCTGAGGTGTTCCTGCTTCCGGGTTGAGCCGCGTGTCACGCCGTCACGGTGCGGACGCCCCGTGGGACGGTCAGTAGTCTGCGGAGAGCAGCCGGGCGGTGCCCGTTCTGGCAGCCTCCTTTAGGAATTCCCCAGCAACAGGAGCCCATCGTGAGCGCCAACCCCGTCCGAGTCGCCGTCACCGGTGCTGCCGGCCAGATCGGTTACAGCCTCGTGTTCCGCATCGCCAGCGGTGCTCTGCTGGGCCCCGACCAGCCGATCATTCTCCAGATGCTGGAGATCCCGCCGGCCATGGGCGCCCTTGACGGCGTAGCCATGGAGCTGGACGACTGCGCCTTCCCGCTGCTGACCGACATGGTGTTGAGCGACGATCCCAACATCGCCTTCGAGAGCACCGACGTGGCGTTGCTGGTCGGCTCCCGCCCCCGAACTGCTGGCATGGAACGGCAGGACCTGCTGGAGGCGAATGGGGCCATCTTCACCGTGCAGGGTCGGGCGCTGAACGATCATGCCTCCGACGACCTGAGGGTCCTGGTGGTCGGCAACCCGGCCAACACCAACTGCCTCATTGCCATGAACAGCGCCCCGGACGTTCCCGATGAGCGTTTCACGGCCATGATGCGCCTGGACCACAACCGAGCCATGAGCCAAGTCGCCCAGAAGGCGGGCGTCCCAGTGACCGACGTGAGCCGGATGACCATCTGGGGCAACCACTCGGCAACCCAGTACCCAGACTTGTTCCACTGCGAGGTCGGTGGACGGTCGGCGATGGACGTCATCAACGACCAGACGTGGCTGGAGAGCGACTTCATCCCCACCGTGCAGAGGCGTGGCGCCGCCATCATCGAGGCCCGGGGTTCATCGAGCGCTGCATCGGCGGCCAACGCGGCCATCGGCCATGTCCACGACTGGGTGCTGGGCACCACTGAAGGCGACTGGGTCAGCATGGGCGTGGCGTCTGACGGGAGCTACGGCGTGCCCGAGGGTTTGTTGTGTGGTCTGCCCACTACATGCAGCAATGGCCAGTGGTCGGTCGTTCAGGGCCTGGAACTCGACGAGTTTTCTCGGAGCCGGGTCGACGCCTCAGTGGCCGAACTGGAGTCCGAGCGGGAGATGGTCCAAAGCCTCGGCCTGATCTAGGGCCTGTTTCCGGAATCGGTTCCCGGGTTCCGTTCCGGGCCCTGGGTCCGATTCAACAGTTGGAGAAGAGGTTGCCCACCTCGTCCAGCAGGTCACGTGCCATGACCAGCGAGCGGGGGTCGCCGTGCAGCAGCAGGTCGCCATCGATTACGGCCCGTAGCGGGTCCAGAGAACCGTCGGTCATCGCAAGTGCAGCTGCCCATTCGGCGTGGAACGATACGTCGGGGGCGTCGGCCGCACCGGTAACCACTCGGATCGTGCCGTCGGCCACGACCAGATGCCAGGTCGGCCCCCCGGTCACCCGGTACTCCAGCACGAGGGACACCCCGTCGGCCACTGTCCGGCCTGCCGCGATCTCGGCCATGGCCTCGATCCAGGCTTCGGTCAGCGGTTCAGGCACGCTTCCGAGCCTACGGGTCGCCACGGCTACGGTCTCGTCCCAATGATGGAAGAGCGTTCGGCAGATTACGACGAACAGGACCAGGCTGAAGTAGGCCGGGGCCAGAAGACCTACGACTTCGGAACCGTGCATGGCCGGTGGCGGCGCCTGGAGGGCCCGGAGGACGTTCTGGACCTGATGGACGGGGAGGCGGGCGCCGAGGGCGTGGTGGCCGTAGTCCGTGATGCCGGTGCCACTTTCCTGGGCCCAATTTTCGATGAGCTGGTCGGCGTGGTGTGTACTGGCGGGACCATCCGGAGCCACATCGGAATCATCAGCCGGGAGTACCGAGTGCCCGGTGTGATCGGCATGGTGTTCGCCGTCGAAGGCGAAGAGCCGGTCGACGGCACGGTGGTGGCGCTGGACGCCACCGGCGACGACGGCATCATCCTGATACCGACCTGATGAGCAGCCGGGTGGGTGACAGGTTTGAGTGACCAGCCGGTTCGGGACCGGGTCAACGACCGGATCCGGGCCATCAACCCGGTGACCCGCCGCCTGGTGGCCGAGCGCACCGCGTATGCCTCCCAACTCATCCCGGTGACCCAGTACGTGACTGTCTCGTGCATCGAGGCCTTCCTCCGATACCCGGCTGCCGTGGAGGCCATTACCTCGGCCCGGACCCCCGAGGAGATCGGAGAAGCAGCCCGACGGCCGGGGTGCCAGGCCGACTCGGTGTTTCTCTGGGGGGTGGCCAACTTCTTCCTTATTGGCCGCAACGTCATGAACATGGTCGACCCGTCGATCGACGCCGGTCCGTCCGGATTGGCCCGGGCCGACGTCGTACTGGACTTTTGGGCCCGGACCTCCATGGCCTACCGCGGAGGAGGCCATCTCCAAGCGGCCGACACCGGTGACCGCAACGACGTGTTCCCCGCCGCAGTTGTCGACACACTGGTCGCCGGCACTAAACCGGTCGACGAGGAGCGTCGGGAGCGGATCCGGCGTGCAAACGCCACCATCATCAACCACCTATTCCTGCTCTACTTCGACACACGGGTGGGCCATGGGGACACCGGACCGTACGTCCTGGACGACGGCCGCACGCTCGTGGTGAGGGACTACTTCCGTTTGGGTCGTAGTGACTTCGCGTGGTCGGAGGTGGCCAACGAGGTGCCGTTCTCGAACCTGACGGCCGCCTTCGTCCTAGCCGAGGGGGTCGACGTGTCAATTACCGATTACGGGACCACCGTCTCGTCACCTGAGGACTACCTGGATTATCTGGTGGGCTTCGGCCTTTGGACCTCTGATCGGACCGCTGGCGACGGACTGGAGCACGGCTCGCAGCTCCGGCTGTTGTCCGACGACGACCTGGATCGAGTGGCGGCGGCATGCCGGACCGCCCAGAAGCAGCACTACCGAGACGTGGTGGCGATGGACCGTGACGAGCGGATCGCCTGCGGTGCCTATGTGTACCTCACGTTCCTGCGACCGTTTGCCGAACTGGCCGGGATGGCCAATGAAATCGACTGGACCTGCCCGAGGGACACCCCTCCTGACCTCTATCCGCTGGTCACTGCCGAGAGTGAGCCTCCGGAGGGGGACCCCGACACCGACCTCTTCCCGCTCTATGACTGACCCCGGTGGCTAATCGCCGGGAGGCCGGTCACGGGAATGGGTCCGGAGGAGTGACCCACCGGCTTGCCTGGTGGACCGACGACGGTCGGCCAGCTGGCCTCCTTCGCCTCATGGTCCCCACGGACGGTCCAGTCCAACTGGAGTTGGGCCTCGTGGGGGCCGGTGAGTCGTGCATCCTGGTGACCGATCACGCCGTACCGCTCCCCACCGGAGGTGGTCTGGAGGTACGGACGTCGGGCCTATGGGCAGAGGTGGTCGTCGAGGAGGTACCCGCGCCCGGTCGGGGTCGCATGAGTGTGGGTCTTGAGGCCTTCGGCATTGCCCTCGACGATCCGGACGAGGCGTGGCGGGGTGGCCCGGATCACCAGTTCCGGGGTGGCCGGGTTCCGGTCGGCCTGGACCTAGGTGTCGAGGCGGTGAGGAACCCGGTAGTCGGCCGGTGGGGCCTTGGGGTGCCGTGCCGGCTGGACGGCGAGGTGTTGGTGGCCGACCAGGTACTCGACGTCGACGGCTGGGCCTGGTGGTTGGTCGGCGAACCGCCGCTAGGAGACGATCTGGTCATGGCTAGGGCCGATGACGACTCCTGGGTCTTGGCCACCGGTGAGGCCGCCCGACGGTGGGATGAGTCCACCTCGGCGGGAGGGTCGCTGGCAGGTTCGTCGCCCGATGGAGCAACCGGCAGGGCGCCGGTCCTGATCGAGCGGGCCGGCTCGGAGCTCCGGTTAGACCGGTGGTTTGGTCCGATGACCGGCCCGGATGACCTGTCCGGGGTGGGTTGGCGCGAACTGTCCGCCTAGCGGTCGGAGCTCTGGACCAGTCGATCGATGACCAGCACCAAGGTCATAGCGGCGACGGCTAGAACGGTGGGTGATACGAGGCCACTTGTCGCGTCGGGCCAGCCCAGACCGGTTCCTGAGATGGCCTTGTCGGTGTGCTGGCTGACCACGCCGACACCATTGGGCCACGGCCAGAGCACGCGGGTCGAGCCCAGCAGCAGGCCCACCATGATCGCCAGCACCTCATGGGGACGGTCGGCTAGCAGACGGGTTAGCAGGGTGGAGAAGCAGGCCAGCCCGAACACCGCGCCGGCCCCGAAAATCGCGGCGTCAGTCAACAGGCGGTCGTCGACGATGTCGATCAACGTGGCGTACATGCCCATCATGAGCAGTAGGAACGACCCGGAGATTCCGGGTAGGACCATGGCGCAGATGGCCACCGCCCCGGCCCCGAATAAGGCGGGGGCCTCCGGGTCGACAACCGGGGCGCCCTGCCAGCCCAGGGCCACGAACAGGGCCAGGCCCACGAGTCCGGCAGCGGTCAGCCGACCGGGGGTCCACTCCACGTCCCGCCCGGTGATTAGCACCGAGGCGGCGACTAGGCCGAGGAACAGCCCGGCCATGGGTTCGGGATGCTCGATGAGCGTCTCCTCGATCACCCCGGCCAGGAGGACCACGGCGGTTACCAGGCCGATCCCGAGGGGGATCAGGAAGCCCCACTCGACTCGACCCAGTTGACGGATCGCCCCGCGGAAGTCGGCTCTGACCAGTCGACCGAGGGAGCGAGACCCGATTCCGATGTTGCCGATGAGGCGGTCGTAGATACCAGTCAGGAGGGCGACAGTGCCTCCGGACACCCCGGGGACCACATCGGCGGCCCCCATTGCCGCGCCCCGGCCGACTAGCCCGAGGATCGACTGGGGACCAGTTGCTGGATGGCTGGCCACTGGTCGGTTGATCACCCGGCAATGGGTGACGGGTTAGCAGACAGCCAAGGTTGGAGGCGGGCGACCATCGATTCGGGAAACCGGGTAGGCCGACCGTTGGTCCCGGTGACGGCGGCGACCACCTCCTGGGTGGCCAACAACGTCTGATCCTCCGTCCCGGGGTCGATTCGCAGGATCCGTTGGGCCCACCGGGATGAAGCACGTCGGATCTCCAGTACCTCGGTTTCCACGGAGAGGGCATCTCCACCTACAGCGGAGGCCAGGAACCGTGTGGCTATCTGGGTGACCACGAAGCGGTAGCCCTCGCCCTCTAGGTCGTGGAGGCCGAGACCAGCTTCGTCGAGCAGTTCTACCCGGCCGGTTTCGAAGAGCTGCACGTAGACGCTGTGGTTCAGGTGGCCGTACGGATCCAATTCGTAGAACCGGACCTTGACGGGATGACGGTGGGGCACGGCGGCGACGCTAACCCCCGCCCTCGGAGGGCACCGGTACCCTCGGCGCCGTGACCGAGTCCACCCCGTTCGCTGCCGGTCTGTTCTCGGAGTGCTTCGAGGCGGCCATCAGTCTCGGCGGCACCGGGTGGGACGAGGTGCTGCCGGTTCTCCTGGTTTCGGGGGCCGATTCGCACTGCACCCGGTGGACGCCGGGCCTGATCGAACCCCTCCAGGCCCTCGGCCATCGGGTGGTCCGCTACGACCATCGCGACAGCGGCCTGTCGTCCAAGGTGCCGTCCGACGTGGGCTACACCCTGGACGATTTAGCCGACGACGCGCTGGCCGTCATGGAAGCCCACGGGGTCGAACGGGCTCACGTGATTGGCAGGTCGATGGGTGGCATGGTTGGCCAGGTGCTGGCACTGGACCACGCCGACCGGGTGGCCACCCTGACGCTTGCCTGCTCGACTCCCGGCCTGGGAGACGAGAGGTTGCCGGTAGCCGCCGACTGGCTACTGGAACGGATGACCGAGCGCCTGTTCACCGGGCTGCCCCGCGGTGAGGCCGATCGGGCGGCGTGGATCGTGGAGCAGGACGAGTGGTTCGCCGGGCCCCGCTACGCAGTATCCACCGCTAGCCGACTTGTGATCGCGGTGAGCGAGGTGGCCCGGTGCTGGTACCCGGAATCGGGTCACGGTGCCGCGGTGGGGGCCTCGCCTTCCCGGCTGGACCGTCTCGGGGAGATCCGGGTTCCCACGCTTGTGGTGCACGGCACGGCAGATCCCGTGTTCAGCGCGGAGCATGCCGTTGCGCTTGCCGACGGGATCCCGGAGGCTGAACTGTGGCTGGTCGAAGATCTAGGTCACGAACTGCCGGACGGCCTGATGTCTGATCTCCTGCCTCGGCTGACGGCGCACCTGACGCGGGCGACCTGAACTGAGTGGCTCAATCATGGAGACTCGATCCGTTGGAACCGGTTCCGGACGCGAAGGCGACGCCCTTCCGGCGGGTGGAAGGGCGCCGCCATCGCCGGGC
>Ga0066372_10000637_pt1 | contig 13343 bp, 8 predicted proteins | sample Knorr_S15_td_250_FD_77011 | JGI IMG/M metagenome (GOLD analysis project Ga0066372, IMG submission 77011) | Marine microbial communities from Southern Atlantic Ocean transect - Knorr_S15_td_250_ad_251m_LV_A | ecosystem: Environmental > Aquatic > Marine > Oceanic | place: Southern Atlantic ocean... | reverse complement strand
ACGTTGTGAACGGTGACGAGGTTGCCGTGGCCAGCGGCGAGTTGTTTGTCGTCCGGCGAGAGGGCGAGGGCGAACACAGGCTGGTAGCCGGTGGGCAAGCGGCCAAGTTTGGCGTGGGCAACCAATTTGGCCTCAATAACCAGTTCGTCGGGGAGCCACTTGGCGCCGGCGTTGATCCATTGGCCAAGCGCGGCGATCTGCTCGGCGCCCAATTGTTTTTTCGGCGGCATATGGGGATCGCTGCCGGGCTGGATGTACCGGATGATGCGGCTCTCTGTGGCACGGCCGGGGATGAGTGCCGGGCCTTCGCCGCCACCTATTAGGGCGAGTGCACGTACGGTGAGGTTTAGCTGGCCCTTGGTTTTTTTGGCGTTGTGGCAGCGGATGCAGTGATCGCGCAGGAGGTGCATCGTGCGTCTAGCCAAGTCGGCACCTCCGGCCCCGCCCGGCGGCTCGGCCACCCCGGCGCTTGGCCAGGCGGCCAGGGCCAAAAGTGTCAGCCCGGCCAAGCGGGCGAGTGTGAGCCTGTGGGCGAACCGTTTCATGCGTGTGAGGGCATTAAACCCGGCCTGGAGGCGCGGCGCGAGTCCTTGTTGTTTTAATTCGTCGGGACGATCATTTCAGGGTTGCCGTTGACGGCCAGGTTGTCATCCGGCCGATGATCTACCTTGCGCTGACTTACGACCACCGCATCATTGATGGTCGCGAAGCCGTCACCTGCCTCGTTCAAGTGAAGGAGTTTATCGCAAATCCAGAGCTTGGCTTGGTCGGATTGGCCTCGCTCGAGTATTTTAGAGTTGATACTTTCCCGCCCATAAAACCGCTGACTGAGCGAAGAGCACTCACAACTTAAAATGGATTTTGATCTTGTAGTCATCGGGGCCGGGCCGGGCGGGTACACCGCCGCGATCAAGGCGGCGCAACTCGGCATGAAGACGGCCATCGTCGAGAAGGACCAAGCCCTCGGGGGCACCTGCCTCAACGTCGGCTGCATTCCCAGCAAGGCGCTGCTCTCGTCCACCGAGCTTTTTCACGAGGCACAAAAGCGGTTTGGCTCACACGGCATTTCAGCCGACGGGCTGTCGATGGACGTTAGCAAGATGATGAAGCGCAAGGACGACATCGTGCGCAAAATGGCGCGTGGTATCGACTACCTGATGAACAAAAACGGTATCGAGCGCTTGGCCGGCATGGGCCGCATCGTCAGCGCGAACGAGGTTGAGGTGAGCTGCGACGAGGGTAGCCAGAAACTGAATGCCAAGCGCATTCTTATCGCCACCGGCAGCCGCGTCGCCAGCCTGCCGTTCCTTGAGATTGACGGCGAAACGATCCTCAGCAGCGACCACGCGATCGCGTTTGGCCAAGTGCCAGAGTCGATGATCGTGATCGGTGGCGGTGCGATCGGCCTCGAACTGGGCTCGGTCTGGGCGCGGCTTGGCACCAAGGTTACAGTGGTCGAGTTGCTCCCGCGCATCGCCGCGATGTTCGACGAGGACATCACCCAGCCGTTGCAGAAACTCCTTCAAAAACAGGGGCTCAAGTTCCACCTCGGCACCGGAGTCGAGTCGGCCGAGAAAAACAATGGAGGTGTCAAGTTGACCGCAGCCAATGGCGACAAAAAAATCGAGCTCGAGGCCGAGAAGGTTCTCGTCGCGGTCGGTCGCAACCCGAACACCAAGGGCCTCGGCGCCGCCGAGGCCGGTGTGGAACTGGACGAGAGGGGTTGCATCAAGAGCAACGCCGAGTGGCAGACCAACGTCCCGGGTATATACGCCATTGGCGATGTGGTGGCCGGGCCGATGCTGGCGCACAAGGCCGAGCAGGAGGCTATCGCCGCCGTCGAGCGCATGGCCGGCCAGCCTGGCAGCGTCAACTACGACACCATCCCGTCGGTGATTTATACAGCGCCGGAAGTCGCCGCCGTGGGCCTCATCGAGGCCGAAGCCAAGGAGAAGGGCCACGAGATTGCGGTCGGTGTTTTCCCGTTCCAAGCCAACGGACGGGCTGTCGCTAGCGGGCATGCGGACGGCTTGGCCAAGGTCATCGCCGACAAGGCGAGCGGCCGGGTGCTTGGTGCGCAGATCCTCTCCACCAATGCCTCGGAGCTAATTGCCGAGGCGGTATTGCTGATGGAGTTCGGCGGCACTGCGGGGGACTTGGCCCGGACGATTCACGCGCACCCTACGATGTCGGAGGGCCTGCGTGAGGCGGCCCACATCGCTCTCGGGGAACCGCTGCATATCTGAGCGCTTGACCAGGCGTACAAAAAAAGCGCCGGCTTGCACCGGCGCTCAAAAGTTTGTGGTGGTTCCTACTGGTCTGTTGGCGCAGGGGCGGCCGATTTTTCCGGGGCCGGCTTGGCTGGCATGTATTTCCCGGCGGCATCCTTGTTCAGGATATCTATGATCACAGTGGTGATGTCGTTTTTGCCATTGGTGAAAAGCACGGTGGGAGTGCGGGGCAGCAGGACGTCCTGTGAGGAATCGATAACCAGGTCGTAGCCAAGTTCCTTGGCCTTGGCGCTGATGACTTCCTGGATTTCCCCGAGGCGCCCCTTGCGAAGCCTCCGGGTCTGGTCTCCCAGGGTTTTCTGCGCGTTTTTGTTGAACTCGATGATTTGCTGCTCAAGGCGTTTGTATTCAGTGAGTTTTTCCTGTGCTTTTTTAAGGTCACCCGATCGTGTTTCATCGGAGTTGGCCGGATCTTGAGCGCTGACGTTCAGCCGGTTGTATTCTTCCCGAAGCAGGTCCAGGTCATCTATCATGCCGACCCGGGCCTTGTCGAAGTCGGTTCCGCGCTCCTTGAGTTGGTCGTTGGACAGTTTAGTCTTCCAGTAGCTGTCGAAGGCCTTGAGGAGATCAATAGTGGCGATCTTGACCGGTTCTTGTGCGACGGCGGATTCGGCAAAGCAGGAGAGCGCCAGCACCATGGCGGCCAATTTGGGTAGGGATGAGACTGTCATGATTGGTTTTGTGTTCATCAAGTCAGGTTAAAAATCGCGGGTGAAGCCGACCCCAAAGTTAAACTGCCCACCTCCGTCGGCGTAGTCGGGGTGGGTGAGAGGGAAGCCGTAGTCGAGTCGCAACGGCCCGAGCATCGGCACGAAAAGCCTCAGGCCGATGCCCCAGTTGTCGGCGTAGTTGGAGAACTCAAAATCGTAGGAATCCTCGTACACCATCCCGATATCGTAGAAAAACGCCACGCGCAACCGGTCGATGATTGGGATGCTGTACTCGACTGAGCCAAACCAGTAGCTGTTGCCCCCCAGCGTCTCCCTTCCATCCGTAATGACAGGGGTCCACTTGTTGCCTGCGGCTGGCAGCTCCTGCGGTACCTGCGCAAACGGGTTGTCAGTAAAACTTTCTTGGACCGGGACAAATTTTTCCCCCACCGCCTCGCCGGCCTCGTTCTCGACGTTCACGTAGTAACCGTACTGGTCGTTCTCCACGCCGTCTTCCCACGTTTGCATACGCGGGCCGATGTCACGGTAGTCGTAACCGCGCAGGGAGTAGCCGCCCCCAAGGAAAAACCGGTCAAAATAGGGTACCCGCCTGCTGTCACCGAAAGTATCCACAATACCCAGCTTGCCGACGACCTCCCAGACGTGGCCATCGACAAGACCGGGATAGTAGTAGGCGGTCTCGATCTCGAGGCGGTACATCTCAGTGTCGCCGCCGAAGGGGCCGCCCGCGACCTCTGCATTAACCTGGGTGCGTTGGCCGCGGCTGGGCATCAATGCGTGGTTGCGGGTGTCGTAGGCGAAGAACAAGCCCAGCTTGGACACCAGGCGGTTGTGGTTCAACTCGGCCAGCTCGCCCTGCTCCAGCCGGGCCTTGTTATATGTCCAGTCGAATGGAGTAGTTACTATCGCTGCTGTTTTTACATCACCAACCGCCTTGCCGTCTGGTATCGTATCGCCTTCAACGTATAAAACTTCTGGAATATCCGGGGGCACTGTAGCCAGGCCATTGGCGAGCATGTCGTGCTCAGTTAACATTTCGGAAAAATAGGAGCGGTCATGAATACCGATGGACTCGATGGTGTAGTCGATTCCCCCGTAGGTGAAGTCGTTCCAGAGCGTCCGGGAGAGGCCAAGTTTCGTGCCGGTCTGGTGCTGCTCGAAGTAGCGGCTGTAATACTGGATCTCACGGTGGTACAGGTCCACGGAAAAACGCAGCTTGCGGTCGAGAAAATACGGCTCCTCGAAGGTGATCTGATAATCCTGCCGCCGGGTGCCGGCGGTGATCTGCAGGCGGAATTTCTGGCCGCCGCCTGTGAAGAAGGGCGGGTTGAACAGGTCGAAGTTGCCCTGCACAAAGCCCATCTGGGCGAACATGGCCTCGATGGAACTGTACCCGAATCCCATGATAAAGTGGCCTGTCCGCCCTTCCTGCACCCCAACGATGAGGTTGCGGCGGTTGGGCAGCTCGGGGATTTTTTCGACCTGCGTGTCGACACCCTCAAAAAGCCCGGTGCCCTCGAGGCGGCGCTTGCTCAACTCGACACTGACCATGTCGAATACCTCGCCGGGGGAGATCGCCATCTCACGCCGGATCACCTTGTCCCTGGTGCGGGTGTTGCCGCGAATCTCCACTTTTTCCACATAGCTCATCTCGCCCTCCTTGACGCTGTAAACCAGGTCGATCGTGCCCCGGTCGGTGTTGGGCACCTTGGTCACGCGCACGATGGTGTCGAGGTAACCGTAGGCCTCGTAGTAGTCCCGGATGGCGTCCCGATCATCACTCAATCCACTCGGGGTGAAGATGGCGCCTTCGAGCATTAGCGGGGCCACCGCACGCTCGAGAATCTGCACCCCGCGGCGTATTTGATCCTCGGTAAAGAGTGTGTTGCCCTCGAAGTTGACATTGCCGACCTGGTATCGATATCCCTCGTACAGGTCCAACCGGATTACCATTCGGCTCTTCTTCGGGTATTCGAACTTTATCTCACGCACCTTGAAGTCGATGTAGCCCTCATCCTGATAAAATTGGGTGAGCATCTCGAGGTCCTCGTCCCATTGGTCGGATTCGAACTTGCCGCTGCCGGTCAGCCATGACATCCACCAGCGTTTGCGTGTCTTGAATACCTTGCGCAACTCTCGCTGTGAGAAGGCCACTGCGTTCTCGAACACGATGTTGTCAATCTTGACCTTCTGCCCGGGGTCGACCTGGAAGACAACGCTCGCTTGGCCAAGCGCCTCGTCGTGCCGGACCTCGTATTCGACCCTGGCTTGATGGTAGCCGCCTTTTTGGTACTCCTTGAGGATGGCGCGAGTGTCGGAGAATATCCTTGGCCGACTCAGGGTCTCCCCGGTGCGTGATCGGATTTTTTTGCGAAGCTTGCTTTCCCGGAACTTGCGCCCCCCAGTGTTGCCCTCGAAGAGGACTTCAGTGACCACCGGCTTGCCGATGAGCGTGTAGGTCACCTCGATCCCGCCGGCAACCTGCTTCTCGGTCACGTAAACGTTCTCGAAAAAACCGGTGTTGCGAAGGTTGTGGATATCGTCGTCGCTGGCCTTGCGCGAGTAGGGATCGCCCAACTTGAGGCGGATATTGGCGTGGATGAGCGCGTCGCTGGCAGCGGCCTGGCCGATGTGCTGGAGGGTTATTTTTTGAACCGGCGACGCCTTGGGAATTGGGCCGGCGATTTGCCCGCGGACCGGATCGCCCGATAGCAGCAGCAACGCGGCGATGAGCGCCTGACTAAGTGCACGTAACCAACGTGCCGGGCTAGTCGCCCTGCAGGATGTCGTCATCGCTGAACTTGGCTGCACTCTCAAATCTTGTGAACCCTTTCAAAAAGGTCAGGCGCACATCCCCTGTCGGGCCGTTGCGCTGCTTGGCAATGAGCAGGTTAATCTGGCTGGCTTCGCTGTCGGGATTATCGGTGTCTTCATCTATTCCGCCGGGCTTGTACAACAATCCCACCAGGTCGGCATCCTGCTCGATCGCGCCGGACTCACGGAGATCCGATAGTCGCGGCTTGCGGTTTTTGTCCTTCTCCAACTCACGGTTGAGCTGGCTCAGGACGATCACCGGGACTTTCAATTCCTTAGCCAAGGCCTTGATACCGCTGGAAATCTCGGAAATCTCCTGCTGGCGGTTCTCCCCGGCACGCCGCGAAGTAGAATTAAGCAACTGCATGTAGTCAATGACAAACAACTTGATGCCGTGCTGCTGCCACATGCGGCGCGCCCGCGCCTTGAGTTGCAGGATCGAGAGGCCGCCCGAGTCGTCGATATGCAGCCCGGACTTGGTCAACTGGGCGGCGGCCTGCGAAATCCGCGGGAAATCCCGCTCCTGCAGGAAGCCGTCGCGCGCGTCGCGCAGGTTGATGCGGGCCAGCGAGCAGAGCATTCGCATGACCAGTGCGTCCGCCGCCATTTCCAGGCTGAACACGCCCACCGGCAGCTGCTGTTTCAGCACGACATGCTCCACGATGTTCATTGCCAGGGAGGTTTTGCCCATGCTTGGCCTGGCCGCCACGACGATCATCTCGCCGCCGTGCAGCCCGGTGGTCATCCGGTCGAAATCAGTAAAGCCGGTCTCGATCCCGGTGCTGGCACCCTTGTTCTTGAAGTAATTATCAATTTTGGTGATCGCGGCATGGACATGTTCATTGATGGTTGGATTGCTGGAGATGCAATGCTCGCGCTGTATATCCAGCACCGACTGCTCCACCTCACCGATTAAACTCTCCACTTCATCGCTCCCCTCATATGCATCGGCGATCGCCCTGGTACAGGTGTGAATCACCTTCCGCAGGAGTGCCCGGTCGCGCACAATGTCAAAGTAGTATTCAAGGTTCGCAGCCGACGGCACCCCGTCCTGCAGCTCAGTCAGGTAGGCCACTCCGCCGATGTTGTCCAGTTCCCCGTCGGTGCGCAACTGGTGCGAGAGGGTCAGCAGGTCGATTGGGGCGTTTTTTTCACTCATTTGCACCAACGCCGAGTAGATTGCCCGGTGGCGGAGCTCATAAAAAACCGACTCGTCCTTGACCTTCTCGATGCACGCGGGGAGGTTTTCTTTGGGGTCGAGCAGGATGCAGCCCAGCACTCCCTGCTCGGCGGCGGTGTCGTGCGGCGGTGTCCGATCGAGCGGGATAGAGGTGAGCGACTCCCTTTTCCTCGGTGTTTTTTTCAGATCCGCAGACTTGGCGTAGGGCATGTCCAGCACGTCAGGCACAACCCGATGGAACCCCAAACTCAATGCCGGTGCAATGAATAGTACTTGGAAAGTTGCTCGGCGCTTATCGACATGGTATTCCCAGCGCTTGAGCAAGCGGCTTCGCACTTGACCCTGCTTGGCCAAGTCGCGGAAACTTTGCGCCGTTCAACGAATGGCCTTGGACCAATCTACACTCGACAAACTTCGGAGCGTCGTCGGCAGTGAAAACCTGCTGACGGAAAAGGAGGATTTGATTCCGTATGCCTTCGACGGCACGGCGGCGATGAAGGAGGCGCCGGGGTGCGTGGTATTCGCGGCGACCACGGGGCAAATCAGCGACATGCTGAAGCTGGCGAATGATATCGAGACACCGGTGGTCACGCGCGGCAGCGGCACGGGCCTCAGCGGGGGGAGTGTGCCGGTGGCAGATTGCATCGTGCTGTGCACGGTGAAGATGGAGCAGATTCTGGAGGTGGATGCGGCGAATCTCACGATGACCGTGGAGCCGGGGGTGACGACAGTTCAAATCGCCGAGGCGGCGGAAAAGGCTGGGCTGTTTTATCCGCCGGACCCGGGCTCGATGAAGATTTCCACCATCGGCGGCAATGTCGCCGAAAACTCCGGCGGCTTGCGCGGGCTGAAATACGGCGTCACGCGAAACTATGTGATGGGCATGGAGGTGGTGCTGCCGGACGGCGAGGTGATGTGGCTCGGCAACAAGTGCGTGAAGGACGTCGCCGGGTTTTCGTTGAAGGACGTGATGATTGGCAGCGAGGGCGCGCTTGGCGTCATCACGAAAGTACTGCTGAAACTAATCCCCAAGCCGGCCGCTAAAAAAACGATGGTGTCGACCTTCAACGCGATGGACGCCGCGGCGCAAACGGTGAGCGATATCATTGCCGCGCAAATCATCCCGTGCACGCTGGAGTTTCTCGACCGCACCACAATTCATTGCGTGGAGGATTTTGCGAAGGTCGGTCTGCCGCTCGATTGCGAGGCGCTGCTACTGATGGAAACCGACGGCCACGCCGCCGCAGTGGAAGAGGAGGCCGCTAAGATGGAGGAACTGGCCAAGGCTAACGGCGCGATGGAGGTGCGCGTGGCCCGGGACGAGGCTGAGGCCGCGCAACTCGCCACTGCCCGTCGCAGTGCCTTCAGTGCGCTCGCCCGCTTGGCCCCGACCACCATCCTCGAGGACGCCACCGTGCCGCGCAGCGAGTTGGCCCACATGATTCGTTTTGTCGACAAGGTCGCCAAAAAGCATAAATTAAAAATCGGTACCTTCGGTCACATGGGCGACGGTAATCTGCACCCGACTTTTCTCACAGACGAACGCAACGCAGATGAAATCCATCGCGTGCACGTGGCGTTTAAGGAAATCTTTGACGAGGCCATCCGCCTCGGCGGTACCATCACCGGCGAACACGGCATCGGCCTTGCCAAGAAAGAGTTCCTCCCGAAATTCGCCGGCGAGGCGCAGATGCGAGTCATGCGCGAACTCCGGACCGCTCTCGACCCCAAGGGCATTTTGAACCCCGGCAAGATGTTTGATTGATGCCTGACACTTCACAGCAGCGGCATGCGGTGTTGGCGGAGGAGATTCTCAGGCATGACCAGGCGTATTATGTCGAGGCCCAGCCGTCGATCAGCGACCAAGAGTACGACCGGCTTTACCGCGAGTTGCTGGCTCTCGAGGCGGTGCATCCGGAGCTTCGCACACCTGATTCCCCGAGCCAGCGGGTCGGCGGCGAGCCGATTGACGGCTTCGAGACCATTCGGCACACGGAGCCGATGATGAGCCTCGATAACACGTACTCGCAGGAGGAGGTGCGCGAGTTTGTCGATCGCGTCCAAAAACTTTTGCCCGGCGAGCTGCTCGAGTGGTTCGTCGAGCCGAAGGCCGACGGCATTGCGATCGGTCTCCGTTTTGAGTACGGCCTGTTCACCAGCGGCGCCACCCGTGGCGATGGCATTGTCGGTGACGATGTAACCGCAAACCTCCGTACGATTCGAAGCATTCCCCTGCGGCTCAACGAGCTTGGCCAAACGGACACGCCGGAGGTGCTCGAGGTGCGCGGCGAGGTGGTCATGACGCGCTCCGGCTTCGAGAAGCTCAACCACGAACGTGCCGACGCCGGCGAGCCGCTCTTCGCCAATCCACGAAACGCCACAGCCGGTTCGCTCAAGCAGCTTGACTCCGCGCTCGTGGCCAAGCGCCCGCTCGACATCGTCCTGTACGGCAGCGGCGAGATCGTCGGCGGCCCGGCGATCGACTCGCAATCCGGCCTGCTCGATGTGCTTGGGCAGGTTGGCTTCCGCACGCCGCAACACACATGGCGTTGCTCTAGCGTCGATGAAGTGCTCGACGCCATCAACGAGCTCGACCGCGTCCGCGGCGGCTTCGACTACGACACGGACGGGGCGGTTATTAAGCTGAACAGTTTTTCCCAGCGCGACCGCATCGGCGCGACCGCCAAGGCACCACGCTGGGCCATGGCCTACAAATACGCGCCGGAGCAGGCGCAAACCAGGCTCAACGCGATCACTGTCCAGGTTGGCCGCACCGGCACGCTCACGCCGGTTGCCGAGCTGGAACCGGTTTTCCTCGACGGCTCCACCATCAGCCGCGCCACGCTGCATAACGAGGAGGAAATTGCCCGCAAGGACATCCGCGTCGGCGACACGGTCATCATCGAGAAACGCGGCGATGTCATCCCCGGGGTCATCAGCGTGGTGAAGGATTTGCGGCCGACCGGCGCCGAGCCGTTCGACATGGAGCGCGCCACCGGCGGCCAATGCCCCGAGTGCGACGGCGAGATCCGCAAGGGCGAGTCGTTCGTTGCATGGCGCTGCATCAACACGCAATGCTCCGCGCAGGCGGCGCAGCGGCTTGAGCATTTCGCCGCCCGCACCGCGCTCGACATCGACTGCCTCGGCGACATCGTCTCGGACAAACTCGTCGAGCGCGGCCTAGCCAGTCAGCCGCTTGACCTGTTCGGCCTCAGCGTCGAGCAACTCGGCCCGCTTAATCTCGGCACCGATGATGAGCCGCGGGTGTTCGGCGAGAAAAACGCCACCAAGCTTGTCGAGTCGGTCGTGCGAGCGCGCGGCATGGGGCTCGACCGCTGGCTGTTCGCGCTGGCCATCCCGGAGATGGGCCGCACCACCGCCAGCAGCCTGGCCAAGTTTCACGACAACCTCCAAGCGGTCGCAGAGTCGCCGCTGCTTCGCGAGGTCATCGCGCTGGACGAAAAGGTTGCTGAGACGATTCGGATCAATCCGCGCTCGCGAAAAAACCGGCCGAATTCAGATGTCGACAAGGCCGGGCGTGAGCAGTTGTACACGAGTTTGGTTTCAGAAATCCGTGACTCGCTTGGTCGCCTGGAGTCGCTTTGTTTCGCGAAGACCACGAAGGAGAACGGCGACCATCCGCCCAACTACACCACCGAGGTTGGGCCGTCGGTGGCGCGTTCCGTGCTGGATTGGTTCACGTCCGAGACTGGCTGCGCCACCCTAGAGTGCTTGGCCAAGCTCGGCATTGACCCGCAGGGCAGCAGGCCAAGAGGCGGCGGGGTGTTCGCCGGGAAGAGGTTCGTCATCACCGGCACTCTGCCAACGATGAGCCGCGACGAGGCCAAGGAGAAAATCGAGATCAACGGCGGCAAAACCACCGACAGCGTCAGCAATAAAACCGACTACCTCCTCGCCGGAGAACAAGCCGGCTTGAAGTTGGCCAAGGCCGAATCGCTTGGCGTGAGGATTCTAGACGAAGTGAAATTCCTGAAAAGGATCGGCGAGTGATCAGGCGAAAATGTCGCTCACCACATGGCCGTGAACATTTGTCAGGCGGCGTTCGATCCCGTTGTGGTAGTAGGTCAGTTTTTTGTGATCGATCCCCATGAGGTGGAGCACGGTTGCGTGGAAGTCGTGCCAGTGAACCGGATTTTCAACCGTCTTCCATCCGATCTCATCGGTCTGCCCATAGCTGTACCCGGCCTTCACGCCGCCGCCGGCAATCCAGCATGAGAAACCGTATTTGTTATGGTCTCGACCAGGGCCTACCTGGTCGGCATTCGACTGGGCAAACGGCGTCCGCCCAAACTCCGTGGTGAACAGCACCAGTGTATCGTCGAGCATGCCGCGCTGCTTGAGGTCGCGAAGCAGGCCGGCGATAGGCTTGTCGATCCGGCCGGCCTCGGTCGAGTGGTTGTCCTGCACATTCTCGTGCGCATCCCAGCTCGCGCGGGGCGAGCCGCCGATCGGGCCGCCGGAGTAAATCTGCACGAACCGCACTCCGCGCTCGAGCAATCGCCGCGCCAGCAGGCAGCGGCGTCCGGCATCCTCTGTGCGACTTTCCCCCATGCCATACTGGCGACGGATGTGTTCCGGTTCGCCGTTGATGTCGCTTACTTCCGGTACGGACAACTGCATGCGGGCCGCAAGTTCGTAGCTGCGCATGCGGCTGCTCAACATCGTATCGGCTCCGTGGAGGTCGGCGTTGCGGGCGTTCAGTTTTTGCAGAAATGCGCGCGCTGCGGCGTCCGAGCCTTTAGGCTGCTCGATGGCCGGGAAGAGATCTCGCACCGGCGTCTTGCCACTCCGCAACACGACCCCCTGATGCTGCGACGTGAGAAACCCGCTGGACCAGTTGGACGCCCCGCCATTGGGCCCGCCGCGTCCGTCGCTCAACACGACGAAGGCCGGCAACGATTCGGTATCGCTGCCCAGCCCGTACGACACCCAGCTGCCGACCGACGGAAATCCGTTAAACTCAAAGCCGCTATTGGCGAAAAATAACGCCGGCGTGTGGTTGGCCGAATCGGTGGTCATCGAGCGGATGAGCGTCATCTCGTCGGCCATCCCGGCGATGTGCGGGAACATGTCCGACAACCAAAGCCCGCTTTGGCTACGCGGTTTGAATTGAAAATCGCTTTTCCGTAGCAGGCCGACCTTGCCGAAGAAAATGTCCGGCTTTTCACTCGAGCCAAGCGGCTTGCCATGGGCCTTGTCCAGCCCAGGCTTATGGTCGTACGAGTCGATGTGGCTCATCCCTCCGACGAGGCTGATATGGATCGCCCTCTTGGCCCGCGGCGCGAAGTTTGGGAAGACATTCTGGCTAGGCGAACCCGCCCGGGCCGAGCTGTCGCGGGCGAGCAGGCTTGCGAATGCCGTGGCACCGACCCCCCGGACCCCCCAGTTGAAAAATTCGCGTCGATCAATTGTTTTGACGTCGTTCATGTCAGTTCAGGATAACAAATTCGTTGCTGTTGAAGAGTGAACGGCAGAGCGTGACGAGGCCGTATTGCCCGGCCAAGCGTTTGGCCAAGCGCAGTTCTTCGGCGTCCGGCGCGCGCTGGTAGGCATCGAGGAACACTCGCTTCACCTGCTCGTCGAGGCTGCCCTTCTCAAGCACTTGTACCCGGTCAGCCATCGCACGGGCCTTGTTCAAAATGAATTCGTTGTTCAGCAACGCTAGCGCCTGCAGTGGGGTGGTTGTCACGCCGCGGCGCGGCGCGGTGGTCGAAGGATCCGGGCAATCGAACGTATCGAGAACCGCACTGCGCCCGCCGCGCGGACTGAAGCGGTAAACCGTGCGCCGGTTGTACTCGTCGCCCTTCGGATAGATCGGCGCGTAGTAGGTGGTGCCGTTGTTGGGCGTGACGGATACGTCGCGAAAACCGGGGCCGCCCATCTTGGGATTGAGATCGCCGGAGACGGCGAGCACGGCGTCGCGCAGCGACTCGGCGTCGAGCCGCACCGGCGACTTCCTCCAGAGCAGTCGATTCTCCGCATCCAACGCCAGTCCATCCTCGGACGGCGCAGTCGCCTGTCGATAGGTGCTCGAGGTCACGATCAGCCGGTGCATTGCCTTGAGCCGTCTTCCGTTGGCGACAAACTCGGATGCCAGCCAGTCGAGCAACTCCGGGTGGCTGGGTCGGCCGCCGTTGAATCCGAAATCGTTCGGCGTCTCCACTATGCCGGTGCCGAAGTGGTAGTGCCACAGGCGGTTGACGATTACGCGGGGGAACAACGGATTTTCCGGGTCCGTGAGCCAGTACGCCAACTGTTTGCGGCGCTCTGAGTCGGGCGCGTTCGGCTGGATGCCAAAGTCGCTGCTCAGCGAGCGCAACGCGGCGACAGCTCCGGGATGAACGACCTCGCCCTCGTCCATCGCGT
>Ga0066372_10000636_pt1 | contig 13345 bp, 6 predicted proteins | sample Knorr_S15_td_250_FD_77011 | JGI IMG/M metagenome (GOLD analysis project Ga0066372, IMG submission 77011) | Marine microbial communities from Southern Atlantic Ocean transect - Knorr_S15_td_250_ad_251m_LV_A | ecosystem: Environmental > Aquatic > Marine > Oceanic | place: Southern Atlantic ocean... | reverse complement strand
GGAACATTTGAGATTTGGGATGATACAACCGGTACTGCCGTGTTGGTTCCTATTCAAGTTATGGCTGGTATTATGACAGGGTTAGCAAGTGCAACAGGTGAGTATATTGCTGAATTTGAATGGACAGTATGGGCTGATGATGGGTTTGATGAGGTAGAGGCTAGCAATGGTCCACGAACAATATCCGTTGATGTTGGATGGTATCTTGGAATCGATGATGTCGCAGCAATACCTGGTGTGTTTGCATTACATCAAAATTATCCAAACCCATTTAATCCGGTTACAACAATCCGCTATGATGTTCCAGAACAGTCCCATGTTACCATGGAGATTTATAATCTACTGGGACAGAGAGTGGCAACGCTTGTAAATGGAATACAAGAACCAGGGTATCATGCTATATTGTGGAATGGAACAAACATGGATGGCGCAGCAATGTCATCAGGTATGTATTTCTACCACATACAGGCGGGTGATTTCCGATCGGTTAAAAAACTAATATTGGTGAAATAACAGCAATTTTAGTTTATAGTTATTAATAAAAAGGCGAGGCGTTAAATACTTCGCCTTTTTATTATCTATTATGTTTTGATAAATTGATGACAATCTAGGAGGTTATGCATAATGAAAATATCCAAGCGGTTTTTTCTATTTATTTTATTAGCTATGTCCAGCACCGTTTATTCTCAATCCGATGTAGTAGAGTGCCCACCGAGCAATTTTACAGCAACAGCAGGAATTGAGAGCACAGATTTATCATGGGATAACCCAGGTTTCTATTATGGAACACCCGAAGTTAGAACCAAAGACTCTACATACTATACAGGCACTGTAGATAATATATCTGCATCCTTTACTGAAAGCAGTTTAATTCGATCAATATACCAAGAGGTTGGCTGGGCAACGTTTGATATTTCTTCCCTTCCCCCTGGGCAAGAACCGTTATCAGTAGAATTTAATTTTTATGTATATGCAACCAATTGGCCATATTGGTCCGTAACAAATGTTTCTTCTAACCCGCTTACTACAGACGCTCAAGAATTATATGCAGATATAATTGAAGGGTATGGAAGTAGTGGAGCAAATGACTACGGGACGTTTCAGGAAGACTCAGGTTTTGAGCCAGGTCAGTATTCCTATCAATTAATCGGAAGCGTATTAGAAGATATTGCCAACACGGCAAATACATCCAACTGGTTTACCATTGGAATTGTAGATTATGACTTTGTCGAAACAGGGGATTATTTTATATTTCTTGAGGGGTGGGACGAACCGAACCCGCCAACATTAACAGTTACCTATGGAGATGGGCAGCGCTTTGTAACTCCTGCAGTACCATCTCCCGGTATCAGCAGCGCAGATGTTGCTGAATACAAGAATAATGTATTAAGCGGTGAACAAGAAGCCCATGAACTACAAAAACACGAAGTAAATATAGAATTAAGCGAACGAACAGAGGACGATTGTAGCTCAGCTTGGTTTTATTATGTTTTTATGGATGGAGACACAATTGCATATACTAGCCACAGAGAGCTGACAGTTGATGACTTAACAATAGGACAGGAATATTGTTTCTATGCCACTGCCGAATTTAGAGAATTTGATTCATTAGGCGTTCTTGTTGAAACCAGCTATTCTACCCCTTCCGACACATCTTGTACCAGCCCCGTTGAATTCCTTTTATGTCCTCCAGAGAATTTTAGCAGTATCCACTCATATTCTGTAATTGAATTACTATGGTCTCCTCCTTTTACAGGCGGTGTTGTTGAGCATTGGGGCAGACCATGGGGCATGGTTCCATTGCCTGAAGTATTTGAAGTTCGTGGGGTAGCTGCTGGATATTCACATGTTGCCTATTTGCACAGTGATAGCACGGTAAGTATTTGGCCGGAAGGAGGCTGGTTACAACCAGGCCCTGAAATTAATCGTGATGTCATTCAGGTTACTGCAGGTGGAAATTTTACACTGGGACTTAGAAGTGACAGCACTGTTTTTGGGTATGGCTGGAGCTATAACGGACAAGCTGACCCACCAGATAGCTTAGATCAAGTTGTTGCAATTGAAGCTGGGCAAGAACATTCGTTAGCGTTATTAGCGGATAGCACTGTAGTTGCTTGGGGAAGCAATGCAAGTGGTCAGATAGATGTTCCAGACACCCTTGAAACCCTTGATGGCGTTGTTGCTATATCTGCCGGCTGGGGACACTCCTTGGTTTTGTTTTCTAATGGTACTGTTATGCATTGGGGAGCCAGTGAAAATTGGGGAGAGGAACAGGATTCAATAGCTAACAGCTTAACGAATGTTGTTGCCATATCTGCCGGAAGTGAGCACAATCTTGCTCTTAAAAGCGATGGAACAGTTGCCGTTTGGGGTATAAATATTTCCGACAATCATCAGCTTAACCCCCCAGACGATCTATCAGATGTTATTTCTATAGCCGCCGGATTTTATGATAATATAGCTCTTAAAAGCGATGGAACAGTTGTCTCGTGGGGAGGCAACACCTGGGGGCAATCAGAAACACAAATATTTGATGATGTCGTGCAAGTAGCAGCAGGTTATAATTTTAATTTAGCATTACGAGCAGACACTGGCACCGATTGTGGAAGCCTGCTTGGATATACCATATTTCAAGATGGGGATTCTGTTGGAACAACACTTGATCATGGATACAGCGTGCTTGATGCAGAGTGGGATCAAGAATATTGTTATAATGTGATGGCAAGATATTCTCAAGGGAGCTCTGCTTTATCCGATACGATTTGTACGTCGCTTATTACACCTGGATTTTGCCCTCCATATAATTTTGTAGCAGATTCAGACTATGATATGGTGTATTTAGACTGGTATCCATACGATGGTGAATTGTGCGGGTCATTTCTTGGATATGCGGTGTACCAAGATGATGTGCTTATCGATACTGTAACAGTTTCAGAACATGAAATACCAAACCTGTCCTATGAAACAGATTATTGTTTTTATGTTACTGCACTATATGATGAGGGAGAATCTGCAGCTACAGGCACTATATGTATTTCGAAAATAACACCTCAGCTATGTTTACCTGGCAACGTGAGTGTTGAGCCTGGAGATAATGAATTGATGGTATCATGGCAAGCGCCCTATAGCGCCTTAACAAGCACCGATTTACAATTAAATGATAAGTATTCAAATGAAACCGAACACAATAGATCAGAAATTATTTCACAAGAGAACGTAGATGATGATTGTGGTTCATTTTTTGGATATATTATTTATGTAAACGGTGACAGCGCAGCTTTTGTCGCAGATAGCGCCACCAGCTTTACAGTGGAAGGAGTAGAAAACGGGGAAGAGCATTGTGTTACCATGTCAACGTTATATGCACAAGGCGAATCTCCCCAGTCCGATGAATTATGTGTTATCCCTTTTGCGGTTCGTAGAGATCATTATACAGGTGCGCTACAGGTAACAATAACAAATGAGGGCAACATTGGGTATACCAACTCCAGAACATCACCAGACTCACTTGATATTGATTCCGTTGGTCTTGGCTTTGTGTATGTAAATACTAATTATTTATATGAGGGCGGTTTAATGGTGGGAACAGATCCAGACCATATATCTGATTGTATACGGAACGACACAGATGGATGGACACAGGATGAAGATTTTATTGAAGCAGAAGATACATATCTTTATCTAGACACCGCTCACGCGCTTGCAAATGAGGTTGGGGTTGTATCGCTTCGAGATGATGGAGCTGAAAACCCATTAGGAGTACGCATTGAACAAAGAAGTTATGCTGACGATTCTTTTGAATTGAGAAACGGAACTATTTTTCATTATACGATCATAAATGAAGGAAATTCTGATTTAACCGGCCTATATGCAGGCCTGTTCTTTGATTGGGATATAGAGGATCATGTGAATAACAGTGCTCATTATAGCGCTGATTATAGAATGGTGTATGCTCAAGACCAAGAAGGGAACCCTTCTCATTTTGCAGGATTAATAATGCTTAATCAAGGATTAGGTATGAACATGAGCGCTTTAAACAATAATAGCGATGGTGTTTATTTGTATTCCAACGATGAAAAGTGGTCTCATATGACCTCCGGAGTAAATGATGGATCCGTCTTAAATGCAGATGTCTCTAATTATGTTGGAGTTGGTCCTGTAGATATTGCATATGGTGATTCCATTTCTTTTGGTATTGCTACGCTGGCAGCAAACAGCATTTATGAGCTAGAGTATGTTGCAGGAGAGTTGCATGCATTTTGGGAGACAAATTTTCCTGAAGAGCTGGGGTTTGAAGATGAAGCAATATTACCAATAGAGTTTGCAATGCATCAAAATTATCCAAACCCTTTTAACCCGGTTACAAGCGTTCGTTATGATATTCCAACTACATCGAATGTTACTATAACGGTATACAGTTTGTTGGGGCAAAAAGTGAAAACATTAACAAGCAGCGTTCACCAACCAGGATTTTATTCGATACAATGGAACGGAACAAACGATATGGGTTCGGCGGTTTCATCAGGTGTATATATTTGTAAAATTAATGCTGATCGCTATACGGCCATTAAGAAAATGATATTGATGAAGTAGAGTATATAGTAGGGCGATAAATTATTCATTATGAAACAGTTTGTTTATCGCCCACAAATTTATATACTAATATTTCTAGTATTATTTTCTATCCCCTCATTTATATATGCATATCTCGGAACGTCTGGCCGGGTATTTGTTGATACAAATGGCGATAGCGTTCAACTACGAGGTTTTGGGTTGGGTGGTTGGCTTGTACAAGAAGGGTATATGTGGAACACAAGCGGATTTTATGGATCCACATCTGTAATTGAACAAAAACTTATTGAATTAGTAGGCGACAGCTCTGCCCAGGTTTTTTATCAAAATTATTATTCTGCATATGTTGCTGAAGAAGATATTGCTCAATTAGCCGAATGGGGGTTCAATTCATTGCGACTTCCTTTTCATTATAAGTTTTTTTCTTCAGACACAGGAGTATTTATACACGATGGTTTTGAAATTATTGATCCATTATTGCAGTGGTGTTCAACGTATGGAATATATCTTATTCTAGATATGCATTGTGCTCCCGGCGGTCAAAATAGAAATGATTTTTCCGATGGAAACGGGGAAGAAGCGGGATTGTGGGTACATGAATATAACCGTGATTGGACAGTTAGTATTTGGAAACATATTGCGGACTATTATTCTGACTCACAATGGATAGGGGGCTATGATTTAATTAATGAACCGGTGCTTGAAGGAGGTTTTTCATCCTCTGACCTTAGACAGTTTTATATAGAGATTGTTGACTCTATTCGCTCTGTGGATCAAAATCATATTATTTTTATTGAGGGCAATTGGTATGGAAACGACTTTACAAACCTAACCCCACCGTTTGATGATAATATGTCTTATAGTTTTCATCACTATGTTGGCCCTAGCAGCCAAACAGCATGGGTTGGTCAATATACAAGCATGAGCGAATCATATAATGTTCCTTTATGGGTTGGTGAGGTAGGTGAAAATTCAAATCATTGGGGGTATCATAAAATAAAATTATTTGAACAGCACAACATTGGTTGGAGTTGGTGGAACTACAAACATAATGGCAGCATATCTGTTTTAATGAGAGTTGAGGAACCAGATGGGTATAATTCGATTTTGAAATATTGGAACAATCTTGGTCCAAAACCCTCAAAAGTAAACGCAGAAAACGGACTCCAGGATTTAGTTACTGCCTATCAGTTTGAAAACTGTGTATCCAACGCTGGTTTAATAGCAGCATTTAATGATCCTAATTTTTCTATCAAACCGACACCGTTTGCAGATCACCATATTCCAGGTTCGCTTGCTGTGGTAGAATACGATATAGGAAAGAATGGTGTTTCTTATGAAGATGAGGTGTTCGAGGATCCAGATAAATTTGGAGGCAACTCGCAATCCTGGAACACAGGATGGACATACCGAAACGATGGAGTTGATATTCAACGAAGCACAGATAATGTTGGTGCGGAGTATAATATAGGGTGGACTAACGCAGGGGACTGGACAGGATATACTCTTCAATCAGACTCATCAGGCATATACACGGTTAGCGTACGAATTGCTTCGAATGTTAGCGGAGGGCGGCTTCGTCTGCTGTACAACGACGAAACCATTGGTGAAGTAGTTACTATTCCAAAAACAGGAGGATGGCAGGATTGGGAATATGTATTTGTGGGAGAACATTATATTGAGCAAGGCAATGGATATTTACAACTCCATGTAGTTGATGTGGAGTTTAATATAAAAGATATCAACTTTGTGTTTGTAGGGAAACCACAGGTTGCTGATGAACGTTATGGTAATTATCCAAACCCATTTACATATGAAACAACAATATTTTTAAGCATACCACTAGAAACAAATGGTTCTCTAACTATATATAATTATAAAGGACAGCTTGTGAAACGATTATTTAATGGAGAGTTTTCTCCGGGAGAAATGGAAATAACATGGAAAGGAACCAATCATCAGTATAAAGCGGCTGGTTCCGGTGTTTATATTTATCAATTAAAGACAGATCTGTTAACAAGATCAGGTAAAATGCTCTTGATTAAATAGGCGTATCGCTATTTTAAAAGTACAATTTTTTGGGCGTACCGATACCCATTAGATGTAATAATACAATAATACACACCAGACGGAACAGTCTGATTGTTGTTAGTTGAACCGCCCCAAATAACGGCGTGTTTACCAGACTCTTTAAATTCATCTACTAGTGTATTAACATGTTTTCCAGATATATCAAATATGGAAATATCTATCTTTCTTTTTTGTTGCGTTTGATAATGAATTGTTGTGTTGGCGTTAAAAGGGTTTGGGTAGGAAGGGTGTACAATGATATTGCTAGGTGTTATTGCAGGAGCATTTTCATTACTAATTCCCACCTGTTGATTGTTTACAAAACGAATTGCGTCAAAGGCAACAAAAGAACCTGAAGATGTAGAGTCCACCACATCTCTTAGAATAATCGCACAATTGGACCCTGCTCGCAACCCTACTGTGACAATTGTAAGAAAATTATTGGGACTGCTTGTTTGGTCAACAATTATTGTGCTTTTTGTATTTATACCAGCGGTATCCTTTATAATGACTTCATATTGTGCAGCAGTAGCTAGATCTGGAACATCAGGTAGAAACACGTCGATATTGAATTCTCCACTATCAGCGAGCTCAGGCACCCATATAGCATAATGAGCGCTGTTTTCTTCATCATTAGAAATTGGAACCGTCCACGAATCATCATTGTACCCCGTGTTTTGATAGGACCAGTTTGGCCCATAAAACCGTTGAAAGGCAACATCCCCATCATCAACTAACGAATTTGATTTCCATAACCATTCATTTTCAAAACCACGCAAACTAATAATTGGATCTTCATAATCACCCCACCAACCATATGGGTCAACCACCCAAGGTAATTGTTGATCAAAAAAATAGTTTTCTTTTCGAACCTCAAAATGTAAATGAGGGGAAGACGCACACCCAGTCATCCCATTAAAACCAATAGTATCGCCTACCGCAACTGTTTCACCAACAATAACGTTTAATGGCGGGTTCAAATGTAGATAACAAGTAAAGTAATCATTGTAGTGATAAATAATAATAATACCAGTATCACCATTAGGCGCTATACCGCCAGGGCAAGGGTCTGCTCCAGGAGAAAACGCTGACCAGACTACATACCCATCCGCAGCAGCTAATATGGGAGTATTTAACGGCATATGATAATCATTACCCGCATGGCCGTCATAACAGGAAACACCGGGAGGGCAATTAAACGCCACAATATTATCATCAAAAATTCGACCGTCAAACCGAGCGTTGATACCATTTGTCGTTTGCGTTGGGTAGTTATGATCTGTATGATGTCTTATAGGGTGTTGCTGAAACTCAGGTGCGGCATAAGGTAGTGATTCCAGAAACGGGTTTTGGGCAACAATTATTGCAACGAACATTATTGCAAACAATACATACGGATGTTTAACTATATTCATGAATAATTACCTGGATAATGTAAATTAAAAGCACAAATAGTATAAACCTGATATTTTCTTAACATTCTAGAGGAGCAGATTGATGGGAACATATATTAATACAATCGTGATTTTATTAAGTTTCACGATAATCATAGGTGCGGAAGTAGACAGTACGTTTTCAGTAAAATGGACAGATTTACCCTGGGGAAGCGGAGGGCTACACCCAGATGGCCCACCCTGGAGTATGGTTGGGCCCTACGACTTTGATAATGATGGGTTTGGTGATTTTATAGTAACAAGTAGTTATACAGGCACCTTTTGCAATGGCGTATATCATTTTGAAGCCACAGAAGACGATACTATTGCTTTACAGTGGTATTATTATTTTGGCGATCTAAGTTGTTCGTTTGATAACTATTCTAGCGTTACAGTTGGAGATGTGGATGGAGACAGCATCCCAGAAATTCTAGTGCTAGCAGATACAGATCCAGGAGCACCCGGTGGTCACGGATTGCAAATCTTTGAATGGAATATGGATTCCCTTTTGTTTCCTTATATGCCAACAACAACATGGGATATGGGTTTGGATAGCGTTTGGGAGGCTGGGCAGATAGTTGCAGCTGAATTAGATGGTGATGCAAATCAGGAAGTTATTGTATCAATAATGAACGGACCATGGGGAACCACGGGCAGTAGTCATTTCATGATATTTGAATTAGAAAATAGCAATTTGGATTCTGCCTCATGGCATATTGAGTATACAGATCCAATAACGACAAACTGGAGTGGATATAATATTTATGTGAACGATTTAGATCAAGACGGGCTTATGGAAATTTATACAGTAGCATATGAGTATTATCGCTTAATTATATATGAAAATACAGGCTCAGAGGATTTATACTCTTATCAAACTGACTTCTATATTAGCAACGAAGTAAATGAGCGAGCGAACCAAGGTTTGGTTATGGCAAATTTTGATAATGACAATATAAATGAGTTGTATGCTGCTACTTCTGGCACAAATACGCTAACAGGAGAGTTGCTCACCCCAGGATATTTTTATGGTATTGAAGGAAGTTCAGATGTAAGCAATATTACATTTTCAAACTTTCACTATTTTAATCATTACCCTGGAGGGTTAAGACAAATAAACGTTGGTGATGCCGATATGGATGGAAACCCTAACCTTTATTTAGCCGGACATTATAATGAGGCGGTGTATGATTGGGAGTTTGTTGGTGATAACCCCCTATCCGATTCAAGTTTTGTAGAACATATAATATTCTTAGATGACACCACTGATGACTTTACAAGCGGGACAGATCAAGGAAAGGTCCGTGTGGCAAAATTATTTTCTGGAGATATCGATAATGATAATCAAGGAGATATCGTATTTACTTCTGCTGGCTTAGGGTCGGATAAACCACACATTTATTTTTTGGAACATGATGGCTCATCAAACAGTAACCCTACCATAGTAGTCAATGAATTTTTAGCATTAAACGATGCATGCTGTACTGATCCAAATGGAGAATATGATGATTATATAGAATTATATAATTATGGAAATCAAGCAGTTGATATAGGTGGTTATCTAATAACAGATAATATTGGTAACTATGAGAATTACCATCAGATCCCAATTGGGAATGATTCAACCATTATTCAGCCAGGTGAAATAATTGTACTTTGGGCGGATAAGGATTCGGAACAGGGAGTGCTACATTTAGAGATTAAATTAAGTGGAAGTGGAGAGCAGATAGCAATTTTTATGCCTGATTCAAATACAGTAGTTGATACGTTAACTTATGGAGAACAAACCACAGATGTGTCCTATGGTAGATATCCTGATGGATCGGATACCTGGCAACCAATGAACCCGACGCCTGGGACTAGCAATACAGATCTTTTATCTAATGATATTAATACCATTTCTCTGCCTAGATCCGTTTCACTGGATCAGAACTACCCAAACCCATTCAACCCTCAAACACAGTTTCATTATAGCTTAACGAATACAGAAAATATATATTTGGCAATATATGATCTTTTGGGTCGGGAAATTTATACCATTCACAATGGATTGCAGCGATCGGGCAACCACAATATTCAATGGACCGGTATAGATAACCAAGGCGGTTTTGTACCTAGTGGAGTATATTTTTGTCGCTTGAAAACCGAATCAGAAATTTTAACAAAAAAAATGGTTTACTCAAAATAAAACATAGTTTTTTGTAGGCATTATTGATTTTGAAACAAAGTAAACGCACAATTACAAAAATATTTATTTTTTGTTATCTTTTTATAATTCATTGTTCAAATGATCAAGTATCAAAAATATGGCCAACCAATGGATGGAAAGAATCGCCGGCAAAAACACAGGGGATGAATTATGATTCGCTATCTGCTTTCAGTGAAATTTTAGAAAGCGGTACACTAGGTTATATAGATGGGATGCTTATAATTAAAAACGGTATGATAGTATTTGAAAAAAAATACAATAATAATTATGATTCACTTTATAAAAGTACAAACACGCCTCCTGGTAAGTATAATTATTATGATTCAAATTGGCACCCCTATTACAAAAACAGCGATCTCCACACAATGCAATCAGCTAGTAAAAGCTTTACTTCTGCCGCTATTGGCGTTGCGTTAAAAAAGAATCTTTTACCTGATATAGAAGAAAGCATTATGGATTATTTTGAAGACTATAGATCCGCAACGCCAAATCGTTTAAGGAATGAAATGACAATTAAAAATGTTCTAACTATGACAACAGGTATCCGTTGGGATGAGTCTTCAATGCCTTACACAGACCCCATAAGCAACTGCGTCCAGATGGAAAGCAGCACAGATTGGGTACAGTATGTAATTGATCAACCAATGCTGTATAAACCCGGAGATGAATTTGAATATAATAGTGGTGCAACAATGCTTCTTTCATATATAATCGAAAAAGTTAGCGGGAAAGATCTATCAGAATTTTTGGAAGTAAATCTGTTTAATATTTTAGGTATAAAAGATTACTATTGGAAACATACACCAAAAGGATTAACCGATGCAGAAGGCGGCTTATATCTTACACCAAGAGATCTCGCAAAATTTGGTTATTTGTATTTAAACAAAGGGAATTGGAATGGAAAACAAATTTTACCTGTTGATTGGGTGGAAAGAACCATAAATAATTCAATAGATACAGCATGGCCAAATTTCAAATACAGTTTCCAATGGTGGTTAATGCCATATGGCGATGGGCAAACAGCGCTTCTTGCATCTGGCCTGGGCGGGCAAAGAATGATTATACTTACCCAGTATAATATAGTAGCTGTTTTCACAGGATGGAACGTATATAACATTCCATCATTAAACTCTTGGATGGCGATGAATAAAATAATAAATGCAGTAAAATAGAATATGGTTGAACCCAAATTAATAGTTTTATTTATTTACTTTTCTATTTTATTAAGTATAGGGTTTTTTGCCTCTAAAAAAGTTACTAATATTTCTGATTATTATGTTGGCGGGAAGAATCTAGGCTACTGGATAGCTGCATTATCGGCAAGGTCAACAGGAGAATCTGGATGGTTATTGATTGGGGTCACAGGCATGGGCGCTATTATGGGGCTAAGTGCCATGTGGATAGTGGTGGGAGAGGTACTTGGTGTTTTTATATCCTGGCAGTTTATGGCAAAAAAATTCAAACGGCTAACTGATAAATATGATTCCATAACTATCCCAGATTTTTTAGTAAGCCATTTTGGCTCTACCTCAAATATACTACGAATAATTTCTTCTTTTGTTTTATCTATAATTGTAGTGATTTATGTTAGTGCACAAATTGATGTAACAGGGAAAACATTCGAATCCTTTTTGGGTTTTAACTACTACACAGGAATTCTTTTGGGCTTTGGAATTGTTGTTCTCTATATTTTTTCAGGGGGTTTTTTAGCAGTAGCATGGTCCGATTTTTTTCAGGGATCTTTAATGTTTTTTGGCTTGTTAATTCTCCCCATAATTTCTTTTTATAGTTTATCATCTGAAGATTCTATTATTACAGGATTGTACGATATTGACCCAGGTTTATTAAACATTTGGGGGTCTGGAGGATTCAACGGTATTAATGCTGCAACTATATTAGGAATGCTATGTATAGGTATTGGATTTATGGGATCCCCCCAGGTGTATGTGCGCTTTATGGCAATTAAAGATGAAAAGGAAATTGAAAAAGGGAAGTGGGTTGCAATTTTATATACCCTTATAACCGATACGTCAGCAGTAATGATAGGTATAATAGGACGATATATGTTTACCGAATTTGGACAAGATCCAGAAATGGTGCTGGGAACCGCAGGTGAAAATGTTTTAGCAATTACATTAGACAACGTTATGCCAATAATGATTATTGGCATTTATATGGCCGCAGTTTTGTCAGCTATCATGTCAACAGTTGATTCATTGTTGGTGTTAGCATCCAGCGCCGTATCCAGAGATTTTTATCAAAAAGTACTAAAACCAGATATTGATGAAAGACTGTTGATAGGTTTTTCCAAAAAAGTAACACTGATACTTGCAATATTAGCACTCTGTGTTGCTTTACTTGTATCTGTATTATCTCCCGACAGGACGGTTTTTTGGTTTATTATATTTGGATGGTCGGGAATCGCAGCGACATTTTGTCCGGTTATAATCCTTGTCCTCTTATGGGATGGATATACAGAAAAAGGGGCTATAGCATCTATGGTGACAGGGTTTCTTTGTGTTCCAATTTTTAAATTTTTCTTTCCAGCAATAGATGGAATTGGGATTTATTTTGAAAAGCTCGATGTCATGTTCCCCGCTGTTTTGTTAGCTATCATTGCAGGTGTTGTAGTTAGTAAAAACACTAAATAATTTTTTTAATAACATTCATTTGAATTGAAATCTATTTTGTAATTTCATATATGGGCATTCTACAGTGCAAATTCAGTGCATTTTTTATAGTTACAATACATCTAATTGTATTTTCACCATTATTATCGCAGACGCACTGGGAAACAGCTATTTATGCTGAAGATGTGTGGAGTTATTTTGTGGGAACAAATGCGCCACCAGACAATTGGAATGAATTAAGTTTTGATACAAGCAATTGGAGCTCTGGGCAGGGAGGATTTGGCTATGCAGATGAAGATGATAATACTGTTATACCAAATACACTATCTGTCTTTTTTCGCAAGTCTTTTAATGTGCCTGCTCTGGAAGAAATATTATCCCTAGCTATACACGCAGATTATGATGATGGTTTTGTGCTATATATAAACGGT
>Ga0066372_10000631_pt1 | contig 13415 bp, 13 predicted proteins | sample Knorr_S15_td_250_FD_77011 | JGI IMG/M metagenome (GOLD analysis project Ga0066372, IMG submission 77011) | Marine microbial communities from Southern Atlantic Ocean transect - Knorr_S15_td_250_ad_251m_LV_A | ecosystem: Environmental > Aquatic > Marine > Oceanic | place: Southern Atlantic ocean... | reverse complement strand
TCTGATGGCATAAGTATTGATGATTGTGAATCAGTAAGTCAGCAACTTGCGGGATTACTGGACGTAAATGATCCAATTAAAGGCAGATATAATTTAGAGGTCTCATCTCCCGGGTTTGATCGTCCACTATTTACTGATGAACAGCTAGAAAAACATATTGGCCAAATCGCAGTAATTAAACTGCACGAAAAATATAAAGGGAAAAGAAAAATTGTCGGAACAATTAAAGCAGTAGGAGATTTAGAAATCGTAATAAAATGTAATGGGAATGACGAAAACATACCACTAAATTTGATTAATAAAGCAAATTTAGCAGCTAAATTTTAAGCTTTAATGAGGTATTTAATAAAATAATGAACAAAGAAATACTAATGGTTGTTGACGCAGTTAGTGCCGAGAAAGATGTTCCTAAAAGCGTTATTTTTGAGGCAATAGAGGCTGCGTTAGCAAGCGCAACAAAGAAACGCAATCGTGAGGATATAGAGGTACGGGTTTCTATTGACCGAGAAACTGGTGATTATGTGACATTTCGTTGTTGGGAAATTGTAAATAACGATCCGGAGTCTCTTGAATCTCCAACTAGACAGATTGCGTTAGAAGACGCACAGCAAAAAGACAGTCAAAATAATTCTATAAATATTGATATAGGTGAATTTATAGAGGAGCCGATGGAGTCTGTCGAATTCGGCAGGATTGCGGCTCAAGCAGCAAAACAGGTTATTGTGCAAAAAGTTCGTGAAGCAGAACGAGCGCGAGCAATTGATACTTATGGTGATCGTGTTGGAGAAATGGTTAGTGGTATTGTCAAGCGTACTGAACGAAATGGTATTATTATAGATCTTGGTAAAAATGCCGAAGCGTTTATTCCTAGAGAAGAAGTAATACCACGCGAATCAATTCGTCCGGGCGATCGTATTCGTGCTTATTTAAAAGAAATAAAATCTGAAGTTACGCGTGGACCACAATTATATTTGAGTCGAACTGCTCCAGAGCTATTACTTGAACTATTTAAAATAGAAGTCCCAGAAATAAACGAAGGAATGATAGAAATTATTAACGGCGCAAGAGATCCTGGTGCCAGAGCAAAAATTTCAGTTAAAGCAAATGACCCAAGAATAGATCCGATTGGAGCATGCGTGGGTATGCGAGGCTCAAGAGTTCAGGCGGTTTCAAATGAATTAGGCGGGGAACGCGTCGATATTATTCTTTGGGATGATAATCCCGCACAGTATGTTATTAATGCTATGGCTCCAGCTGAAGTTTCATCAATAATGGTTGATGAAGACGAACACGTAATAGATATAGCTGTTAGTGATGAAAATTTATCTCAAGCAATAGGTCGCGGCGGTCAAAATGTTAAATTGGCGTGTGAGTTAACCGGCTGGGAATTGAACGTTATGTCTATCGAACAAGCTAATGAAAAAAGCGAGAAAGAGTCAGAAGTGCTACAAGCAATGTTTATGGAAAAACTCGATGTTGATGAAGATGTTGCAATTATTTTGGCACAGGAAGGTTTTTCGAGCATTGAGGAAATTGCCTATGTTCCTGAAAATGAAATGTTAAGGATTGAGGAATTTGATAGCGAATTAGTAGGGGCTTTAAGGGAACGCGCTAAAGACATTATATTGACAAACGCCATAGCTAAAGAAGAAAAATTGGGTGATGCAGTACCGGCAGAAGATCTTCTTAGTATGGAAGGAATGGAAAGATCGTTAGCTTTCGAATTAGCAAGTATGGGAGTTATCACAATGGAAGATCTTGCCGAGCAATCGATTGATGAATTATTAGTAATCTCTGATATAGATAAGGAACATGCGGGTGAATTAATAATGACTGCAAGAATACCGTGGTTCGAAAACGAAGAAACAACAAATGAGAGTTGATATTAATGCCTGATATTACAGTTGAAGAATTTGCGCAAGATGTTGGTGTGTCGGTTAAACGAATCCAGGAGCAGCTTATCGAATCTGGATTATCTAACAAGAATGCTGAAGATATAATTACTGATATCGAAAAATCTCAATTATTATCTTTTTTAAGGAAAAAGCATGGAAAAGATAGTGGCGATGGCCCAAAAAAAATCACATTACGCCGAAAAACCATTAGTGAGCTTAAAGTTCCCATAGCAAGCCAGGGTAGAACAAAACCACGCTCGAAAACAGTGAGTATTGAATTTCGAAAACGACGTACATATGCAAAGCGTGGCGATCTTAAAGAAACTCCCAAAAGCGAAAAGGAATCAAAATTACCAACAAGGAAGCCAGAGGAGGTAAAAGTAAAGGATTCTACTAAAAATAACGAACATCCAATTGTAAAAGAAGATATAAGCCTTGTACCAAATAATGCAGAAGATGTAGAAAAAATACTAAATGAGAAAGTCGTAATAGGTGATGCCCCATTACAGGAAAAAGTTGAGACAACTCCTCCCTCCCTCCAAACTTTACCAGACGTCGAAGTAAAAAAATCGACTATTAAGGAAAAAAAGAAGAAAAAAGATCAGGCTCATCATCACAAGCGAGAAGAACTCCACGTTACATCCAAAGTATCCGCCAGGAGAAGAAAAAAGACTTACGCCACCCCGGTAATACAGCAATCTTCTAGCAAACAACATGGATTTGAAAAACCAACTGCGCCAATAGTGAGAGAGGTTGAGATTCCAGAAAATATTTCAATAGCAGAGCTAGGGCAACGTATGTCGGTTAAGGGGTCGGAAGTAGTAAAAATTTTGATGGGTCTTGGAACTATGACTACTATTAACCAAATTATTGATCAGGAAACAGCAGCAATTGTTGTCGAAGAAATGGGCCATACAGCTAAATTACAAAATGAGAATGCCTTAGAGGAGAAGATTATTTTAGCTAACCAGGAAGGCGGAGAGGAAATTGCTCGTGCTCCTGTCGTTACAATAATGGGTCACGTTGATCATGGAAAAACTTCACTGTTAGATTATATTCGTAGAACAAAGGTTGCCACAGGAGAAGCTGGAGGAATTACACAGCATATCGGGGCATATCGTGTTCAAACAGATAATGGCGATATTACCTTTTTAGATACGCCTGGACATGAAGCGTTCACAGCTATGCGTGCAAGAGGTACTAAGGCGACTGATATCGTTGTTATAGTCGTTGCAGCTGAGGATGGAGTGATGCCACAAACAGAAGAGGCGATAACCCATGCTAAAGCTGCCAATGTTCCAATCATAATCGCGATCAATAAAATAGATAAAGAAAACGCAGATCCTGAACGAGTTAAACAGGAATTATCTAAACATGAGGTTATTCCCGAAGATTGGGGTGGGGACACGATTTTTGTGCATGTGTCTGCTTTAACTGGAGAGGGTGTAAATACATTGTTAGATAGTGTTTTATTGCAGGCAGAGATGCTTGAATTAAAGGCAATTTCCACTGGCCCTGCATCTGGAGTAGTTATCGAATCTCGATTGGATAAAGGGCGCGGACCAATTGCTACTATACTTATACAGAGCGGGACACTTAATAAAGGGGATATCATTATAAGTGGACAAGAATTTGGACGTGTCAGAGGACTAATTACTGATAACGGTAAAAATATTACATCTGCTGGGCCATCAATACCTCTAGAAGTATTAGGGCTTTCGGGAACACCAAATGCTGGTGATGAAATGATAGTAGTACCCGATGAAAAAAAGGCGCGTGAAATTACTCTTTTTAGACAAGGGAAATTTAGAGAGTCAAAAATTGCAGAACAACAAGCAATGAAACTTGAGAATGTTATGAGCCAAATGGAAGAGGGCAAAACTGTTTCGTTAAATATTCTTATTAAGGCAGACGTTCAAGGTTCAGCAGAAGCACTAGCCGATGCAGTACTTAGATTAAGTAATGATGAAGTTAGAGTTAGTATTATTAGTGGTGGTGTTGGCGGGATTACGGAGTCCGATATTAATCTTGCTATGGCTTCTAAAGGTATCGTTATTGGTTTCAATGTGCGAGCTGATGCGAGTGCTCGTAAACTCGCAGATTCTGAAGGCATTGATCTTCGATATTACAGCATAATTTATGACGTAATAGATGATGTAAAAGCTGCTCTCAGCGGGTTACTTACCCCCGATGTTAGGGAGGAAATTACCGGTGTTGCAGAGGTAAGGGAGATTTTTAAGTCTCCAAAATTTGGCGACATTGCTGGTTGTATGGTTACGACAGGCTTTATTAAACGTAACAACCCAATTCGAGTTTTACGTGAGAATGTAGTTATTTATGAAGGGGAGCTTGAATCATTACGACGTTTTAAGGATGACGTAAACGAGGTCAAGTCAGGGGTGGATTGTGGTATTGGGGTTAAAAATTATAATGATGTAAAAGCGGGTGATCAGATTGAAGTGTTCGAACGAATAAGTGTTGCACGAAAGATTTGATTGTTGATTAAATATGCCAAAAGAGTTTGGGCGTAATCGTAGAGTGGCACAGCTTCTCAAGAAGGAATTAGCTGTATTAATTCAAGAAAAATTTCCACTAAAGCAATATGGATTAATGACATTAACTAATGTTGATGTGTCTTCTGATCTAAAGAATTCTACAATCTATTTTACAAGTCTTAACAGTAAATGGTCTAATTTAGAGCTCGTTCGCAAACTCAATGAACAGGCTAGCTATTTTCGTTATGAGATTTCTCAATTACTAACATCAAAGACGGTACCTTCGTTATGCTTCAGGCATGACCAGTCAATTGAGCGTGCACAAAGAATTAGTAATATCATTGAATCGATTAGTAATCAAAATGAAGAAAATGGAAAAACGGAAAATAAATATTAAGAATAATGTGAATGGCATTCTTTTGTTGGATAAACCTACTGGACTAAGCTCAAATAGATCATTGCAAAATGTAAAGCGCATTTATAATGCAAAAAAAGCAGGGCATACCGGAAGCTTAGATGTGCCAGCATCCGGTTTGCTTCCAATTTGTTTTGGTGAGGCAACGAAGGTTTCCGGGTACCTTTTAAATTCAAATAAAAAATATTTTGTCCAATGCAAATTAGGCAAAACAACAACAACAGGCGACGCTATGGGGGATGTACTTCTTGTTAGGCCAATTCCTCAAATATCTAAAATAACATTAACAACTATATTTAAAGATTTTATTGGTAATATTCAACAAATTCCGCCTATGTTTTCATCTCTAAAATATAATGGAAAACGTTTATATGAGTTTGCGTACAATGGTGTCGAGGTTGAACGTAAGGCTAGAGATATTAGAATATACGGCATAGAGTTACTTAAGATTTGTAATGATTATTTTGAAATTAAAGTATTTTGTTCAAAGGGAACTTATATAAGAACACTTGTTGAGGATATTGGCGAAAAAATAGGTTGTGGCGCTCATGTTTTATCATTACGTAGACTAGAAGCAGGACCATTCAATCAATTACATTCCATAACGCTAGAAGAAATTGAATTTATTGCCAAGAAAGGACAGCAAGCTTTATATGATTTACTATTACCAATAGATACGGCGCTACAAGATTACCCCAAAATTCAGTTGACCGAAGATGAAACATATCGCCTTCGTCAAGGACAGCCAGTGGCGATTTCAGGTCTTCCAAAATTAGGGCAATTTAGAATATATAATGACTCAAACGAATTTATTGGCTTAGGAGATGTAATTAAGAATAGTCAAATCAAGGCTAAACGATTGATTAATATAGTATAATAACTACACTTAAAATTAGTTTTTTTTTTAAAATCTTTCGCTTGTTACAGGTAATATGCGCAGGTAAAATACGCGCCAAATCAGGCAGGGGTAAATAATAGTAGGAGTTTTAGCAATATGGCATTAAGTCATGAGCAGAAATTAAATATAGTTAAAGATTATCAGCTTAGTACAAGCGATACTGGCTCACCCGAGGTACAAGTTGCATTATTAACGTCCCGCATTACAGATCTTTCAGATCATTTCAAAGAACATAGCAAAGACCATCATTCAAGACAGGGTTTGTTACGTATGGTTAACCAGAGACGAAAGTTACTCGATTATTTAAGAAGTAAAGATATTGGCCGTTATCGTGACTTGATAACGCGTCTTGGATTACGAAAATAATACACTTCCAGATATTAACCATCAAAAAAACATTTATAAGCCCGCAGAGGTGGGTTTTGATTTTGTAGAAATTTAATATTTAAAATATCAAGATATAATTTATAAATTAGGAATAATTCATGGCTATCGTAAAAAAAGAATTTCAATTTGGTAATCAGAAAGTCACTATTGAAACTGGTAGAATTGCCAGACAAGCAAGTGGCGCAGTTATGGTTTATATGGGGGATACTGCTGTACTAGTGAGTTGTGTTACAAAAAGAGAAGCAAAAGAAGGACAAGATTTTTTTCCATTAACAGTTGATTATCAGGAAAAAACATATGCTGCAGGTAAAATACCAGGCGGCTTTTTTAAAAGAGAAGGAAGACCGTCGGAAAAAGAAACTTTGACATCGCGATTGATTGATAGACCGATTAGACCACTTTTTCCAAAAGATTTTAAGAATGAGATCCAAATTATTGCAAATGTAATGTCACTTGATCCGTTAGTTGACCCAGATGTACCTGCAATTATCGGTGCATCAGCATCGCTTTCATTGACTGGAGTACCTTTTAATGGGCCAATTGGCGCAGCTAGAGTTGGTTGTAGGGGCGGTCAATATATTTTAAACCCATCTTTTAATGAGCTTAATGATTCTGAATTAGATTTAGTTGTTGCTGGCACAAGCTCATCAGTTTTAATGGTTGAATCAGAAGCAAAGCAACTGCCGGAAGACGTAATGCTAAACGCAGTTATGTTTGGTCATAACGAATTACAGATCGTTATTGAAAACATCAAATCTTTAGTTAAAGAAGTAGGCGTAAAATCTTGGGATTGGGAGGGTAAAGATAAAGACGAATCTCTTGAAAATGAAACGAAAAAATATGCCACTGATTTATTACGTGACGCTTATGCCATTCACGATAAGCTTGAACGTAAAGATAGAATAAATGAAATTAAAAATGAAATAATTGAAACAATGACAGACCAGGAAGAGCCAAAATGGTCAGCAACTGAGATAACGGAATCGATTGAGAAATTAGAAAGTAATATTGTTAGAGGTAGTATTCTTTCAGGGGAAAGTAGAATTGATGGCCGTGATCCGCAGACTATCCGCCCAATTACAATTGAAACAGGTGTATTGCCACGTACTCATGGCTCGGCCTTATTTACTCGTGGCGAAACTCAGGCTTTAGTTGTTACTACATTAGGGACTCAACGTGATGCACAGATTATTGATGCTATTGAGGGAGAAAGAAAAGAACCATTTATTTTTCATTATAATTTTCCTCCGTTTTCTGTAAATGAAACAGGACGTGTTGGGATTCCAAAACGCCGTGAAATTGGGCACGGACGTTTAGCAAAAAGAGGTATTTTAGGTGTAATGCCTAATATGGAAGAATTTCCTTATTCAATACGTGTTGTTTCCGAAATTACAGAATCAAATGGCTCAAGCTCAATGGCATCAGTATGTGGTAGTAGTTTAGCATTGATGGATGCAGGTATTGAGCTTGATGGGCCTGTTGCAGGAATTGCAATGGGTCTTATTAAAGAAGATGACAAGTTTGTTGTTCTATCTGACATTATGGGTGATGAAGATCACTTAGGCGATATGGATTTTAAAGTTGCTGGTTCAGAAAAAGGGATTACCGCGTTACAAATGGATATAAAGATCGACGGCATAACTAAAGAGATTATGGAAACAGCTTTAAGTCAGGCAAAGGAAGGTCGATTGCACATACTGAGTAAAATGAATGATGTATTATCTACTCATAAGACTGAAATGTCTGAATTTGCACCACGCATAACAACTATTAAGATACATCCGGATAAGATTAGAGATGTAATTGGTAAAGGCGGTGCAACAATACGAGCGATCACAGAGGAAACTGGTGCAACAATTGATATTACTGATGATGGAACTGTAAATATTGCGGCAACAGATAAGGCAGCTGGCGATGAAGCGATGAGGCGAGTTGAAGAAATTACAGCAGATATAGAAGTAGGGAAGGTTTACGAAGGTCGCGTAGCTAAAATAATGGATTTTGGTGCTTTTGTTAATATTCTTCCAGGGAAAGATGGCCTAGTTCATATTTCACAGATTTCAGAAGAACGCGTTGAGAATGTAAGCGATAAACTTAGTGAAGGTGAAATTGTTAAGGTAAAAGTTTTAGAGGTTGATAAACAAGGCAGAGTCAGACTAAGTATGAAGGCCATTAACAAATAAGTATTTACTAAAAATAGTTTTCGTTATTTTGCGTATATTTCATTAATTTTCTTATTAACATCATCTATTCTGCGTATGATAAATAAGTGAAATATATGAAATACGAGAATTACTGTGCTTAATTATTTATTAATAATATTTCTTGCTCTTGTATCTATTGGCTGTTCAAAAAAAGAAAATTCGTATTTTCCTCTAAACGCCGGCTTAAAATGGCAATATAATGTTGCGTTAACCACAAGAGATGGATTAGAAAAACAAAAATATATTCTTCAAAATATTGGCCTCGGAGAGTTAAATAGCGAACCTGTTTTCTTGAGAGAATCATTAGATGGAACAATTTTGTATTATTCGCTTTCAGAAGAAGGTATATATTACTTAGGTAATTCTGATAGCAAACTTTTAGACCCTAAATTTTATTCAGATAGACAGATTGTCATTCCTAAAAATCTTACTGTTGGTGCAAAATGGAATCAATCAACAATAACAAAGTTGCTAAAAAAAACTGGCCCACCGCAAAAAACAGAATTTAAAATTATTGCTGATGTACCATTAGATCTAAGAATTGAATCATTAGATGATACGATAACTGTCCCAGCCGGGCAATTTAGCAAATGTATGAGAATTAAAATGACCGGTTCTGCGTATAAAAATGCAGGAAATTATGTGGGTTTAACATTGGTTAATGTGGAACAAACAAACTGGTATTCGCCAGGTGTAGGTCTTGTTAAACTGGAAAGACTTGAAACGACACAAAGTGCCGCGCTGGATAAAGGAACTTTGTCAATTGAGTTAGTAAATTTCGAGTCAAAATAATTCTTTCGCGCTTTTTTTTAAGTCTCGAACATAAATATTCTTTTTCCTTTAATAGATTTACGAGATAATTTATATAATAATCAAGATGATAAAATTAATTTTCAAAAATGATTGTGAAGATTCAATTTGTATTATTGCGTGATTTTTAAAGGTACAAAAAAAGAATTTTTTCATTTTGATGCAAAAATTTCTTAACTTAACTTCCTTTTTTGAGGTTTTTACGTACAATAGCGCCTTTTTTCAGTCGAGTATATTATACAGGCTATTTTGAATATGCGAGGTTTAGTATAAGAGTGGTTACGATAAGATTATCAAGAGCAGGCACTAAGAAAAAGCCATTTTATCATGTGGTGGTTACAGATAGCCGTAATAAACGTGACGGCCGTTTAATTGAACGCCTTGGTTTTTACAATCCTATGGCAACTGGCCGGGATGTGCCAATTAAGCTCGATGTAGAGCGCATAAACTATTGGCTATCACAGGGCGCACAGACTTCCGTTAGAGTTAGAAAAATAATCAAGGACAATGCATCGGAAGCTGCTTAAATCTTCAAACTTTGAAAATTGTTAAGACAATTTTGTGAATAAGTAACATAACTATAAATAGTTAGATTTAATGCAGCAAAATAATACCCCTTTAATTGTTGGCCGAATAGGCGGAGTGTATGGCGTTAAGGGCTGGTTAAAAATTTCTTCATTTACTCGACCAGGCGAGAATATTTTTTCTTACCTACCATGGTTATTGTTGATTGATGATATTTTGCAAGAAATTAGTCTTGAAGAATTTCAAAAACGCGGAGAAAGATTTTTAGTAAAATTTTTAGGAATAGATAACCCTGAAGATGCCAGCCAATATATAAATTGCGATATAGCAATAACAGAGGAGCAGCTACCCCGCTTAAAAAAAGGTGAATATTACTGGCGAGACCTAATTGCTTTAAAAGTTATAAATCAGGACGGAACTTTATTGGGCAAAGTTAGCGAGATGATTGAAACGGGCGCTAATGACGTATTTATTGTAACCAACGGAGATAAGAATAAACAGAAAATACTAATTCCGTATGTGACGGGAGTTTATATTCGTAAAATAGATTTGATTAATCAAACCATGAATGTCGATTGGGTAGTGGATAATTAATGTTTCAGTTAGATATAGTTACACTTTTTCCAGAAATATTTAATTTGACATTGAATAAAGGCGTAATAGGTAGAGCAATAAAAAATGACTTAATTGAAATTAGAGAGTGGAACCCACGGGATTTTACTAAAGATAAACATAAGACAGTTGATGCCCGTCCTTACGGCGGTGGACCAGGAATGGTTATGATGTATGAGCCAGTTTGCGCCGCAATTAATAAAGCCAAGGAAAAACACAAAAATTCGAAAGTAATTTTCCTTACTCCGCAGGGGAAACAATTGAATCAAGCTGCTGTAGTTGAGTTCTCAAAACTTGATGGGATGATATTGGTATGCGGAAGATATGAGGGCATTGATGAGCGTATTATTGAGTCTAAAATAGACGAAGAATGGTCTATTGGGGATTATGTTCTTAGTGGCGGTGAATTTGCTACATTAGTATTAATTGATAGTGTTTGTCGGCTACTACCAGGGGTTTTAGGGGGTAAAAACTCAGCAAATGAGGATTCATTTGTTGACGGTTTGTTCGACTATCCTCATTATACGCGTCCTGAGGAGATTAATGGTCGCTTAGTCCCTAATGTTTTGAAAAGCGGCGATCATGAAGAGATAAGACGATGGCGGCTTAAGCATGCCCTTGGAAAGACTTGGCGGGCTAGGCCAGATTTAATTGAATCTATTAAACTTAATGATGAACAAAAAATGTTATTGCAAGAATACATTGAGGAATTTGAAAACCTCTGAGTTGAGCAATTTAGAAAGGTAGTTGGAGCTTAAAAAAATGACAAACATAATTGAACAGCTTGAATCAGAACAGATGAAACGGAAAATACCAAGCTTTGGTCCTGGCGATACCGTCATTGTTCAAGTTAAAGTTAAAGAAGGGCAACGAGAACGCTTGCAAGCATTCGAAGGCATCGTTATTGCGGTTAAAAATAGAGGCTTAAACTCATCGTTTACAGTACGTAAGATTTCTTATGGTGAAGGCGTAGAGAGAGTTTTCCAAACATATAGTCCAAGCGTTTCAGAGGTTCAGGTTAAACGACATGGCAATGTCCGAAGTGCAAAATTATACCATATAAGAGATCTTCGTGGTAAAGCAGCACGCATTAAAGAAAAAATAAAAAGAACCAAATAGTTCTGAAGAAATACTCTGGCTAGTTTAGCGATAGAGCTGTAAAATCCATCACTTGAAAAAAGTATTGGTGGTAATTTTTGGATGCATCAAAAGACTACATTTTTTACATCCCCTCAAATTTCTCCAAATCACTCTAAATATTAATGACTGACAATATGAATCAGGGTGAAAGAAAAATTTTAAATAAGTCTAATGATATTATTGATCTATTTTTAGATAGTCTATGGATGGAGCGTGGTTTGAGTAAAAATACTTTGTCAGCATATCGTAGTGATTTATATAAGTTCTTAATTTGGTTAGAAAGTCAAAATATTGAGATTACGAAAGCACAGCCTAGTAATATTCTTGCTTATTTAGCGTTGCAAGGAAAAAAATCAAGTCGAACAGTTGCAAGAAATTTATCAAGTATACGTCGTCTCTATGAGTATTTATGCAGAGAAGAGAAGATAAAGGTAAATCCAGTTAAAAATGTTGAGGCACCAAGACTTGGGCGAAATTTACCAAAATCGTTAACCGAAAATGAAGTCGAGTTACTTTTAGAAGCCCCGGACGTAAAACATGTGTTAGGACTTAGGGATAAAAGTATGTTAGAAATTCTGTATGCTACGGGTTTACGTGTATCTGAACTTGTAACACTAACATTACATCAAGTAAATTTACGACAAGGTGTTATTAGAGTTACGGGAAAAGGTAATAAGGAAAGACTAGTGCCCCTTGGAGAAATTTCAACTCAATGGCTACAACGCTATCTTAATTCTGCGCGAGATGAAATTTTGAATGATAATATAACAGATACATTATTCCCGAGCAGAAGGGCTAAAATAATGACTCGGCAAACTTTTTGGCATATGGTTAAACGCTACGCAATAGTTGCTGGTATAAAGAAGGATATTTCGCCTCATATACTAAGACATGCATTTGCAACACATTTAATTAATCATGGTGCTGATCTTAGGGTTGTACAGATGTTGCTCGGGCATAGCGATATATCAACTACTCAAATCTATACGCATGTTGCCAGAGAGCGACTTAAGGATTTGCATTCACAGCATCACCCAAGAGGTTAAATTGGCCATCAAACTTATTTTTTATATCGTTTTCGAATATAAATAGATACAATGGATAATACGTATGATTATGAATTATCAAAAGAAAGCTTGGGTTTGTTAAGGGTTAATTTGAATGAATATTAGGCTATATTTACTCCCACTTATTTTTATTTCAACAGCTGTTTTTGCTAATGACGAATTAAAAAAAGAATTCCAGAAATCATTATCAAGATTGTCTTCTGATTTTGAAATAACGAATGTTCAGGAAACACCTATAAAAGGGGTATATCAAGTTATGATCGGTCCCGATGTAATTTATATGTCTCGTGATGGCAATTATGTATTAAAGGGTGAAATTTTAGATATAAGTAATCGTAGAAATATAACCGAGGATGTTCTTGCAGAGAATAGAGTACATTTATTAAATTCAATTTCAGAAAGTGAATATATAGAATTTTCTCCCTCTTTAGCCGAAAATTATATCTATGTTTTTACTGATGTAGATTGTGGTTATTGCAGAAAACTGCACAGAGATGTACCAGAATTAAATTCAATGGGAATTTCCGTTCGCTACTTAGCATATCCACGATCTGGTGTTGACTCAGAAATTGGAGAAGAAATGAGAAATGTTTGGTGTGCCGATGATAGAAAAAAGGCTTTGACTGCTGCAAAAAATCGCGAACAAGTTCAATCCAAATCATGTGACGCACCTATTGCCAGTCACTATGCACTTGGTAAAGAACTTGGTGTTAGGGGTACGCCAGCTATCTTTTTAGAGAATGGCATAAAACTTCCTGGCTATATACCGCCAGATGAAATATATCGACAAATTCATAATTAAAATTATTTAATAGAATATTTCGAGTCAATCTTTCTGAATTTTATTCAAATCCATTTATAGATTTAATAATTGCCTTTGATAAGCGCCCATCATTTTCTTTAGTTATTACCTTTATAGGCAGAAAATCCAGATCATATGCACACCACAGAAATGTTTCTTGTTTAT
>Ga0066372_10000629_pt1 | contig 13453 bp, 13 predicted proteins | sample Knorr_S15_td_250_FD_77011 | JGI IMG/M metagenome (GOLD analysis project Ga0066372, IMG submission 77011) | Marine microbial communities from Southern Atlantic Ocean transect - Knorr_S15_td_250_ad_251m_LV_A | ecosystem: Environmental > Aquatic > Marine > Oceanic | place: Southern Atlantic ocean... | reverse complement strand
GATTATTGAACCAGTTCCAGATTTATCCATATAGGGTATAGAATATTTACAACCAAAAAAAGTACCATCCACATGCACAGACATAATAAATTTATAATCTTCTGTTTTTTGAGACTCAATTGTGCCTGGAATAACTATTCCAGCGTTATTTACCATTATGTTTAGGGCACCAAATTCTTTCTCGGTTGTCTTGAGAACTTCTTGCCATCTTTTTTCATCCCTCACATCATGTTCCATAAAAAGAGCTTTGTCTTTTCCAAATTCCTCTGCAAGTCTCTCCCCTGCATCCACATCTGTGTCAGTCAATACAACTTTTGCTCCCTCTTTGACTAACAATCTAGAATCTGCTTCTCCTAACCCTTTTGCGGCTCCAGTAACTATAGCAACCTTTCCATCTACTCTTCCCATAACTACTCCTATTAACTAATTTTATACATTCTGTAAGCAACCCCACCTTCTACTTGTTTACCCACACCAACGCATACTATGTCGTTAAGCCACAAATATTTTGGGTGACTAGTTTCAAACGTTGGAGAAACTCTAAAATAGTATTCTGATGAATCTAATGAAGAGGCTTCTGCTGAGGAATCACTTTCTTCATTTTCTGGATTTATAATTCTTCCTGTATAGCTTAAATACAATTTTGCACCATCATCTGTCTCCCAAACTGCACGTACATCTACCTTCATGGCATTCGGTCGTCCTGAAGCTAAATTAATCCAATCTCCACCGCCCGGAAGAACCTTCCCCTGCATCTTAGGACCTGAGAATTCTCCATTCTTAATATAAGCGATCATTCTGTTTCCCCAAGGTGCAGGACCAATGGGTCCTGGTGTTGTTTCTGAATCTACATAAATAACAGCTTCACAAAGTAACTCCCCTTTCAGATCTAACCCTTCAAACATAGCAGTATCCACAAAAACCCCCCTATCTAATATTGAAATAGGATTATGCCAGCATTAATAAAACACACAAGCATGATGAATATATAAAGAAGGTTATAATTTTGAGGATTTTGCTGCTCTGTATCCAACAATAGATAAAAGAACAGCAACAGGAAGAGCTGTATAAGCAATAGAGCCGATGGCTAATCCAAAGACAGTTAATATAGTCACAGACTGTCCTCCTAAATAATCACCAGTTCGTGCTACAAATGTGTCCATCATTACTGTTGATTTATAACGGTCTTGTTTACCAAGGCTTGTAAAGAAAGTTTCTCTTGTAGGTTTATTTAAACCATATTCAAAAACTCGAATTAAAACTGTTAATACTAAAACTGCTGTTATGGTTGGGTAAGTAGCATAAGTTCCAAAGGCAACTAAAAGAAAAACTCCATAAAGAGTTAATATTGGAACTATTCCAATTTTCCTTAATAAGTATGAAGTAAAGAAAATCTGCATTATTAATGTTAAAGGCGTAACTATTTGCTCTATTTGAGCAAAAAAAGCTGTTCTCTCACAAGGATCACTTGACCAATCTTGAATGATTGTTAATGAAACCATCCAAGCTACAGTTGAGAGACCTGTCCATAAAAGAATGTAGAAAGCCATTAACCTTACGGGTAAATTTTTCAAAGTATTTTTAAATGCATGTAAGCTTGACCCCCCTATAATTTCGTTACCTCTAGTTGCTTTATTTGAGGCATCAGATGAAGTAAGAGTTCTAGAAATTAATAATGAGATTAAAAGAAATAAAATAGAAAAAGCTATTAAGGAAATTGGACCTAGATCCGATATGGAACTTTTACCACAAATTTCTGTAGAAAAATATCTTGCTATAGTAGAACCAAAAAAAGCACCTAAAGACCCGCCTGCACTAATAACTCCAAATACTCGTTTGGCATCTGTAGTGCTGAAATAATTTATAACTGTTACCCAAAAAATCGAAACTACAAAAAAAGAATATACATTACACCAAACATAAAATGCTCTACCTATCCATTGCCTTCCTTCTTCAGCAGTAAACGACCAAAATAATAAAAAAATTAAAAGGTTAAGAATAAAAAAAGAATAACAATAAATAACTATTCGATTAGAATTTATTCTAGAAACTAACCAAGAATATACGGGGTTAATTAATCCCATAACTACTACTATGGCTAATAAAATATAAGGTAAATTAAAAATACCTCCTTCTATAGCCATTTCATTCCTAACAGGCCTAAGTGTGTACCATGAAGCCAAAACGAAAAAGAAGAATGCAAAAGATTTTAACAGTGGAAGAAACTCATCTTTTTTTATAGGTGGGAAAAAGCTTTCACTTATTTGACTCATAAGACTATTTATAAATTAATATAAGGTTAGAGATTAATATCATCTTAAAAAACTACTTAAGCTAATGGAAGCAGAACCGTTTATTCTTTTTGGAAGAGAGCACATAATAGCTATATTTACTGTAATCTTAACAGCGATACTTCTTCCTGTTTACCTAAAGAAAACTTCTGAAAAAATTAAATATAGATTCGGATACATATTAGCTTCTATCTTAATTCTAAACGAGCTTATTAAACCCTACTACTGGAGTCAGTTTTTTGGCTATGATCTATTAAGAGTTCTTCCTTTCCATATGTGCGCACTATCATCCTTCTCAATTTCTTTTTTTCTTATTATGAAGAAAAGAATTCTCTATGAAGTAGCATTCTTTTGGGGAATTGGAGGGGGTGTAATGGCGCTTTTTCAAGCAGATGTCCCACATGGTTTTCCTAACCTTATATTTATTATCTTTTATCTAAGTCACGGCGGCATGTTATTTGCCATAGGCTATGCTTCTATAACCTTGGAAAATAGACCTCAATTTGGATCAATAAAAAGATCCATTAATGTGTCTATATTCGTTCTACCAATTATTTATATAATTAATTTATTACTTGGACCTCCCGCTAACTATTGGTATCTGGGAGCACGACCAGAAGGGGCTTCTATTATGGATTTAATGCCTGACCCCCCCCTTCACATACCCCTATTGGTTGTTTTGGGTTTACTAATGTTTTTTTTAATTTACTCACCTTACTGGATCTGTGATCGTATTAAAGCTAAAGATGTTGAATAAGAAGTGTAGGAATATTACAAGTATGAGATTTTATCGTTGCCACTAGGGTGTTAGGTTTTCTACCATTTTTTACTTTAGTGACCTCTATACCTTCTGAAAGCAAACGATCGTAGGTTAAAGTTATATCTTTAACTTCCCAAGCTAATCCCCATAACGAATCCACCGGCGTTTTGTCATCCTCCTTACTGATTACTTCTAGGGTGGTATGATTTATCCTAAAAAATAACATCCTACCTCCCCACTTTTCTACTGTCTGATCCAGAGCAAGCCTAATACCATAGGTGTCTCTATAAAGAGAAATCAATCCATCTGGGTCATTTGTATGAATAACAACATGATCTAATCTATTTACTTGATAATTAAAATCTTTTTTGCGAAGAGGAATGGAACCTTCCTCGTGTTCTATAAAGAAAGTAAATAGACCTCTTGTTAGAGAAAAGGGAAGGTAAATATTCTTCCAAGTTCTTGTCAGATCTGAGTCTATACTTGTGCTCTCTCCTGAAATTAAATCTCCTAAATCCATATCCTTACCAATTAACTGACTTCTTACAGATTCTATATCAGAAGTACCTAAGGCTATTCCAAACAGACCATCTCCATTTGATTCCAAAAAACTTTTAATCATATCTGCACCAGGACCTTGACCGTTGGAAGTCAATAACTCTATATATAGGTTATCTAGTGGAAACAGAGCGTTTTCGGTACCTTGACCTGGATGAGATCCTCTCCAAGTTGGAGGAAACCCTAAAATCTTTGTGTAGTTATCAACGGAAATGGAAAGATCTTCCACCGCTATGATTAAGTGATCTATGGAATCAAGCAATTTAAAAAATTTTTATTATTAAGAGGCTAGTTGGTGAAATTTTTCAAATAAAGAATTGGCATTATCGTAATTCTTTAAAGTATCTTTGATCATTTCAACCCTCAAGTCCTTCACTTCATTATGGATATCTTCCCCATGCCATTTAACCATCTTAGTCCAATGAGGGTCTATAAATTCTGAGCCTTTAATTTCGCCTTCTGCAGTTTTAAAAGTAAAGTTTCGTAGTTCAGAAATTATCAAGTTTAGGTAAGCTACATGCACTGCTTCGTCCTGACGAATTCTTCTAACCATCTCAGCAGCTAAAAGTGCATCTTCTCGATTTTCTTTAAATAAATCCTCACAAGATGCTATCTTCATTGAAAATTGGAAGGCACACTCGGCTCTTACTTCAATCATCAACACATTCATAAGGAAATCTACCATTCCAGAATATTCGAGCGGAATTGGCCATTTGTCATCCTTTTCAACTGGTCTACCAATATTTTCTGGAATTTCAGGAATTGGATAAGAGTCTTTGCCAAATAATAAATCTCTAGCTGCAAACCACATTTGGTCATGAGCCCCTTGGTCGCTATTAGGATCCCCTCCTTCGTCGTATCCATGGGCTACTAAAAGTCCTTTGTTCATATGCCCAGTTGCAGTATCAGATATATCCTCTTTAATTATCTTTTGAAAGTCTGGAGCTGTAATTTCTGCTAAAGCCCTGCCTCTAGCTTCAATTACACCTGTAATAGTTAGGCTGTTCCATAAAAATGCTTCTTCTCCAAAACTTAGGAGGTATTTAGCTTGCTCAAAATTTGGGTAATTTCCGTGTTTTAAGATTTGCACTGAACAATCTAGAAGAATATGTCCTTGGGTAGTTAGATTATGACTCCATTGATTAATAGCATCCCACCTGTTTTTAGTTCTGGGAGAAATATACTTTCCTGCTTTATCTAATCCTCCATGAAGTAAATAACCTGCCATTTCGTGAGCTGAACCATATTCGTGCTCAGCCATTATTTCTTCAAAGGTATAAATCATTCCTTTCTCCAAATTTTAGATTTTATAAGATTATAGAAGTCTTTGAACTTTGCAATAATTTCTGGCCCCAAAAGTGCTATCCCTCCATAAAAGGTAATTGCGCTTATTAAGTATAGAATGGTTAGGTATGCAGCCATTTCTCCCAGTTTAATATCAAAAAAAGGTACGAAGGGGATGGCTATATATGGTGGTATTGATATTATAATGAGGGAATATCCCGTTAATTTACGAATACTCATTGCTGTCTGCCATAGATTATGTTGAGCTTTTTCTCTTTTATTTTCCAATTTCCGTTTTCCTTAACTAAGGAATCAATGTATTGACCCCATACCTCACTTGACTTGATATTTCCATCCTCTTCATTCATCTGTAGTGCTGCAAGAAAGCTTTTTGCAGTAGCACTTTTCCCGTCTATTTGAATTTCTATATTCCCTATCAAATGTTGAGCACTTATTACTTTTTCCAGACTTTTTTGTAAAAATGATCTTATTTCGTCTAGTCCTTTACACTTCATACCTTCTTCTTCTGATCCATAAATAGCAACAGCATCTTGTGTAAAGATTTTATCCAAGAAAGACCAATTTTTGGTATCGCAATAAGCAGCATAACTAAAAAGGACTCTTTCAATCTCTTTTTCCTCTAACAAAAGTTCTAGTTTCTCTTTTGTCACAAATTAAACCTTAGGTATTTGTGAATTAACTTTCTCAAGGGCCTCCAAGTATTCCATTACTAGACGATTTATGAGGTTTTTACAAGATTCAACTTCGTTAATTTGACCCACTATTTGTCCTATTGGATTAAAAGCTACTTGCTGAGTTTTCCCTTTCCCTGCATATTGATGAGTTCTCCTCATGGCATCTGCTGTAACTAAGCCCTGAAGTGGCATTCCTAATGGTTCTGGAGTATCCGGTTTATCCCAGGCCTCAGTCCAAAGATTTTTTAACATTCTTGCAGGTTTTCCAGTCCAAGACCTGGATCTTACTGTATCTCCACTATTGGCATCAAAATATGATTGCTTTTGAGCTGGTTGAGCAAAAGCCTCCTGGACTGCTAACCATATAGAGCCTGTCCAAATACCCTCTGCACCCATAGACATAGCTGCTAACATTTGATCACCACTTCCAATTCCTCCAGCTGCTAAAACGGGAGTGGGTGAAACTTCCTTAATGATTTCTGGCCAAAGAACCATACTTCCTATTTCACCAGTGTGCCCTCCTCCTTCATATCCTTGGGCTATTATCAAATCTACACCTGCCTCTTTATGAGAAATGGCTTGTTTAGTTTTTCCACATAATGCTGCTATAACTCTTCCCGATGATTTAATCTTATCAATAACTTCCTTAGGTGGGGTTCCCAAAGCATTAGCAATCATTTTGCACTTGGGTCTAGTTAGAGCTTCCTCGACTAAAGGCATTGCTGTAGCAAGTGTCCACCCAAACAATCCCATTTCTTCTGTAGGATCTGGCCAGGTTGGAACTTCATGAGATTTCAAAAGTTTTTCTACAAAATCTTTATGTTCTTGAGGAATCATCCCCTTCATCTGTTTTTCTAATTCTGATGGATTTATTTCTTCCATTCCTTCATATTTCTGGGGAATAACAACATCTACCCCGTATCCAAAATCTCCAATGTTTTCATCTATCCAATCTAGCTCTTCTTTAAGTTGGTCTTTAGAAAAACCTACTGCACCCAAAACTCCAAAACCCCCAGCTTTACTAACAGCTACAACCACATCCCTGCAATGTGTAAAGGCGAAAATTGGGTATTCTATTTTTAAATCTTTACAAATTTTAGTTTTCATACTCTTTCTATATAATCCATATTAATATTACTTTAATTGATTTATACTCAATTTAACTAAAAGATTAACATCTAGGGGGATAATAATGAAAAAAATTAATTTTTTGCTTCTTTCAATAATTCTTACTGTTTCTTCCGCATCTTATGGAGAGGTTATAGAAGTTTTTCAATGGAAAGCCCTACAAGGTAAAGGGGCTGAACTACTCCAAAGTATGGTAGAAGCTTCAGAAATCCATACAGAGCTAGGAGCTGTGGTAAATATTTACCAGCGCGATGTGGGCTCTTCTTATCAAGGGGCAAGCTATGTATTGAGATGGGATGATCCAGTTAGTTGTGCTGCCTCGAGAGAGAAAGCAGAAACAAGCCCAAAACTTGCTAAATTCTTTCAAAGGGTATCAAGGAAACCTTCGGGAGAGTTGGTTGCTAGCATTGAAGGAATAAATCTGGACCCATCTGTTAAAAGTGATAGCTTTGGAAATGTTAAAGTCTTAAGGGTTTATGTTTGGGATCCTGCTCCTGGAAAAACTCAGAAACTTTTAGAAAATTTTGTTACTGCTGAGAGAATACATGAATCTTTGGGAGCAAGGGTTGAGTCTTATGCTGAAGGAATAGGTGGAACTGGAAACTATCATTACACAATGGGCTTCGAGAGCTGGACCTCTTTAGCTGATTTTTTTATTAAATTGAGCACAAATGAAGAATGGGCGGCTTTCCAAGCTTCTCTTGATGCGGGGGATGCTACTTTAATTAACTCTTTTCAAGCATTCTCTCCTTAGTAAATTAATATGTTAAAAAGGGCTCGAATTAATGGGCCCTTTTTGTTTTATCATAATTTGATGTAGTCTAATGAAGGAGTTAGCTAAATGAAGAAGTTATTTATTGCTTTTATAGTTATTTTAAATTCTTGCTCGGAGATTAATTACATGAATCCATTTTTAGAAGAATACAATACACCTTACCAGATTCCTCCTTTTGAAAAGATTAAAAATACTCACTATTTACCTGCATTTACTCAAGGAATGAAAGAACAGCTTGAGGAAATTAACTTGATCGTTCAAAACAAAGAATCCCCTTCTTTTGAGAACACAATAGTAGAAATGGAAAGAATAGGGAAAACATTAGATAAAGTTTCAAGTGTTTTTTTTAATCTAAACAGCTCAAACACAAACGACGAAATGGACTCTATTGCAAGAGAGATTAGACCCAAGTTATCAGCCCATAGGGATGCTATTTTTCTTAATAAAAAACTTTTTAATAGAGTTATGAAAGTATATGAAGAAAGGAATAATTTAAACCTTACTACAGAACAAAAGAGATTGGTTGAAGAAACTTATAAATATTTTATCCGTTCAGGAGCTCAGCTTAATCCTGATGAAATGGAAAAACTTACTGAAATCAATCAAGAATTGTCTTCCTTAACAGTTCAATTTGACCAAAACCTATTAAAAGAAACTAATGAAGGCTTTCAGTTAGTCATTGAAGAGGAAAAACAATTAGATGGGCTACCTCAGGATTTTATTGCCCAGGCTGCAAAACTAGCAGAATCAGAAGGGTTTTCAGGTAAGTGGCTGTTTAAACCAACCAGAGTGAGTATGTACCCCTTTCTAACCTATTCAACCCAAAGAGACCTTAGAGAAAAGCTTTATAAGTCTTATATTAAAAGAGGTGATAATGATAATGAAAGAGATAATAAAGATATTGCAATTAAAATGTCAGATCTGAGGAGACTTAGAGCCAACCTTTTAGGATTTGAAACTCATGCGGATTTTGTTTTGGATAATACTATGGCAAAAAATACTCATAGAGTAAAAAACTTATTAGACCAGGTATGGAAACCTGGTCTGAACAGAGCTAAAAAGGAAGCGCAGGAAATGCAAGAATTAATTCAAGGTGAAGGGAGCAATTTTAATTTAGAAGCTTGGGATTGGTGGTATTATTCAGAAAAAATTAGACAATTAAAATACGATTTCTCTGAAGAAGAAATAAAGCCTTATTTTGAAGAATCAAAAGTTTTACAAGGAGCTTTCGATGTAGCTACAAAATTATTTGACATAACCTTTCATGAAAGATTTGATCTTCCAAAATACAGGGAAAACATTAGGACATTTGAGGTAAAAACCACAAACAATGAAGTAATAGGTATCTTTTATACTGACTATACCATTAGGTCAAATAAAGGAGGTGGTGCATGGATGAACACCTTTAGAAGTCAGAGCAAGTTTGATGGAGTTCAAATTCCTTTGGTAATGAATACTTGTAATTTTCCACCACCAAATGAAGAAGGTGTTATTTTATTATCTTTTGAGCAAGTCACTACTCTCTTTCATGAATTTGGACATGCCTTACACGGACTTCTGTCAGATGCTACTTACCCTAGCCTTTCAGGCACAAGTGTTACAAGAGACTATGTAGAGTTCCCTTCCCAGATGATGGAAAACTGGGCTAGAGAACCAGAGGTTATCGCTGAATACGCAAAACACTATCGGACTGGCTTATCCATTCCTTCAGATTTACTTAATAAAATTTCTAAAGCCTCTAAATTCAATCAAGGATTTGCTACTACTGAATATGTTGCGGCTTCTTATCTAGATATGGCCTGGCAAACGCAAAAGGAAAAAGTAGAAGATGCTAACGAATTTGAAGAAAAAACATTAAAAGAAATTGGTCTTATAAAAGAAATAACTAGCAGATATAGAAGCACTTACTTTGCTCACATCTTTGCGGGCGGTTATTCAATGGGTTATTACAGTTACCTGTGGACAGAAGTTCTAGAAGCAGATGCATTTCAACCTTTTAAAGAAAAGGGAATCTTCGACAAAGAAACTGCTAACAAACTCAAGAAATATGTCTATTCTGCAGGAAACACAGATGATTTAATGAAACAATATGTTAGATATAGAGGTTCAGAACCAAAGATAGAGGCCCTTCTTAAAAAGCGCGGACTAGATGAATTTTGAAAAAATTTATTCATACCCCTTATAAAAGTGGATTGGGTGGAGTAAATATTGGGCTTGAACCCATAAATGAATCGAAGTGGCTAGAGATAGATGATTCCTTTGTACCAGAAATACAAAAAAAACAAAGTCTGTTTAGATCTAAAAGAGAACAAGTCTTCAATCAAACAACAAAATCCTACCAATCTCAAGTTGAACTGTTAGAAGTTATAAAAAAACACCTTACCCACTATTACGGCAACTATTTCCGTTTCAATAAAGATGAAATTTACATCAAAATTAAGGGTAAAAGTTTAAAGATATCAGAAAAAATTACTAATCCTTTAGAGATTTCTTCGTTTCTAGTTCAAGAAGATCTTTTGGTAATGTTACCTAACAAAAATCAAAGCTATAATTTAGAGGCTGCTTCTCTATGCGCCCCCTCAAATTGGTCACTAAAAGAAAAGTTCAACAATTCTCTTCTAGAAGTTCATAAGCATGTGCCTGGTTATAAAGAGAATATTTCTAAAAGAGTGAACAACATATTCAATAGATTAGAAAAAAAAAGGATTTTCGAAAGATTTAATTGGTCTATCTATGACAGCCCAAAACTTTTTCAACCAAAGAAAAGTAAAACTGAAGTAGTTAGAATTAAATCTATAAATAAGAGTAATGCTGGGGAGAAACTATTCATAAGAGTTGAGAGGCAAACAATAAGGAGAATGCCTAAAACAAAAGCAATTATTTTTACAGTCAGAGTCCACGTCTCCCCTTTACATTCAATCAAAGATGATTTGCTCAAACTAAATGACCTTCTTTTAGCTATAAAAAACTTGGATATATTAATGAAGAAATATAAATCCCTTGATCAAATAGAGAGGTCTATAAATGGGTGGCTAGAAGACAGAATTAATTTTCTGGGTAATACTTAATATTACAGAAAGTCATGAAAATAATAATAAAATTACTACAAAAGTATTGAATAATTTAATCATAAGCTGCTCTTTAAATTTTCTGGTAAAACAAAAGTACTGTGAAAGCCTGGAGGAATCTGCTGAGGTACTATCAATCTACATAAAGGACCAGAAGATAAATCCCGTGCTGAAAAAATTTGAATTTCTCCTTTCCTATTTACTGTATTGGTTACAAATGTAACAAGATAACCATCATCTTCTGATTGCGCATTATTTCTAGGAGCAAATTGTAACTCACTTCCAAAGTTTCCTTTTGGAAATTTATATTGTTGATTGGTTGTAGTTTTGCTATCCATCTTAACAAAACCATCAAAAAGTATTACATCTGATTCAGCTAATGTTACATGATAGCTATATCGAGAATAAAGACCTCCAAATCTATTATTGATTACGGGAAATTCGGTTAACAAATCGTCAATTCTTTCTTCTTTGGTAGACCCTGAATCAAGATTAAATCTATACCTGTGATAGCTAGCATCTAGTTTTAGCCAAGCTAACATAGCGCCATAAGGGCCTGAAAGATTTTTTCTAACTTCTCTGGAAGGTACTGGAGTAGACATCCTGCAAACATCCAATACTACTTCTCTTCCTTCTTCCCAAGAGTTAATTATGTGGTAGATATAGCAGGGTTCAGCAGTAAACCACCTAATGGAGTCCCCGGATGCCAATCTATCTAAAATACCAAATCTACTCTGAAGTTCAGGATAGAAGGTCACTTTGTGAATATCTTTTTTTAAGAGTTCAGGATCCCAAAACATTGGTAAATCCATCAAAATGGAATAATTTGGTGTAAAAGCCATGGAGTGAGGCAATCTAGCACCTGGTAGATCTATGGGAGTAAAATTTACTAATTCAGTCCTTTTATTTAACACACCGTAAGTCATATAAGGAGGGTTAACAGCATAATCAAAAAAAAGTAAATCACCATTAGACTCATCAGTTATGCAATGAGCTGATAACTGCCTTACCCCTTTTGATTTATAATTTAAAGTACCTAAGGTATCTAAAGTAAGAGGATTTAGTATGTAGGCTTCACCACACTGATAAAAAGTAGAAATTGCTTTACCGGCATGAATAGAAATATCCGTATTTGAGTTATCTTTCAACCATAAATCAGAACCCCAGCCAACTTCTAAACTTCTATTGGGTTGATCCATTAGACCTGGCCAAATTGACTTTTCTTTTTTGGTCTCACTTTCTAGTGCTTTGGTTCTAATCCATTTGTTTCTGTAACTTACCTTTCCATCTCTAAATTCTGCTGAATGAACCATTCCGTCCCCATCAAACCAATGATGGACACCATAAGGTGCAAATCTTTGATTAGGACCATTTCTAATATAAATTCCAGAGAAGTCATGAGGTATTTCGCCAACAAGTTCAAGATTAGGTCTATCTAATTCCCTTCTAACAGGCTCATGTGGTCCGACAAGGTATGGATTGTCTCCAAAGTCTATTAAATTTTTTAAAACTTCAGGTTTTGGCACTTATATCTCCAACAATGGATTATGTCTTATTTGTTTAATGAGTGAAACTGATTATTATGTATAGTGAAATTTTAAAGGAACCCACTTGTCTAGAGAATATAAAATATTTGGAGCTGAATTATCACCTTATTCTGTGAAAACTCGATCTTATTTTCGATATAAAAAAATTCCACATGAATGGTTATTAAGAAGCCCTTCAAATGCTGATGAATTCAAGAAATATGCTAAATTACCAATAGTACCCTTGGTGGTGACACCAAATAAAGAAGGAATGCAGGATTCAACTCCAATTATGGATAAAATGGAAGATCTGTTTCCAGAGCCACAAGCAAATCCTAAAGACGAAGTCCTTAAATTTATCTCCATTCTTCTTGAAGAGTATTCTGATGAATGGGGAAATAAGCACATGTTCCATTACAGGTGGAAAGCAAAAGTTGATCAGATGTCGGCAAGTAGAAGAATAGCAGAAGTCAATATGCCCTTTTTAGTAAAATTCTTGCCTATAGTTAATACATTAATGAAAAATAAAATAGCCAAAACAATAAAGGAAAGAATGAGTAAAAGACTATGGGTAATAGGTTCAAATGAAAACACAGAGAACCAAATCACTAAATCTTTTCACAATCTACTTTCTAAACTTAACCATCATTTAAAAAGGAGAAAATATATTTTCGGAGATAAGCCTTCTTATGCAGACTTCGGACTATGGGGTCAGATATACAACTCTTGGACAGATCCTACACCTAGAAAAATTATAGAAAGTGATTTTTCAGAATTACTTCCTTGGATAAACAGGATGTTAAATCCTCAAGATGAAGGAGAATATGAGCCATGGGAATCTCTGTCTACTACCTTAATACCTCTTCTTACAGAAGAGGTTGGAGAAACATTTCTTCCTTGGACCTCAGAAGTAACAAAATCAATATTAGAAAAAAAAGAAGAAATATCTGTATTAATTCAAGGGAAGGAGTTCAGACATTCTCTTGGTGGTCCACAAAAATACCACGTTAAATCTTTAGCTGTATTAAAGAAAAAATTTATTTTGTTTAAAAACAATGAGACTTTGACTAACATTCTTTTAGAGTGTAAATGTCTGAATTTTTTAAAATAAATTAACATTTAAATTCAAAAGGATATGTCAATAACCTCAAGTATTAGAAATGTTCTATCTAGGATATTTATGTCTAGGATACTATTCAATTGGACTGACCCAAATATTCTTATAAAAAAAAGAAAAGAAAAGGAAGAGGTTAGAAAAAAAGAAGGAAGACCACATGAAGTATTTTACTTTCATGAACTATCTGATCCATATTCACATATCACCTCTCAACTCATTAGTAAATTTTCAGGGAATTATGATGTAGACCT
>Ga0066372_10000628_pt1 | contig 13456 bp, 11 predicted proteins | sample Knorr_S15_td_250_FD_77011 | JGI IMG/M metagenome (GOLD analysis project Ga0066372, IMG submission 77011) | Marine microbial communities from Southern Atlantic Ocean transect - Knorr_S15_td_250_ad_251m_LV_A | ecosystem: Environmental > Aquatic > Marine > Oceanic | place: Southern Atlantic ocean... | reverse complement strand
TTTCACCCATTTAGCACGGTGGCCTCTAACCCTCATTGATAATTTTATCTTTCGCCCAGCCACATATGATAGGGCATTTTGAAGCTCCTCCGCCCCTTTCAATACACTTGGAATTATTATCTCTTTTGGTATCGAAGAGGAATGACCTTCTCGGAGGTAAGATTGTGAGACAAAAGCTTCCAGGAGATCTTTTTGCGAAGTAGCCAATCGATACCGAGGATAAAAACTTTTACTGCCAATTATTCGACCGGCCCGAACGTTAATGACATGGATGCACGCATATGTTTGCCGTAGTTCGCCGGCGATAACATCGGCGTCTTCGCCTTGGTTGGTTACGTATTGTTGCTCTTGAATACGCCGCAGATCGATAATCTGATTCCTTACGAGCGCAGCTTTCTCGAAATTCTCAGTAGCGGATGCAGATTCCATCCTATTAGTTAACTCTTTTGTTAGTCGGTCACTCTTACCCTTCAAAAAAAGAGTTGAATAATGTACGTCCCGTGCATAATCCTTCTTGGTGATTAATCCAACACATGGGGCCGTACAACGGCCTATTTGATATTGGAGACAAGGTCTCGAACGGTTTTTGAAATAGCTGTCTTCACATTGTCTAACCCGAAACACCTTTTGTAATATCTGCAAGGTTTCGCGTGTAGCATGAGTGCTAGGATAGGGCCCAAAAAAACGACCAGCTTGCTTCCTACTTCCTCGGTGAAAGACCAGCCGCGGGTAGTCAGTTCCTTCAGACAAAAGGATGTAAGGGTAGGACTTATCATCTCTTAGTTGAATGTTATACGCTGGACGGAGGGTCTTAATAAGATTCTGTTCTAGTAATAGTGCTTCCGTTTCGCTGCTAGTAATCGTAACTTGAATATCAACGATTTTATCAATCATCACCATGGTTTTAGTGTTAAGACCAGAAGCCCGAAAATAGCTGCCTACTCTCTTTTTTAGATTACGGGCCTTTCCTACGTAAAGTACCCTGCCCTGAGAATCGAGCATTTGATAAATGCCAGGCTTGCTTGTCAGATTAGCTAGGAAACGCTTGGGATCAAGTCTCACTGTTTCTAGTTTGCGCATATTTTAAAAAGACAGCTCGGTTTCTCGGTTATTAGAAGCTAAGCTTATTAAGGGTATCCGATGAAGCAGAGCCCCTCAACCGACCTAACTGGCTAGCAGTTTTTAGATTAATCGAACTTCAGGTTCTAGCGTTATACCAAATTTTTCTTGGACGGAAGAGCTTATATCTTGAGCGAGCGCCAGTATGTCCTGACCACTTGCTTTTCCAGGGTTCACTAATACTAATGCGTGATTTGTTGAGACAGCTGCATTACCGCGACGCCTACCTTTCCACCCTGCCTTTTCCACCAACCAAGCAGCCGGAACTTTCACAAAATTACTTTTTCCTGTGTCAAATACGGGGATATTGGCGAAGATTTCTTGAAGGCTTGTCAATTTCTCATGCGAAATAACTGGATTCTTGAAGAAGCTCCCTGCGTTCCCCAGTTTGCCTGGGTCGGGTAATTTACTTTGTCGGATGTTGCAGACAGTATCAAAGACCTGCTGAGGGCTTGGTTTTTCTGAGGTAAGAGCTTTTCGTAACGCCTCATAGTTGATGTTTGGTTTCCAAGTTCTAGTAAGCTGCAACGTTATCTCAGTGACCACAAAATGTTCACCTCCTTCGCCCTTAAAAAAGCTTCCGCGATAGGTGAATTCGCAACGTTTATTATCGAATTTGGTTATTTCACCTGTTCGTTTATCAAGAGCCTTTACTTCGTAAATGAATTCGGACAGTTCCACCCCATATGCACCAATATTCTGAATCGGTGCTGCCCCGACATTACCGGGAATTAATGCTAAATTTTCAATGCCATGTAGACCTTTATTAAGGCATTGTATTACCAAATCGTGCCAGTTTTCTCCGCAACTTACGGTAACTCGATCAAAGTCTTCAGACCACTCTATTCCACGCCAAGCTATTTGAATAACTAAGCCGTTAAAATCCCTTGTAAACAAGAGATTAGAGCCCATACCTAAGATTAATACTGAAAGGTTAAAGCGACTCGCATAGTTAAGTGCAGAGCGCAGATCAGTTTCATTGTAGATATGGACAAAGTGGGCGGCTGTTGCCGCTACACCAAACGTATTGTATTCCTTCAAATCAAATTTCTGGTGAATTTCCATGATTCGGCCTACCTCAGGAAATCAGAAAATGTCTGTCTTTAATGTGCCGTAGTAGCTTTTCACAGGCGTCTTCTACCAAATCCAATACCAATTTGAAGCCTTCGTCTCCACTGTAAAAAGGATCCGGTACCGTATCATGAAGCGAATCCCCCCAGGTCAGTAATAACTGAAGTTTAGTTTGATGTGCAGCTGGACACATCCTTTTTAAATCAAGAAGATTGGTGTGATCCATAGCAAGAATATAGTTATAGATCTCGAAGTCTGGTGCGCATACCTGACGAGCTTTGTAGGTACCGATCTGGTAACCCCGCTTCGCGGCAGCTTTAATAGCACGATTATCTGGGGATTCACCTATGTGCCAGTCACCCGTGCCAGCAGAATCTACCTTGATATATTGTTCTAAATTATTGGTTTTTATAATTTTATGAAAGACTCCATGAGCTGTTGGGGAGCGGCAAATATTACCCAGACATACCATGAGTACTTTCACTGCAGGAGGTGAAAACTGATTGTCGCTGTTCATAAACCCATTAGTGCTATTTCGTGGCTAGATAATTACGAACAGCCTGGAGATCGCGTTCCGTATCAATTCCTACTGGTACATGCTCTGCAGACACTTCAACATGAACCTTAACTCCCTTAGACAGGGCTCGCAGTTGCTCCAGCTTTTCGGAAACCTCTAGGTCAGCAGCAGGCCATTCGACAAATTGATTCAATACTGCCAACCGGTAGGCATAGATACCTATATGGCGGTAGCAGTTTCTTGCTGATGCGCTCGCTTGATAAGGAATAGTCGCTCTGCTGAAATAAAGAGCATACCCTTCATCGTCTATGACCACTTTAACTGCATGGGGGTCTTCAATTTCGGGCTGAACAGTAATGACCTCGCAGACAGTAGCCATCCCAGCTTCCGGGCGCTTATTTAAATTACGAAAAACTTGATCGATAACCGTTGAGGGAAGTAATGGCTCATCAGCCTGCACGTTTACAATAATCTGGTCTTCCGAGAGCTTTAATTTAGCAGCTACTTCCTGAATCCTGTCTGTGCCAGATTTATGGTTAATCGAGGTCATAAAAACTTTTGCACCAAAGCTTTCGGAAACTTTTTTAATTCGCTCATCATCTGTAGCGATATATACATCTTGGGCGGTGCTTGCTTTCGCATTCTCGTAGGTCCGTTGGAGCATGGATTTTCCAGCAAGATCTAGTAACGGTTTACCAGGAAGTCGACTAGCGTTATATCGAGCTGGAATAATAACCGAAAATGGCATTAAGATTTTTCTCGTTCTTCAGGAGTTAAGCCTCTAGCTTCGTTAGTTAGCATAATCGGAATACCCTCCTTGATAGGGTAAGCGAGAGCGTCACCGTAGCAAATCAATTCATTGGCTGTTTTGTCGTAGTGTAATTCCCCTTTGCAGTTTGGACATACGAGAATGCTCAGTAACTTAACATCCAACATTGTTATACCCTTCTGTGCTATTGAACAAATGACTCTACCTGTGTAACGAAATCATCCGTAAAGGATTGGGGTAAAGATACTTCCGTCAATAAATACCAGTAATTACTTTGCGCAAACCCTCTGCACTTTATAGCATCTTTTTCGGTCATAACAATCGGCTGATGATGATCGAGGTCCATGCTCAAGAAATCCTCTTCACTATATAAGAAATGATCCGGGAAGCTAAATTTCTTCATCCGATATGGTAATTCATCTAACAAATCATAGAAACGCTGAGGATTACCTATAGCCGATACCGCCTGCACAACACTGCCCATATTGAAGGGCGCGCCACTAAAGGGGCGCTTTTCTTCAGTTAATAAATTCACTAAAAATTTAGGCTCTACAATCATTTCAGCAGCAGATTGCAGCATTCCCGACTGTTCAGAAGTCTTCCCGTTAATTACTATAAAATCAACCTCCGTTAACCGTTTAATGGGCTCTCGTAGGGGGCCCGCAGGAAAACAGAAACCATTCGCAAATAAGCGCTTACCGTCGATTACACAAATCTCAAGATCTCTTGAAAGCCGATAGTGCTGCATACCATCATCGCTTAGGACAATATCTACGGCGTGTTTTTCAATAAGCGACTTCAACGCCTTTTTTCGGTCAGGAGCGACAACAATCGGACAACCAGTTTTTTCTGCCAATAGAATCGCTTCATCTCCGCATTCAGTAACGCTCGTCTCTAGAGATACCTCCAGTGGATAAGTAGCAGCCTTACCTCCATAACCTCTACTGATAATACCCGGATTGATACCTTTGCTCTTGAGAATATTAGCGAGGGCGATTAGCAATGGAGTTTTGCCAGTACCTCCAACTGAGATATTACCAATGACAATCACAGGCACTGATAATTTCTGCAAATCATTATTACTTTGATGCTTCTTACGGAGTAAAACTACAACCATCCGGTATATCATGGAAAAAGGCCACAACAGGATTAGCCACCTTGCCTTCTTGTACCAAGCAGTTTCTAGGAAATTCATTAACCTTCAACCGTATCGTTCTCCATAAACTGCATCTTATATAGCCTTGAATAATAGCTATTATTAAGAAGCAGTTCGGTGTGAGAACCCGATTCAACTATCTTTCCCTCATCCAGTACCAGAATCAAATCTGCGTTCTCGATAGTAGATAATCGATGAGCGATAACAAAGGTAGTACGCCCTTCCATCAGAGTCTTTAAAGCGGCCTGTATATGCTGCTCTGACTCAGAATCAAGTGAAGAGGTGGCTTCATCAAGAATCAATATAGGCGCATTTTTTAACAGCGCACGAGCAATAGCAATACGCTGGCGTTGTCCGCCGGACAATAGACTAGCGTCATCCCCTACTTGCGTATCCAAGCCGCTAGGCAATTGTTCAACAAACTCCATAACATGAGCATTAGTGGCTGCGCTTAGAATTTTTTGATCATCGATTACACTTTCACCATACGCAATATTTTCAGCAACCGTACCATTAAATAGCACTACTTGCTGTGTTACGAGCGATATATGGAGGCGTAAATTTTTTAACTCATATTCCGTGAGCGGAATCCCATCAAGCTTCACTTCGCCGTTTGTGCAGTCGTAAAAGCGTGGGATTAAACTGACAAGGCTCGATTTACCACTCCCAGATTTACCAACTAACGCTATCGTATTGCCTGCTTCCGCAATAAAAGTTATATCGCTGAGCGCATTACCGGCGTCACCGTATGTAAAATTCACTTCCTTAAATTCTATTTTCCCTTTTACCCGATGAGGAGTGTGATGGCCTGTGTTGATTTCAGATTGCTCGTCCAACAAGGTAAAAATACTATAGGCAGCGGAAAGACCACGTTGTATCACCGAATTAACTTGAGTTAGCTGTCTAATGGGTTTAGCCAACAATCCTGCTGCACCAAGAAATGCGACAAAATCTCCTGGAGTTTTATCTAAAAAGAAATCTGGTGACATCGCCAACCACACTAGCAGCGCTAACGCCATTGCAACAATTAATTGAACCAGCGGAGTACTGGCGCTGCGTGTTAAAGCCATCTTCATATTTTGTTGACGATTCCGATCACTGGCTTTAAATAATTTATCGCTGATAAAATCTTCTGCATTAAAGGTGCGAATTACCCGATGGCCTTTTATCGTTTCGTTTGTGATCTGGGTAACTTCGCCCATTGAGTCTTGCATCTGGGTGCTATAACGGCGGAACCGCCGGGACGCTATATCGACAATCTTGGCAACAAAGGGGGCGATTATTAAAAAAGTTAAACTCAAACGCCAATCGATAATCAAGAGATAAATCAGCAAACCTAGTACCGTGAATCCTTCCCGAATTACCACAGCAACTGCGCTAGTGGCGGCACCCGTTATCTGAGTTACATCGTAGGTAAATTTAGAAACCAACTTGCCAGAAGTATTTCTATCAAAATATATTGAGGGTAGCGTAATCAGATGATCAATCAACTCGCAGCGCAGTTTATGAATTACATGATTAGCAATAGCAGCGAGAGAATAGGACCCCATAAACCCGCCTATTCCGCGAACAACCACGATAGCGATACAGAGCAAAGGACTTAAAATTCGGAGTTCTTCATAGTTTTCCGAGTTTATTGCATCAACTGTAAGGCCTAACCACCACGTGGTTGCAGGTGTCGTGGCAGCAAATATGAGATAGCCGACGATACTACCGTAGATAGCAAGTTGATGCGGGATTACATAACGAAATAGCCTTCGATACAGCTGCCAACCTCGATATTTAGTATCTAATTGTTTGTTGTTTACCATAGGTAACTAATTGGGGCAAAAAAGGGTTATTCAATTTCCTCTTATATTAATCGGCTCGTAAAGCCTGAGCTGGCTGAATCGCAGCCGCTTTGCTGGCAGGATAGATAGTGGCCAATAACGACAGTAGAAATACACCTGTGACTACTACTAAAATATCAAGAACGCTAATCTCAGAAGGCAGAAAATCAATTGGATAGACTTCGGCGCTTAAAAACTGTATGGAGAAAACATTTTCAATTAATACTGCTAGGTTAGTGATTTGGAGTGATCCTATTATGCCCAAAAAAACACCAATCAGAATGCCAATCGTACCTATCAGACAACCTTGCCACATAAATATACGTCTAATAATTTGCGGTGTCGCGCCCATTGTACGCAATATAGCGATATCGCCACGCTTATCCCTTACGATCATGATCAAACTTACTATTTGATTGAATACTGCAACACCTACAAGCAACCAAAGCATAAATCCGATAATTGTTCGAGAAAACTGAATATTGTTATAAATAGCTCCAAACTGGGTTGTCCAACTAGATATATTGATACCGGCGGGAAGATTCATCTGAAGCTCAGGTTGAACACGGTCAGCCTCCAACACGTCAGTTATATGTATGCGCAAGCTATTGTGAGAAGTACGCAAACGAAAAAGCGATCTCGCGGCCGCTATATTAATCATAACGAAATCACTATCCAAATCTTGGCTTCCCACTTTAAACACACCAACTACCTTGAAGTTTCGAAACGTCGCCAATGGCATGATTGGATTGATTGAAACCGTCGGAGAAAAAAGATCTACACTATCACCTACTTCTACTCCAAGCCTATCTGCCAGTGTTTGGCCTAATGCTAATCCCCAGCGAGATTCACGCAAACCAGCTAAGCTCCCTGAAACGAAGAAATTATCAATGATTGAGACAGAAGCTTCTTGGTCTAAGTCTATACCATTAATCACTACACCCTTATTACCTGCCGCGTTGGCAACAACTCCCATAGTTTCTATTGCTGGAGCCGTCCCTAATACCATAGGATGCTCGTTAGCTATATTTTCGATCGAGGCCCAATCATCAGCCGTTAGGTTCTCCTCGGTTTGAATTGTAAGGTGAGGAACTATACCTAGTACGTTTTCACGCATCTCTCGATCAAAACCGTTCATAACGGAGAGAACTGTTATTAATATGGCTATTCCAAGCGCAATACCAAATATTGAAATCGCTGACATAAAAGAAACCAGTTGACTACGTTTGTTCACGCTAACATACCGAGTAGCTATATAACGTGGAAGGCTAATATTTTTATCCTTCATTTAGAGATCCATCTTTTAGCAACAAGCTACGGTTCATGGAGTCCGCAAGTTGTTCGTTGTGAGTAACGACAACAAAACCTATTCCTAGAGTCCTATTCAGTTCAGCTATCAATTCTTGTATCTCCATCGCAGAATGGCGATCGAGGTTGCCTGTTGGCTCATCCAGTAAAACACAACGGGGATTTCCTACAAGCGCTCTCGCTATTGCTACCCGTTGTCGTTCGCCACCAGAAAGTTCAGTTGGTTTATGCGGCATCCGATCTCCTAAAGATACTCGTAAAAGCATATTAGTTGCTCGCTCCTTAGCAGTTTTTAGCCCGACTCCTGCAATCAATAATGGCATACAGACGTTTTCAAGTGCGGTAAATTCTCCCAATAAGTGATGAAACTGGTACACAAAACCAAGGTATTTATTGCGTAGATGCCCCCGCTCAGCGTCATTAACTAACGCTATATTTTTACCGGCCATGTACACAGTACCTTCGGTTGGAAGGTCCAGCCCTCCAAGCAGGTTTAATAACGTAGTCTTTCCTGACCCCGAACTTCCTACAATTGCAACCTGATCACCACTAGTAATCTCCATGCTTATATCCCGTAACACCTCAACAATCTGCGTTCCTTGGGTATAGGTTTTCTTAAGCTGCTGACAACTAATTACAGGTGTTTCAGCACTCATAACGATATCCTTTCAATAGCAATAGCAAGAACAACAAATTATCCAGTCATTCTCAGACATCATCCAGACCTAAGAGCCTCTGCTGGCTGAATATTACTGGCGCGGAAAGCGGGATACAGCGTAGCTAAAAAACAAATTAATAGAGCAATTAAACAGACCAGCATTACTTCGCTGACGTTAACACGAGTTTGTAGGTGGGATATCAAATATATATTGGCGTCAGCAAAAACTAAGTTGATCAGTTGCTCAAGCCATAGACTTAACTTGGTGATGTTGTTCGCTAAAAGTAGGCCCAGTAGAGCTCCGATTGTCGTCCCTACAATACCAACAATAAGTCCTTGTACAACAAATATTTTCATAATTATTGAGCGACTTGCTCCCATTGTTCTCAATATAGCAACATCAGAGGTTTTATCAGAAACCACCATAACAAGCGTTGAAATAATATTAACCGCGCCAATAACGACAATCATTAGCAGCATGAAACTGGTCAAGAGCTTTTCCATATTTAGCGCATTAAATAAGGTTGCTTGCGTTTCATTCCAAGATTGAATATCAAGGTTTCCTGCATTCTCAAAAAGATCCATAGCAATGAGTTCTGCATTAAATATATCGCTTACTCTAAGCCGTAATTGGAGATTTACACCCCTATCCTGAGCAAACAGCTCCCGCGCTTCATTTAGATTAATAAGTGCTATAGCTTGGTTACCGTATATCCCAAAATCGGCGAAACCTGTTACCTCAAACCCCTGCGCATCAGAGAGTGAGCGAGTGAGCAAGCTATTCAGAGATGTAACGCTTAGTTCATTGCCACTGGAAATGCCAAGCTGACTTGCTAATTGTGTGCCTAAGATTATGCTGTTATTCCTTTCTTGTAGTATGTCGAGCAAGTTGGAAAATGACTGGCTTTCGTTATTGACTATCTCTGCTTCTCTTTGCGGGTCGACGCCTCTTACCCTAATAAAAATATTCTTCCCCTGGTAACGTAATACCGCCTCTCCTTCCAAGAAAGGCGCGGCGGCCAAGACCTGGTCTGACAACTGCGCATTTACCGCCTGTCTCTCCCAATTCGATTCCAGAGACTCGCCTGCTATAGTGACATGAGGGACAGACTTCAACGCCTCGTTACGAAGCGAATTGATGGATCCATTAATGACCGATAGCGCCACAATTAACACCATGACGCCAAGACTCACTCCCAGCATGGATATCAACGAAACGAAAGAAAGGAAGCGATTGCGCCTACGTGTTAACGAGTAACGCAGTCCAACGAAAAGCGAGAAAGGTTTAAACATATCCCGTAATCCACACTATTCCGTCGTAGGATTAGCAGAGGTTGCAATTTGTGAGAGATAAAGGCATCCGATCCTTTCTATAAATCCGAATTGATAACTGGGCCTTCCGGCGAAATCGATTCTTGCACTTGATTCGCGTGGCGTTGTAATAGCCTCTGCACGGTCTTAAAACTGATTGGCATAATCGGTGTAGAAACTTCTTGGGAAATTACCCGTAAGGATTTACCTTGTTTTTTGAGTTCTATAATCTTGTAGAGAACTTTTTGCTCCATAGGATTTTCTATAAGCCGACCATTCTCATGTATCATGTAACCGAATGGTCTGCTGCCGCCTAAATACCGCCCTTTTTTTCGCTGGCGTTGCTTAACACCCTTTATTCGCTCTGCGGCTTTGCGTTTCTCTAAAGACGAAAACAGCCGAGCGATTTTTTCGAAATTTGCGGAAAACTCTTTACTCGTAATGTCACCGCCTAATTCCACAATATGCAGTTGAATCTTTTTATTTCTAAGGTTGATAATTAATTCCACAGCTTCCTGGCTTGAACTAACTATACGCTCCAATTTACTGCTAAGCAGAATATCACCCTGCTGTAAACGCCTCATTAAGTTTTTACCATTTTCGCGCTGGGAAAATTTTAAGCGCCAATTACAATTTGCATCTTTAACTGCTTCATTGATAACCCAGTTTTGGTTTAAACAATAAGTCTTAACGGAAAGTAATTCCGGTTCGAGTATCGCATCAAGCTGATCTATATCTAGGCTGATTTCTAGATCAGAAATTCTGGAGTAGGAGTAAATAAACATTTTATTATTAATCCTCGAAAAACTTCCTTAACAACTGGCAGGGAGGAATAGTTAAAGTCACTAAGCACATAAAATCGCGACCAAGTGTTTAAATATTATCGATGCTTTAAACGCTTGCAAAACGGTGATTTCTATCGAGGGCTATTTACCCTTTATCTCGTCTGTGTCTGCGTATTAGCAAAGCCACGTATGTAGGTATTTTAACCCTCTGTTATTTTGAGAATCAAGACCTATGACGCCAAACATTGAACCCCTCCTAGTCTGGTCACACGGAGCTAAAAGCTATGCATGCTATTGTTTTTATGGGGAATTCTTAAACCTTTTAAAAGAACCCATGTTGAGTACTTAGTAAAATACTGTTACCATTCTTGTTGAGGTTGCGTCAGGAGCGTAATGGACGTGACATTAAGTAGCGATAACCTGCAATGGCAGGCAGGCTACACAGAGTGGAGTGAACATCCCGATTTTGCCCCGTATTGGCAGGCGTGTCGCACTCAAACCACCGATATCGGTGTTACTGGCGGAAACGCAACATCGTAAGACTAGCCAAAGGAGCTAGCATTTGTGCCTCTGTCAAACGCGGGCTACATATCATGTGCTTTACTTATCCATTAGTTAGTAGCCGAGATACAAACAGAAATTTTAATATCATGCTCTATAAAGCATGTTAATTTAGCTAGATATAATATTCAGGACTTAATAATTCGTACAACCTTTATAATTCTTTGTAAAAATTACTGAAATTATAAAGTGGCGAGATGGCATCACAGATCTCAACAAGGCACTAATATTCAATTAAATTAATAGATTACATAACACCTCAAACAAGTTTTTTATACTAATACACTGCTAACTATTACGGTGTTATCAGGTTGTCGTAATAAATTGAATTTACATACCCTGCTGAAGTCGCTGAACGGCCAGTAACAAAAGCATAGAGCTGTGCTTGTGAAAAATCTCACAAGCTAGCCAAGCGGCTGGCTAATACCTCCTCGAACTATTCACTCCTGGCTTTACACATCTGGCTCAACAGAAAGTGAACTAGTTATGAAGAGAATGTTGATTAATGCGACCCAAGAAGAAGAACTTCGTGTTGCGCTGGTTGACGGGCAACGGCTCTACGATCTTGATATAGAGAACCGCACCCGTATCCAGAAAAAAGCTAATATTTACAAAGGGAAAGTTACCCGAGTCGAACATAGCCTTGAGGCAGCGTTCGTAGACTTCGGGGAAGATCGTCATGGCTTTCTACCCCTTAAGGAAATTTCCCGCCAATACTACTCCAAAAATCCGAAAGGCAAAGAAGACAAAAGCTCAATTAAAGAGCTGATACCCGAGGGCACTGAAATAATTGTCCAGGTAGAAAAGGAAGAACGTGGGAACAAAGGAGCTGCCCTAACCAGTTTTATTAGTTTAGCCGGTCGCTATCTAGTTCTTATGCCGAATAACCCTAGGGCTGGAGGTATATCCCGCAGAATTGAAGGGGACGACCGTTCTGAACTTCGGGAAGCGTTACGAAACCTAAATATTCCTGACGGAATGGGGATGATCGTTCGTACAGCCGGAGTGGGAAAAGACCAAGAAGAGCTTCAGTGGGATCTTGATTATTTATTAGCCCTCTGGCAAGCAGTCGGGGATGCTGCGCATGACAAAACTGCTCCTTTTCTAATTTACCAGGAAAGTAACGGTATAATTCGAACTATAAGGGATTATCTGCGCAAAGACATAGGAGAAGTTTTACTTGATACCCAAGGATCCTATGAAGAAGCGCTTGGTTTTATCAAGCAGGTTATGCCTCAGTATGAAAATCGCATAAAGCTTTATACGGATAATCTGCCGCTTTTTAATCGTTATCAAATTGAACACCAAATCGAGAGCGCTTTTGAACGCGAAGTAACACTACCATCTGGCGGTTCCGTCGTGATTGATCCAACAGAAGCCTTAGTCTCCATCGATATAAACTCCTCCAAAGCTACCCGTGGAGCGGATATCGAAGAAACTGCGTTAAGCACCAATTTAGAAGCAGCGGACGAAATAGCACGCCAGCTACGATTACGTGATATGGGTGGGCTAGTAGTCATTGACTTCATTGACATGAATTCACCCCGAAATCAGAGAGAAGTAGAGACAAGGATACGCGAAGCATTGGAATCCGATCGCGCTCGCGTTCAGGTTGGCCGTATTTCTCGTTTTGGTCTGCTTGAAATGTCACGTCAACGCCTACGGCCTTCTCTAGGGGAGACTAGCGCCATTATTTGTCCTCGTTGCAATGGTCAGGGAACTATCCGAGATATAGAGTCCCTGTCTTTATCTATTCTCCGCATTCTGCAAGAAGAGGCGAACAAAGAAAAAAGCATGGAAGTACGAGCTACTGTACCTCTAGCCGTTGCCTCATATCTGCTCAATGAAAAGCGGATAGTAGTAGCTGAAATTGAACAACAGAGTGGTACAAAGGTACTCATAACCGCCAACGCTGAAATGGAGACTCCGCATTACGAAATTAAGGGTGTAAACCTCCAATCAGAAACATATGAGGTCGAAGCTACTAGCGAACCCGAACCCGCGCCAAACATAAAACCACAACCGCAGGACACAGTAGTCCAGAAACCATCAATAAACACCATGGGTACACACCGTGCTCCACCTCCTAAAAAGAAATTTTTAAACTCTGTACTCACCGCTATAGGTGGCGCATTCGGTTCCCCTAAAAAAGCAACCGATGCCCCAGAAAAAAAGCGAAAACAATCAGAGGCCCATCGAAAACGACAAACACCTCGACATCAACGAAGTCAGCAGCAAACCAGAGGAGACTCTGCAAGGCGCAATGATCACCGCGGGCGGACAGGTGATGTTGGGAAGAGGTCTGTACAGCAGCGGAAAAAGCAAGATTCTACAAAGCCCCAAAAACCCGAAGGTTTGAAGCAAGAAAGAAG
>Ga0066372_10000626_pt1 | contig 13465 bp, 9 predicted proteins | sample Knorr_S15_td_250_FD_77011 | JGI IMG/M metagenome (GOLD analysis project Ga0066372, IMG submission 77011) | Marine microbial communities from Southern Atlantic Ocean transect - Knorr_S15_td_250_ad_251m_LV_A | ecosystem: Environmental > Aquatic > Marine > Oceanic | place: Southern Atlantic ocean... | reverse complement strand
CGAGCTTCAGGCCTATTTAACGTTAAAACCCCAACTCCATCTTTTTTGGATGCAATTAAATGATCCGTACCTGTATCAATTTTTTTCATTTATATCTCCAATCCAAGTTTTCTTAAGCTACAAAAATTTCCGGTCTTCGATCCTTCCAAGGTTCAGATTCTTCTAACTGTCTTGCAATATCTATCAGTCTATTTTCTTTTCCCATTGGAGCAAAAAATTGCATTCCTAATGGAAGATTATCAGAAAAAATACCACAAGGAACCGAAATTGCCGGTATTCCTGTCATATTTGCAATAGGGGTAGTCGGAATATATTTTCCTGCTTCATCTAACCAATCATCCAGAGAACAATCACTATTCAATGTAATTGGTCCGCTAACATTTGGAGTTTTTTTATAAAAAGTTGGGGTTAACATAAGATCCCAGTCATTAAAAAAATCTCCGAATAATCTACTTAAATGATTTAATGATGCTATAGCTTGATTAAATTCAAGATATGTAATTTTTTCTCCTGCCTTCATCATCTGTAGAGTTACAGGTTCTAGAGAACTTGAATCAGCAACCCTATTGGTAAACGGGGCAAGCTCTTTAAGTCCAGCGTAAGCCATTGAAAACCACAATATTGAGAACATATTTATATGATCTACACTACTTAAATCAGGTGAAACTTCCCCTACCGTATGTCCTAAAACCCTTAAAGAATCACAAATCCGTTCTAATTCGGAGCGAATCTCTGGTTCCATGCTGCCAGTTGAAAAGTCTTCAAAGTTCACGGCAATCTTATATTTTTTTGGTGATTTTTCCATTATTTCTAAAAAAGATTCATTAGCGAAATTATTTAAAATCCCTTCTCCTTTAGCGGGTTTTGAAACTACATCTAGAAATGCCGCAGTATCCCTAACGGTTTTGCTATTACAACCTTCATTAATTAAGGGTGAGGTTATGTCATTCATAATTGGTCCTAAGCTAACTCTTCCTCTCGATGCTTTTAAACCAACATTACCACAACAACTTGCTGGTATTCTAGTGGACCCCCCACCATCATTAGAATGGGCCAATGGAACAACACCAGATGCTACAAGTGCCGCCGAACCTCCACTTGATCCACCCGCAATCTTTTCTCTGTTCCAAGGGTTTCTGGTAATTCCTTGGGCAATTGATTCAGTTGTCAGGGTTAAACCAAATTCTGGGCATGTGCTTCTTCCAAGAACTTGGAATCCTGAATCTAGAACATTTTGTGCGAAATAGGATGTAAAAGGAGAGACAAATCCTTCAGTATATCGAGATCCACTTTCTTGAGGTATTCCGGCAATAGAGGCGCCCATGTCCTTTATAAAAAAAGGAACACCATCAAACTGAGCATCGCCTTTTGCTTTCTCTTTGTATGGTTGATCAAAGAGGGAAACTATAGCGTTCAATTGGTCATTAACTTTGTTTACTCCCTCCAAAGCTAAACCCGCAACCTCTTCTGAAGTGATTTCACCTTTTTTTATCAAATCTGATAAGCCTAAAGCGTCGTAAGTTACATATTCACTAAGTTTCATTCTGTTTCCATCCCTTATAATAATATCTATAATACACAAAAGATAAAAGCTTTTAAGAGCTTAAGAGAATTAAGATTAAATTATAAAACAATTACTTCTTTATTAATTTACGACCTTAAAGATGGTGTTTCCAGAATTTGCTCTTAAAAAAATAAAACCATTAGGTTCGAATTTTAATAAATTATTTGATAATTTTACTCCACAAGTAATTTGACTGTTAGCGCACTCAACTCCTTCGGCTTTTATTTTGATACTATCTTTTGCTAAATTAAAAACACACAGAATTATCTTCTCATCAAATTTTCGGGAAAAGGCTAAAATTTGTTCATGAATATCAATAAAAGTAGTCTTTCCATTACGCAATTCTTTATTATTTTTCCTGAAACTCAGCATTATTTTGTAAAAGGACAAAACAGATTCAGGGTCACTGAGTTGCTGATAAGAAGCTTTTTTTAACTGAGAATCTTTAACCGGAAGCCAAGGCTTAACATCAGAAAAACCTGCATATTCTTTTTCGGAGTTCCAAACCATTGGCGTACGACACCCGTCTCTGCCCTTATTTTCTGGCCAGAAACGTTTTCCAAGTGGATCAGTTAATTCTTCGAAATCTAAATCAGATTCAGTTTGACCCAATTCTTCACCCTGAAAAAGACAAATTGTGCCCTCTAAGCTTAATAATATTGCCGCTGTTAGTTTTGCAAAATCTGTTAAGGAATCTTGTTCTTCGCTCCATCTGCTTAGATGCCGAATAACATCATGATTAGAAAACGACCAACAGGGATTTCCATTTGGAGAAATTTCAAAGAAGTACTCAATAACATCTTTAATATGTTTCGATGAAAATTCTGTTCCGAGCAACTCAAAGCTGTATGCAAGTTGTAATCGCTTATTTCCTTTTGTGTATTCAGCCATAAGGTCAATATTGCTTATTTCTCCTACTAATGCACAGTCCTCATATTGATCTACTAATGCTCGAAGATTTTCGATGAAAGTAATATTTTCAGGCTGGCTTATAGAATGAATATGATCCTGCATATAATAGGGGTTAACAAGAACACTCTCAACAGATTGTAAACGAGCAGGATTATCTCTCAACTTTTTGTCGTGAAAGTAATAATTGACTGTATCCAATCGAAAACCATCTACACCTCTATCAAGCCAAAAACGCACTGTTGATAACAACCAATCTTGAACCTCTTTATTATGAAAATTGAAATCTGGTTGGCAAACTAGAAAATTATGCAAATAGTATTGCTTTCGTCTGGCTTCCCACTCCCATGCTACCCCTTCAAAAATTGACAGCCAATTGTTAGGCGCAGAACCATTAGAAAGGGGGTCAGACCACACATACCAGTCGGATTTCGGATTATTTTTTCCTTCTCTACTCTCTAAGAAAAAAGGATGCTGATCCGAACTATGAGACAAAACCTGGTCAATCATAACCTTGAGATCTAGAGAGTGAGCTCGATCAACAAGTTCGTCAAAATCCTCTAAGGTGCCAAATATAGGGTCAATGTTTTTATAATCTGAAACGTCATAACCCATATCTTTCATTGGTGAAGAAAAGAAAGGGGAAATCCAAACTGCATCAACGCCTAATTCAGCTATATATTCAAGTCTTTTGGTAATTCCTTTTAAATCGCCTATACCATCACTATTAGTATCTTGAAATGAACGCGGATAAATCTGGTAAATTACTCCGCCACGCCACCATTCTTCCATCAATTAATTCCTAACAAACGTCTTTAAAAACTTCTTAATAAAAATTTATACGTAGATAAGTATTTCTATAGATTATCTAATAGAAAAATAACTGCGTCTTCCATACTTTTTTCTCGAGTATCCCAATTGACGCCAAGATGTGCACCTTTAATATTTTTTGATTCTTGAAAAAGCGATATTCTTTCGTTTGGTTCATTTAATAAAAAACGTTTTCCTTCGCTATTTTCAAAATACAAATTCCCTTCTTTATCTATAAAAGAATGTCTTTCCCCAGCAGTTATGGCGTTTGCAACATAATTAATTGGTTCTATCGAATCAAAGGCATGGTGACTATCGGGATAATAGATTACGTTTATATTTCCTGAATTTTCATTTATTGCTTTTGAAAGCTTTCTAATCAGTATTGGTGGAGTGTAATCGTCTATTTCACCGGTTAACGTTAATATTGGCGCATTGCTCCATGACATCTCTTCCGTCCAAATATGTGCTGCTGGATAAAAGGCCAAATGGGATTTAAATCTTTCTCCATTAGGAGCTAATTTTGCTGCTAGGGGCTCCCAAGCGGAATATAGTGCTGTACTGCCTCCTAGACTCCACCCAGAAATCGCAATACGTTTCGGGTCTATTTTAGGATGACTATTTAATAAAATTAGAGCGTTATAAGCATCCGAAATCATTGTAGCTAAAGTTACTTGCATTTGATCCTCGACAACCGAGCTCACATTTCTTGCTTCAAAACTATGTACTCTAAAGACTGCTACACCTGCATTGAGAAAATTAACGATATGTTCGTGGTGATGACCTCGCCACCCCATACTCCCGTGAAAACATATAACCAAAGGATAAACATCTTTTTCTTCACGAGGAAAAAGAAGAGAGCCAAACATATCTTGCTGATCAATTTCTTTAGATTGCAATATATGAAAAAATTCAAAAGGATTTGAAGATTGATAAAATAATATCCCTGTATCTTCCTTTTTTAAAATTCTCTGTTCCATCTTTTATAATCTTAAACAAATAAAGGCCTCTTTAAAAGAGGCCTAAATTATAATTTTATATTTCAGGAATTGTTTTCCAAGCAGTACAGTGTTTAGAAGTTATAAGTTACACTAGCTGAAAGCATTCTTGGGTGTCCGTGTGTTCCAATAATATAAAACGGATCAGTCATATTGTTAACACCATCCAAAGCTCCGCCTGCTCCCAGATTTACCCAATTTTCTAAATCAGTATAATACTGCTCATCTGTAAGGTTTTCTCCGTGAATCATAAACTCCCAGTTACCCAATCTAATGCCTGTTGTTAGATTTATTGTATCATAACTAGGATTATCTATAGCACCATGAGGTGGCATGCTTGTACTAGGACCGCGTCTATTATACTGAAAGTCTGCAACAAATTCCATTCCATTATCAAGTGGCTTAGCATAATTTGCGGCTAGAGCAATTCCATTGTCAATTGAGCCTGAAGGTGTTGTTCCGCCTACATCTACTCCTGAAACCATTGTACCGCTGTCCCACTCCGCATCAAGTGTACCGAAGGCTGCTGCTAATGTAAGAAATTCGGTAGCTTGATAGGCAAGTTCTAATTCAAAACCGATATTTTCTGAATTTCCAGAATTATCGATTGACTCAAAAGGACCAGTTGCTGACTGAACAATAGTTGTGAAAAGTCGATCTTCGTAATCAATCATGAAGGCGGCCATAGAGAAATGTCCTCTTCCCTCCATAAATGTTCCTTTCCAACCAATTTCAGTTTGAATAGCCTCTTCTTTATTGAATGAAGATAAAGACGGTTTACCTTGATCGTCAAATATTACTGGCTCATGCCTTAGTCCACCTGGTTCATAACCTTTGGCAACAGTTAAATAGACCATTGAATCATTCTCTAAAGATCTTGAAATTGAAAGTCTTGGAAGAACTTCTGTTCCATCAACTTTGTTAACGTGCGCTAATCCACTTTCTGTGACATTAGCAGGTACAATTTTTTCTCTTTCCCATGAGTCAACTCTTAACCCAAAACCAATTTCCCATGGGCCAGTAGTATAAGTAAGGTTTCCGAAAGCCGCGAGATGCGAAGTTTCAGTATTATCTTGTTTAGCCGGCACTGTAAGGTCACAAAAACAAATAAATGTGCCTGGACCAAATCTAGTTGTTGCTCTTTCAACCCATTCCATATTAGAGGTATAGAAACCGGCTTGCCATTGCAAATTGCTATCAGTAGTAGATGTTAAGCGAATTTCTTGAGTAGTAGTTTCAAATGTTTCATCTTGTCGAGCGTCAAGCCACAATTCTGGTTGAAGGTCAACATCTGTTAATCGTTTAGCTTCTGTGTCTGTATAAGAAGTAATTGAAGTTACATCATATCCATCTAATTCCCAAACAAGTTCAAGATGAGCACCAAATGTTTCCTTATCATTATTAGATTTTGTGTCGATATCATTGATAAAAGGATATTCAAAATTAGGCGGAGTTCCTCTCTCCATAGCCCAGTTATTATTAGGCCCATCATATTGATTAGATCTTATAGATGCATAAAGTGACAAATTATCAGATATAGGTCCAGCGACAGAAAGTCGACCTCCACTTTCTTCATATCCAGCAACACTTTCATCATCTTTAGTTGGATTGTACATAAATCCGTCATCTTCTCTTGTAAATGCAAAGAGACGTGCTGCCCAACCATCGCCAAATGGAACATTAATTGAACCCTCAACATCTCTTGAGCTTTGTTCACCTACCATTATTTTTACATTACCGCTTACAGCATCTGGAGATGGTCTAGTGCTAATAAACTTAATTGCACCACCAATATTGCTTCCACCATATAAAACGCCTTGTGGACCCTTTAATATCTCTATCCTATCCAGATCACCAAACCTGGAGGAGGCATCACCAAAAAGCTGAACATCATCAAGATAAAAACCTACACCCTGAGTAAGACTAAACGCACCCATACCTCTCATAGTAACATTCGGCCATCCGTCCGTTCTTGTGTTTAGATTGAAATTAGGAACTGTCATGCCAATTTTATCAAGAGTTTTCATATTATGTTGGGATATAGTTTCACCTGATATCGCAACAACGGTTTCCGGAATATCTAAAAGACTCTCTTCCCTTTTCCTTGCAGTAACAACAATCTCTTCGATTGTTACTACAGATGCTCCTTGCGTTGCATCAGTTTGAGCATAAGACTCAATATTCATTAATGAAAAAAGCAAAAATACAATAATTAATAACTTCATTAAAAATTCTCCAAAAAAATATTTGATAATTATTAATTATTGTAAACTATTTTTTTTAAATTGTTCAAGAAATTAATAAGGAAAAGTTATCAAGCTTCCCATACAACCTGTACATCCTGCCAAATTACCAGAGCAATTGTATTTCCCTCGTCATCAATAAAATCTACAGCATGAATATAGATTATCTCTTATTCATTCTCAATTCCCAATTCCTCCAAAGCTTCATCATGAGAGGATTTGGATATTTTATAGAAGAACATGCATGATATGGATGCAAGAGATAAAAGTGGGCTTAATATGGCTTGAAATGTGGCCAAACGATAGATTGGTTGTTGCATTTCCAACACCGAAGGATTTTTAACGTCAAACCCAGAAAATTCTAATAAGAAACCAACAACAACCACTCCCAAACCGCTTATAACTTTTTGGATAAATCCATTGGCCGATAAGTACAATCCTTCGTCCCTCCTCCCTGTGGACCTCTGCCCATCTTCAACGACGTCAAATATCATGGATATTACCAATATCCAGCCTGTTGTTCTTAAAAAATAACTTAAGGATAGAAAAGAAATAATTGTCCACCACAGCGCATCAGTGCCATTTTCTGGTAGTAATTGAATTGGTGTATAAGGATCTAATAATCGTAACCATAAAGGCATTGGCTCGATAATTAAATTGAAAAGGAACAAAACTATTGCTACATTTTTTTTACTCTTCCCTTTAGCCAAAGGTGCAGCAAAAAATCCAGCTAAAATTACTGGGACAGCTATTATAATTGGGAAAAGTTTAATATTCTCAGGAGTCCACTGCCAAAAATAAATGTTTAAGTAATTATCTAGACCAGAAAATATTCCCACATTTAACGCCAGGATAATTCCTCCAATAAAAAGGACCAGCCAATTCTTGTTTGAAAGAGATTCGAATATTTCTTTCCAAAATCTGGAAAAACTAAAGGGTTTAGGTTCTGGTCTGACAAGATCAGGTATGTATTTATGTGTTGAGATAGCTGAAATAAAACCAAAAATAATAATTAAAAAACATGCTAATAAACCAAATTTTGGGTAAGCATCAGGATTAAGAAATGCTCGAGGACCAGAAAAATCATCAGTCTCAACAAGAAAATATGCCAACATTAAATATGACATAATTCCTACCCCTAAATTGCCATATAAAACACCATAACCACTCAGAATATTTCTTCTTTCATAATCAGGAATAAGTTCTGGTCCAAGGGCTGCTCTTGGTGTTTCATAAAAAGTAAAGATTGTTCTGGTAAGAACAGCAATAACAAGCAATCTAATGAAAAGATATGCTTGTGTATTCTCAGCTGGAATTGAATAAAGAAAATAAGCGCACAGACCTAGAGGTATTATGGCAGCATAAACAAAAGGATGTCTTCTCCCCCATTTTGAACGAAAACGGTCCGACCAAGCTCCAACCAAGGGATCGGAAATGGCATCAAACACTAAAGCAATAGCAAGAGCATAGGAGGCGTAAAGTGGCTCAAGACCTAAAACCTGATTAAAGTAAACAAGCAACCATGATCCGAACAAAACGTTTTTAACGCCTACTGCTCCCGAGCCTAGCGCATAAAAATTCAATGTTCTATCAGATACTCTTAAATTCATTTGATACCATTTATTTTCAGTAGGATTAATCGATTATATATTATAGATTCTCTCTCTTATTCAATAGGAATGGGCTGTTTATTGTTCATCCTTTGCTCCTTAAGTTGAACCTGAATTTTTGAGTGCATCTCTTCAGTAATAGGGTATTTCCATATTATGGCTACAGCCAATAAGAAAAATATAGAAGGTAAGGTAGAAAATAAGAACTTAAGTCCAAATAACTGACTTGAATTGTTGTAAACATCTGGTCCAGTATTGAAGCCGATCCAAGCTAATGCAGTCAATGCAATCCATGTTCCAACAGAGCCAGTCATTTTCGAAGTGAATGACCATGAAGAGAAGAATAAACCAGATCTATTCTCTCCACTTTTTAATGTATCAAGGTCAATAACGTCTGCTTTCATAGAATTAGGTAACGCAGCAAAACCACCTGCCGAAAATCCTGTTACGATAGTAATCGGTAACATCCACCAGAAATCTCCTTCTCCTAAAAAAAGATAGAAAGGATGGGCTAAAGCTATCATTGTGAAACTACCAATGTAAGCTTTGTGTTTTCCTATTTTTTTTGATAACCAAACCCAAAAAGGTACAGCTGCAAAGTTAGTAAGATAGAAGAAAGTAAGCATATAAATAGCCATAGCTTCTGCTTTAAGAACATAGGTAATAAAGAACAGATATAGTGGTGTTGTTATGGAAATAGCAATTCCTCCAACCATGAAAGCCAGAATTAATCTTTTAAAAGGAGCATTCTCTAACATTAGTTTAAAACCTTTTATAGGCGAAATAGTAGATTGAACATGTTCTTTAGATTCTGGAACATTCGTTACGGTTAAGAAAACACAAATAGGCATAATGATTACCATAGCAATTCCAACAATATAGAGAACATTTGCGCTTCCTCCAAAACCAAAAAATAGTAGGGCTACTGCAGGTATTAATTGAGCGCTTAAGCTACCTACTACTCCCAACATGGATCGCCAACCTGTTATCCGCGATCTTTCATTATAATCAGAGGATAATTCAGCGCCCCAAGCATAATAGGGGATTATTAACATTGTTGTAGCTATTGAAAGAAGCATCATCCACATAAAGAGATGGGCAGCTCCAGATCCTTCTGGTGGTAGAAATAGCATATAAATGCTTATCATCATTAAAGGGGTCGCGAGTGCTATCCATGGTCTTCTTCTACCCCATCTCGTGTTTGTTCGATCATTTATATAACCAAATATTGGATCAGTGATGACATCAAAGATACGTACAAGTAAGATGATATTAGCTGCAAGTATTAAAGGAACGCCCATCTCGCCGGTATAGAATTTAGGAATGAAAACTAAAATTGGGAACAGAGCAATATTAATAGGTACTTCTGTTAAACCGTAATAGAATAGGGTTGATCTTTTAAGTTTCAATTTGGGTACTCTCCAAAATATAGACTACATTTTATTTTCTAAATTGGTAGATCAAATACAAATACTATTTAATGGAGTTAGAATTTTGAATCTGGATAATAAAGAAAAACACAATAAATGGCTAAATCAAGTTGTGGAACCAATTCTCGAACCTAATTTACCCATAATAGATCCCCATCATCATCTTTGGCCAGCACCTTGGGGGAGAAATAAAATTCCTGTAGAATCTCATTATCTTTTAGAAGATCTTTGGAATGATACCCAAAGTGGACACAATATTGTCAAAACAGTTTTTGTTGAATGCGGTCAGGGTTATTATCTAGAAGGTCCAGAATCCTTTAGACCTGTTGGGGAAACTGATTTTGTTCTTGGGATAGCTAAAGAGGCCCTGCAAGATACTTCGAAAGCTCAAATTGTTGGAATAGTAGGTCATGCTGACCTGATGCTTGGAAAATCAGTAAAGGAAGTACTCGAAGCGCATCGAGAAAAAGGGGCAGGTCTTTTTAAAGGTGTCCGTCATGCAGCAGGTTGGGATCAAAACGAAAAAGTAAGAAACTCTCACTCTGAACCTATAAGACACATATATCTTGATGATAACTTCCAAAAAGGTATAGAACAATTAGAGAGTTTAGATATGAGTTTCGATGCTTGGCATTATCATCATCAAATCAAAGAATTAACTCTATTAGCTAAAACATTCCCGAATTTAATTATAATTCATAATCACTTTGGAGGTCCCTTAGGAATTGGTCCATACGAAGGAAACAGAGATAAGATATTTAATCAGTGGAAGGAGGACATCTTTGAATTATCTGGTTGCAAAAATGTTGTTTCTAAGCTTGGAGGTATGGCGATGCCAATTAACGGGTGGGATTGGCACAAAAGAACCAAACCCGCTACATCAAACGAGTTAGTTCTTGCTCAAAAAAAATATTATTTACATGTGATAAACTCTTTTGGGGCAGAGAGATGTCTGTTTGAAAGTAATTTTCCAGTGGATAAACAATCAATATCCTATTCGGTTCTTTGGAATGCATTTAAGAAGCTAGCTTCCGATTTTAGTGAGAAAGACAAAAATCAACTCTTTTATGAAACAGCGGCTAGAGTTTATAAGATATAATAGTTAAAGATTAACTTGCAGACTTTAAAGGAGCCCATGCAAGTAATGTTTTGTCATTTGATTTTGAGTTTGGGACAAGCTTACATCCACCCTCTTCAGCCATAGCCTTATAATCTAACCAAGACACTACCGCTTCAACTGGAGTGCCTGGTCCAGAATCAAAAACTAATGGGCCATAAATATTGGCAGTATAGATCAAATCCTCGTCAGTAACCCTTTGCGTTGCATCGTGCCTAGCTCCCGCAGGTTCATAGAACCATATGCCTGGTCCATAACCTTCAGCAGGTCCTGCGCGTACACCTAAAGCTCCACTCAATACCAAGAAATCACTTGCACCAATATGTGTATGCGGAAGGGCAACACCATTATGTCGAACAATCATTGAAACAAAACCTGTTTCTTCGCTAACACGCAAAAGCTTGAGACCTACATCTGGCATTGTAGGCATTGTAAACCATGGTACATCTCTTGTATCAACAAAATGAGGATGAGAAATTTCCGAAGACAAGACTGAACCTGCGTCTGAATCCACTAATGTAGCTGCATTTGATGACGCAATAGCAAGAGGTTCGCCTGGACCGTTATAAGTTTGAGATCCTCTCTCCCAACATTCTGATGATGAATTAGGAACAAGCGAAATATTTTTCTCTTTAGCAAGACTCATTAAATCAGTCCCTGTTAAAATCGATTTTAAAGAACCATCTTCTTTTAAAAAGGCTACCGCACTATAAAAATTCGCTAATACCTCTGCTTCTTCATGTGCAGTAATTGAATTCACTTTAGAATTAGCTGAAATGAAACCCCATGTACCAGGCGCTAAGACACTTTCTTTGTCTTCTGCAGTATAGCCAAGTTGACCTGATAAGACGAGAAGATCCATACCACCTAAATATATTGAGCTCGGAAATGAAGATCCTTTGTCTAATTTAAAAATCATAGAAAACATTCCACTTTCAGGACTTACCCTAATTGGCTTAACAGATAAGCCAGATACATCTTTAATAGGTATCCAAGGTAATTTATTTGTATCTATGGATCCTTCAGCACCATTTGGATTGTGATCAGGATTAAATTGTTCCGTACTTTCGCTCATGTTGTCTCCCATAAATATTATTTACAAATTATATTAACTATTTCCACGTGTCAAAGCTAGGTTTCTTAAAATTCTATAAATTTATTTAAATTTTATCTTATTAAGGCCAAAATATATTCAGATTTCTTTTAAATTGAGTAATCTTGAAGCATTTTTTTTAGTTCAATAGTATGTTGTTCTTCTTGACCTATCATCGTTCTGGCATATTCTTCTAAATAAACAGAGGCATTTTCTACCAAATCAAGAAGACTTTTGTACAGATTCAAAGCATGCACTTCGTGTTCTAAACTTTCTTCAAGAATGTCTTTAATAGAATGTTTGTTGCTTTCTTCTATTGGAGTTATTTTTTGGCTAGGATGACCTTCTAATCCAGTAAGAAGCTCTCCGGCCTGCTGAGCATGTAAAAGTGATTCATTTGCCTGACCTTGAAGAAAGGCAACAATTGGAATCCTATGAGGACCTGTAACCATAAGGGAGGAATGAGTATAACGAACTACACCCGCTAACTCATATTCCATTATAGAATTCAGAATCTCACATATCTTTTTTTCATCAAATTGCTTCATAAATAAGCTCCAAAAATAGATATAATAATGCCTATTTACATTAAAAAAATTATAAAATCATTCCTTTTCTGTGCTACTGCATGTCAGTCGCAAAAAAAATGAGTCTATTTATTTATGGGATACAGGGAGTTTCGATCTTCCCCAAAACAGAAAAGGTCCTACACGTTCGCCATCATCCACTAGTCTTAAATTTGGAAATCTTCTACGTAAGGCATTAAGAGCAATCCTTGCCTCCATTTTGGCCAACTCTTTTCCAAGGCAAACGTGAATTCCTACACTAAAAGACAGAACCTTTTTGCCATCTCTACTTACATCAAAAACGTTTGGATTGTTAAAAACGTCTGGATCCCGATTTGCTGCACCATAATGCATCATAATTTTAGTGTTTTTCGGGATTATTGAACCTTCAATATCAACATCTTTTGATGTGGTTTTAAACAAACCCAGGATTGGTGGATCAAAACGTAAGCTTTCACTGATCGCATCTTCAATATTAATTTTATCTTCAATAAAATCATTCCAAAGGTTATCAATAGATAATAATCGCCAAACAAGATTGGAAATTAAAGATGTGGTTGTTTCGTTTCCTGCAACAAAGATTTGTCTTGTCAATTTAACAGCCTCATCATTAGACAAATGTTTTGAATCTATTTTTGCATGAGCAATTCTTGATAACAAAGATTCTTCTTCTTTTTCATTTCTTTTCAGGAACATCAAATCTAATAAATATTTTTCCAGGCCCTGCAATTCTTCCTCGAAATCATTCGGGTTATCACTGCACATCTGAGCTATTGAAGCGTCTGCCCATTTCTTAAATTTATTAATATCGTCGGTCGGAATTCCTAAAATTTCACAAATAATAATGACCGGAAGAGGAAAAGAAAGATCGTCATGCAAATCCCAGACTTCCTTATTTTCAACTTTATTAAGCAGCTCATCGGCTATATCTTCAAGTCTCGTTTTCAAATTTTTGATCGAACCCATAAGAAAGTCCGGCTGAACAATTCTCCTGATATATGTGTGATGAACTCCGTCCGATAAAATCCCGTTCGATTCTACAAAATTAGGACCATTACCAAAACCTTCAATAAAGGTTTCAGGATCCCTCAGAGCTGAACTGACGTCGTTATGGCGCGAAAGGAT
>Ga0066372_10000624_pt1 | contig 13483 bp, 9 predicted proteins | sample Knorr_S15_td_250_FD_77011 | JGI IMG/M metagenome (GOLD analysis project Ga0066372, IMG submission 77011) | Marine microbial communities from Southern Atlantic Ocean transect - Knorr_S15_td_250_ad_251m_LV_A | ecosystem: Environmental > Aquatic > Marine > Oceanic | place: Southern Atlantic ocean... | reverse complement strand
AATGTGGATGCGCCACCACGGAGTTCGTTTCGCCCCGATATGGGGGCGCCAAGCATTTCAAGTCGACGGCAAGTTTACGTTTTGGGGTGGACTTACGGTGGAAACGTGGGGCGGAGGTGAAGGTTTAGTTGACGCGTTGCATGACGCTTTAGAGCGAAACAGCGTCGACCTCTCCTACAACACCGCTGCGAGACACCTACTCTTCGACGGCACTCGCGTCACAGGTGTTCACGCTCGCCGACCCGGAGAGACTGTGGACATTTCGGCGGATTCTGTGGTGCTAGCCGCGGGCGGATTTCAAGCCAACACAGAATGGCGAACCAGGTATTTGGGTCCGGGGTGGGACTTGGCCAAAGTGCGAGGTACTCGATTCAACACCGGTGATGGCATTCGCATGGCACTTGATATCGGCGCGATGCCTTACGGCAACTGGAGCGGTGCTCATGCCGTCGCCTGGGAATACAACGCGCCGGAATTCGGAGATCTAGCCGTGGGTGATGCTTTTCAAAAACACAGTTACCCGTTCGGGATTGTCATCAATAACAACGGCGCCCGCTTTATCGATGAAGGCGCCGACTTCCGAAACTACACCTACGCAAAATACGGGCGGGAAATTCTGGCTCAACCAGAGCATTCCGCGTGGCAGGTATTCGACGCGAAAGTCGACCATCTACTCAGGGACGAATACCGAATCAAACAAGTCACAAAAGTGCAAGCCGACACCCTCGAAGAGTTGTGTTCTCGAATGGATGGCGTCAATACAGCTTCGGCTATTGAAACAATCACCCAATACAACGCAGCTGTAGATACCGGGATCAACTTTGACCCCAACATCAAGGACGGTCGTCGAACCCGCGGTCTCCACATCGATAAAACGAATTGGGCCAATACCATCGATCAACCGCCGTTTCAGGCCTACAACGTCACCTGCGGACTGACGTTCACCTTCGGAGGTCTCAGAATCAATGAAGAGGGACGAGTTCTAGATACAGCGCTTGAACCGCTTCCAGGACTCTTCGCCGCAGGCGAGTTAGTCGGCGGCCTCTTCTACGGCAACTACCCGGGTGGCACCGGCCTGATGGCTGGTGCCGTGTTCGGAAGGCTCGCCGGGACCACTGCAGGTCAATGCGGGACCAACTAATCAATGCTTGTCGTCGCCCCAGTTGGCGTTGCAATATTTCGCCACCGTTCAGCCAAGCTCATCGACTGATGTTCGGTTAACGCTACGCGGTACCTTTGGTCATCCATCAATGCGCCCCTGGAGTGGCATGTCGAAGATCATTTATACGCACACGGATGAAGCGCCAGCTCTAGCCACCTACTCGTTCTTACCGATAATTCAGGCCTTTGCTAAAGCTGCCGGCGTTCAAATTGAAACTCGAGATATTTCACTTTCGGGTCGGATCATTGCGGCATTCCCAGAACTCCTTACCGACGACCAGCGTTTGGACGACGCATTGGTCGAACTAGGTGCCATGACCCACACGCCGGATGCCAACATCATCAAGCTTCCAAATATTTCGGCCTCGGTCCCACAGCTACTGGCCGTTATCGATGAACTGCAGCAAGCGGGGTACGCAGTTCCCGATTATCCGACTGACCCCGGCACCTCCGATGAAGCCGATGCTCGTTCTCGTTATGACAAAATCAAAGGCTCAGCGGTAAACCCGGTGTTACGCGAGGGCAACTCGGATCGACGTGCGCCCCGAGCAGTCAAGGAATTCGCGCGAAAGTTCCCTCACTCGATGGGTAGCTGGTCGCCTGACTCAGCGACCCACGTTGCGACGATGGAGGACCACGATTTTCGTACCAATGAACGCTCCGTCACCGTTGACCTCGACTGTGTCGTGAGAATCGAACACGCTGATAGTCGGGGGAACATCACCCTCTTAAGAGAAGTGGATGTTTCTGCTGGGGAAGTAGTCGACGCGACCTTCATGTCCGCTCGCCATTTACGTTCCTTTCTCGATGAACAGATGCGAGACAGCAAACAACGCGGGGTTCTCTTTTCCCTTCATCTCAAAGCGACAATGATGAAAGTTTCGGACCCTATTATCTTTGGCCACTGTGTACGCGTTTTCTTTTCGAAGGTCTTTGACGCACATAGCGACGTTTTGGAAGGCCTTGGAGTAAACGTCAATAACGGCTTAGGTGATCTACTCGAAGCAATCGCCGAGCTCCCCGCTGGGGAAAGAGAACCTATAGAGGCCGCTATCGCAGCCGCCTACGCGTCCGGTCCGGCTCTCGCAATGGTCGATTCCGACAAAGGCATCACCAACCTCCATGTGCCGAGCGACGTCATCGTGGATGCGTCTATGCCTGCGATGCTTCGGGCGTCAGGGCAGATGTGGAATGCCAACGGCGACCAACAAGATACGAAAGCAGTTATTCCCGACAGCAGTTATGCGGGGATCTATCAGGCGGTGATCGACGACTGCATCGAAAACGGGGCGTACGACCCGACGACAATGGGGTCGGTCCCAAACGTTGGTCTAATGGCCCAAAAAGCAGAGGAGTACGGAAGTCATGACAAAACCTTTGAGCTAACCGAAAGCGGAACGGTTCGTGTGGTGCAAGCTGACGGTTCGGTACTCCTTGAGCATGAAGTAGAGAAGGGTGACATCTGGCGAATGTGCTTAGTGAAAGATGCTGCCATCAAGGACTGGGTGCGCCTCGCAGTCGCTCGCGGACACGCTACCGGCGCTACGGTGATTTTTTGGCTCGACGCTGATCGTGCCCATGACGCACAGTTGATCCAAAAGGTTGAAAAATATCTGCTCGATTTTGACGTCGAAGGGCTTGACCTCAGAGTCCTTTCCCCGGTCGAAGCGACGCGAGTTTCCCTAGCCCGAATCCGCCGTGGTGAGGACACTATTTCCGTTACTGGCAACGTCTTGCGGGACTACAACACCGACTTATTTCCTATTCTTGAAGTGGGGACCTCCGCCAAGATGCTCTCAATCGTTCCCCTAATGAACGGGGGTGGCTTGTTCGAAACCGGGGCAGGTGGTTCCGCACCCAAGCACGTCCAACAGTTTGAAGCCGAGAACCATTTACGGTGGGACAGCCTTGGCGAGTTCCTCGCGCTTGCGGTGTCGTTCGAACATTTGGGGTCGTCGGCGAATAATGCAACGGCCACTCTGTTGGGAGCTGCATTAGATCAAGCGACGGGGCGTTTACTTGATGACGGCAAGTCGCCGAGCCGAAAAGTGAACGAGTTGGACAACCGAGGTAGCCATTTTTACTTGGCGATGTGGTGGGCGGAAGCAATGGCCACTCAAACCAACGATCCCTCGCTTGCTTCTGTGTTCGAACCACTCGCAAGAGCGTTGACTGATGCGCGCGAAGAAATCATTCAAGAACTGCTTGATTGTCAGGGGAAAGCAATGGATATCGGGGGCTACTACTTTCCCGATCCAGTCTTGACGTCGCAGGCAATGCGCCCGAGCGTTACGTTCAACCAAATAATCGATGATTTCGCCTCCTGATACGCCGAATTAGAGACTCAACTACTGCTGCCCAGGCAACTCGCACCCCCAGGAAGCATCGCTATGCATGGGCCCTAAATCTGGCACGCGAAATTGTCGCCGAATTGTCTTGGCTTCCAGCTTGCCTTGTCGCACAAGAATGCCTAGTTTTTGGCGACTGAACGGCCGTTAGGCTACCGACAGCGACCCTGGTGTTCAGCAGTTGGTCGCACCGAACAGGGGGATCCACGCGACGGTGAACGATCTGGCAGATCCCTCTGACGATAGGGCGCTTCTCACCGTCGAGAATGTAGCTACCCATTTCGCAATTCCGTCGGGTTTAGTCCGTGCTGTCGATGGCGTCAGCTTTACGCTCCATCCAGGAAAAACTCTGGGAATCGTTGGCGAAAGTGGTTCGGGTAAGACTGTTCTAGCCCGAACCATCATGCGTCTAAATCTTGGTCACAACGTTCATACTTCGGGGAAGGTCCACTTCTCGGGCCGAGAACTTCTAGGTCTTCCCATGGCGGAAATGGCGGATATCTGGGGCCAGGAAATGGCGATGGTCTTTCAGGATCCTATGACCTCCCTAAACCCGGTCGTAAAGATCGGCCGACAACTTACTGAACACGTGCGTAAACACCATGGCGCGTCCAAAATCGAGGCCCGAGATCTGGCTCTGGAGCTGTTGAAGAGCGTCCGGATTCCCGAGGCGAAAGCCCGTGTTGAGGCCTACCCTCATGAACTCTCTGGGGGCATGCGACAACGAGTATCAATTGCTATTGCCCTCGCGTGCAATCCAAAACTCTTGTTCGCAGATGAACCCACCACTGCTCTCGATGTCACCGTCCAGCATCAAATCTTGAATCTGCTTGGTATGCAGCAGGAAGAACGAGGCATGGCAATGGTGCTCGTAACGCACGACCTAGGTGTGGTCGCGGGCCGGACGGACGAAATTTTGGTCATGTACGCGGGAAAGATCGTTGAGCAGGCTGAAACCACAGCGATATTTCAACAAACGTCACACCCTTATACAGAGGCGCTACTGCGATCCATCCCAAAGATCGATTTACCGAGCCATACTCGACTCGCCGCGATCGCTGGCCGGCCGCCCGACCTAATCGCTCCACCCGACGGCTGTTCCTTTAGTCCTAGGTGTCCCTACGCACAAGAACGCTGCTTTGAGGAGGAACCCCTTCTTGACGCATCTGGCGGAGACCACGCCTTCGCCTGCTGGTATCCAGTCGGGACTCCCGAAAACAAGGCGGCGTGGGAGAAGAATCTCTCAGAGGGGCGACTCTCTACTCTGGCAGTTGCAAAGGGTCAAATAGTCGACGAGGTTCCTGTCAACCTAGCTTCGGGTGCTGGCTAATGGCTGGCACCGGGAAAGCCCATCTGCGCCCCAAAGAGGACGTGCTCATCTGCGCAGAAGATCTTGTCGTCGAATTCCCGGCTTCTCGCGGGCGTGTAGTTAACGCCGTGAGCGGCATCAGCCTGGACGTGAAGGAAGGAGAAACACTTGGTCTTGTGGGTGAATCAGGGTGCGGAAAGTCCACCACGGCGAAGGCGCTTATTCAGTTGCCGCCTCCTTCTTCAGGGACCGTCAGTTACCGAGGGGCAGAACTTACCGAACTAGACGAGGAATCCCTGAGACGGACCCGCACCAACCTCCAAATGATTTTTCAAGATCCGATCTCGTCGCTCAATCCTCGACGAAAGATTGGTGCAGTCATCGCTGAGCCTCTCCGCGTTTGGGGTCCCAAAGATGCCGAAACGCAAGCCGAGCGAGTCGATGCGATGCTCGAAGCGGTCGGGATTGATCCCGAAACTGCGCGCGATAAGCGGGCCCACGAATTTTCCGGGGGGCAATGTCAGAGAATCTCGATTGCCAGAGCCCTAGTGCTGAATCCTCAGCTGATTATCTGTGATGAACCCGTTTCGGCGCTCGATGTGTCCGTGCAAGCCCAAATACTGAATATGCTTGAGGATCTCAAAGCGGAATATGGTCTCACATTGGTATTCATTGCCCACGATCTTGCTGTCGTCAAAAATATTTCCGACCGAGTTGCAGTCATGTATCTCGGCAAACTCTGCGAAGTGTCCGAATCGGACGCGCTCTACGGCAATCCCGCTCACCCCTATACTGAACTCCTTTTGGGTTCGAGTCCCGCACCAGATCCTGAAGCTCCGCTCGACGTCAGTATGGTCGAAGAGGGCGACGTTCCTTCTCCAATCCAGCCCCCATCTGGTTGTCGCTTCCACACCCGTTGCCCTTACGCTTCTACACGGTGCTCGGAGGAAGAGCCTCAGATGCAAAAGGTTTCCGATGACCACTATGTTGCCTGTCATCACCCACTCGTCTCCGTTGCCGAGCCGGCGGAGGTGAGCGCCTGATCAAGGAATGCTTTCCTAATAGGGAAGCCTGAGCGGTGTGGTATCCGCCCGCCGCGGTATCCAGCATTAAAGTTAGAACTCTAGGGAGGGTTCACATGAAGAAAAGCTGGCTAAAGCTCATCGCTCCGCTCTTCGCTATTGCGTTGATCGGCGCTGCCTGTGGTGGCAGCGACAGCGATTCAGAGTCGAGCAGCAGCTCAGACACTGAGAGCAGCACAGAAACAGAAACAACAGAAGCACCTGAAACAGAAGACACCGTTCTCGAGGCAGGCACTGAAGCCGAAGGGGATGTCGATACTGAGGTGGAAGCAGTCGTAGAAGAAAGTAGCTACGGCGGCACCGTCATCATTGGTCTTGAAGCCGAGGCTACGGGTTTGCGCCCGTGGGAGGATGGTTGTTCCTCTCCATGTCTCGTCATGATGAAGGCAATGATCGACACCATGGTGGAAAGGCGAGCAGACGGCACCTACGGTCCGTGGCTTGCTAAGTCATGGTCATCCAACGAGGGCTACACCGAGTGGACCTTTGAACTTCAAGAAGGAGTCCTGTTCCATAACGGTTACTCGTTCAACGCCAAGACCTTGGTCGACATGTTTGAACTTCAGAAGGTTGGAGCAATTTCGGCCGGAGTGGTCTCTGCGGCAAAGGTTGGGGAGGTAGTAGCTGTCGATAACTTGACGGTCAAGTACGTCCTCACCGGCGCACATTCGGCATTTCCTTCGTTCCTCTACGGCGTAGGCCTTGGCGGGGTGTTCGAGCCCAATGCGGCCAACGAAGATTTCGACGGGTTCTCGATGAATCCGATCGGCACCGGACCGTTCATGATGGATAAACGCGACTTGGACAACGAGACAATCGTTGTTCGTAATCCCAATTACTGGATGAGCGACGAGGACGGCAACCAGTTGCCGTATCTCGACTCAGTACAGTTCCGGCCCATCCCGGACGAAGGGACTCGTCTTGACTCGTTGCTTTCCGGCACGACAAGCATGATGCAGACCTTGCGTCAGGGAACCATTCGTGACGCGCGTGCAGCTAAGGCCGATGGTGCAGACATCACACTTCTTGAGTTCCAGGGCAACAACGTCGGCGGTGGTCAGTACAACAACAACAACCCACCATTAGATGATGTTCGAGTTCGTAAGGGCTTGACCCAGATGAACAACCAAGACGCAGTGATTGAAGCTCTAGGTGGCACAGGAATTTCTCTTCCTGGCACCCAGTGGTTCAGCCCTGACAGCCCTTGGTACTCAGAAAAGGTTGCCGCTGCTTGGCCAAAGTTTGACTTTGATGCCGGCAAGGCTCTGATTGAGGAATACGTGAACGATCCTGATCGTTCAGATGGAAGGGATGTAGGCGACAACATCGAAGTTGAGCTCTCCTGCCCACCTGATCCCACTCTGATCGCTGCTATCCAGGTGATTGAACAGTTGTGGAGTGCTACCGGGATGATTGACGTAAATGTCACTAACTACGATCAGCAGACTCACATCAACTACGCGTTAGGTGCTCCACCTGATTTCATGGGTGAACACGGCGCGCACTGCTGGCGGTGGTCGAGTAACGATGATCCATCAACGTTCCTGAACACTCAGTTTGCGCCTCCCACCTTGGGTATAGCCGCTGCATACGGCTTGGACGGAATCTTTTCTCCGATCAACTTCCCCAACTATTTCGACATCGAAATGTTTGGTTGGCTAGTTGCAGCGATCAGCACCGATGTGTTTGAGGAGCGCTATGCCCTCTACGAGATGGTGATGATGCGGCTTGCGCGAGATGTCCCAGTTTGGTATTCGGGCCATACCGCTACGCTATTGGCAGCAGAATCCAACATCCTCGGAGTGAACGGCTGGTTGCTTCCAGACGGAAGCTTGGGGGCTGGTTTCCCATCAGCAGTAGCTCGTTGGGGCCAGGTGTTCATCGACAACTAATCGACACTGATCATTGACCGCGATCCTTAGGTAGGAGTTCCACCATTGGGAAAGATTTTGACCGTACGACTGGCGCGACTTGTAGCGACACTTTTTGCGGTTTCACTTCTTACCTTTCTCTTGGTTGAACAACTACCTGGGGATCCGGTCACTGCTCTTTTGCCACCAGAAGCGCTCCATGATCTTGAGACCATCGAACGTATTCGTGCTGAACTCCAGCTCGATGACCCTGCGCTCGTCCGCTACGGGCGATGGGTGACTGATGCCTTACAAGGCGATCTTGGAAAGTCGTACATCACCGACCAGCGGGTCGCTGATGCCATCAGGGACCGCATTCCTGTCACGATGGAGCTTGCTTTATTAGCGACCGTTATCGCCGCGGTACTTGCAGTACCGATTGGTGCGTTTTCTGCCTACAGAGAAGGCGGACGTTTCGACCGGATGATGTCGGGCTTCACGACCGCTGCACTCTCGATCCCTGCCTTCGTGGCAGCGATCTTTTTCATTTGGCTTTTCACTCTGAAATTCAACTGGCTTCCATCTACTGGCTGGAATCGCATCACTGACAAGGGCCTCTTAGCCAACCTCAAAACCGCAATTTTGCCCGCTAGCGCGTTAGCTCTAGCACCATTAGCGATTAACGCTCGCCTCATCCGGGCAGACATGATCGGAACATTAAAAGAGGACTACGTGTTGTCAGCCCGAGCGAAAGGTTTGCGTGACAGATATATCCTGATGCGGCACGCACTCAGACCGAGCGCACTCACCGCGATCACCGTGTTCGGACTGCAGCTAGGTGGACTCATCGGCGGCACAGTCGTTATCGAAACTGTTTTCGCCTTACCTGGGCTAGGCACCCGACTGATTAGCGGCATTTATCAACGCGACGTCATGATGATCCAAGGAATCACGCTGTTCGTTGCAACCGTGTATGTGGTCGTTAATACCGCTGTTGATCTGCTGTACCTGGCTCTCGATCCGCGAATCCGGCGGCAGTGATGTCTGACTCTGAGACCGTGATCCAGACAGGCAAGTCTTCCTCGAAGCGCAACGGGTTCCTGACTGCAATTTCGGAAATGCCCGTCGTGGTGAAATTAGCTCTCTTCTGGCTGGTATTTATTGTCACCGCCGCTATCTACGCTCAAATCGATCTGCTACTCAATCAAGCGTTACCGCTACAGGACCCCTTTCATCAACCGTTTCTCTTCGGTGATGCTTCCCCGGTAGAAGGTCCCTCAGCCGACCATGTTCTCGGAACTGACATTCTGTCTCGAGACAACTTGTCCAGACTCATACACGGCGCCTGGGTCTCCCTGATTGTCGCTGTCACCGTTGTTGCGTTCGGGATCGTCTTCGGCGGCTTTATCGGTGCCTTCGTCGGTTATGTCAGAGGGCGTTCCGAAACGGTCGTCATGGCGGGCCTCGACGTGGTCTTGGCCTTCCCACCCCTAGTGCTCCTTCTCGCATTGGTCTCTATCTACAAAGTTCGAAATCTCACCCTCATAGCGCTGGTATTTGGGGTGCTAAGCATCCCAACGTATGTGCGCATCGCTCGAGCAAGCACATTGGGAATCGCGAGCCGAGAATTTATTCAAGCTGCTGAGGCAATTGGAACAAAAAGGAGATCGATCCTGTTCCGCGAAATCATTCCGAACATAATGCCGGCGCTGCTTGCCTACGCACTAATTAGTGCCGGTTTCGTCATCGTGATCGAAGGCACTCTGTCGTATCTCGGACTGAGCGTGCAGATCCCCCAACCCACCTGGGGAAACATGATCAACGAAGGTCGGCGCGATATTCGACGGACCATATTGCCGATCTTTTGGCCTGGCCTGTTTCTCACATTGACCGTCGTATCACTAAACATGCTCGGAGACTGGGTGCAGCAACGGGTCGCTGTTCGCTCATCTGCCCTTTGATCAGCTATCGCTCTGACCTGATTCGAGGCCTAAGATCCCGCCGTCTCCAAGGGTGCCTGTATCCCTATAGGCATCCAATTTCGCTCTACTGTCATCAATGTCGAGATTTCGCATAGTCAGCTGACCGATCCGATCAAGAGGCCCGAACGCTGCCTCTTCAACTCGTTCCATAGATAGCCGATCTGGTTCGTAGGTTAAAGCCGATCCAGAGGTGTCCAGGATCGTGTAATCGTCGCCGCGGCGAAGCCGCAACGTCACCTCTCCCGAAACCGCCGAACCAACCCACCTCAACAATGGATCCCGCAGCATCAAACTCTGAGGATCAAACCAACGTCCTTCATAAAGAAGTCGGCCAAGGCGTCTGCCCATGCTGCGGTAGTTTTCGATCGTGTTTTCATTATGGATGGCAGTCAGTAGACGCTCATAGGCGACGTGAAGGAGCGCCAAACCCGGTGCCTCGTAGATCCCCCTCGACTTGGCTTCAATGATTCTGTTTTCAATTTGATCGCTCATTCCTAAACCATGGCGTCCGGCGACAGTATTCGCCTCAACCACCAGGGCTACCTGATCATCAAATGTTGCTCCGTTTATAGCAACGGGCCACCCTTCTTCGAACACAACAGCGACATCTTCTTCAGAAATCTCAACCGAAAGATCCCAATGTGGTTGGCCCATAATCGGAGACACAATTTCCATCCCACAGTCGAGATTCTCTAACGCCTTAGCTTCGTGGGTTGCTCCCCAAATGTTCGCGTCGGTGGAGTACGCCTTTTCTGCTGAATCTCGATATGGCAACTCGCGCCCGGCAAGAAACTCACTCATTCCGGTACGCCCACCCAGCTCATCGACGAAGGCTTGATCTAGCCACGGTTTATAGATCCTTAGGTTCGGATTGACCATTAACCCGTAACGGTAGAAGCGTTCGATGTCGTTACCCTTGTACGTGGAGCCGTCGCCCCAGATGTCGACACCATCTTCTTTCATAGCTGCTACCAGCATGGTCCCGGTGACCGCTCGTCCTAGCGGAGTTGTGTTGAAATAAGTCTTTCCGGCGGTCGCAATATGGAAAGCGCCGCACTGCAGCGCCATGAGACCTTCACGCACCAGTTCAGAGCGGCAATCAACAATACGAGCTTCCTCTGCCCCATACTGCAACGCTCGGTCTGGAACACTTTCGAGATCGGGCTCGTCGTATTGGCCCAAGTCTGCGATATATGCATAAGGAATCGCTTCGTGTTCACGCATCCAAGCGACCGCCGCAGAAGTGTCTAAGCCACCCGAGAACGCTATCCCCACTCGTTCTCCCACAGGAAGAGACATCAGGACCTTCGACATAGGAAAACCACGGTACGTCATCAGACCCTCCTTGCCTTGCATCAGTTTCGGTTCCTACGGTTTAAGATTCCTTCCCAAAGGGAGAGCCAGTGGTCGAAATTGCGCAACGGGTAGCTGAGCTAGTTCAAATTCCGAGCGTTAACCCGCTCCACGCCGGACCAAAATCTGGTGATGCCGGAGAACGCGAGTTGTCAGATTGGTTAGCCGACCACGCTGACGCTCTCGGAGCTGACGTCGTGGTTGACGAAGTTGAAGATGGGCGATGCAACGTGTACGCCCGTTTTGAGGGCGCTTCGGATCGCGCTGTCACGGTCGATGTTCATCTCGATACTGTCGGCGTGGAACACATGCCCGATAACCCTTTCGATGGTCGCATCGAAAATGGTCGGGTGTATGGACGCGGCTCGGTCGATACCAAACCCACCCTTGCCGTTGTGTTGCAAGTTCTAGAGGAGATCCGAGCCGCAGGCCAGCGGCCCTTACCGACTGTGAACCTAGTTGGCACCATCTCTGAAGAAGGAGGAGGGTTACTGGGTGCCACGCGGTACCGCGACTGGTTGTTGGAAAGAGGACAACGCGTTGAGCAGATGGTTGTTGCTGAGCCAACGATGTGCGCCCCCGTTCATGGACACAAGGGAGGCATTGGTCTTGATGTCACCGTCCACGGACATGCAGCACATTCGTCGAAACCCCATCTTGGGGCGAACGCGTTGAGCGGCGCGGCACGGATCGTGATCGCTATCGACGCAGAACAAGAGCGACTTGCCGCTCTTGAAGCAACGACTCCGGTGGGGAAAGGCACCGTGTCAGTTACGGAACTGGCCGGCGGTTTAGCTCGCAACATCATTCCGGACGCATGCGCGTTATATGTAGGGCGTCGCACCGCTCCAGGCGAAGATATCGACCAAGTTCGGGCAGCGCTGTGCAAACTCATCGACGACAGTGCCGCGCCGTTATCAACAACCATCGAATCCTTGTACGGAGACGGCAGCCCAGGCTTTTACCAAGATCCTGATAGCGCACTGGTAACTGTCCTCGCACAGTTAGCGGATTCGGCGCCAACTACAGCGGAGTACGGGTCGAACGCCCTTCGCTATGGGGAAGTGACAGATGAGCTAGTTGTCTTCGGGCCAGGGTCGATCGACCAGGCTCACCAAGCAGTCGAGTGGGTAGATATTGATCAGCTGGAGCGAGTGGTCGACATTTACCGCGCCTGGTTCACTCAATAGCCTGAGAATCAGCCAACGCGACGGCGAGAGCAAATTCAATCATCTGATCTAAGGAGGTTTGTCGTTCGCGTGATGACAGCCCTTCACCGGTGGAGAGGTGATCGGACATTGTGAGAAGGCTCAAGGCCCGGCCCCCCTCAGCCGCTGCTAATGCATAGAGCCCCGCTGTCTCCATCTCGACACAGAGGACGCCGTCGGCCGCCATGCGCGTGGCCAGATCCTCGTCGGGCTCATAGAAGATATCTGTTGTGAAAACCTTGCCGGTAGCTAAATCAAGCCCCTTTTCGTTAGCGACTCTCAAGGCGACATTCGCCAACTCCGGCGTTGGAACCAAAGGCCCCGCTTGATTGGTAACGACCTGCGCTGGCAGTGAACTGTTGGTGATGCACTCTGTCGCCGCAACAACCCTCCGAAGTTCCAGCCTTGGATCAAAAACCCCTGCCGTACCAATCCGAATGATGGTCTTCACGTCATAGAAGCGGTAGAGCTCAGTGATGTAGATCGCGGCGGATGGAACTCCCATGCCTGAGGCCATCACCGATACAGGTACGCCATCATAACTTCCCGTATATCCGCTTATATTTCGCACATTTGTCACTAAACGGGCGTCATCAAGATGTCGTTCCGCTATGTAGGTTGCACGCAAAGGATCACCTGGCATCAGTACGACCGGTGCGAAGTCGCCGCGTTCAGCGTCTATATGCGGTGTCGCCATGTCAGTCCTCCGGTCCGAGTAAATCGTCGATGTCGTCGTTCTGGTCTTCTTCTTTTCCGTCAAGAACGATGCTGTGAGCAGCCAGTTTCGCTCGCGCGATTTCCGAATCTATGAGGGGATCGATGACGTTCACCCCGGCAGCTACGGTGCCCCGCGCCAATTCGTGGCAACCCACGCCTTGAACAGCGAAAGAGAGGTCCATGATTTCGATCGGGTGCCCCAAACCGCCCGCTATGTTTACTAGTGCGCCGTTGGCAAGCACGAACACCGACTGTCCGCTGGCCAACAGGTACTCGTCAATGCCCGCACGCGCCTGGCGAAACTCTGTGGCCTCATCAGCGAGCGCTTCGACGTCAACTTCGAGATCATGGTGGCCGGCGTTGGCCAATATCGCTCCGTTCTTCAGATGGTCGAAATGTTGTCTACCTATGGCACGACGGCCTCCGGTTGCAGTTACAACAAAATCGGCCTTCGGTAATACCTGTTCCAAGTT
>Ga0066372_10000622_pt1 | contig 13518 bp, 12 predicted proteins | sample Knorr_S15_td_250_FD_77011 | JGI IMG/M metagenome (GOLD analysis project Ga0066372, IMG submission 77011) | Marine microbial communities from Southern Atlantic Ocean transect - Knorr_S15_td_250_ad_251m_LV_A | ecosystem: Environmental > Aquatic > Marine > Oceanic | place: Southern Atlantic ocean... | reverse complement strand
GGGCCTTGATGACGTCGATGACGTAGGCCACCTTCTCGACGTGAATCTCGACCTCGGTCTCGTCTTCGCCTTGCGAGATCTCACCGATTACTATGTCTGCGACCCTAGCTTGCTCGGCAATCCACTCGGCTAGCTCGAGCTTGCTCGAGTCAGACTTACCGACCGACAGCCTCAACGTAACCATGCCGAAGACATCGGACACCTCGTCCCAGTCGTCCCTCCTGCCTATGGGGTCCCTGTCGACCCCGTCCGGCAGGGGCGGTGCGCCCACTACTGGTATCGATAGGTTCCAAGTGGAAGATATTTTCTCGATAAGCGGCTGGTCCTCGCGCGTCACGAAGCTCCAGGCCTGCCCCTTCCTCCCCATCCTTCCAGTTCTCCCGATACGGTGCACGTATGACTCAGTGTCATCTGGGAGGTCGTAGTTCACGACGTGGGTGATTCCATCCACGTCCAGTCCACGAGCAGCTACGTCCGTTGCCACCACAATGGACTCCCGACCCTCCTTGAAGGACTCGATTATCTTCTCCCTCTTACCTTGTGGCAGGTCGCCGTGAAGCCCGATTGCACCAATCCTGAACTTGCCCAGCCTCTCGGAGAGAATATCCACCATCCGCTTGGTGTTGGCGAACACCAGCATCTGGTCGTCGTCCCCCATCCTGCAGATGATGCGACCTAGGGCCCAGAGCTTGTTCGCCCTCCCGACGTTAATCGCGAACTGCTCTATCTCAGGTATCTCTACCTCCATATCCTCGCTCATCACGTGGACCGATTCGGACATGAACTCGTCAGCCGCATCCAACACCTCTTGGGGAAAAGTCGCGCTGAACATCAGGGTCTGCTCCCTGTTGGGGGTCTGCTCGAATATCCAGAGTACGTCGGGGAAGAACCCCATGTCGAGCATACGGTCGGCCTCGTCGAGGCAGAACAGACTAATCCCTTCCATATCGAGGTGCCCCCGCTTGGTCATGTCGATGACCCGGCCCGGGGTCCCGACCACTATGTCGGCGCCCTGATTAAGCCTCTTGGCCTGCTTCTCTAGGTCGGTGCCGCCATATACCGTCTGAATCGACAGGCCCTTGCCTCCCTGAAGTGATTCCATCTCCTCGGCGACCTGCACGGCCAGCTCTCTGGTCGGGCAGAGCACGATTGCCTGGGGCGTCCCCTTGGGAGAACACCTCTCGAGGATTGGAATGCCGAACGCCCCGGTCTTGCCAGACCCCGTCCGGGCTTGGCCAACCACGTCCAGCCCCTGTCTGGCAAGGGGGATGGCCTCTCTCTGGATCTCCGTAGGCTCGCTCCAGCCGTTAGCCTGGACGGCACTCGCGATGTGCTCTTGCAGGTCCCAAGACGAGAAGTCAACCCTAGTCGCATTCATGGTATCGCCTCAGAAGGTTTCCGAATCGCGGATCTCCTTCTGCAGCTCGCCCATCCAGTACTTGCGGCAGTTCTCCTTTGTGAGAAACTGGTCCTTGCTCGAAAAACTGTGGTTGTAGTGACCCTTGTCGGCAGTCGCCCACTGGTCTTTCCTGCGCTTATGGAACTTCTGCAGGACGTGTTGCCTCATGTACTGCCTGAATTTGATTGACTTGCTGCGGTTGATGCCCTTGGGCGTGACGCCGTCCCATAGCCGCTCGAATCGATCGAGCTTGTCATCGAACTCCTCGCTCATGCTGATTCCTCGGTGTGCGGCCGACCTGACCGCTGTTTATCAGGTTCACCCTTGCCCGGTGGATCACCGCTACGCGGTGTGTCGACTTCATCGATCGGCGGCTCTACCCTGTCCACCGGGGCTAAGAAGCGGTTCTTCTCTTCCTCGGTCCCGTCGATCTCGACATCTCTCGAGAGAGCGCCCAGCTTCCTCCTAAGGTCCGAGCGAGTCTCTTGCTTGAGCAATTCGGTGGCAGCCTCTCTCAGGGCCTCGCCACTCATGATGATTGGTAAGTGATCGATGCACGCCTTGCGCAGGTTGTAGTCCCTGCTTCTAGCCCCATCGACCACCATCTTGTTGACGCGGGAACTCTGCATGTCGAGTTTCTTTAGGGCCCTGATGACCGACTTCCTGACCCCTGCGTCCTCATCTAGCATCGCTGCTTCGATGAATATGGTCGCGATGGCAGGCTCGTTGTTGGCGAGTGTCACGAGGGTGCCCGAGGCGTTCCTCCTGACTTGGGCGTCCTCGTCCTCCAGCGACCACCCTATCAGATCCCACCCTGTAGCCCCAGCGTTTGAAGCGATCGTGCGCAGGATTCTCGAGCCACGCCTGCGCAGGTCGGCATCCTCCTCGCGAATCAGTTCGTCTAGGTGAAGGCAACCCGCCTCCGGCCAGCTCTGCGCTGTCAGGCGGAGTGCCTCGAAGGCGTTGCCCCTACGATCCCGATTCTGGTTACGCAACTCCCTACGCAGAATCTCCTCGCAACCGGAAGGGAATACCGGAGCGGCCTTCAGAAGGCAGTCTCGAGCAGCCCGCTCTACCCCCGCGTCCTCGTCGAGCAGCCTGTCAGAAAGGCACTGCAGCAAGCCATCGTGCCGCTTGATTGCGAACACCGGCAGTATCCTCAGTGCGACGGTTCTGATGCCGGCATCATCATCGTCCAGCGCTTCGAGCAGCACTCCGTGTGCATCATCGACTTGGCTCTGCATCACTCGATGTAGGGCCTGGATGGCATCCACTCTCCTAACGAATCCGCCACCCAGTTCGCGAGTGAGCTGTAAGCCATCCGAGTCGCCGCGTGCCAGGGGTAGGATCTCGTGCACCGGAATCCTCTGCCACGCCCCATCGGGCGGCAGCATCGCTCGGATGTCGACGTTGGTATCCGGCCTGCTGCTGCTGATCGTCTTCCACGTCCGCGGATCGCGCGCTACGTAATCCCTCGCCATGCCGACTCGGCCCGCGCATAGTACCAACCCTCTTGAATGGAGTGCTTGTTTGCTCGGTTCGATCGAGGCAAGCATCAAGCATCTCCCCCCGCTGAGTCCGGCGGGAGACATGGAAGATAAGCATCGGACGGAGGTATGCCATCTCCTACACATCAGTCTGGAAGGTCTGTCAGGAGGGGCGACGACGAGCGGCGAGATGTCGCGCATATGGTCTTTGGAGCTGCAGTGGTTCACCCCTGAGGAGGCCAATGAGGTAGTGGCTGTACTCATAGAGAGGGGCTGGCTGACGGATTCGGACGGCAAGATATCTCCCTCCACAGGGGTCGACTTATCGCGGCCGCCGCTGGGCTGGCGTCCTTCGCGCCGTAGGCTGCTGGGAATCCCCCTGCTGAGCGAGCCGCCTGCGACTCCCCCGGCCCGGGAACCCGTGACGGAAGCGCCCGAAAAGCCCAAGCCCATGCCGAGAATCTCCGATCCCACCCCGAGTCATCTCCTCCCGGACCGTGCCGAGGGTTCCATACCAGGCCTGATAGCGATGATTGCGGACAGTTCGGCACTCGCCAATAAGGAGGTGATGCGCAGGGCTCAGAGAAAGCGTCGAGCGCTGGGTCCGGTAACTCTGTGGATGGCCCTAGCTCTTGTGGCAAGGGAACAGGGCGTGGACATGCACGACGTGGCTTCAACCATCGAGAATGATTACGCGTAGTCGCTTGAGGTGCGGAACTCGGCGGCAAGCAGGCCGGGCAGGACGAGAAGCGCCATCACCAACGAGAACAGCACTGAAATCGAACTCACTACACCGAAGTCTTGGATGACCGGTATGGGTGAGAGCACCAGCACCATGAATCCGCAAATCGTAGTCCCGGATGACAGCAGGAGGGCAGTACCGGTGGTCGAGTACATGTCGCGCATCGCCTCCCAAGTCCCCATTCCCGACCCCCTGTTCGCCTCTATTCGCCTCCAGACGTGGATTGAGTAGTCGATGCCCAGTCCGATTGTCAGCGCGGTGATCATGATTGTCAGCACGTTCCAGTTAATTCCGAGCATTGCCATGGCGCCGACGACCCAGGCTCCGGCGAGGCCGACGGGCAGGATCACCACTAGGGACTGCCCAAGCCTTCTGGTCAACAGCACTAGGACAAGCATCGACACGAACAGGCTGATTGCCGTCGATTCGACCTGAGATAGCACCAGTCCCGAAAGCACGTTGTTTAGCACCACCACGTCCCCCGTGATGTACACCTCGCCACCGACCAAGCCATCATCCTCCAGCAGCTGCGCCTGCTTCGCGAATACCTCGGCCACCTCCTGAGCCTCCTCGCTGGTCTTGACCAGCACGTCAACTCGCATCTTGAGGAACCTAATCGACTGGCCGTCCTCGGTCAGAGCCACGTGCATCGCCGTCCTCTCGGCCCATGTGTGCCCCCTCAGAGGGTCACCCATCGAGTCGTTGCCTAGGAGGGATGCCACTGCCGCCGTCAAATCCCCCTCTTCAAATCCATCTGCTACCCCCAGTTGGCCGCTGAAGATTCCGATGTGAAACGTCTCGCCCATAGCAGGGTCGTTCTCTATGGCGTCCCTGAGGATCGGATAGAGTCCGTCGTACGAGGGACGTTGCGCGCCGGAGTCGGTGGGGTTGACGACTTCCGGGAGGCCCGAGATCCTGCCATCGAAGAACTCCAGTCCCTTCATCAGGTCCCTCTCTCCGGTGAGCCCATCCTCCTCGGAAGCAGGTTCGACCAGTATGACGACGGACTTCCAGGCCGCAGCATCGTAGGAGTCGTAGATGTCGTTCCTGACCTCCATGACCTCCATGCCCTCTTCGGAGAGGAAGTCGGTCAACTCGAAACTGGTATCGAGTTCCCTTATCGCCACTAGCACCGAACCCATTGTAATCATCGCGACTACCAACAGCACCCTAGCCGTGTTTCTCCTCTGGAATTTCGTCGCGAGATCGGCTGATCTATCCATCCTGAGGCCTCTGTGACGCATCTCCCCCGCACTCCTCTCCACCACCACGTGAACGGCTCCGACGGTGATGGTGCTGGCAGCGAAGGCTGAGACGACCCCTAGGGCCAGCGTGAATCCAAAGGTCCTCAGTGGCGGGAGTTCCGATGACATGTTGGCTAGGAACGCGAAGACAGTGGTGACCACAGCGAGCGACAGGGCGAGCCGTAGGGCCGAGAACGCCTCTACCCAAGCCCTAGCCGCCCTGACCGAGCGCTTCTTAGCGAACTCGTAACCCCGTTGCAGGTGGATTGAGTAGTCTATGCCCAATCCAAGCACGACCGGGGCCACGGCGACCTCGAGAATCGACAGTCGCATGCCCAGCATGGTCACAATCCCGTAGGTCCACACCAATGATGCGGACAGCCCAAGGAGGGGCGCTGCGACCATCATGAAGGAGCGGAATGCGATTGCCATGAGGGCTACCACCACCATCACGGCGATGAGCAGCAGCCAGACCAGATTTTCCATCGTTGACTCGTTGATGTCGTGACTGATTAGATCGTCAGAGATTACCCCGTAAGTGAGTGAGGAGTCATGCCCGAGAGGATGCTTGTCGGTCAGCATACCCCTGATGGCAGAGGCCTTCTCGCGTCTCTCGTCATCGCTAATCTCTCCACTAATCTCGATTACCCACATGGTACTCGAGGCGTACGGAGTCGGGTCTCCTTCGCCGCTGTCCAACCACTCGCAGACCGGAGCGTAGTCCAAATCCATGTGCAGCATCGCCGATGCGGCGAATGAGGCTGAGGCGATGGCTTGCTCGTTGCCTATCGCGTCCGAGCACCTCTCGCCTTCGGTGACAGCATCCAGCAGCCCCTCCCAATCGGTGAAGTCGTCGAGACTACGGCCCTGCTCGTCCCTCTCATCGAGAGCGCTCTCAAGCATCCCAGCGGCGTTGATGTGAGCAACGACAAATCCCCTGTTGGCTTGCGAGAACCCCTCAATCCTGTCGAGGTCGTCGGACAGCTGTTGCAGGGCGGCGACCTCGAGGACGTTACAGGGGGCGGCGTCGCAGGAGTTGGTTCCGTCAGCACCTAGGTTCAACGGCTCTACGTTGATGTAGATCAGATGAGGGGATGCCTGCATGACCTCGTCTATCCTGTCTCCGGCCGCATCCGACTCGGTCTCAGGGGCGAAGGAGGCGATGTCGGTGGTGAATCCAGGGAACTCCAGCAGCACCTGGGCCATGGCAGCGGTGAAGACGACGCTCAGCACCACTATGGCTAGGGCGGATTTCTCAAACGCCCCCACTAAGGACTCAGGGACCGAGCCCCCATTCTCCATACGGCGGCCAAAACCACCCCATGTATAACTTAGGCTCTGATTGGACCCCACAGGGTCCAACATAGATATGAAAGCCCTCAAAAGGGAGGGTCCGGTCGGGCGCCTGTCATGCCTATCAAGGTCCTGATGAACGAGGGTCGTGAGCTAAGGCTGCGAATGACTGGGGAGAGCCACACGACCCTGCAGCTGTTCCGCTCCAGACTCAACGACAGTAAGGACGTTGAGTACTCCAACTACTTCCAGAATCACCCCGACCTCGACGAACCCGAACTGTACCTCAGGACAGTCAAGGGCAAGAGCGCCGAGAAGGTTTTCAAGAGCCTTTGCTCAGGTATCTCGAAGGATTTCTCCAAGCTCAAGCTATGAGGCGGTGAGGGTTTGTCCACAAGCTCTGTGGAGGAGCATCTAGGGCTTGCTACGTGGTCGGCCGAAGGAGATGGTATTGGTGGCCTGCTCAAGGTCAGGATTGAGGACTTCAGGGTAGAGGAGGTCGCCAGCGTCCCAGCGCTCGACCCCAAGGGGAGGTTCACCGCCATCCGAGCCACTCTGAACAACTGGGAGACCAACCGGTACCTCAATCGACTGGCCAAGGCCTGTGGAATTTCTCGCAAGAGGGTGTTCTCCTCCGGGATGAAGGATAAGCGGGCAGTGACCACACAGACTCTGGTGGTCGATGCTCCACAATCCAAGGTGGAACGCGTCGAGATACCCGATACGTCAATCGAGGTCCTAGGCAGGACCCACCAGAAGATAGGGATGAGCGACCACGACGGCAACAGGTTCACGATTACCGTCAGGGGGTGTTGCGAATCCGACGGCAGCCCGATCGACGGCAAGGAGGCCATGCGCAGGGTCAGGGAGTTGCTGTCGGGCATGTCCGAGAGGTTGGGGGCCGACGCCTTCCCGAACTGGATTGGCCCGCAGAGGTTTGGTGCCACTAGGCCAGTCACTCCTGAAGTAGGCAGGGCCGTCATAGAAGGGGACTTTGAGAGGGCCTGCGACCTGTATCTGGGCATGCCCGGGGCCAACTCCGCCGATGACGTTGCCGCGTTCAGGGAGATGTGGAGGGAGACACAGGACCCCAAGGGGTGCTTGGAGGTGATACCCAAGCATCTAGGGTACGAGAGGGGGATACTGGAGGGCCTGATGAAGAGGCCCGACGACTGGCTGGCAGCCTACAAGAGTCTACCTCCATCACTGCAACTGCTGACCATACACTCCCTGCAGTCGTTGACCTTCAATCACGCCCTCTCAGGACGTCTAGCAAAGGGTCTGTCGCTGGTGGAACCCGCTTTGGGTGACTTGGTGGCTCCGATGCAGTCCAACGGGCGCATCGACGTCTCCAAGATGGCCGAAGTCAGCGAGTCAAATCTCCAGAGGTGCCTACGCAACTGCAGATTGGGCAGGCTGGCCGTCACCGGCCCTCTGCCAGGCAGCAGCTCGGCCATGGCCCAGGGAGAACCCGGCGAGATCGAGCGACAGGCGCTTGAGGACACGGATCTCGAGGATGCTGACTGGCACGTCCCCAAGATCCCGCGCCTGACCTCCTCGGGCACGCGCAGGCCGCTCGCAGTCCCGTTTCGCTCGTTCTCGGTGGAGGAGGCTCCCGAGCTCCCGGAGGGATCAGTCTCTGAGAGGTGGGATGCGGGTCCGAGCGAAGGGAGCTTGTGGCATCCGGACGGAGCCAGCCTTCGGATGAGGTTCGAGCTTCCGCCCGGCACCTATGCGACGGTCCTCATGAGAGAGCTGATGAAGTCCCCACTGGACCACTATTAATCAGAGCCGCCCCATCTCAAGGGCCTCTATCTGTCCGACTAAGGGGTCGACGCCCCGGACCTTGTCTTCGAAGCCGTCAACGATGCCCTCGCCCTCGCCCAGCACTGCCTGGACCTCGATGTACATCATGCCGAAAGCGAGGGGCTTAATCTCGACCGCCTGGACTTCCTCAAAGCCGTCTATGTGGCCGGCTATGCCATCGTAGTCTGGGGCTCCTTCGTCCGGCTGATTGATGGTGACCTTGTACTTCACGACCACGTGCCCCATCGCCCTCGCCTCCTCACGGCCCTTGGAATCCGCATTCGGTGCAGATGTACTCCACTGCCTGGACTCTGCACTGCTCGCTTCTGCCAATCGAGTGGCCGCACTCTGGACAGGGGAACGCAGTGCTCTTCCTGTCGACCAGTGGCAGTCCCGACGAGGTACAGATGTCTGCTCTACGTGGCATCGATGTTCACCAGTGACGCGGCGAACCGCACCCCCCTTTTAGCGTTGACCGAGGTCAGAGGTCGCAACATCCTCGCAGTCGGCTGATTAGGGCCTGAGGACATTTCAAATCAGACTGCCGCCCTCGTTCCATTGATAGCATGAGTGAAGAGGAGTTGATTCTGACGGGTGAGCAATCGGACCTGAGCCAATACGTCACGGACGAGGGCGGGATATGGAGCCTCAGGCAGCTGGAGAAGGTGAGGTCTTGGAACAACATCGAGTACGCTCCGGGGCTATCGGGGAAGAACACGCCCTCGACGGGCTTGTCGATGAATCGCGCGTACATCCCTCCCGGAGGGGTAGCAAAGGCGCACATCCACGTCGACTTCGATGTGATGGTCTATCTCCTGCAGGGCAGCGTCCGCCACGAGTATGGACCCGGTTGCGGGAAGTCCGTCGTTCACAGCGCAGGCGACATGTTCTACATCGAGCCGGGCCTGCCTCACGAGGTGTTCAACTGCTCCGATTCTGAATGGGTGCATGCCGTGGTATCGCGTTCGGATGCATCGGAGTGGCAGAACATAGAGCCATACGATCGGGATTCAGAGTGATTACTCTTCTTCTCTCTTGGCAATACGCCTGAAACCCACCTTCGCCTTCGAATCGTCTACATCTTTCTCAATGACGACCCCGAGTTCGGACAGATGCTCCTGCAACTGCTCCATGGCACTCTTGTCGCGTCCCCTAGCGCGAGGCTGGGGCAACCTGTTCTGGCATATCAGGTAGGTCTCCGAGGAGGCGCTTCGACTGGCTGTGGGAGAGTACCTCTGCACGTTGGAGAAGCGATCTGCAGCAGCGTTGACCAAGCCCTCTATGCCAGTGCCTTGAAAAATCTTGGTGACGAAACTCCCTCCCGGTGGGATGAACCCCATCGCCGCGTCGAGGACCAGAGTAGAGAGCTCCAGCGAGATTGTCTGGTCGGTGTCATATCGGCCCGTCAGGTTCGGCGAGATATCACTGACTACGACGTTCAGCTCACGCTCACTCAGAATCTCACGTATCCGCGTTATGGTGCCCTCCTCCGTGATGTCACCGATGATGATGCTGGCGCCCTCCACGGGAGAGGTGGCCAACAGGTCCACCCCGATTACCAAGCCATCCTCACCGACCTCCTCGACAGCCACCTGGACCCACCCTCCTGGGTGGCAGCCGACGTCAAGCACTGCATCGCCTGAACGGATGATGCCGAAACGCTCCTGAATCTGCTTGAGCTTGTACGCTGAGCGCGTGCGGTATCCCTTTGAGCGCGCTATCCTCCTCCAGGCATCGCGCCTGTTGTCTTGGTACCAGCGCTTGCTCATGCGCAGTCCTCGGGCCACGGAGTTATGAAATCGCTCGCGCTCTCACAGGCCAATCTCGCCTATCAACGCCCTCGCAGTATCCCTAATGGCCTGCTCGGACTGCATCCGGGGTGTGAATCCGGTGGAGAACAGATACTCGACATCCAGAGAGGTCTTGGGGACGTCCCCCGCCCAGCCGCGGTCGCCGCCGGTGTATTCGATGGAGACTCCTTCCAGTCCGCTCTCCTCAACCACTATCTCAGCGATCCTGCGGACCGAGCAGGTGTCACCGGTCCCGAGGTTGAACAGGTTGACCTCGCTGTCGACGGCATCGACTAGGTGCAGCATGGCGCCCACGCAGTCCTCGGCCGACATGTACGACTTCTCCTGCCTACCGTCACCGAGGACCTCCAGTCGAGACGAATCGTCCTTGAGCTTGTGCACGAAGTCGTAGATGACGCCGTGTGTCCCCCTAGGTCCGACGATGTTGGCGAACCTGTGGATCCAGGACTTGGCGCCGAAGGTCCCGCACCAGGCAGTGATCAGCGCCTCGGAGGCTAGTTTGGAAGCCCCATACAGGGAGATCGGCAGTATCGGACCGTAGGTCTCCGGGGTGGGCATCTGGGAGGCCTCCCCGTAAACCGCCGAGGACGATGAGAACGAGATTCTGCTCACGCCCTCGAGCCGCATTGACTCAAGGACGTTGTAGGTCGCAATCGTACCCTGCCTGAGGTCCGTGTCGGTGACCGAGGTCCCAAGCCTGATGTCGGGGTTGGCGGCCATGTGATGGACTGTTTCCACTCCCACCATTGCAGACCTCACCGAATCGATGTCCAACAGGTCTCCCCTGACTACTTCGACCACCTCCGAGCCGGAGTGATGGGAGAGGAACTCCTCACGCCCGCTGCTGAAGTTGTCGAGCACGCGGACGCGCTTGCCCCTTCCCACTAACGAGTCGACCAGATGAGATCCGATGAACCCGGCCCCTCCTGTCACCAGTTCCATGGCCGCGCGACCCTAGTCACAGCCTTGAGTCCATCGGGCCTGCGTCGCTGGCACTCAGGTCCACATGCTGTTCTGCTTGCGCTCACGTACTAGGTACGCGACGACGAGGAAGCCAATTAGGGACAGGTGGGCGATGGTGCAGTAAGGACAGATGTGGGGCGCACCCTCCACCTGAGTCAGCTCGACGAACACTAGGAAGGCAACGAAGGGCACGCCAGCCAGCCCAGCCAGCAGGGAGTAGGTGGTGAAAGAGTCCGACCACCTCGCATGCATGTCCATCCGCAGGGAGAGGAAGAGGAAGAACAGCAGGCTAAACGACAGTAGCCCGGTTATCCCCCAAGGGATGCCGAAGAGGTTGTTCCAGTCTGGGTCGCCGATCACGGAGCCGCACTGCACTAGGCCCTCGGATGCGCACATGGTGGTGTCTCCCGAGTCGAGGATTGAATTGTGGATGGCGTAGGTCCAGCCCGAGGACAGCAGGCCAACGACCGAGAAAGCCAGTCCCGAGTCAAGCATCGTTATCGTGCCGGCCTCGCCCTCCCTTGACCTAGCCCGGACGGCTAGGGCCGTGGCGATGGCCAGTCCAGCGAGGAAGCCCATCAACGGGACGTCCACGGCCATCAGGCACCACCCACCAGACGCTGGATGGCCGTTTCGATGCCCTCCCCGTCGTTCTCGTGCTGCAGCGGGTTCCACGCCACGATTCCGTCAGGCTGAAGCAGTGCGGTGAACGGGGTCCCCGGGATCTCCCAGTCATCGGTAGTCTTCTCGTTCAGGTCGTCGACGTAGACCCAGGGATGGGAGTTCCCCGGTCTGTCGGCGCAGTCGGAATTGGTCTTGCAGCCGTCGTACGAAGTCTTGTCTCGGAATGCCTCGATCTCCTCCCGATTGCTCTCGTGCCCCGAGATTCCCAGCTCGACTACGACAGTGACGAAGGTCACCTCATCGCCCCATTGTGAATGCAATTGACTCATCAGCTCGCCCTCGCTCCAGCAGTAGGGACAGTCGGTGTCGATGTACTGGACCACTATCCAATCACCGTCTCCCCCCGACTCCCAGCTCTTGTTGAACAGGTCAGATAGGCGAAAGTCCACCCAAGTCCCGCCGTTGTAGGACTGGGCCGAGAAGTCGGGCGCCAACTCGCCCTCGGAGGGGCCTACCTTGACCACCGGCGCAAGAAGCATCACTGCCATCAGTATCATGCTGGTCAGCCCGAAGGTAACTAGGGCAGCCGTAAGCCTGACTTCGTCTTCCCTTCCCTTGGGCGAAGTCGCACGCCTTCTCCTTGCCATTGATTGAACGCGAGGCACTCATCCCTTTCAGCCATTCGATTTACTGTCATGAATAGCCGTTCCACGATGAGTCGATGCGAACGCTTCATTTGGCTCCCGTGGAGGCCCCATGCCGTGGCCCCAGCCGAGCCGGAGGACAAGTACTCCATCACAGATGGAGTGGACCGCGACGACGAGGCTGCTTTCTGGGGGCGCTTCTTCGATAGGCTCAAGCCAGTCAAGGAGGCCTTAGACGGTGCTCGCGAGGGCTTCGCCGGAAGTTTCGTCGGCGAAGGCCTCGACACAATGGCCCAATTGGTCGACGACGCTGGTGACGCCGCTGATGCAACCGCCCGGAGGACGGCGGAGCTGACCTACTCATCGATACTGAGGAGTCCGGCCAGCATAGTCGTTCTACTGCTCCTACTGACCGCCGTCATAGGCAGGGACGCCATGGAGTTCGAGCATCAAATCAACGGGGACGTCGAGATATACCTGCCCGACGGAGCCGATTCGACCATCTTGCTGCAGCAGGTCAGGGAGCAGTGGTCGACTGACATCTTCATCCTGTATGTGCAGACGGACAATGCAGCCACTGGCGGTGAGCATGGTACTGAGAACATCACCAGCGTGGAGATACTCAAGCAGATGTCTTGGGTAGAGGGGGACGATCAAAATCAAGGTATAGGCGGCTACCAGTCCGGTCTCGACTACAACAAGGAGGACAGGGGGTCGTTAGACGGTGTCGTCTGGGTTCTGTCGCCCGCGCAAATCATCAAGGAGGCGAACTCGTCCAGCTATCGCTTCAACTGCGCCATGGAGAAGTACGCGTTACCAACGGGAGACAACGAGGACTGCGCCGTATCCTCGCTCAATCCCTACGAGGGCTACTCGATTCCAGAGGGCTCGGGGGCGCAGGAGAGGATAGACCGATTCGTGGAGGATGCCGAGCCCCTGCTCTCCAACTTCGTTCGCGACACGAACAACGACGGCATCTGGGACACAGGGGTCATCATCATGGGCTTGAAGTTCGACATGTCCGAGACCGACATCACGGCTCGTCCGAATCCGAAGGGCGTCACCGAGGAGAACCCGGGGGGGATACTGAGGGATCACAAAGCCTTCATCATCCATGCCGAGCAGCTCATCTACGAGGAGTCGAATCCCTCTGTCTGCGAACTGTGCCAAAGGATCTACGACAACCCTACCTCGACCATGGACGAGTTCACCTCGACTGACAACCGCAAGGCCATCACCATCACCGGGCTGACTCCGGTGGTACACGACATCTCCGATGCGATATACATCGAACTCGTCGATAGAATGCTCCCCATCAGCATCGTCCTAGTATGCCTTGCTATGCTCCTATTGCACAGGAATCCGAAGGTGATAGTCATCTGCGGAGCGCCAATTCTGATGAGTCTGGCAATCACATTCGGCATCACAGTCATCGCCGATATCATGCTCACACCGATGATCATCTCCGTCGGACCCATACTAGTGGGTCTTGGCGTTGACTACGC
>Ga0066372_10000618_pt1 | contig 13534 bp, 12 predicted proteins | sample Knorr_S15_td_250_FD_77011 | JGI IMG/M metagenome (GOLD analysis project Ga0066372, IMG submission 77011) | Marine microbial communities from Southern Atlantic Ocean transect - Knorr_S15_td_250_ad_251m_LV_A | ecosystem: Environmental > Aquatic > Marine > Oceanic | place: Southern Atlantic ocean... | reverse complement strand
GCTTCTTTCCTCTTGATTTTTCAGCCCAAGCATCTTCACGTGTTAGTACTTGATCATGACCCTTAATCTGAACTAATTCACTCATGTTAATATTCTACATTTTAAAGGAACAAAATAAATAAAAACTTAGTTACAATTAGTCAAACCTAATTTTATACATTCTACTTTTTTTTTTTTTCTAAAAAAGATTACTACGGCCATAGCAAACTCCTTTTCATTACTAACAAAAACGATGAAATCATATTTTTTATTTAATTTACCATTGATTTTAATTCCAAGCTTATTTTTAGAGTTTGAAATACAAATATCATTTAATAAAATTTTATCTGGAATTGATTTAATTACAGATTCTTTAATTGCAAACTTTCCAGCAAAATGTTCATATGGCGAACTAAATTTTTTACAATAATTTATCTCCGATGTTGAAAAAATTTTTTTATAGAAATCTAGATTAGTTCTTAATGGCTTTTTCTTAAATCTAGCAACGTTAACAATATCAATACCTATGCTAAATGCGTGATTCAATTGTTTCTCATGTAGTATTAATATGAATTATCTAATTAGTATTTGCAACAATTTTTCTTGATTAGTTCATAACAAGGTTTATTTTATCTGCTAAAAACTTTGTTTAAGATTGAGTGAATTAAATAATTTAAAATCAGAAATAAAAAAGATATTTTTTAATGTGTTTCCTAATTTGAGTGATGATGATTTTGATTGGAAAAAACATCAATCTGGTTATGATGATTGGGATTCATTTGCCCAAATGCAGTTAATCAGTGCTACAGAATCTAAATTTAAAATAAAATTTGATATTGATGATGTTATTGCAATAACCTGTGCGGATGATTTGTTAAAATTTATTGAATCACACTCATAAAATATAATTCTAGATTTACTTTAAAGCTCTAGAGAATAATACAGAAAATTGCAATAATTTAAAACGAAGAAATTGATCATAATACACAAAACGTATTACTAAATCATCTAATATTGATTTTTGATGAATATTGATATTTCTATCTTAGTGGAAGAGTAGATTAAATTGTTATTTTACACATATTAAATTTTCAATTAACTTAAATTAATACTGAATGAGTTAACTTTTATGGTAAAATTTGGACAGGAAAAAAAGTTTTTTATCTTACTATGCCTTCTTTCATTTACAGTTTTTTCTCTTACTAGCGATGGACATCGTTATACCATTGATGAAGATATGACACAGCAACAAAGTATGTGGATTGCAACAATGACACCAGATCCTAGATTTATACCCGGTGAGTCAAGAGAACTATTCCAGTTTCCTGAATTATTTCCCAATAATCCCAGACCAATATGTAATTCTGGAATATTATGCTCACAGGTTCCTATTGGCGCTACAGTAGTGCAAGTCCCATTCATCATCTTGAATCAAAATTTTAATTTAATCACTCATGAAACTGCATTTTTTACAGTTGAAGATTTTCCTGACCCTCATTATGTTTTTTGGAGGAATTCGCAAAACCCTGACTATACTTTTTTGGAATTATTTTTTGGCCCAACTTTTATGGCTCTCTCAGTAGGATTACTTTTTCTAATATCTAGGACATATTCATTATCTACAAAAACATCCATAATACTTTCCATATTATTTGCATTTTCAACGTCTGTGTGGGCATATTCCCAGACATCATTAAATGTAGTTCCCGCAACTTTTTTTATTTTATTAGGATTCTACTTTTTTAGAAAATTTATTCTAACTAGAGCCCGTCTTAATCTTATTTTTTCAGCAACTGCATTAGGATTTGGATTTCTAGCGAGAAATGATGTGATTCTTTTCATAATACCATTATTTGTATTTTTAATTTTTAATTTAATACAGAATTCAGATAAAATTAGAAACGTTAGTAAAACTCGCTTTCTCTCATTTGTTTTGCCATTAATTTCAGCCTATATTATAGAATTAGGTGTTAGAACAATACGCACAGGAGTTGGGGTTGTCAATGAATACACAGGACTCCATGAAGAAATCCAATACAGGTCAGTGAGTTATTTTGGTATACCTTCTTTGATAAACATATTTCAATCGCCAGCATGCGATCCGGGAAAACTATGTTTTTATTTTATTCAGAGTGCGTATGGCTTGTTATTTTCTCCTGGTGTTGGTCTTCTAATTTTTTGTCCCATTTTGATAACAATGTTTTATTCATTTTTTGATTTTTATAAGAAAAATAAATCTGAATGTATTTTATTCATATCTTTTATTGTAATCGTAATATTTTTTTATTCAAATAATCAAGCATGGCATGGCTTGCAAGGTTGGGGTGCAAGATACCTTACCACATTAATTCCATTTTTATTAATTCCACTAGGATTTAGTATTGAAAAAATACAAAAAAAAGCGTTCAAAATAATTTTAGCGGGTTTAGGAATTCTTGGAATTATTTTCAATTTATCATATATTGTAACTGATGTCAGCTGGTTTATTTGGGGACTTATGGGGTCAGGTGTGGGATTATATGAGCTGGGTCATGAACCTTTACAATCCTTATGGATTCATCCTGCTGTTCTTTGGACATTTGATTATAGTCAATTAACTCATTCGCTAAAATATATGCTAACATTTTCACAAATTGATATTTTTTTGTTAAAGGTTTGGGGCTTGTATTTTTATTCAATTTTTTCTATAGCTTCCTTAAGCATACTAACGTACCTAATCATTCGTCTTAACAAAAAATCTACCATCAGTGTAAAAAAGTTGTAATAGTTCAATATTTTTAGCAAAATATAATCAAGAGATTATAAACAGATGATGTAATTGGATAATATAATGAATAATATCATGTCTGTTGACTTGGAAGATTATTTTTGTGATCTACCATTCTCTTCATGGCCAAATTATACCAGCCGTGTTGTTCAGACAACGGAAATGTTACTTGAACTCTTAAGAAAGTATAAAGTTACTGCTACCTTCTTTACATTAGGCTATATTGCTGATCAACATCCCGAACTTATAGAAAAGATTGTTTCACTTGGGCATGAAATTGCTAGTCACAGCTATTCCCACCGTGATCTTAGAAAAATATCTGGAGAAATTTTAGAAGATGAATTGAAAAAATCTATTACCTCATTAGAAAAAATTAGTAATGAAAAAGTACAAGGATTTAGAGCTCCGTTTTTTTCTATATCAAAACATAATTTGGATAAATTTAACATAATCAAAAAATATTTCAAATACGATTCAAGCATTTTCCCAGCAAAAACTCCATTATATGGTATTTCTGATGCACCTAGATTTGCATACCACTTTTCATCAGAAGTCCCTTTAGAGAGTAACCCAGATGGAGACCTATTAGAAATACCACCTGCAACTTTGAAAATTCCTGTTTATGGTAATATTCCTATTGCCGGAGGATTTCATTTTAGATTTTTACCTATTTTCTTAATTAAATATGGAATTAATAAATTAAATAAATCGGGACAACCTGCTATGTGTTATATTCATCCAAAAGATTTAGACAAGAACATGCCTATTATCAATTCGTATAGCTGGCATTATTATTACAATCTAAAAAATGCCAAATCTAAATTTGAATCGATTTTAAAAAATTTCAAATTTTGTTCCGTTAGAGAAATCTACTCGTTATAACGAAAAAAAATTAGTGTATATTTATAAAAAAGAGAAAGATTGAGAATTCTTAATGTATAATGAATATTCTGGTTTCTTTAAAAACCAACGAGACAAATACTTTAAAAAAATATTATCCAATCATTTTAAAAATACACCTTTAGTAGTGGATATTGGTTGTGGACAAGGAGATTTTTTAACCCAAGCCAAAGAATTGGGAATTAATGCAGAAGGTATAGATGACAAAGATTTTTGGATAACTCATTGTATTAAAAAAGGTCTTAAAGCAAAAAAAGGATCAATTTTTGATATTCCGTATGATGAGAACTCCTTGGATGGTATATTTTTACAATCTGTTTTAGAACATGTAGATGCTGTAAAAAGCATGAAAGAAATTTCTCGTGTGATAAAAAATGAAGGAATTGTAGCAATATCATGTCCTACTCCTGAAAAACATTTTTGGGATGATCCTACTCACGTACGTCCGCATACTATAAAATCACTAAGCACTCTTTTTGAAATGTTCGGTTTTAAAGTAATACATAAGAATTATGTTTTTGCTGAATTACTTGGTATTACAGTAACCTGGAATGGTCTGTTCAAATGGTTGAATATAATTCCAGCAAGCATAGGTAGCAATATTATTATTGTAGGTAAAAAAGAAAACATTTCTTCTATTTCTTAAACTTCCAAAATACCAACTATATTGCTGTAGCATATAGTTTCTCATAAGAAATAGACAACTCAATTTTTTCATTTCACTTTGGAAAAATTTAGTATTAATTGATCAAAACTTTCATGTGTTGTATGAATTCCTATCGTGTGGATTAATTTTCGTATAGGCTTTTGAAATGCTTCTTTATCTGTAAATGTTTCTACCAAAGAGGATAAGGATCATTAAAATAAGAAAAAATAAGATTATTCATAAATGAAATCAATTCATGAAATTCTTGATAATTCTGCAAGAAAATTTCCCCATAAACCTGCAATAATATTTGATAATTTTAGACTTTCTTATGATGAACTTCTTAACAAAACACAATTGTTATCAAATTTCATTCAAGAAAAAATCTCTAGCGGTAATGTTATTTCAATACTTAGTGAAAATTCTCCTTTTTTTATTATGTCTTATTTTTCCATTTTAAAATCTGGCTGTATAGCTCATATTATTCCCCCTACAATATCAGATTTTAACCTAAAAGAGCAAATCAAAGAGACTAATCCTGAAATGATTATCAGTAATTCAGTTTTTGAGAAGAAATTAAACCGAACCGAACTTATAAAAAAAGCAGTTTTTGTTGATGACAAATCTAAATCTCTTGAATCAAATAATAATGACTTTTATGGAAATAGAACCCATGAAGTTTCTTCCATAATTTTTACATCTGGGACAACATCAAAACCTAAAGGTGTAAAATTAACTCACAAAAATGTCCTAACTGCAACTTCAAACATTGTCAAAATGATTGATTTACAATCTAATGACATTGAAATAAATTCTTTATCACTATCACATTCATTTGGTTTGGGTTGTTTACATGCAATTTTTCTACAGGGTGCTACATCATTAATTTTTAAAAATACTATAAATCTAAAAGAAATTTTAACAAAAGGGAAACATGAAAACGCCACTGGTTTTGTTGGAGTTCCTACAACCTTTTACCAAATATTAAATTCGTTTACAGAGTTATTTTCATCAATATCTTCAATTCGTTATCTATTAACAAATACAGCTCCTATGAAAAAAGAATCTATCTTGCAAATAATTAATTTATTTCCAAAAACAAATTTTTATACGTATTATGGACTGACCGAAGCTTCTCGTTCAACATTTTTGTTGTTTAATAAAAATAAAAACAAATTAGAATCTGTTGGAAAAACTGCACCCGGCGTAGAAATTAAAATTTTAGATGATAATGGAAAAACCCTTTCTAATAATCAAATAGGAGAAATTTTCATCAAAGGAGAACATGTAATAAAAAATTATTGGAACAATTCAAAAGCTGATGAATCTATAGAAAATGGATGGCTTAAAACTGGTGATCTGGGATGTTTTGATTTTGATGGATTTCTTTTCTTGAAAAGTAGAAAAGATGATTTGATTAATGTTGGCGGTGAAAAATTTACCCCTGAAGAAGTTGAATTAGTAATAAAAGAAATTCCGGAAATTTTGGATGTTGCAGTAATTGGTATTCCAAATGAGCTCTTTGGTCAATTACCTGTTGCATTTGTAGTTACGGATAACGAAATTACTTCTACACAGATTATCAAACATTGTAGTAAAAAAATAGAACGTTATAAAATCCCAAATAAAATCCTCTTTTTGGATGATATTCCAAAAACTGATTCTGGAAAAATAAAAAGAAACGTTCTAAAATCTAAATTTGTTTAACAAATATTTACAATTTTTAATGTCACGTACAAGTAATGACTGTAAATATTAAATCTGAAGCGTGCTAAAATCCTAATATAATATATATTAACAGTATACATTTTAGATAGAAAACAAGCTGAATAATATGCCAATCTTACTTTGTATTCCTGCATTCAATGAAGAAAACGTAATTGGAGATGTAGTAAAAAAATCCTTGGAATTTGTAGATCATGTTGTAGTATATGATGATGGTTCTAGTGATAAAACATCGGAAATTGCGGAAAATGCAGGAGCATATGTTATTAGAAATTCACAAAATAAAGGAAAAGGATATGCATTACAATCTTTATTCAAATATGCTCGACATCAAAATTCCGAAATAATTGTAACAATGGATGGTGATGGTCAGTTCAAACCTGACGAAATCCAAAAACTTTGTGGGCCAATATTACATGATGGTCAAGATTTGGTCGTTGGATATAGATATGATAATAATGATGAGATGCCAAAATACCGAGAAATTGGAAATAAAATGCTTGATCGCATTAGCAGTTTGGCAGCAAAACTACCTCTCAAAGATACCCAAAGTGGATTTCGAGCATATTCAAAAAATGCAATTCAATCAATCACTTTCTCAAGTAAAGGATTTGGGGCGGATTCTGAAATTTTAATAAACGCATATGAAAAAGGATTAAAAATCACTGAAGAAAAAGTTACAGTGATTTATAATACAGGGTACAAAACATCTACAAAAAATCCAGTTTCTCATACAACTGGAGTTACAGCATCAGTAATTGAACTAATTCTTATAAAACACCCATTAAAATTTCTAGGATTTCCTGGTGTTCTTTTAATAATTTCTGGTATTATTACATCTGTTTATGTAATGTCTATATTTAATGAGACAAGATATTTCTCGATAGGTTTTACACTGTTAGGATTAGGTCTGTTTATCTTTGGAGTATTATTAATTTTGGTAGCAGGTTTATTGTATTCCTTTAATAAACAAATTAAAAATAATTAGAACAGTAATAATATGAGTAAATTGACAGAGACGGAACATAAAAAAGAAGTTATAAAACTTTACAAAGAAATCCTATTGCGTAAACCTGACAAAACTGGTCTTTATTACTTTGTTTCCCAATTGGAATTAAAAAAAATAACATTAGATGATGTAAGAAAATCTCTTACTAATTCTGAAGAAGGGCAGTCTATCCAAAATTATTCTCATTATACTGACAAATATTGGAATGATTTAGAGAGAGTTGTTGAGTATAAAAACGAATTAGCAACTGGTAATAAAAACATTCATTGGATTGATGACATTCTTACTAGATTCCAAAATCATATTCCTTTTGAAAATGTGTTAATTGTGGGGTGTGGAAATGGTTGGTTAGAAAGAAGACTTCATGATAATGGTGTATCTAAAAATTTTGAGGCGTTTGATATATCGGAAAAATATATACAACAAGCCGAACAGGAAAAAGGGAACAGGTCAATCCAATATTTTATTGATGATATAAATAACCTTCAAAATGTAAATTCTAAAAAATATGATGCTGTTTTTAATTTTGCAATACTTCATCATGCCACTGAAATTGAAAACGCGATGAAAAAACTGGCAGGCTGTCTCAAACCTAATGGATTAATGTTCAATGAAGAATATGTTGGACCTGCTAAAAACCAATATGATGATGAACATCTAGAATTGATGCTTGATATTAACAGTGATCTTCCAGAACAATTTAGAACAAAAAATACTCTAAGACCCCCATTAGCAAATTTTAGAATTGAACCAACCGAAGCAATTCATTCTGATTTAGTAAGGCCTGTTTTTGAAAAATATTTTAATATTGTATATGAAAGAAGTCTTAATGGTGGAATAGCGTATCAAATTCTTTGGAATAATATAGAAAAATTTGATAGCAGTGACCCTGAAGCGAGAAAATGGCTAGAATACTTGCTTGAAAATGATCGTAAACTTTCTTCTGATGGTAAAGTTCCGATATTATTCTGGTATGGAGTGGGAAGTCCAAAAGTTTAATTCCAAAACTTTATGATTTAAAATTTAATGATATATTCTACAAACAGTGATTTTTTAGCCAAACGAATAGATATTCATAAACAATTTTCAAAAAATGATATTAATCATTGGATACTTCCTCATATCTCACTAAAAATTAATGAAAAATTATTGGATTTGGGATGTGGTACTGGTGAACAGCTACTAAGAATAGCTAAAAAATATCCTAATTCAAAATGTTATGGATTTGATATATCTAAAGATTCTTTAAAAATATTAGAAAATGATTTTAAAAAAAATAATATTTCTAATATTGTGCTAAAACAGGGAAATATTGATAATTTATATAAACAAATTCATTTTGATGCAAAATTTGATGTGATTCTTTCATGTTTTGCACTATATTATTCGCAGAATATTTCAAAAATCGTTTCTTCTATTAAACAACTTTTGAATAGCAATGGAAAATTATTTGTCTGTGGTCCTGTAAAAGGAAATAATAATGAATTGGTAAAATTTCAATCAAACATTTCAGAATCGATAAAAAAATATGGGCCTTTTATTATGACTGATACAATTCTTCCAGAAATTAAAAAAAAATTCTCAAATGTTGTTTTAGATTATTTTTATAACCCAATTTCTTTTCCTGATCCATCCTCGTTGTTTAATTATTGGAAGTCTTACATTTTGTATGAACCAGAAATTGAGACACAATTTTTAGAAAAAATTAATGAATATTTCTCTAAACACGATGAATTTGTGACTACAAAAAAGATTATTGGAATTACTGCGTATTGTTAGATATCATGAATAGTAAAATTTCTTAAGAAATATTGATTCTTTTATCATTCAATAATTCTTTATCATATCTTTGCATAGTTTTAATTGCTCTTATATTTGCACATCTTTCGTACCTTTTTCTTGGTGCCATTTTTCTTTTTTGCCATATTTCTGGATGTGTTAAAACTTGTAATTTGGAATGAGCGGATTTTTTTAACACATCAATTAGTCTGATATATTTCCAATATCCATTTGAATCTGAACAATAAAAATATTTTTTTTGCAATTTTTTTCCATATGTATTTACAAGTCCTAAAATTTTGTCATCTAATGGGATAGTCCATTTATTATTGATAAATGGTTGATGGAATGATATTGAATTAATTTTTGTTGGAAAAGTTTCTTCTAGAATCTTTTTTTCTGTTTTTATTTTATTTTTAAAATTTAATTTATGTTTTGGATAAAATTTATACTCAAAATGTAATCCGATATAATGTCCTAGTTTTATTATATCATTGATTTTATCATATACTTCTTTTTCAAACAAATTATACCATTCACTATGAAGCCTTAAAAAATAAGTTGATTTTACACCTAATTCTTTTTCAATTTTTGCTAGTTTTAGTGCTCTATGAACTGACGAATCCACGTCATGTCTCCACAATACATGGGGTTCTTCTGTTTTTGTTGTAAATGGTTCAAACAAGTATTTTTTTTTTGCAAGTTTTATTAAAGTGACATAATGTTTTTCAGTAAAATCTGAAAAATTATACTGTTTTGCCAGTGATTTTGCATTAGCCATCTCTAATTTCTTTTTAATATTGGTTTAAAATATAATTTGTTTCATTTTTCACATCAATGAAACTGAAGATATATGTATTATTTTAAAAATAGCCCTAGTTTTTATTATAACAAATTTTTAACAATACGGTGAACGAAAAACAAATTAAAGATATTATCCGTAATTCTTATTTGAAAATTTTACAAAGAGAACCAGATATTGAAGGATTAAGTTACTACCTAGATTTAATGAAAAAAGGAGAAATAAATGAAGAAAAACTAGAGCATATTTTAAGAAATTCTGATGAATTTGTAGGATACAAGCAGATTGAAAGTTTATCATCAAAAAAACTAGAAAATCAGGATCTGATGGAAATTCCCAAAATTGTTGCAATGTACAGGATTCAAAATGAAGAGAGATGGATTGAAAAATCCCTAGAGGCTGCTTCAGAAGTTTGTCAGGAAATTGTAATTTTAGATGACTGCTCAACTGATAACACACTAAGTATTTGCAAGAAATTCCCAAAGGTTGTTGACATTTATGAAAGAAAAGAACCATTGCCTTTAGATGAGGTTAGAGATAAAAAGATTATTTGGGAAATGGCTCTGAAAAGAAATCCAGAGTTTGTTTTGAAATTTGACGGTGATGAAATTTTTGCTCCAAATTCAAAAGAGATCCTACTAAGTGAGATAATGGATTTATATCCAAACGATATTGTATTTTCATTTCAATTTTTAGATATGTATGATAAGCCTAATCAGTACAGAGCAGAGGGAGATTTCAATAAAAAAGCACAGATTAGACTCCTGAAAATTAATGAGTATACTAAGAATCTTAAATTTGTTGAATCAGGATATCCCGGGAATGCACATAGTCTTCATCTTCCACCAACAAAATACATACCTGTAAGAAGTAATGTAAAAATATTGCATTATGGATATTACGACAAAAGCACAAGACTAAAAAAATTTCAATATTTTCATAAAGAAGTTGATCCTGGGGGTTCAGATAAATTTGAGGATTACAAAGATATGATTGCAGGAGATTTAGATCCATCAATTTTAGAATTAAAAACACTTCCAGAAGGAAAATTTGTAAAAGATATTAAATGAGTCAAAAATAAAAAAATCAATTTATTTTAAATCAAATTTTCATAAATGTAATCATTCAGTATAAGAAAATTTAGTTGTTAAATCAAGTATTTGCCTGAGAATCTTCATATTCACTAATTTTTTTGATGTATTCTGTCACCAATGGTTCAAATGATTTTCGCTTTTGTTCAAAAAAAGAATTCAATCGATTTATTGTCATTTTGTCATCAGAAACCATTCCAGCCAAATGAGAAATTTTTAATATCTGGTTTGCCATATCTACTACATCAAATTCAAAGGAATTTTTTTCCTGGTGAAGTACAAAATTTCTTAGTTCATATGGATCAACTTTAATCTTTAGAGATTCATTAATGGCATTAGGCAATTCTTCAATATTTTTAATTTTTTTTACACATGATAGATTAGAATAAGAAATATCGGCTAATACTATAGATGGTTTTTCAAAAAATGCTGCTTCTAAACCGGCAGACCCAGCAATGGTAATAACTAAAGAACAGTTTTTGATGAATTCAAATGGACTTAATGAAGGATGGAATAGTTCTACATTTGGCAAATTTAATATTGAATTATAAAATGATTTTGGACGCCAATTCCTAAATTTCATAGAATTATGTTCTTTTACATAAAGTTTGTATTGAATTGGTAATGAACGAGAAATATTCTCAATAACCACAAGTTGATCTGAGTAATAAGGCGCATCAATATCGATATTACGTTCTGGTTGTGTTTGTAATGGAAAATAAATGAATTTTTCTTTAAAAGTTGGATTTTTTATAGAATTTTTTTCAAGAAATCTTTGTCTACTACTTCTAATTAATTCCTCATTAATTTTATTTTTAAGCACTCGAAATCTTGTTACCCCAAAATGATCATATGTTTTACGATATTCATTATCATATGTTTGAAAAGACCAATTTAGAAAGGTCTTAATTTTATCTTTCGTTGGAACGCCTATACCACCAGATTGGATTTTTGAATATTGTTTAAATTTATCAAATTTTTTTAGATATTCTTGTAATTCAGAAAATGTTATTGATTTTTTGTTAGTTTTACTATCCATGAAATTCTCAGTTTTACTAATGGATGAAGAAATGTACGAATGAAATCCTAACCTACTTGAGATCAACATCAAAACTTTAACTCCTTTTGCTTTACACAATTCCACTAACAATTGAGTTCTATGAAAATCAGCCAATTTTATAATTAGAAAATTTGGATTAACTTCATCTAATACATTTTCAAAAAACTTACAATCATGTTCTAATATGGATAAAATTTCTTTCCTAGTAAAGTTATGAAATTTTTGAAAATCTGAAAAAATTCTTTCAGAAAAAGCAATTTTCCAAAGATCTATTTCATACTTTTTTTCAAATGATTTTAAATATTCAATATCAGGTTCTTTATTAATATTTGATAGATAGTCCCAATAGAACCATTGTTTTTTAAAATTTACAATATTTTGATTCAAAAAGGATTTTTTTAGATGATGGTTTACATCATACATTACGTAAAAATCAGCAGATATTTTTTCTTGTAAAAATTTTGCAATACCAAATTCAGTGTAACTGATATCAATCCAAAATAGAAATTTTTCAGCCATAATTGTATTCCAATAAAAACTCCAAACTAAAAAGAATTAATTGTTTGGTTTTATACCAAAATCAGAGTATAAAATTGTCAGAAATTAGAGTAGGCTATGCAGGATTAATTTCTTTTGCAACAGGAATACTGATGATATTTCCTGGATTGATTTTCACACTTGTTCTAACCAGAAATTTCAGCCCAGAAGAATATGGAACTTGGAGTCTAATTTTAGGATTAATTGTGTATGGATTAATTTTAGAACCGGTTATTTCATATTGGTCTACACGTGAAACTGCAAGAAGTATTCAATCTCAAAAAACATCAGTTTTTTTTGGTGGTGTGTTTTCAGCAATTGGTGCTGTCACATACATTGTGGTTGCCTACTTTGTTGGTGGACAGCCAAATATAGATCAAGACATATTGTTTTTTGGAATTATTTTAATTCCATTAATGTTTGTCAATAGAGTTTTATTTGCAATAAATCTTGGTTGGAAACCACAAATAGTAAGCTATGCGACGTGTGGAATAGAAATTACCAAAGTTGTAGTTGCTTTGATTTTAATATATTTTTTAAATTTTGGAGTTATAGGAGCAATTATAGCGTTAGCGGTTGGTGTAATTATAAGTATTTTTATCCAAATAATTCTTGCAAGAAATAAATTTCGTAATCAAATTAAAATAGATTTTTTAAAAAAATGGTTAAAATTTTCATGGATATCTATCTACCCTACAATAAATGGCATAGTTGCGAGATCAGATGTTATTGTCTTTGTAATTATTTCAGAATCTTTGATCGGGTTAGCAATATTTGCAGTAGCTATTATTATTAGCAATCTAACAACTAATTCAATAGCAATCTCAACAACAGCATACCCTAAATTATTAGAAGGTAAAAGAAAAAATTTCTTACAGCATAATTTTACAAGAATATTCTATTTTGGTGTACCGCTTGCAGCAATTTCTATAGTTTTTGCTAAACCAAGTCTATTTGCATTAAACCCAATTTATGAAATTGCGTTTTTAATTGTGATGATTCTGACAATAAGGATGTTTTTTAAAAATATAAATCAGACATTTAATACATATCTACTAGGAATTGAGACAGTAGACAAAGATTCAGATTCTTCAACAAAAGATTTTGTTAAAAGTGATTTGTTTAGAATACCATCATTTCATTTAATGTATCAAATGGTATATTACGCGTTTTTGATTGTGGGTTTATTGATAATAAAACAACAGACAAACGAACCAATAAATTTAGTAACATATTGGG
>Ga0066372_10000616_pt1 | contig 13556 bp, 11 predicted proteins | sample Knorr_S15_td_250_FD_77011 | JGI IMG/M metagenome (GOLD analysis project Ga0066372, IMG submission 77011) | Marine microbial communities from Southern Atlantic Ocean transect - Knorr_S15_td_250_ad_251m_LV_A | ecosystem: Environmental > Aquatic > Marine > Oceanic | place: Southern Atlantic ocean... | reverse complement strand
GGATTATTAAAACAGCCGAAGTTATTATTAGAATCAGGAGTAAACCTCTGGCACTTGATTGGATTTTCGGGACCGATAGTGCATGGAGGCGCGCATAGCGTCGTGTATCCAAGAATAATTTTTTAGAGAGATAGAGTTTCAAAATTTCTCCTTTGAGTTTCCTGGTTAGCTGTTTCGACTAGGGCGGAAATTAGATCCGGGTAATCGAGACCGAATTCAGAACAAAGTTTTGGGAACATGGATTTGGAGGTAAACCCTGGGTGGGTGTTTATTTCAAGGCAACTGATCGTCCCATCGTCACTTAGGAAAAAGTCTACTCGAGCGTAACCTCGTGCGCCGACAGCTCGGAATGCCTTGAGAGCGATAGTTTGTATCTGTTGTTGAATCTGTTCTTTGATTAGGGCGGGGACAATTATTGTCGTTGACTCATCGATGTATTTGCTCGAGTAATCGTAGAATTCACTTGTAGTTTTTATTTCGCCGAGTGGTGTTGCGTTTAGGCCATCGAGCTCGATGACTCCGCATTCTAACTCTCTTCCCGCCAAGGCTTCTTCTACTAATACTTGTGAACCGTACTCCAGAGCTATTACTAACCCATTTAAGAGTTCCTTTGAATCATTTGCTTTGCTTACGCCTATCGAAGACCCAGCCGACGCCGGTTTTATGAAGAGAGGATAGGTAAGGATGGATTCAATTTCATTGATTCTGTGTTTTAATTCTGATGAACTACTAACTCGATCTATCGTTAAATATTTGGCTTGAGAAATATCATGCGCTGTAAAAAGTGCTCTCATTGTCGCTTTATTCATCGCGGCGGCGCTTGCAGACACATCAGACCCGACGTACGGTTTTCCGAGAAACGACAAGAGGCCTTGCAGAGTGCCATCTTCACCCGGGCTTCCATGGATTATTGGGAAAATTACATCGCATTTTTCTAAGCCACGGATAACATCGTGGTTATGAAAGATACTTGGATCTATGTCGGTCCCGAGACTACCCCAGCCTGACTCTTTAATTTTTTCTAATCTGACCTGTGTTTCCTTAGAGCTTAACCATGCGCCTCCCTCGCTCACACCAAAAATAGTCAACTCGATATTCTTAGAGTTATGATGATTAATGATGCTGATCGCAGATGCTACAGAAACCCGATGTTCTGTTGATTTACCGCCGAATATTAGGCCAACACGCAACAAACTGACGCCCCATAAATTAGGCGTCGCGTCCCTCTGCTGTAAGGATACTTGTGCGCTTTATGATTGTCTAGCTCCGCCGGAGTTAGCCATCATCGCCGATAGCTCGACTCCATGCCGCTTTCTGTAGCTCAGGGAGTAGCAACCAAGGTACTCGCGTGACGTCGCCCGCACCGATACTTATAAAAACATCTCCTGGTTCAATCTTTTTGACAGTACCAGCCACTGCTTGATCAATTGAATCCACATAGGAAACCTCGATGTTTTCAATAAGATTGGCTAAGTCTCTGGCTGACAGACCGTCCACTGGATCTTCTCGTGCGGCGAATGTTTTCAGAAGTAGCAGTGAGTCAACTCCCTCAAAGCATGATTTAAATTCATCTAAGAGATATTTTGTCCTTGAAAAAGTATGAGGTTGAAAGCAAGCAATAATTCGTCGGTTCGGGTATCTATTCTTGGCTGCACGAATAGTTGCCCTTATTTCTGTGGGGTGGTGAGCATAATCATCGATAACGGATATTGGATAATTTTTCGTATCTTTTGGCCCATCTGGAATTGTAATTTCACCCACTAGTTCGAATCTGCGTCTAACACCCCTGAATGTGCGAGCTGCCTGAGCGGCTGTCGTGAAATCTACGCCGGCATGCATACTCCCAGCCAGAGCAGCTAGAAAGTTTCCGACATTGTGCTGGCCCACTAGCTTTATAGAAGCCGTACCGAGTTTCTGTTTCTTGAAGAACACGTCAAACTGGGTGACATCTTTTTTGTATTCAATTGACTGGGCGTACCAGTCACCCTCGCGCGCGCAAACTGAGTAGGTTTCGATCTGCAAATCGGTACGTGGGGTATTTTCCGCGATGTTTATGGCGCCCTTGTCATCCGCGCAAACGAGAAGAACCCCACCACTTACTATCTGGGATGTAAATTTTTTGAAAGAGTCGAAGAATATTTGTTCAGTGCCAAAATAATCTAAGTGATCAGGATCCACATTAGTGATTACAGCTATTGAAGGCTTATACGAAAGGAAGGCATCTGCATACTCGTCAGCCTCAACGATTGCAGTCTGCCCGCGACCATTTAACACATTCGAATTGTTCAAGTCGGGTATATTGCCCCCAATTAACGCAATTGGGTCGAGCCCCGCATTCTGCGCCATTAACGTTGCAAGTGAGGAAGTTGTGGTTTTACCATGCGAGCCGGCGACTGCCAGAAGTTGCCGGTCAGAAATCAAGCGATTAACCATTTCGGCTCTTGAAATAATGGGTATTCCTTTTTCTCGTGCCGCTTTCAATTCTGGATTATCAATCTTTGCAGCAGCAGTTGTGACGACTAAATCAGGATGGTCGATATTTGTTTCAGAGTGTCCGATATGGATTTTGGCTCCTCTTTTGGCCAGTTTTCTGGTTGAGTCACTATCTATGAGGTCGGAACCAGTTACTTTGTGTCCATTTTCCAGAAGGATTTCGCCGATTCCTGAAAGGTGTATTCCTCCAGCTCCGACCAAGTGAACATTTGGTGGTAATTCGGGAGAGTTTGTTGTAGCTGCTTTCAGAATAATTGAACTGATCTGTTCCGCTGCATATGGCCGACTGACGGCAGATATATTCTCGGTCATGCGAGTAAGTTCAGTTGGCTGCGATATGAGGTGAAGAATTGTTGCACCTAGTTCATCGAGGTTTTGCTCGTTTATTACGATCGCTGCTCCCGCATCTCTAAGTACTTCGGCATTTGCCGATTGATCTGAAAACAACCCGGGGATAACGATGCTAGGAAGACTTGCGATTGACGCCTCTCCAATGACAGATGCTCCTCCTCTAAAAATTCCTAGATCTGCCGCAGCCATTAACTCTTCCATTTTTTCGCTGTAACCAAAGGCTATGTATTTTTTAGAACGTTCCTTTACGAGCGCTTGCGTTTCTTTGACGACCCGGCTGTAGTCATTCTTACCGGTAACATGTATCACATTCGCGACGTTTAGAACCTCTGGAAGGATATTGATGATTTGATCGTTAATAGTTCGGGAACCAGTAGAGCCTCCTGCTACCAAAACAGTAGGATAGATATTATTCAAGTCAAGTAATTTTTTTGCTGTTTTCTGGATGGATTTTCGTTCACCATTAAATTTTCGCTGAAAAATCGATCGAACTGGATATCCCGTCTCTATGGATTTGGTGGAGTCGAGGTAATCTAAAGATTTTCTATTTGAGCAAAGAATGAGACTGGCATCTTTGGCGATGAATTTAACTGCCCAACCTGGCATTACGTCTGGCAGGAACAAAATAATTGGAATACCTAGCTTTGCTGCAGCTCGACATATTGGAGCCGATGCATACCCTCCAGTAGCGAATATCACGTCTATTGATTCTTCGCGAAGGTGACGCAAGGCAGTCTGCGTTCCTTTCCAAAGCATGTAGATTCCTTTTATGAAGCGATATGGAGATTTGGTTCTGATCGCAGCAGATTCAATGGGAATAAAATCAATTTCTGCGTCCGCCGTAATTTTTGCTTCTGCTCCATCAACAGAACCAAAATAAGTAAAATGTAGGTCAGCTCCAGTATTGAATTGATCCAGTCTTTCTTTTACCGCGAGAGCTGGGTAGACGTGTCCGCCAGTTCCTCCGCCCGCCAAGCCTATTCGAATGATACTCGCGGTGTCATTGATTTTTGTATCCTCCGAGAAATTTGCCAGTACGGAAGATTCATTTATCTTGAATAGGGGAGGTTTCATTTCCAGATCTAGGTCTTTTTTTACCATTATGCGATAATTCTTTTCTCACTTAAATTGTTCGATTTTGGGTGCACAGTGTACCTACTGATCGACATTAGAATGCCAATTGCTGTTAGTACAGATATCAGCGATGAGCCTCCATAGGAGATTAGCGGTAATGGGACACCAGTTAACGGTATCAGGTTTGTGGCACCTGCTATGTTTATTCCGCTCTGGATAGCGATCCAGCAGCAAATTCCCGTCGCCACAAGAGAGCCAAACATATCAGGTGCATTTTTTACCAGAAGCCATCCTCGCCACAGTAAAGCAGAGAGCAGTAATATCACTATCATGCTTCCGACGAAGCCCGTTTCCTCTCCTATTACCGCAATGATGCCGTCAGTTTTTGCTGCTGGAAGATAATAAAATTTCTGACGCGAGAGACCTAAGCCTTGACCAATTAGTCCTCCAGATCCAAAGGCATTTGCAAGTTGTATCGTGTGATAACCGATTCCTTGCGGGTCAGATTCGGACGAAATAAAGGCCAGTATTCGTTGCCAGCGATATGGTGCACTCAGAATTAATAAACCGGCAACAATTGTGCCAGATATAGCCAGTAGGAAGATATGAATAATTTTCGTGGTATTGGCGGTGAAAAACATACAACCAATAATCGACGCAAGAATGAAGGCCGTGCCTATATCAGGTTGAGGTATGATTAGCCCCAGTATGATTCCCACAATCAGTACGAACGGTATTATTCCAGTTTCTATGCTGCGAATAGTATTTCCCTTGGCTGTCAGCCAGGCTGCGAGATAAATAATTGCGGCTAGTTTAGCGAACTCCGAGGGTTGAATTATTGGTAGAAACGGTAGGTTTAACCAAGATCTTGCGCCGTTGACCTCGATTCCTAAAGCTGGCACAAATAGTAGTGAAAGAAGCAGGAGCGCTAGGCCGACTGCAAGGGGACTCCATCTTGCAAGATGGCGGTAATCCAGTGACTGGAAGATTAATAAAAACATGAAACCTATTATTAGCATCATCGCATGCCTTCGACCGAATCCAGAGAGCGAGTTCAAGTCAGAATCTAGAGTTGCCGTCGAGGTGATTGCAATGAGTCCGATTACTGTTAGGAGACTAGTAATGCAAAACAGAAGATAATCGGGAGAGTGCCTTCTTGTCTGGCGAGGAGTAGGCTCAGGGTAGGGGATAGACTTTTTTTGAATTCTAAATAAAGTTTCAGTCAGGGGCATGTGATTGCCTCACGTCCTAGATCATTGACAAGTTTTTTGAACTCGTTACCTCGTTCTTCGAAGGTGCTGTACTGATCAAAGGATGTCCCTCCGGGCGACAAGAGAATGCAGTCCCCCGACACACCTAATTCCACTGCTAATTTAAAGGCGTCACCAAGGAGCTCACGTTCGTGTACTTTGACTTCAGGTAAAATGATTCTGTTTTTAAAAATGTGACGCGCCTCACCAAATGTAATGACGGCTCGACATTTACGAGTAATTTCTGGTAATAAGTTATTAAAAGAGAGTTTTTTATCTCTGCCTCCCATAAGTAGAATGGTGGGTGCGTCGATTGACTTTAGGCCGACGAGTGTTCTGTCTGGAGTGGTGGCAATTGAGTCATTGATAAAAGCGATATTATTAACTTGCGCTATTTTTTCTAATCGATGCTCGACTCCAGAGAACGCTAGGAGCGCCTCAGAAATATGTTCAATATCAATGCCGAGTAAGATGCTAATTGCTGCGGCGCAAGCCACATTTTCGACATTGTGTAAACCTGGTATTTTTAATTCTTTGATATCACATATTGTGATTTCTTCTGATCTTTCATTGGTATACTGTAAGAATCCGGATGATAGAGAAACTTTTGGGACTGTGGCTGGGGTCGTATCAATCTGTGTAGAGACTTCAATAATTTGGCTTTTTGCTTCGGCCACGAATTCTCGCACAATTGAATTATCTATCTGAGCGACAAACGTATCTTCAGGCTTTTGCCATCGGATAATATTTCTTTTTAAATTGATGTAGTCGTCCCATGAGAACTGATCTAGATGGTTTGGGGTAACATTTGTGACACATGCTATTTCAGGAGATCTTGTCACACGGAGTAGCTGGGTGTGCGACATTTCAACAATAACTTTCGTTGCTGGGTGTATATCTTCTAGTTGAGTAAGTAACCCTTTTCCTATATTTCCACCGACAATAAAGTCTTTATTTGCAGTTTCAAGTACTGCGGTGACTAACGCAGTCGTGGTGGTTTTCCCAGAAGAGCCCGTAATACCTACGATTGGCGCGCGGCAACGAGACATGAAAAGCTCGAGCATAGAGGAAATTCGTATATTCAGATTATTTGCTTCGATTATAATCGGATTATTTTGAGGTATTCCCTGTGAAACAAAAATACTTTCATACTTGCCTATGTCTTGCAAGAGGATTTCTGTAGTTGCATATCCAACCTGAGCAATTGGAAACTGATATTTTATTTTTTGGATTAATGGTTCAATTTCGTCAAAAGTTTTCTTGTCTGAAAGCGTAACTTTTGCTCCTTCTGTCACTAAGAATTCTGCAAGATCTGTGCCTTCAACACCCAATCCTACTATGGCGACCTCTTTGTCCTTGTAAGATGAAGGCAAGCGTGAATTCAATGTATGTCCCTTCAACTTGTAAGTGCTAGAGCAATGCCCACCAACGCACCGGCTATTCCAAATAAATAAAGTCTCATAACCACCTGAGGTTCGCTCCATCCTGAGAGCTCAAGATGGTGATGGAACGGAGTTTTTCGAAATATTCGTTTTCCCTGAGTAATTTTGAAGTAGCCAACTTGGATTACATCCGAAGTTGCTTCTATGACGAAGACAATTCCAATTACAGGTAGAAGAAGCCAGTGTCCGGTCATTAGAGCGACTGTCCCCAGCGCTGCCCCAAGTGGGAGTGCGCCGGCATCACCCATAAATACCAGTGCAGGATGAGCGTTATACCAGAGAAAACCTAATAAGGCACCAGCGACTGTAAAGCAAAAAATAGACAGGAATAATTGACCCTGTGAGTAGGCGATTATCCCATAGGCACCAAACGAAAATAAGGCCGTCCCTCCCAACAAACCATCTAGCCCGTCAGTTATTGAGACTGCAGTGGTCGTACTGAAGACAGTTAGAAATGCAACAGCTAAATAAAAGTACCCAATAGAATACTTTCCGACCCAAGGGATGAATACGCTTTCCGCTTCGAGTAGGTAGAACAGGCAGACTGAAACTCCTGCCGAAACCGCACTTAGAAATAGGAACTTAAAGCGCCAGGACAGGCTTGAATTAGGTTTATTTACTAGAGTTCCAAGATCGTCCCAAATACCGACGGCCAAGGTTATAGAGACTACTGCTAATGGAAGAATCATTGATTGGCGCTCAAATGAAAAAAAATTGTCTTCAAACTCAAATAGATTGGTGAAAATTGTCACTAAAACCACTGTGAGCCAGATGAATAACCCTCCCATAGTTGGGGTTCCCGCTTTACTAGCATGGCGATCAGGCAAGTCTGCTGAAATAGACTTTCCGAATTTATATCGCTTTAGGAATTGAACGCTTGGACCGCCCAAAATCAACGCGACTACGAATGCGGCCCCGCCAGATAACAGCACCCCCGTCATTCTGGTCTTCCAGGTTGCGCGATGGTCACACCATAATCAGATATTATTTGGGGAATAAAATTATTTAACTCAAAAGCTTGGGATCCCTTAATCAGCACTGTACTTTTTGCTTTCAGGCCTTTAACTATATAATTAATCGCTTCATCGTTTGAATGCGCAATATCGACCTTTTTCAGTCCGTTTTTTGCCGCCGCTGCTGCCATTATCCTGGCAGCACTGCCTAAAGTAACTAAATGATCTAGGGAGTCAGCTGCAAGCTTCCCAGCGAACTCATGCTCTGAATCTGAGAGCTCGCCCAATTCAAGCATGTCGGCTAAAAGCGCCACGCGATAGCCTTGAGTTTTTTTCATTACCTGTAATATTGCCGCTAGGGATTTCGGTTGGGAGTTGTATGTGTCGTCTAGTAGGACTGATCCGTCTTGCAACAAGATTTTTTTTACTCTATCGACGTTAGGTGCCGTGCTTAAGGCTGCACAGACTTGTTCAAGACTTAGATTAGTGGCGAGTCCAGCGGCTGCAGCCGCAAGTGCATTCTCAACGAGATGAATTCCCAAGGAGTCTAACTGAGTGAACACCTTCTTATTGTCATAATTGATAGCAAACTGAATTTCCCCCGTAGCTAGTTCAACAATGTCACTGGCGTAGATATCAGCGTTACTATTTCCTAGTGCGGAATAGCTAATGATTATCCCGTTTGTCGTATTCTTCATTTTCCAGACATTTGAATCATCAAGATTTAATATGGTAAAACCATCGACATCAATTGACTTAGGTAATTCGGATTTTGCCTTTTGTATATTTGGGAGACTCCCGGCTCGAGCGAGGTGTACTGGACCCACATTAAGAACAACTCCCACCTGTGGTTGTGCAATCTCACATAAAAATTGGATATCACCTATTTCGTACATTCCCATCTCTATTACCGCTTTTTGATTTTCTGGCTTAATTTCAAGTAAGCAGAGCGGAACCGATATTTCATTATTATAATTTCGTGGATTTGATGCGGTTGAGTAGTATTGTTCCAGTATCCAGCTAGTCAGTTTTTTTGTAGTTGTTTTTCCCACACTACCTGTGATCGCTATGACTTCGACTTGTAAATGTGTACGCCAAGCCCGAGCTAATTTTTGTAAGGCAGTCAGCGATTGTTTCACTAATATGGTCGGCAGACTGACAAAGGCCTGATTTTTTTCTTGAATCATCGCGGCTGCTGCACCTTTGTCAATTGCCTCTTTTACAAAATCATGACCATTTACTCGGTTTCCTGGCAGTGCGATAAACAGGTCCCCTTCCTTGACTTCTCTTGAATCTATAACTGCTCGATTGAATATTAGGCGTGGCTCGATGTTTGCTTCTAATATTTCGGACGCTAGCGACTCGGTAACGAATCTACCGGTGAGTTGATTAATTCGAAGATCCATATTTTATAGTTTACTTCCTGGTGATTTGATTAGGCTCTTCGGTTGGCACTCGAAGGTAGGCCATTAATTCCTTTGCTAGTTTTGAGAACATTGGGGCCGCGGTTGATCCTGCGAGGCTTTCATTCTTTTGCGGTTCAGTGAGGCGAATCAAGATTGCGAGTCGAGGTTTCTGGGCCGGGATAAACCCGACAAAAGTTGCATCCATTTTGTCTTTCGCATATGTGCCAGTGAGTTCGTCATATCGGATTGCTGTACCGGTTTTGCCTGCAACCGAATAGCCTGCAACTTTTGCCTGGTGCCATGGTTTATTCTCAACAACACCTTGCATTAACCGTTGCATCGTTTTTGCGGTCGCAGTTGAAATTACTCGATGACCCCGTTCACAAAGAGACTCAAGTCGTTTCTCACTCTCGAGAATGAATGGTTCTATCAGGCAGCCTTCGGTATAGAAAGTAGTTAAGGCCATTATCGCCTGAATTGGAGTCACTCTTACTCCGTGTCCATATGACTGAGTGGCCTGAGAAATGCGTTGCCACGAGTCGTTTTCGGGGGATATTAGGTCACCTGATACCTCTCCTCGTAGATCTATGCCCGTTTGGTGGCCGATGTTGTACAAGTCTAGATAGTTGTAGAAGTCCTTCGATGAGAGTTTTGTTCCGATCCAGGCTGCTCCAGTATTGATGGATTCTTTTAATATTTCCTGTACGTCTACCTCTCCGTAAGCTCGCCCTTCCCAGTTTTCAATTTTCGAGTTGCCGGTGCATTGGGAGTTGAAACACAGAACACCTGTGTCTTTGTAGACCGTGTCTGTCGTGATAACTCCCGAATCCAGAGCCATTGCGACAGTGAGAGGTTTAAAAATAGATCCGGGTTCATAGGTACTTGCGATCACAGAATTTACTGTGCGATCGATTGAGGAGGGCCCAGTTTGAGGGTTTATGTCCTGGTAGTTCAATTCTGGTGCGATTGCTATTGATCGAATCGCACCCTCGTTATTTGTACTGAGATCAACCACTACTATTTGTCCAGAAAGAGCTTGATAGTCTTTTAGCCCGGCGACAAGATGTTTTTGACTTAACCTTTGAATCTCGGAGTCAATTGTCAATCGAATGTTTTTCCCGGGTATGGTTTTTTTCCCAACACTTGGTGTATAGCCGAGTGTTCCCCCCAGAGCATTCTTTTCTTCAAGCGCCCAACCGGATTCGCCCTCCAAGGACAGATTATAATCTCGTTCAACTCCCCATAGTGCCTCTCCAAAATTATTGACATACCCGAGAACTTGTGAGTTAAATGCTTTATTTGGATAGATTCGCTGGGAGCGAGATAGTAATCGAACACCAAATAACGACTTTGTTTCGACCAAACTTCTTTTACCAAGATTCAAAGTTTTGAGCACCGGACTATTAGAAGTTTTCGGGTCGTGTGCCCATCGAATTAGCCATTCTTGAACATGACCTTCGGGGACACCATGTTCTTCCTGAATATCGGTTCCAAGATAATGGGCTAGCTCAGCGGCAGAATATTTAGCTGCTGTGGGATTCTCCTGCCAGTGCGTTTGATCTAGATACAGGTCCCATGATTCAACCGATAGTGCTAACGGGAAACCATGTGTATCAACTATCACTCCTCTTTCTGCCGGCACCATTACTAATCCTAGTTGAGTTGACCTAGCCTGAGCACTCAGAATTTGATGTCGGACGATTTGCAAGTCATAGAGACGAAATATGATTGCAGAGATGCCGAGCGCGAACAAAATAACCAGGATGCCCTGGCGCCAGTTGATTTGTCCAGGAGAGTATTCTAGTTGCTTACTAGATTGATTAAGGTCATTCCTTCGAAGTCGTACCATTATTTTACCGATCCAAGTTCTTCGATTCGTTGCATTGATTCGATGACCTCGGGAGGAAGGTACTGTCTGGGGAATATCTGTCGAAATGTACTTTTCGGAGGGGGTATATATAGAATTATTTGAGATTGCACTTTATTTGTGCCGGAGGATATCTCTAAGCTTTTTGATATGCGGTACACATCGTCATTAGCTGTTACAAGCTCTGACGCTAATTCGGCTCCTAAAACTCTGGACTTGAACGCGACTTCAGCAGATTGTTGTGTGCTTTCAGTTAATTTAATTGCTAGACCTGGTATCTGGGCGGTGGCCTGAATTTGAAAAATGGCTAGTCCAGCCACGAGTAAAATTAATAACATAATTGCCAAAATCGCGGGGGATAACTGGTGATTTTGATACGAAGTTTCAAAAAAATAAGACACGGTTTTCTTTGTGATATTATCCGGCGGATTTTCAGGCTCTGTGGAACTACCCTGCCGATTTCCTAAGTTAAGCGAACTTTTCATTATTTCGGAAGTGCTTTCGGAAATATCTCTGCTACGCGGAGTCGAGCGGATCGAGCTCTGGGGTTGTGGTCCGTTTCTGCCTCCGATGCGGTAACGGGTTTTTGAGTCAGTTCTTTTAATGTCGGACTATGTTGACAGGTGCAGATGGGTAGTCGTTTTGAGCAAACACAGGAGGATGATTCGTATCTGAAGAATGATTTCACTAATCGATCTTCAAGGGAATGAAAAGATATAATCGCCAATCTTGAATTTTCTTCCGAGGTTTGACTTGCTCTGCTTAGCAGATCGCGCGTAGTCTGAAGAACATTTTTTAACTCAGTGAGCTCGTCATTAACTGCAATTCTTAAAGCTTGAAAAGTTTTAGTGGCCGGATGTTTCTGCCGTCGTTTTGAAATTGAAGATCCGACAGCTACGTCTATCGTTCTAACTAATTCTCCAGTACTCGCAATAGGACGATTCCTGATAATTTGCCGAGTGATTTTCTTTGCGTTTCGTTCTTCACCATACTTTCTGATTATTCTTTCTAGCTCCGATGGTTCCCAGTCATTAATTATTTGCCCAGCAGTAAGTTTCGAATCTGGATTCATTCTCATGTCAAGTGCCTCGTCTCGCATAAACGAAAAACCTCTGCTGGATCGTTCAATCTGCATTGACGACAGGCCGAGATCGAGTAGAACCCCGTCGATATTTGCAAACCCATGCTGGTCGCATATATCAGCGATTTCTGAAAATTTACCGAGTACCAACGTGATCTGACTTTGAACATTATTGAGTGTTTTTTTAGCCCAATTGAGTGCATCTGGATCCCTGTCAATTCCTAAGACGTGAGAGTCAGATCCAGCTTTCTCTAATATTGCCGCGGTATGGCCTCCCGCACCAACGGTTCCGTCGACATAGTTGCCTCCTGATTTCGTAACCAATAGGTCAAGTACTTCGTTTACCATTACCGATTTGTGGAGAAGAGTTGAGGGAGCTTCGAATCTAACTCGCATCAGGCAGACCGTATAAACGTAGATCTCTCATGTTTGACAAAAAAAAATTCGAGATAGCTTCGATTGATTCATCTAATATGGGCGGGGATTTATATTGGATGAAATATTTTTGAAGCCATCCCGAATTGGGCGAACTTTTTTCTTGTAACTGGACAACTGTAGAGAGCGCGGTGTGAATAAAATATTCTGAGCGGAATTCTCTTGCTTTGTTCTGTCGAGGGGGCGACGTCTTTATCTGAGTCTGATTCCGTTCATTTTCGTAGAAATCACTCACACCGCGCTCTCTGCAGTTGTCAGTCCAGGTCATTATTTTTGGCGAATCCTTTCTTCAGCAAGAAATTCAAGTAATAGCTCTGGGCATGTGTCTGGCGACCAGATTTCAAGATAATCTCCACAGGCTGAGAGAATTATTGGTCCTGCATGTAACCCCGCAAACTTGCGATATTTATTAGGGATTGAAAGCCTGCCTCGCTCATCAATATCTACCCCGTAGGCGTTGCCAATTAGTCTTCTGCGCTGCAGGCGTGTATCGCCGTCACGCGTATTTTCACTAGTTATAAATGTTTTTTCAATTTCGTCATTAAATGCATCGAGAGGAAATAGCTCTATGCAACCATCTTCTCCGACCACTAGAACTCCGTGCCCTGTGCCAGTTGCTGAGTCTGCATTGAACGACTGGAGGTGTTTTATAGGAATGGATATCCTGCCGTTGGAATCCAATTTTTGTCGACTAGTTCCATACATATGAATACCCAATTTATATATTAAAACCTAATAATATAGTATTTAAAACCCTATATCAACCGATAAATTGCATAAACTATGCATATCAATCCCTATTACTATATAGTGATTTTATTATTTATGCAAAGAGTAACCCATCAGCTACCCTGATAACCAGTTATGGACTGCAAGAGCTCAGCGATATGTTTTTAGTCGGTCGGCTAAATGGATGTATCTTAAACGGGGCTATAAGATTGCGAATCTTTTAGAAAGGCCTCTATTCCTAGGTCGGTAAGAGGATGCTTGATCATTTGAAATAGCACAGATGGTGGCAAAGTAGCGATATGACTTCCTGCCAAGGCAGCCTCGGTTACGTCCCGTGGGTTTCTAATCGAGGCCGCGAGAATTTCGGTCCTAATTTCTGGATACGTTGCAAATATTTTGGCGCACTCCTTTATTAGTTGCATACCGTCGGCTCCGCCATCATTTATTCTCCCGATAAATGGAGACACGTAGGTGG
>Ga0066372_10000612_pt1 | contig 13574 bp, 10 predicted proteins | sample Knorr_S15_td_250_FD_77011 | JGI IMG/M metagenome (GOLD analysis project Ga0066372, IMG submission 77011) | Marine microbial communities from Southern Atlantic Ocean transect - Knorr_S15_td_250_ad_251m_LV_A | ecosystem: Environmental > Aquatic > Marine > Oceanic | place: Southern Atlantic ocean... | reverse complement strand
GTTTATTCCTCGGCTTTGGTTTTGGTTTTGGTTTTGGTTTTGGTTTTGGCTTTGGCCTTGGCTTTGGGTTTGGGTTTATCCTTGGAATCAGCCTTAACCTTGGGCTTAGGCTTGGGCTTGGGCTTGGGCTTAGCCTTAGCGCCAGCACCGGCCTTGATGCCAGTAATCTTTACTTCTGTGTACCATTGGCGGTGGCCTTGCTGCCTCTTGTAATGTTTACGACGATTAAATTTGATGATCTTGATCTTATCACCGCGACCCTCTCTAAGTACTTCTGCAGTTACCTGGCCACCTTGAACATAAGGTTTACCGATCTTGACAGATTCTCCCTCACCAACCAACAGGACCTTGTCAAACTTCACCTTGTCGCCGGTAGCAGCATCAAGTTTTTCCAGCTGCAGGATTTCACCTTTTTCCACCCGATGCTGTTTACCACCACTCTCAATAACTGCGTACACAATCGTCTCCAAAGCCTTTTAAAATGGGCAATTCAGCCCATCCCTATAGGGGCCGGCATTTTACGGGAACACTTGGGTCTAAGCAAGCGAAAGTGGGTGCTTCGAATCGCAGCCTAGAGGTCGGTGCGTAATACTATCCAAATGAGTGAAAGCCCAGCATAACTGCAGGTTTTAGTCAGCTTGACACCGACTTGACGGCTCCCTAGCATGCAGACTCAAATGAGCCAAGGCTCAACAATTAGAGAAATTCTTTTACAAGTGGTCATCAGCCCCAGATGTACAAAAAAATTCGATCAGTCGTTGAATCCGATTTTCTTGCAGTCAACGATTATATAGTTGAACAACTCCATTCAGACGTACTACTCGTAGAAAATATAGGCCATTATATCGTAGAAGCAGGTGGGAAACGGCTACGTCCTATTCTGGTTCTTCTAGCAGCACACTGCTGCAATATAAAAAACGGTAAGCATATACCTATGGCCGCCGTAATCGAATTTATTCATACAGCGACGCTCCTGCATGACGATGTAGTCGACATGTCTTTATTGCGCAGAGGCCGACCAACGGTGAACTCCCAATGGGATAACGCTTCTAGCGTGTTGGTTGGCGATTTCATCTATTCACGTGCATTCCAAATCCTTGTCGATATCGGAGATTTGCGCGTCATGGAAATCATTGCAAATACTACAAACAAGATCGCTGAAGGCGAAGTATTACAACTCATCGCCAAGAACAATCCGAACTCATCAGAGCAAAATTACTTGCAAGTGATCAAGAATAAAACCGCAATATTGTTCCAGGCAGCCGCCCAGTGTGGAGCCATACTTGGCCAAGCTGATATAACCACCGAAAAATCTCTGCAACATTACGGTATGCACATTGGTATCGCATTTCAGCTGATCGACGATGTATTGGATTATGACGGCGACACTCAAACTATGGGTAAGAATATAGGTGACGATCTGGCAGAAGGGAAACCTACACTGCCATTAATCTATGCTATGGAGAAAGGGGGTAACGATCAATCCCGGAAAATAAAAGAGGTCTTACAGCAAAAAAATGTTTCTGAAAAAGCCTTACATGAAGTCATTCAAGTAGTTAGAGAAAGCGGTGCTCTGGATTACACTCGCAAATTGGCACGCCAACAAGCCGCTGCCGCGATGGACAGTCTCAAATCCATCGAGAAATCAGCTTTTCGTGAGGCACTGATATCAATGGCAGAATTCTCTTTACGTCGCAGCAACTAATTTTGAACCAGCTACATGGCGGGATAGTTTGGCCCCCCACCTCCTTCTGGAACTACCCAGTGTATGTTCTGGCTTGGATCTTTGATGTCGCAAGTCTTGCAGTGAATACAATTTTGTGAATTGATCTGAAACCGTTTGTCTCCATTTACTTCATCTATCACTTCGTAAACGCCCGCTGGACAGTAGCGTTGTGCCGGTTCCTCATACATTGGCAAATTTACACCGATCGGGATACTGGGGTCCTTCAGCTGGAGATGGCAGGGTTGATCCTCAGTATGGTTTGTATTGGAAAGAAAAACCGAAGATAAAACGTCAAAACTGATCTTGCCATCGGGTTTTGGATAGTTGATCTTCAGACTTTCCGCCGCCGGATTCAGCTGACAATGATCTTTAGATTTGTCGCGGAAAGAAAATGGAAATTTCCCAAAGAATATATTTTGCTCAATAAACGCCAATGCGCTACCTAACCAGAATCCAAATTTGTGGAAACCTGCACTGAAGTTACGCGTCTTATGCAGCTCTCTCCAAAGATCCGATCGCTTAAAATGCTCCGAAAATCCAGTTAGCTCCTGTTCGAGTGATTCATTATTCAGCGCTTCAAAAAGAGTTTCAGCTGCTAAAATACCGGACTTCATCGCCGTATGACTACCTTTAATCTTAGCCGCATTCAAAGTTCCAGCATTACAACCAATCAATAACCCTCCCGGGAATGTCATCTTTGGAAGTGAGCTTAGCCCACCCTTTATAATCGCCCTAGCACCGTAACCAAGACGTTTCCCACCTTCTATATATTTCTTGATTACTGGATGATGTTTAAATCGCTGGAATTCGTCGTAAGGACTGAGATGTGGATTCTTGTACGAAAGATCAACAATCAGTCCCAGCGATACCTGGTTGTTTTCAACATGGTAGAGAAACCCACCACTGGTTGCCGCATAACTAGATCCAGTCATTGGATAACCAGCTGTGTGAATCACGAGTCCTGGTTGATGTCGTTCTTCGGGTATCTCCCACACTTCCTTCAAACCAATACCGTAATGCTGTGGGTCACTATTCTTATCCAGTTCGAACTTATTGATGACTTCCTTGCCAAGGTGACCGCGGCAACCTTCAGCCAGAATCGTGTATCTAGCATGGAATTCGAAACCGGGTTCGAAAGACGGCTTTTCCCCTCCCTTTGCATTGATACCCATGTTACCGGTGGCTATTCCTTTTACACTGCCATCCTCGTTATAGAGGATTTCTGCTGCCGCGAATCCTGGAAATACTTCTGCTCCCAGTTCCATAGCTTGTTCTGCTAACCAGCGACACAAGTTCCCCAATGAAATAATGTAATTGCCATTATTGTGCATGGGTCGAGGCACAAGAAATCCGGGGAATTTGAAAGACGAGACCGCGTTGGGCAGGTAATAAACATCGTCTCCAGTAACTTTCGTGTTTAAAGGCGCTCCTCTTTCTTGCCAATCGGGAAACAGCTCAGCCAAAGCGGCTGGCTCAAAAACAGCACCCGATAGAATATGGGCCCCTATTTCCGACCCTTTTTCTAAAATGCACACACTGAGATTTTTTCCTGCAGAATTTGCCATCTGCAAAAGTCTGCAGGCCGTTGATAAGCCCGCCGGCCCAGCACCGACTATTACAACATCAACTTCCATGGATTCGCGCTGCATAGAGCTAGCCTCTAAATTAGTATTAAATGCTGACGATAAAAAAGGGGGCGTTGATTGACCATAAATCCTTGTAGAACCAGTCAGTTACACTAATCACTATTATCCTTGTTTCAGCTCAAGAGAGCAAAATGTTCATTTGGAAACCCAACTGAACTAAAATATGTCGGCACCAGAATTTATTTTTTCTAAATGTGATTAGGTCCGACACATTACATTTGAACAAACCCGTTAGGTTATAGACCGAGCTTTGCTAAAGATTAGTTTAGCCTAGTCGACATTTTATAACTCTTGGTAGCAGTAAATATTGCCGCAAACCCGCTGAATATGGCATCGTTGCCATCTTATTTACACAATTTGTTACAGTTTTAAGCCTGCCGCATCAGTATAATGCCGCATCTTTTTCAGGACCCAAGACGCTATTTGGTAGTGCCTGAATAGCCGTTAATTCAAATACGGCTGGTGGGCGTTTTCTAATACCGCGATATTGATCGATTCGGAGCATTGAATGACGCGTAGTTTCCAGCAAACCTTCCTGAGAATTATCATCCTCAGTGTTGGGATTACCGCCACCTTAAAGGTTCTAGCACAGCAAGATGTAGTCGTGCCTGATGATGACTCCTCTGTCATATACGATGCTTCATTTTTTGCAGAATTTTCTCCAGTCAATGTTAATGACATGATCAATCTTATTCCTGGTGTCAAAATTGCCATGGACTACCGCGGGGGTAGTAATAATCGCAGAGGCCTCGGGCCTGGTGAAAATGAAATCCTAATTAATGGCCAGCGTCAGACAGGGAAAAGTAACGAAGGACGGAGTCAACTTGGCAGCATTTCCGCCAACCAGGTGGATTATATCCAAATCATTCGTAGCACATCCGAAAAAATGGATGTCCGCAGCGGTGGCCAGGTGGTCAATGTCGTGCTGCTTAACAGCGAATCGCGCTCAAGCATCACTGTCGAAGCTATCATGGAACGCTACCAAGATGGCACTCTCGAACCTGGTGCCAAGCTTTCCTGGGCAGGCCAGGACGGTGGGTTGAATTATCTCTTCCATATAGAAGCGGAACCCCAGTATCAGAATCAAACGGGCAAGGAATTTAGCCGTGACGCTGCAGGAAATCTATTAGAGACGCGGTACGATGAGTCTTCCCGGGAACGCACTGACTATCGAACCAGTTTCAACCTTGGCTACCAGTTCGAGAAGACCTTCATTCAGTTTAACGGGTTGTTTGGGGGAGACTGCGCTCCAGAGAATAAAGACCGTTTTATTAATGATTACGTCGCCAATTCCTTTACCACGCGCCAAGAGCGTGAATTAATAGATCGTTGCCGGGACAACTGGGAAGCCGGAGGCGACTACGAATATGAGTTCAACAATGGCAGTAAATACCGCTTTTTGTTTATTGTGAACAGTGGCCAATATGATTCTACCCGAGAGCGTTTCAATATCTTGGCTAATCGCGAGGAGAAAGACCTTTTCCTGTATTCTGAAGGGCGCGATCAAGAACGTATCTTTCGTACCTCCTACACCTGGGACCCATTAACCAGTCACGGCTTGGAAATGGGTGTCGAACGCGCAGAAACCATCAGAGACAGTGATCTACGCCTTGGTATGGCCGGTTTTGGCTCACCCTCATTGAATCACGGCAACCTGCCCCCTATTTCTATCGATAATTCCGATTCCATCGTAAAAGAAATGCGGTACGAAAATTTCTTGGTTCATAACTGGCGTGTTAGTGACAAAGTTTCTGTTGAAAGTTCACTTACCTACGAAACTTCTAATATCAAGCAAGCCGGGGATATCTTCAACAAACGAGATTTCGATTTTCTCCGTCCCAAAATAGATTATCGTTATGACATTACCCAATCGACCCAATTAAGAGCAAAAATTGAGAAAAGGGTCTCCCAATTAAGCTTCAGAGACTTTAGTGCGTCCTCTGATAGCCAAGATGACGACCAGAATACCCAGGCAGGTAATCCGGAAATAGTGCAAGAACAGTCCTGGGAATACTCACTGAATCTGGAATATCGCTTTCCTAACAACCTGGGCGTATTCAATTCGGAGCTCTATTACCGCGACATAGAAGATGTAATTGACCTAGTGAACGTTTCAACCGGTCCCGATGATCTGCGTTCTGCTCGAGGTAATATCGGTGATGCCTATCGCTATGGCCTGAGACTTGATGCAAGCACCCGACTCGGATTTATTGGCTTACCCACAGCTCTTTTGAATGTAAACTTGAGTTTACAAGATTCCGAGGTAACGGACCCATTCCTTGGCACCGAGCGACGCTTACGATTTAACTCGCGATGGTTTGGCAGGAGTAGTTTTCGTCATGATATTACCCGTTGGGATCTTAGTTATGGTCTCAACTATTTCAACTCTGATAACGATAGTGACGCACGGATGCAAATCGACATCAACGATATAGAGCGAGAGATTCGTGACTACGGCCTTTCAATGTTTGTTGAAAAGAAAGCCTCTAATGGCGTAACTTTTCGATTGAACGTGATGAATGCTAACGACCCACAGCGATGCCGCGAGCGTACCCGATTCCTAGGGGCGACGGTACATGGAATTGTAGAAGAAATTGAAGACTACTGTTCGAGTTATGGCATTCAGTATGCCCTAAATGCAAGTTATACCTTTTAGTGAAGAACCAAATTATTATTTAATTTATTCTTTTCCTATTTATTATTTTGTAAAAACCATCATATGTTGCCAAGGAAGGAAATCGAGAGTATCGGTCCAGTCTAGGCCAAACACACTCATTTCCCTGACTACTTGTTCCTCAGTCATTTTGTGTAATGGACGGATAGGTACTGAGGCGTCTTCACCACGATATTCTAAAAGAAAAATCCTTCCTCCAGGCCTCAATGCATTGTAGATACCGTCTATCATTTCAAAAGGATGCGAAAACTCGTGATAGGCATCTACCATGATAGCTGCATCGATCGAATTAGGAGGCAAATTGGGATTATCAATTTTACCGAGAACTCCTTCGATATTACTAACACCACCTTGAACTTTTTGCCTTTCGATTAACTGTAACATCTCTGGTTGTATATCAACCGCTAACACCTTTCCATCCGGAACCAGCTTAGCAATGCGAAAAGAGAAGTATCCAGAACCAGCGCCAATATCCGCCACGATATCGTCCGGATTTAATCCCATATTCGCCACTACTTCATCGGGCATCTCCTCCTGAATGCGTTCAGGCCGATTTAACCATGCCGCCGCTTGGTGTCCCATGACAAAAGAAATTTCTCTTCCCATGTAAAACTTGCCGACACCGGTGGTGCGCCTTTCTGGCGCATCGATGTAACCTGGATGCTCGGCCGCTAACGAGACCTCTACGAAACCCAATGAAACACAGAACAAGGACAAAGAAAGCAGAATGAGGTGTTTATTCATCGTATTACTCTTTTAGTAGACATTAGAAACCGAATAGAGCCCTCAATTGTAATCCAGATTAGAACGTATGAGAAAGCTCATGTTAAATGGCGTGGAAAATTGCTGCTCTCGGGTGATATTAGACAAACACTGTTTAGGTTTAAACCGATTTTTAGTCCCGTAAACAGACCGGCCTTTGAAGAGACACGCAAAATTCCTTTTAACGGTAAAATTTCTCTACATATTAGTTACTTATGTTAATATCCTCACTTTCAATAGAGACCTACTTAGATCCTGGGAAAAATAAATGTCAAAAGTACTAGAAGGAATAAGGGTCCTGGATTTTGGCCGTTACATTGCTGGTCCGTTCTGTGGAACGCTACTGGGCGACATGGGCGCCGAAGTCATTCGCATCGAAAAAGTTGATGGAAGCGAAGATCGTTTTCTTTCCCCGGTTACAGAAAACGGCGATGGCGCGATGTTCATGCAACTTGCTCGCAATAAGCGAGGAATGACTCTGAATCCCATGAAACCCCAAGGTAGGGAAATCGTGAAAAAGCTAGTGGCTACCGCCGATGTTGTTGTGGCCAATCTTCCCCCTGAAACACTCAAAGCAATGGCTCTAGACTATGAAAGTCTGTGTTCTACCAAACCCGATATTATTCTCACAATGATTTCTGCCTTCGGGCGAGGTGGACCCTATTCCAATCGAGTTGGATTTGACGGGCTCGGTCAGGCAATGTCCGGCAACATGTATATGTCTGGCACACCCGAACAACCGGTCAAAGCTTATGCGCCTTTTATAGATTTCGGAACAGCAAGCCTAGCGGCTTTTGGCACAATGGCCGCACTTTATGAGCGTCAGAAAACAGGCAAAGGTCAAATAGTGGAAGGGTCACTATTCAACACAGCCCTAACTATGATGAATGGGACTGTAATTGAACAAGCCGCAATCAAACCTAACCGCGTGGCAACCATGAACCGCGCACAAACTTCAGCACCGGCGGATACTTTTAAGACAAAAGATGGGTGGGTGCTCGTTCAATCTGTCGGGGGCCCACTTTTCAAACGCTGGGCTGACCTGATGGGAGAAGACCATTGGTTGGATGATCCTCGCTTCAAAGACGATATCACCCGAGGTGATAACGGAGAAATTATTTCGAAACGACTCGCCGAATGGTGTGCAGAACGCACTTCAGAGGAAGCACTCAAAGCTATGGAAGAAGTACGTCTACCGGCAGGCCCGATTCTATCGCCGCAGGAAGTACTTGAAGACCCGCATATCGCAGCCAAGGGGTTGTTTCAACCCCTTGAATATCCGGGCCTGAGCGCGCCAGCTCCAGTGATGCGGACACCTGTAGAACTATCCGAAACACCGGGTGAAATTCGTTCACGAGCCCCTACCTTGGCTGAACACACTGACGAGATCATGAAGGAACTAGGTTACTCAGAATCCGATATACAAGAACTAAAGGAAAAACGAATAATATAGAGACATTTATAAGCTCAGCCACTTGCTCAGCCGGCTAAGCAAAGACAAATCTTGGCGCTCCCGCGAAGTTCAGTTAGAAGGTAGAGCATAAACGATGATACTGGTCTGCCGTGGCAATCCAAGTTGAGGAGGCCGGATGGTCAGCATACCACGGCCAGAGCCTACCGCGATGTGCTGTTTGCCATCGACCGCATAAGAGATATTGCCACCCCCAATCTGAGCGCCAGTAGCAATGCTGTTTAACACTTCTCCAGTTGCCACATCAAAAAATAACAAATCACCGGCAAGCGTGCCGCTAATTGCCAACCCCCCTGCTGTAGTGGTTACCGCAGCTACGTTTGGAAATTCGGTTTGATATTTCCAGCGGACTTCACCGCTTTCGACCTCCACAGCTGTGATCCAGCCAGACATGTCACCTTCGTGACGAGCATTGCCACCCATGTAAAGTTGCCCAGGAATGAATCTTACATTATTAGCAGCCCTGAACCTGGAGCAATAATCGATAGACGAAGTAAGTAATATTTTCTCGCCAGGGTGGTATGCGGGACTACTCCACAAAACTCCGCCAGTTACACCTGGACAGGCAACTACACCCTCTCTTGTTACCGGAATATCGGCATTAAGTATTGTGGTTATTGGAGTTTCATAGAGCGGTTGATGGGTTCGTTTATCCAGTGTTCTCAGAACTCCGTCCTTACCAACTGTGGCTACCATATCCCTCGATACGCCATCCACTCCTGCTTTTAAGACTGGCGTTACCTGGGTCAAGTCCCAATCATGATCATCATTAGGTACGATAGACTTGTACCACTTCAGCTCACCGGTGAGTATATCCAATGCCACGATACAGTTAGTGTAAAGATTATCACCTGGTCTTAAATAAGCGGGCAAATCGGGTGCTGGATTAGTGACCGCTACATAGACTTCTCCCAATTCTAGATCGAAGCTAAGAGGTGTCCATACAGCCCCTCCTCCGAGTTTTATTCCCTCCGGGTTTCCCCAGCTTTCACCACCTCCGGCGGCTGCGTCGGGCACTGTCATGAACTTCCAGATTAAATCCCCATCGGTTAAAGAGAAAGCCCCAAGCCAACCGGAAATGGCGTTTTCGCTACCCGCAGGACCGATCAATATCATGTCTTCAAAAACAGTGGGCGGCATAGTAAAAGTTTCACCTAACCAGGGATCAGCGACTTGGCGTGCCCACAGTAAATTACCATTGGTTGAATCCAGTGCAAATAAATATCCGTCTGGCGTGCCCCTTACCACATAGCCATCTTTAATAGCAACGCCTCGGTTGTTGCCCCACACCATTCGGTCTTTCGGCATCCAATCATGGGCCCATATTTTTTGGCACGTCGCGGCATTGATGGCAGCGGTATGGGTTGCATCGGTGACATACATAATGCCCTGGTAAACAATAGGGCCAGTTTGTAGCGGTGCCCGACTATTCATTTGGTAAGCACAGACCTGAACCAGTTTATCTACATTCGAAGTGTTTATTTCATTTAGCGCAGAATAGCGTATCCCTTTATAACTCTTGTTATGATGAAGCCAGTCATCAGAATTATTGCCAGCATTCAGTAATTCATTCATGCCTGGGCCGTTTCCGGTCGGTTCCATGCCGTATAACCCTTCAATAAAAGAAACAGAAATATCAAGCGTTTCATCTCCGCGGGCGATGGGAATAGCCGCTAGATAATCGTAATCGTTCCGGAGTGCTTCCGTCCCTCGTAAAACATTATTCCGACCAAGCAAATACGAGAGAATATCCAGATTCTGATCTTCACTTAAAAAATTATCCTGCCGAGGTGGCATTGTTGTAGCTATTCGGTTGTAAAGTTCTGCGACATTTGCGCCCAACATAGACCAGGTTTTTCTAAAGGTACTACCAACAATTGCAGGTGCGGCGCCATCATCAAGCTCCAAGCCATGGCATAGAGCACATTCCTTTTGATAGAGCACCTCGCCCCTTTCAAATTGGTCTTCGGTATAAGAGCTAGTGGCCGGCGCATCGGCTGACCATGCTGTACCAGCAATAATCCAGCCTACTGCCAACGGAATCGTGACTAATAACCGTTTCAAACTAGAAATCCAATGAACTGACATATAGGCGCCCTGCAAAAAGTTGGAAAACTTGAGATTAAAGTACCAGCTGGGGTTTGAAAAGTAGATTTGCTCAAAATCCTTAGTTAAGCTTGGAGGATGAATTCACCCCAAGCGAGCTATACCATGGAAACGACAACATCAAGACGAAAATTTCTACAATCCTCCAGTGCCTTATTGTTGGGAGCGGCCGCTAGCACTTCTCAAGTCAGCAGGGCACAGCAGTACGTAGCTAATCCGATCGAACAGGATTATTGGGCGTTGGTCAGATCGAAGTTCGCCTTCAGCGAAGCATCAGTGCCTATGAATGCGGCCAATCTGTGCCCCTCGTTTCGAGCAGTGGCGGAAACCGTGGAGATGCTTACCTATGATATCGATAGAGATTGTTCTTTTAACAACCGAGCAAAATTTGAAGGCCTCTTGGAACGTTCGCGCTATCTGGTTGCAGAACAGCTGAACGTTAGTGCTGATGAAATCGCTTTGGTGCGCAATACAAGTGAAGCAAATAATATTATCAATAATGGTATACAGCTAAGCGAAGGTGACGAAGTCTTATTATGGGACCAGAACCATCCCACTAACAATGTTGCCTGGGATGTTCGTGCCGCTCGATTTGGACTAGTTGTTAATAAAGTTTCTTCCCCTGATAAACCAAGGTCCAAACAAGAGCTTATTGACGCCTTCACATCCCAATTCACCAGTCGAACCCAGGTTCTGTCCATTACTCACGTCTCGAATCTCAGTGGCATTAAACTACCTATTAAGGAAATTGTGGAGGCTGCTCATGCCAAAAATATTTATGTTCATGTCGATGGCGCTCAAACTTGGGGAGCAATGTCGTTAGACTTAAAAGACCTAGATGTCGACTCGTTCTCCGCCAGTGCTCATAAGTGGTATATGGGACCAAAGGAAGCTGGATTACTTTATGTAAAAGAACAAAATATCGATCGTATCTGGCCCAATACAGTAGCACCTGGCTGGGGATCTAATGTGAAAACTGCACTGACGGGTGCCCGCAAGTTTGAATCCCTTGGCCAACGAGATGATGCCGGGCTTGCCGCCGTCGGCGTTGCTGCCATTCAACATAATGAAATTGGAACAAAACGTATACACAACAGGATCGTGCAATTAGCGCAACGATTAAAGACAGGGATCTCCGAATTAGGACTGGAATTGGTCACACCAATGGAACCCGAACTTAGCTTTGGTGTATGCATTACAAAAGCTTCTAGTGGTAATGGAGGTAACATTTCAAACAGGCTCTATACTGAGCACGGCATAGCTGCCGCTGCAACTGGAGGTGTCCGACTTTGCCCAACTATCTATAACTCACCTGAGCATATAGATCGCGCAATTGCCGGCATGAAAGAAATAATGACTTAGGCCTAATCAACAGAATTTACTTCCTTTTGAGCTTGCGTAAACACAAGAAACTAGATTTACGGAGAACCCAGATGAATACAAAAATCACTCTCACTCTTTTATTGGTTTTGATCTCTGTCACCTTTAGCAACCTTAATAATAGTACCGACGCTGCCGAAACTGGATATGAGCTAGAGGGAGTACAAACGGCTGATAAGATTCCAACGGATATAAACATGGATTCCCTTGCCCGCCTACCGCAAGTGAGCCGCGAGGGACTAGAGGCTATAGGCCGCGAAGCCTTCGACACCTATGTTAGTCCAGGCACTGGCTACGAAACAGGATTACGAGGACCAATCGGAATGTGGATGCACAGTCCGGTATTGGCAGAGGCGATGTTTGACGTACGGCAACGCGTTCGGTACGGAACAGAAAAAGATCAGCGCTTGACCGAACTAATCATTATTTCAACGGCGCGCGAAATCAATAATCAGTACGAGTATTCGGCCCATGAACCGCTAGCCCAATCGGCTGGTCTAGAGCAAGGTATTATCGATATCGTTCGATTCCGCAGACCACTGGATGATCTGCCGCCCACTGATGGTTTCGGGGAGATTGAACATACGTTAATTCAATTTACTCGCGAGCTGATAAGCGAAGAGAAAGTTAGTTCCCAAACCTTCGCCAAAGCAATTGAATTATTTGGTAACCAAGGGATTATGGACATTACTGGGTTAATCGGCTACTACAATTTCGTTGCCATAACTTTGAAAGCTTTCGATGTGCAAAGACCGGTAGGCAGTGAGCTACTTCTACCGATTCGTGATAGCACGTTATAAAAAGGAGTTATGACCATGAAGCGCATAATCAATACACTATTAGTTTTCAGCATAGGGTTAAGCCTTGGTGTAACCCTGCAATTTGCCGGGGCATCTGAAGAGCAAAACAAGACTGCCTATTTAATCGTGAGTTCAGAACGTAATCCTGAGGCCGACTACGGCCCTTACTCGAATGCCGCAGGCCCACTAGCTCGAGATGCAGGTATACAAGTGTTGGCCTCTTCTCAAGAGCCGTTATTATTGGAAGGTGAATGGCCATTTAGGAATGTAACTCTCGAAGTCTTTCCCTCGATGACGACTTTAACGGATTTCTGGTACTCCGAAGGTTACCAAGCTGCAAAAAAACTACGTGAAGGACTTTCCACTATAAACTTTATTGTTGCCATAGAAGGCGACTGACAAAGTTTTCTTATGATATCGTTGGGCGATTAGAAAACTCGCATCATTGCGGCTGTTCCTGTTGCTGGCGTTTTTGTTCTAAAGCACTAGCCGTCTCTTCGTCCTGACGGAGATAACCATAAAGAATCTCTTCAGAGTATTCCTGACACTTATATTCAACGAGGCGCATGTCGCGATCAATTCTCCGATAAAGCGGTAAGGATATTGTCCAAGGGCGAGTATACACGTCCGGGTCATCGATCGTGGCTTCGTACCAAATCGTATTTGGCCCGATTGGAGTGAGCCGCTCGGTAACTTTCAGCGCTTCGCTGTGATGATTACCTGAATGATCCAGCCAGGTCCAATCATATTGGTCGGTGGTTGTGATAACCAGGGTCTCCCCTTCCCACTGGCCAAGGTTATGGCCCATAACTGTGAGAATTGGCGCCTCATAATCCGGACGATTCATAAATACATTGCGCGTGGAACTGGCGAATTGGTATGCAAAAAATATATTTTGGTCCGTCTGAAAAATCTGAAATGGGTAGGGCATGTAATTTGCGCGTGGTATGCCCGGCATATAACAACGTACCACTGGATCAAGCTCCAACCAATTTGCCTGGTTCTCTTG
>Ga0066372_10000609_pt1 | contig 13582 bp, 14 predicted proteins | sample Knorr_S15_td_250_FD_77011 | JGI IMG/M metagenome (GOLD analysis project Ga0066372, IMG submission 77011) | Marine microbial communities from Southern Atlantic Ocean transect - Knorr_S15_td_250_ad_251m_LV_A | ecosystem: Environmental > Aquatic > Marine > Oceanic | place: Southern Atlantic ocean... | reverse complement strand
TGTAAATCTGAAATTTTAACTGCCTGTTCACTTGAGATACTTGCGTCATTTTGATCTTGCATAAAGATTGGAATATTTACTGAATTTGCTATATTAAAATAAAATTCTTCGTGTAAAAAAGGTGAGGTTTTTATAAAAGAGGGAGGTCTTATCATCAATCCATTTGCACCTAATTCTTCTGCTTTATTAGAGTAAAAAATAGTAGAAAAAGTACTTTCAGCTCCTGTGTTCATAATTATAGGGACTCTAGAAGATGCTTGATCAACAACTGTACTTAATAAATCAAATTTTTCATTATCATTAAGTTTATAAATTTCACTCGCTATAGCGATTCCTATTCCATCTACTCCAATATCTATGAGCCAGTCTACTTGCCGACGAACATCATCATATACAATTTCCTCTTTAGCATTAAAAGGGGTGGAAATTATAGGAAATATACCTCTGAAATTTAAATGTCTCATATCAATCTACTTATCTAACTAAATTTGGAACTATGGCTAATAAGACACCTGCAACAGTAGCTGTTCCAATTACACCAGCAACATTAGGACCCATTGCATGCATTAGCAAAAAATTACTAGGATCTTCTTTTATAGCTTCATTTTGGACTACTCTAGCTGCCATGGGCACAGCTGATACTCCAGCAGCTCCAATCATTGGATTAATTGGCTTAGATAAAAAAAGATTCATAAATTTAGCTAATAAAATCCCCGAAATCGTAGCAAAAATAAATGAAAACAATCCCAAAATGAATATTGAAATTGTTTCTAACTTCAAAAAAACATTTGCTGGCATAGTCGCTCCAACAGATAGTCCCAATAAAATTATAACTATATTCATCAAATCATTTTGTGCAGTCTTAGCTAATCTATCAACTACTCCACTTTCTCTCAATAAATTACCAAACATCATAACTGATATCAATGGAGAAGCATCAGGAACCAAAACACTCACTATAATTAATGTTGCTATAGGAAAAATAATTTTTGTTCTTTTTGATATTTTTTTGGAAGCATAATCCATTCTGATTCTTCTTTCATTTTTTGTAGTAAATAGTCTTATAATAGGTGGTTGAATTATTGGAACCAAAGCCATGTAAGAATATGCTGCAACAGCAGTTGCACCTACTATATCCATAATATTTAAATTTGGAATACTTTGACCAATTTCTCTCATTCTAGTAGAAATAAAAATAGTAGTTGGTCCATCAGCACCTCCTATAATTCCAATTGAAGATGCTTCTAAAAGTCCAAAGTTAAACCAAGGCGTCATTCCTAATAATAATGCTCCCAATAAAGCAGCAAAAACACCAACTTGTGCAGCTGCTCCAAGTAATAAAGTTTTGGGGTTTGCTAGAACTGGCTCAAAGTCAGTTAGAGCTCCCATACCCAAAAATACTAACAAGGGTAAAATATCGGTAGATAATCCTATATCTTGAAAAATTTTTATGAAACCATCCGGTTCCCCATTCCCTCCAACTCTTATTAATTCTCCCATCGGTAAATTAGCAAACAAAATACCAGAAGAAATAGGGATTAGTAACAAAGGTTCCTTTTTTTTGACAATCCCGAAGTAAAATAAAATAGCGGAAACAATCCACATAATTATTATTTTAGGATCGTAAAATAAACTTTTTAATCCTTCAAATATAGGCTCAATATAATCAATCATTTATAAAACTTTCATCATTTTAAATAACTGTGAATAAAACTTGATCAAATTGTACATTGTCATCAATTTGTATATTTATAGATTTGATAGTACCATTTACCTCAGATGAAATGGTGTTTTCCATTTTCATTGATTCAATTACTATAAGAGGATCACCGACCTTTATTTCTTGACCTTCTTTTACTATTATCTGAATCACTTTTCCGGGCATTAATGCTGTTATATCGCCTGCTTTTTTACCTGGAGGAGTAATAGGAGTTTTAACTTTTGAATCCTGATTCTCTAGTTTAGATTTTATCAAATCTTCCGTTGATAAATCTTTTTCTTTTTTATATTTCGATTTATTTACAACAATAATCTCTTCATTAACTTTCACCTTATAGGTTTCTGAAGTTTCTTCCAAAATTTCAACATGAAATTTTTCATTATTTATCATAAATTCAAATTGATTCAAAATTACTTCCTTGCAGATCTTTTCAAAAATATTCTTGATCTGTTTACAGTAATCCAAGAATTATCCTTGACTACATATTCAAGATCGTTATTTTGTTTAATTTTGCTTTTATTAAAGAGAGCCACTGCTACAGCGGCTGCTATATCTTTAGTTATTGAATTTTTTACTCCTATCACCTCTTTAACAACAAGGTTATTATCATTTGAAAAAAATTTTCCTTCAAATAAATTTAGAAGGTAAATTGAAAGCATCAATAAAATCAAAACCACAAAAACTACACATAAGCCAACAAGAGTTAGATACAACCCATCTATTACAACATTCAATTTATTTCCTTATATACTTCAAAAACGTCATCATCAGCTATGGCTATTATACTATTATTTTCTGTAATTTTTACCGAAATTTTTTTGTTATTTACATATAGGTCAGTAAATTGATATTTAAAAAATTTACTTCTATTTATTTCATCATTTATATTTCTATTAATTCTGGTAGCTTCAGAGAGTGAAACACCTTGAAATTTTATAGGAATATTTGGTTGCATTTGAGCTATACTTGGAATTTGGTATTTAGGGACAACTCCTATAGTTTTATAACCTCCAACAGTTTGTGAGTCCTGCATTAAAATAATAGGTTGCCCATCGGGAGGTATTTGAACAGTTCCTAAAGTAACTCCATTAGAGATTTCGTTTTGCTTGAAAAATTCTTTTAATGGATCTGATTCTAATTTTATTGCTTGTCGATTTGAATTAATATTGACCATATATTCTCGTGATTCTATTTGATTCTTAAGGTGTTTATTAATATTCTGATTATAAATAATTTTAATGACCCCTTTTGATTCGATATATTTCTTATAAAAATCTTGATTGAAAATCATTGGGGTAGTTATTTTTGGTCTTTTAAAACTTATCTTTTGATTACCCTTAAGCTTGTATTCATCACTAATACTTGAAGGAGAATGGTAAGAATAAGATCTTAAAATTTTATTTAAATCAAATCCTCCACTCACACTTAAATAATGAATTCGTCCCATTTTACTTGGTTTTATTTCTAAAACATCACCAACATCAACATTTACAGAAGAATAAGTTTCCAATCTTTTTTCGTTGTTGATTAAACATTGTTCCGACGGACCTGTGACAGCAATAGAAACTTTTTCAAAGAATTTACATTTAAAATTTCCACCAACTATCTCTATACATGCTTCATTGATATCATTTTTTAATAGAAGGTTAGCAAAAGTAAAAGAATACCGATCTTGACATCCCGAATTAGAAACACCATATTGTTTTAGTCCAAATCTACCTACATCTTGAAATGAAGAAAATAATCCACTTTTTAATATTTCCATCATATTTATACCTCAATAAATTTTACGAAAGATCCAGTTGGTATTTTTGTTGGTGGAATTTTACCTATTTCAAACAGTTTCATTTCTGTTCTGCCTATGATTCTCCAACCCCCAGGAGTAGCAAAAGGATAAATCCCTGTTTGGTCACCAGCTATTCCAACAGATCCTTCTGGAATTTTTGGTCTCGGAGTTTCTAATCTTAAGCATGAAATTCTTTTATCTAGGCCTCCTAGATATGGGAAACCTGGCATAAAACCTATCAAAAATACTTTGTACAGAGGTTTAGTGTGAATTTGTATAACTTCTTTTTCAGATAATCCAACAATGGAGGACAATCTTTCAAGATCAAATCCATCTTTACCTCCATAATTTACAGGGATTTCTATTATTTCTTTTTTGGAATTATCAACAAAACCAACAATTTCGAATTCTTTCATTAAATCAACAATTTTTTGTTTTATATGATAAAAATCAGTTTTCAGTTCATTGAAATCAATAAATATAGAATGATATGTTGGATAAAAATCTATAATATAATCGCTACGATTATCCAAATTGTCAGTTAAAAATGAAAAAAGGGAATGAACGACTAAATTTATCTTCATATCAATAGACTTACCTAAAGAAATTTCAATCGTTGATTCTCCGTGATGGATTACTTCATAATCCATCGTCATAAAATTTCACACATTGGTACAATATCAATATCATTTTTTTTAAGATTATTAAATACTACATTTGCTATTTCAACGGCACCTTTTGTATCACCATGAAGACAAATTGTATCTGCATCAACATTAACATAATCTCCATCAAATGATTGTACTTTTTTGTTTAATACTATATCTAAACTTCTCTTAGCTATTAATTTCTTATCTGTTATAACCGATCCTTCTATGTTTCTTGGGCATAATGATCCATCTGACATAATTTCTCGATCAGCAAATGCTTCTCGAGCATATTTTACATTTGATTCATCTGCCAAATTTTCCCATAGAGATCCTGCAAGAACTACATGAATAATTTCTGTACTTATAGACTTAATAGCTTTAATTATAGAATTCGCGACCATTGGGTCATTTACTGCTTTATTATATAAAGCACCGTGGGGTTTCACATGTTGAAGATTCTTTAATCCTGTAAATCCAATCATTGATCCAACTTGATATTTAATAATATTTTCTATTTCTAAAGAATTTAAATCCATATTTCTACGACCAAAGCCATGTAAATCTGGATAAGAAGGATGTGCTCCTATTTGCACATTATTTGAAAGTGCTAGATCTATCGTTATTTTCATCCAATTAGGATCTCCTGCATGAAAACCGGTAGCTATATTTGATGAAGATATATAAGAAACAATATTTTCATCTTCACCAAGCTTATAGGTTCCAAAAGATTCTCCAATGTCAGCGTTTAAATCTATTTTCTCTTTCATTAATCAAACCTTCAATCTAAATTAATCTTTACTCCATTTGAATAGGATTCGAAAATTGCATCAGTAAATTTCATATACTTAACTCCATCTGTAAAAGACGTATGGGTAATTTCCTCTTTCCCTCGAATTGCATTTATAAATTCATCTTCTACTCTCCAAGAGCCTTGTTCATCATTTGGTACTAATATTTCAGACAGAGAAGTTTGCCCTTTTTGTCCTCCATAAATTTTTAGGTTAGGAGCACCAGCATCTTGAGTAGTTTCAGTTTTAATTACTAATACTCCTTTAGTACCATGTATCCACATTTCTGATTCAGGTGCCATGCCTGATACCATAGTAAACTGTAAATTCGCTGTTCCTCCTGCTATCATTTCACATAATAAATCCAAATGATCTGGAATGTCAGTGAAAACAAAATTACCAGTTTCATCTAACCGTGGATTCATAATAGTTTGGGCATTTGCTAAAACTGATTTGGCAGGTCCAATCCATCTCATAATCGCTTCATACCAAATTCCCATTTGCATAATATTATTACCAGATAAATCTCTATTATTTCTCCAATGAAAATCTTCATTTTTCTTTGGAAAATCATTACCCGCTGTAACCATGCCTCTTAAATTAATCAAATCCCCTATATATCCTGAAGAAATCAATCTTTTTATAGTTTTATCTATAGGAAGGGTATGTGGGGCTGGTACTATTTGGGCAATTAATTTAGGATGTTTTTTTGAGCAAGAAAGCATTTCTTCTGCTTCTAATGAATTCATGCACATTCTTGCTTCACACAAAACATGTTTTCCTGATTGTAAAGCTTCTATTGTTAAAGTTTTATGCAAATACGGCCAAGTACCAATTACTATTGCATCAAGTGAGCTATCTTCTATCACTTTTAACCAATTATCATAATAATTTTTAATTTCAAATTGTGAAGCCACGGCACTAGAAGATTTAACAGATCTGTTTGCAACAGAAACCACTTCCACTCCAGGAATTTTTTGAAGTAGAGGTATGTGTTTTAGGGTTGTATTTGCACCAGCTCCTATTATTCCGACTTTTATTCGTTCATACATATGTTACCCCTCAATTGTTTACTTTTAATTTTATTTTAATTTAGACTTAAAATTGTAAAAATTATATTTTTAGTAACTAAATATTAGGATTTATATTATTTTATGGAACCACAAACTGTAAATAGGTTAAGTGATGGGTTAGAAATTTATTGGAATGATGATTTAGTATGTTTTTATCCCTACAAGTACCTAAGATTGCAATGTGCATGTGCAAATTGTGTTGAAGAACTCACAGGGAAAAAACTATTAAATATATCAGAAGTAAGTGATGATATTATAGTAGTAGATTACCTTATCGTAGGGAAGTATGCTATTCAACTTCTCTGGTCAGATGCGCACGACTCAGGCATTTATCCATATTTAAGCTTAATAAATTTTGCACTAAATGATGAACAAGCAAAATGTAATAATATAAAAAAATTATTAGAATTTGTTAATAGTTTTTCTAAAGACAATTAAGCACCCATTATCACTTTTACTGTGCCAATAACATCTTGACTGTTAGGTAAAAAAGCATCTTCTAACCCCTTACTATATGGCACAGGTGTATGTGGAGCAGTAACTCTTTTAACTGGCGCATCCAAGTAGTCAAAGGCTTTATCTGAAACTATGGCAGCAACCTCACTTGCCATACTAGCACGAGGATTATCTTCATCTACTATGACAATTCTATTAGTTTTCTGAACAGATTCAAGAATTATGTCTTCATCAAGTGGAGATAAGGATAGCAAGTCTATTACTTCTGCATATATATTTAATTTCTTTAATTCTTTAGCTGCTTCCATACAAACTACAGATGTATAACTCATTCCCACTAAAGTAATATCACTTCCTTTTGATAAATATCTTCCTTTACCCAAAGGAATTTGGTAAGTTTCATTGGGGACAAAACCTTTCAAATTAATTAATTTTTTATCATTCACAACAAAAACTGGATCATCATCTCTAATTGCTGCTGATAGTAAACCTTTTACTGAATAAGGATCTGAAGGTGTTACAACTTTTAGTCCCGGGATATGAGCAAGAATAGAATAAAATGCGCTTGAATGCTGCGCCGCATGGCCTGTTCCTCCTCCAGATCTAGCAAAAAGTGTCAATGGAACTTTTGTTTGCCCTCCAAACATATATCTACTTTTAGCCGCATTTGATAACAATTGATCGAATGCTACTGTAGTGAAATCAAAGTACATTAAATCTACTACTGGCCTTAGCCCAGTTAAAGCCGCACCTATTGCTGCACCTACGAAACCTGCTTCTGAAATCGGAGCATCAACAATTCTATCTTTACCAAAATCTTGAACCAATCCTTTTGTTGCTGCAAAAGGACCTCCCCAAGCATCCAGTGGTTCTTTTGTTTTTTTATCAAATCCTCCAGAAATATCTTCTCCTATAATTAATACGTTTTTATCGTTGTTCAACTCATCTCTTAGAGCTTGATTGAAAGCATCTCGATAGCGCATTTCAGTACCTTCAACATTTTTTCCAGGACCTATTTTATCTGGTTCTTCAAACAATATAAATTTCCTTTCAATATTCTTATCTAAAACCTCTTAGGTCATTAGAATAATTAACATACACATCTTCATATAGGGTTTCTTCTGGAGGCAATGGGCTTGAGAGTCCAAATTCTACGGCATCTTCAATTTCTTTTTGAATCTTCTTCTTTATTGCATCTAGTCTTTTTTTATCAATTAGTTTCTGCTTTATTACCCTTTTTTCAAAATTTATAATACAATCTCTTTTTTTCCATGAATTTTCTTCTTCTGATGTTCTATACTTCTCTGGCTGATCTGCATGAAAATGACCATGATACCTGTAAGTTTTCAATTCTAGTAATGTTGGTCCTTTACCTTCTCTTGCTCTTTTTACTGCTTGTTCAGCTGCATCGTAAACTGCAAAAACATCCATGCCATCGACTATTACTCCTGGTATATTGTACGATGCTGCTCTATCTGCAATATCATCGATAGAAACAGCATACCATGCAGGTGTAGCTTCTGCATATTGGTTGTTTTCACAAGCAAATATTACTGGTAATTTCCAAATAGATGCTAAATTCATTGATTCATGAAGAACTCCTTGCGATGAGGCGCCATCTCCAAAAAATGCAACCCCTATAGAATCTTTTTCTTTCCCTTGATATTTGGCAGTTAAAGCTGCTCCAACAGCCAAAGGAATAGAAGCTCCTACAATTGCATTTGCACCGAGCATTCCCTTCGAAAAATCTGCTATATGCATCGAACCACCTTTTCCTTTACAATTTCCCGTAAATTTCCCCATGATTTCAGCCATCATTTTTTTTGTCTCTAATCCTTTTGCTATACAATGTCCGTGCCCTCTATGAGTTGATCCAATCCAATCCTTTTCTGTTAAATGTGCACAGATTCCTGTGGGTACCGCTTCTTGTCCATCAGAAGGGTGAGTCACACCCATAGAATTCCCTTTATAAGTTTGTTCCAACATTGCTTCTTCAAAAAATCTGATTCTATTCAATGTTTCATAGATCCATTCCAATTTATTTTCGATTTTCAAAGTTATCCTTCGTATTAATTCAATTATTTTATTCTTTACATAATCAATTTTTACTATTAGAGCATTGATAATAAATATAGTCTACAGTGACATTATTTATATTTTACTGATTAATTGGTTATTATTACGTTAAAGATGGCTTAAAACTTCTTGAAGTTCTAATATTAACGAAGGTAAAATTTGTATGGCTGATTTTTTATTGTTTTAAATATTTAATCATCAAAGGCTATGTGATAAGTATGTTTATTGAGGCAATACTTTACTATAATTTTTGACCGTATGATGAGGAGAAATCAAAATGGATCCATTGGCACCTAATGCTAATGATTGGAACAATTTAGGAATTATTATAACTTTTCTATGGCTAGCTCTGATTTCAGCTATTATCACAGGACCAACTTTACTAATAGCACATGCTATAATTCCTTCAGCCGTAGCTACTAAAACAATCGATAAAAAATATGACAAGCTAAGACCTGGGTTATATTTGATGGGGGGTATAGGAGTAATATGTATAATTCTTTTCTTCTGTTTAGCAGGATTCCAGAGTTATGCAATTCTAAAAGAAATTTATCCTAGTTTTTGGCAGTGATATTTTAAATTCGATTAAAACATATTAATAAAAATACGAGGGAAACAATCTTAAAATCATTTATAGCATTTATAAAAGAAAAAGATAGGACAACTCCTATATGGGTTAAAATCATAGTACCTATTATTGGATTAGGGGGGCTTTCCACTATTGCAATCTTAGCAATCTTATTCGCTGGGTTAATGAATGCTTGGTTGGGACAACCTCTACCCGTATTAGGTTTTGAGCAAACCTTTGATCAACCAATAAATTTCCCACACACAAAACATGCAGGTCCGGTGACGGAAGGCGGTTTAGGTATGGATTGCACCTATTGTCATAGAACTGTAGAAAATTCCTCCACTGCACACGTTCCTGCAGTGGAACTTTGCGCAAGTTGCCATAGAGCTATTGGGTCTGAAAGTAGCGAAGAATTAAAAAAATTAAGAGAGAGTGCGGGTATTTATTCAGAAAATAATCAAGTAATAGTTGATCCTAAAAAGGCATCACCAATCAACTGGAAAAGGGTGCATAGATTACCCGATCATGTTCGGTTTGTTCATTCTGCTCACATTAACTATTTAACAAACAATCCAAATGCAATAAAAAATATACCCGAGCATTTAAGTATCTATGGAAAAGAAAATGTTTTATCTTCAGAAGTGTGTTCAACTTGCCACGGAGATGTAGCAAGTATGGAACAGGTGCATCAAGTTGAACCTCTCAAGATGGGACAATGTGTTAATTGCCATAGAGAAAATGGAGGACCAACCGATTGTGCTGCATGTCATCATTAATAAACCAAAAATATTTGAGGTAATTTTATGAAACTGAACAGGAGAGAATTTTTAACTCTTAGTGGTAAATCTGCAGCTGGGGCTGTATTATTTGCCGCTTGCTCAATTCCTGAAAAAGAACTCATTGTACAAAGTCCAGTAGATATGCCTGAAGATCTTGTAAGAGGTGTAGATGAGTGGTATGCAACAAATTGGAGTGAAGGAGCTCCGGGAGATGGTATTTTAGTGAGGGTACTTGAAGGAAGAATAAAAAAAATAAAAGGCAATCCAGATCATCCAATTACTAGGGAAGGTTCTAGAACTATTTATGATACTGCCCTACAAATACATTATAATCCTGATAGATTAAATACCTATAAAGTAAGAAGATCAAAAAAAGGGATCCTTTCAAATACTTCAGAAACTGAAGCTAATAAATTAATACTTGAAGCAACTAATAAAAATAAAAAAATTGTAGTTGTAACTAATCCAACTAAAAGTACATCAGGCTGGGTTTCAAAAGAATTTGCTCAATCTAGAGGCGGTAGATATTTAACGTATGATCCCTTAGATCAATATAATTTATATGATGCATTAAATGACCTTTTTGGTTCGTATGATTTACCTATTATTGATATCTCTAATTCTGAAAATGTCTTATCTTTTGGTGCAGACTGGATAGGTGGATGGATATCTCCAGCACATTACTCGTCTAGCTATGGAAAATTACGATCAGAGAACAGAGGTTACTTTGCACATGTTGAGCCACGACATTCTATAACCTCAGCTGCAGCAGATACATGGCTTTCTCCTTTCCCAGGAACAGAATCAGAAATTGCCTTAAGTATAGCTAATGTTATTATTAACGAAAAATTAGTTTCAGATCAACAAATTTCTGATTTTTTGAAAATATTTCCAGATGGAAAAATTGAATATGGATACAACCCTTCAGATGTAGAAAAAAGAACCGGAGTAAGTGCCGACAAGATTGTTGAAATTGCGAGAAAAATCTCCAACGGAAAGTCAGTTGTATTTGCCGGAGGATCTACTTCAGCTTATACAAATGGTAAATATAACACTTTTGTTATATATGCTCTGAACTTTCTATTGGGTTCTGTAGGTAAGGAGGGTGGACTAATATTAAATCCCAAAGTTGAAGTTGATTACATTGATGGCTCCAATAAAAGTAATTCTATTAAAGACTGGCAAGAAGAGTTAGCTCAATGGAGAGCAGGTTATGTTGATACAGTGATCATTAAGGGGGTAGATTTAGTATATTCAATGCCAAATTCTCTGGATGTAAAAGGAGCATTGGCTAATGTAGAAAATGTTATTTCATTTGGAACATCTATGAACGAGACCTTAGAAGCATCTGATATCATTATCCCAGAAACAACTTTCTTTCAAGATTGGGGTGCAGAAATACCTAACCCTCTTCCAGGTTTCAAAACTATTTCATTGCAACAACCGGTTGTTACAAAAAATAGTCCAGGAACAAAAAGTACTTCAAGTTACGTAGACAAAATAATTGAGTTAGAATCTTCATTGGGTAGTAGTGCCAAATCGGTAGTAAAAAAAATATTTGATAATGAATTTAATGATTCAGATAATGGCGGTTCTGTAAAAGCTGGAGATAAGGGGAGTTTTCTAAACGGAGTTCAACAAAGAGGGGGTTATTGGAATATTAAAGAAACGTCAGATCAAAAAACACCTAGATTGAAAAATCCATTTACACACAGTATCGAAAATACTTTTTCTACAACTAATGATTCTAATGAATTCCATCTTATTCCTTTTACTAATAATTTAAATAATGGGAAATTGGCAAACATTCCATTTGCTCAACAAATTCCAGATCCTATAACTTCTGCTGCGTGGCAAACTTGGGTTGAAATAAATTCTCATCAAGCTGAAGAAATGGGTATAAAAGAGGGAGATATCATTTATTTAAAATCTGATGCAGGCGAAATAAAATGTCTGGCATATCCTCATCCAGCCGTCCAACCAAGTACTATTTGTGTCCCAACAGGCCAAGGAACTTTACGTGGAGGAAGATATTCAGAAGAAAGAGGCTCTAATCTTTTGAAAATATTATCTGACAAATTAGACCCAGAGACAGGATCATTAGCATGGGCGTCTACAAAAGTATCAGTAAAAAGAGCTGGAGGTAATAAAAAATTACCAAAATTTGAAGGAACTGTTGAGGCATTCCCTGTTGAACCGGGAATTCCTATTTTAATAGTGGCACCTGGTGAAACTGCGCATGAAGCAGAAAAAAAGAATCATCATAAATATCAAGAGCAATTAAACCTAATTGATAAGGATAAAAATAATAATCACAATGGAATTTCTGGTGAAAAACATTAATTTAAGGGAAAGAATATGGTTATAGAAAACAAGGATAGAAGTTGGGGGATGGTGATAGACACAGACAAATGTACTGGTTGCAATGGCTGTGTTATTGCTTGTCAAGTTGAAAATAATGTACCTCTTAATGACCAAAATAAATTTGAAAGAGGAAGAGTTATGTCTTGGATGAGAGTTGAAAGATATTGGGAAGGTGAATTTCCTGATGTTAAGGCAAGATTCATCCCAATTCCTTGCCAACACTGTGCTAATGCTCCCTGTGAACCTGTATGTCCCGTATACGCAACTTATCACAACAATGAAGGCATGAATATTCAAGTCTATAACAGATGTGTAGGGACAAGATATTGCGCTAATGGTTGCCCGTATATTGTTAGATTTTTTAATTATTGGGAACCAATTTGGCCAGAAGAAATGAGAAACCATCTAAATCCTGACGTAACTGTTCGTAGTAGAGGAATTATGGAGAAATGTAGTTTTTGTATACAAAGAGTTAGAAGAGGTGCTCGAAAAGCCAAAGAGGAAAATAGAGAACTGAAAGATGGAGAGATAACTACAGCTTGTCAAGATGCATGTTCAACTCAAGCTATAACTTTTGGAGACTTAAATGATCCTCAAAGTAAGGTTTCTAAATTATCAAAAGATGATAGAAGTTATACATTAATGCCTCAATTTAATACCGATCCAAATGTTATATATTTGGCTTCAATCAAAGTAAACAAAGAAGAATCTCAAGAGGAAAAGGCACAGAGTCATGACTAATCAAAAAAAACATTTTTGGCCTCCATCTGATCCTTCAGTGGTTAGAACCGAATTAATAAACAATACTAAAAAAGGAGGTTCGGCCTTAAAGAAAATAGTAGTTTCTTTAATTCTACTTTCTCTGTTTATAATAGTAGGAATTATTGGGAAAGTCATAATTGATGGTAATGATCAAACTCAGTGGGGTTATGTTGCCGCAATATTAGCTTTTATTTTAAGTGCTACAGGAGGAGCTCCGATGGTAGCAATAGCTCCATTAATTGCTAAAGCAAGCTGGGCAAGACCTATATCTAGGATAGCTCATATCATTGGATCGGTAAGTATAGTTAATGTAATTATAATGATTCCAATTTTAAGAATGCTTCCTCCTCTTATAGTTGATGGTACTAGAAGAAGATCAATATGGTTTGAAGCTCCAAATTATAGCCCACATTTTTGGGATACTTTAGGTCTAATAATGCTTGCAATTACAGGTATAGCATTATTATATTCTTCTTCAATTCCTGATTTTGCAGTTATGAGAGATAGTTCTGATGGAATAAGAAAAAAAATTGGAAAAATATTATCTAGAGGATTTG
>Ga0066372_10000608_pt1 | contig 13614 bp, 9 predicted proteins | sample Knorr_S15_td_250_FD_77011 | JGI IMG/M metagenome (GOLD analysis project Ga0066372, IMG submission 77011) | Marine microbial communities from Southern Atlantic Ocean transect - Knorr_S15_td_250_ad_251m_LV_A | ecosystem: Environmental > Aquatic > Marine > Oceanic | place: Southern Atlantic ocean... | reverse complement strand
TAAGGGATATACACTACTCGTGTACTGTTACTGATATAGATTGTGCAAGGCTAGACCTACTAAAAAGCCTCAATAAAGAGGCTTATATAGTTAGTTATATAGGTTATATGTTAGAACGTGCCGCCATCGATGGTTCCACTAGCTTGTGGGACACCGCCTGAAGTGAAGCCTAAGTGTTGGTATTGCGTACCTGTAATGTAACTTATAGCCGTACCGCCAGCATTGCTTACCCAATAACCATTGCCAGTATGAGATGAGACACCTGTACCACCATCTGCTATCGGAACATCTGTGCCTCCAGCTCGATACATAAGGTTACCCTCTATAGATAAGTCACCTGCTGAGGCTCTGGCTAATGTAGAGTCTGAGGCTGCACCAACATTGATTGCTGTGAATTGTGGTGAGTCACCGGTTCCCATGCCCATAGATGTTCTAAGGGTAGCACCTGTCTCTAAGACAAAGTTACTGCCATTGCCTACAATCATTCCGCCATCGGTTACTGCTAATCCAGCTACATCGGCTAATTGAGCATCGTATGCTTGGACATCTGAACCAATCGCTAAGCCAAGGTTAGTCCTTGCGCCACTGGCTGTTGAGCTTCCTGTACCACCATGAGCTACTGCAACGTCTGTTGCTGCCCATGTACCAGTACCGATAGTACCAAGGGTTGTAATAGTGTTTTGACCAATATATGTAGCTGCAATGGTAATTGCATCTGCAGAAACTGTAATCTTATCGGCTGTTCCAACCGCATCGATGGTGTTACCAGTTTTGGTTAAACCATTTCCAGCTGAAATTTGACCAGCACCAGAGAATTGTTCAAAGTTTATTGCTGTTGTGCCAAGTGTTACTGCACCGTCAGTTGATAATACGTAACCATTGTCAGCATTCGCAGTACCTTCTTCGGTAAATGTAAAGGCTCCAGCCGTTAATTCAGAGGCTGCATCAGCATCTGGAGTCCTAGTCAATACAAATGCTGCTCCGGCACCACCTGTTGCTGTTACTTTATAGAAACCATTTTGTGCCGCTGCTGCTTGGTCTTTAACAAGAATTCTGTCATTTACTGCAACTGCTACACCATCAACACTTAATGCACCATTAGCATCGGCTGTTAATGTACCTGCGCCATTGTTGTATGTACAAGCAGCTAACGCAGCTGCTGTAGCAAGTCTTACGGATGCTTTAACATCTAATCCATTCGCTACTGAGTCAACATATGCCTTATTGGCAAGGGAATCTGTGGTAAATCCGGCTCTTCCAGCATATCCGGAAGGAACTGTGACCGTACCTGTGCCATTTGGCGTTAAATCTAGGTTGCCGTTCGCATTAGTTGTTGTAATTGCATTGCCATCGACCGTTATATTATCGACATCGAGGGAAGTAATTCCATTTAAATCTGTAATTGTACCGCCTAAAGAGGTATCATCGCTACCAATTGTTATACCATCATTGGCTAATTTTCCATTTGCGATTGAACCGGCTAACTGAGCGTTGGTAATACCTAAGGCTTTGACCGTTACTGCACCAGATGTTACACTAAAGTCATCCGAACTGAATGATGCGATACCTTTATTGCCTGATGTGGCATCTTCACCGGCAATTGTGATTGTATTATCAGATACTGTAGTATCAATACCTTCGCCACCGCTGTATGTTATTGTTTCGCCAGTGCTTACTGAATCATTTGAGCCTGAATCAGCTGCAATACTTAATGTGCTTATTACTGTGGCAAATGATAGGTTACCTGAACCGTCTGTTTTTAAGAATTGACCATTTGTGCCATCCGCCGTCGGATGTGACAATCCATCAAGGATAACCTTACCAGAACCATGTGGTGTAATGGTAATATTACCGTTTGTGTCTGTTGATGTGATGGCATTGCCGTTTAATGTTAAATTATCGACATGTAATGCGTCAATTTTTGAATTTGCATCTACGATTATCGCTGATGACGCTGTTAGCGTACCAGCTGTGTGGTCCATCATATCAGTATATAACTGACCACCTATGATTTTTGCTACTACATCAGATCCTGATGTTTCACCTATAAAAAGTTTATCTGAACTAAATGAGTAGGCTTGTTCACCAACCGCTAATGCATTTGTCGCCGGTGAGCCAGTCCCCGTACTATATTTAGTAATAATTACTGTACCTGACATACTATCTCCTAATTAAATTAATGCGCACGATTGCTAAATACATTTTAAAAACTCCCGCCTATAACTTTTAAATTTGCGTTTTCTACCTCAGGTACCACCTTAAAGGTTGATGATGAATTGTCCCATAAAATGACTGATCCATCGATCCTTTGGCTTGTATCCACATCTGTTAAAGCCGATAACGTTTGACCTGTAGTAAGTAATAATTTTTGTGCCTCTATTCTCTTTTGACTTGCCGAATTAGCTGCTAAGCTTCTCTTCGTAGTAATTTTTCCCTGTAGTGCCATATTATTGTGTTACTCCTGCGTTAACCGTTACTTGTCCTTCGATAACTCTTGTTTTATATCCTGTGCTTGTTTTTGTTATCTCTACATCATATACATACCGACCTGCTTTCATTGCATTCGTCTGAGTATTACTCAATCCTATCGTAATCTCTCCTGTAGAAGCTCCTGTAATTGTACAAGTAAAATCTACCTTTGTACTGGATGTATAAGTTTTCCTTATTTGTCCAGCGACTGTATATCCTGTTAGGTTAGCTAAAGTTCCATCTGAATCGTCTACTATGACTTCAGCTGAAAAATCGGCCCCTTGGTCTATACTTATATCTGAATATACTGCCATTTTCCTATATACCTATTTATAATTTATCGTATTTATGAACCTGCTCCATACATCGTCTTAACTGTAGAGCCTGCTGAATTAATTATTAATAATTCAACCTCATCTTTTAATTTTGCTCTTGATACTGCATCATTGACGAGTTCTGTCTCATTTATTGCGTTATCAGCCATCTTAGCATTAGTTATTGCATTGTCTGCTATATCGTCAGTAGTAGTACTTCCTGCTGCACGTGTAGTAACAATCTCCACTGACGCTAAGTTTGTCATAGTAGCTGAACCTGTTACATCACCACTTAGTGTAATAACTGGGTCATTAACGTCAAAGTCAAGTGTACCAGTCGAACCATCATATGTTGCATTAATACCTGATTCAGTATTATTATCAACCATAGCACCAACAGTTGTTTGTATAGTCGTTGCTAAGGTAGCACCATTAACTGTAATAGCATCTGCTTCTAACGTTCCATCAATATCAGCATTACCACTAATATCCAATGAAGCTCCATCAATTTCTCCTGTTACTGTAATACTATCTACGAAAGCATCTTTAAAACGGACACCTGTTGAGCCTAAATCAACATCACTATCTGTTTGTGGTCCAAGAATGCCATCAGCAACATATACTTGTTCAGCATTTGATGCATAAAAGTGTATTTCGTTTGCTGTTTCAAAATCTATTTTAGTCTGATCGTCTTCACCAATCTTAATATCTGCTGCAAGTAAAGATGTTACTGTTGTTTGAGCAGCTGCTAATGCAAAATCTAATGTATTATCACTATCTTCATATGTTACTGCAATACCTGTTTCAGTATTACTACCAACCATTGCTCCAACTGTATCTGATATTGATTCAGCAAGGGTAACACCATCAATTGTTATTGCGTCTGCCTCTAATGTACCGTCAACATCGACATTAGCCGAAAAATAAGCCGTAGGTGCTGTAATTTTAAGATCACCTGTACCTGTATCTGCAATATATGAATGGGAACCATCATGGTAAATCTCTAAGCCGTCTGATGATGTACCAAATATAGCTTTTTTATCATCATTAAAGACCATATGACCTGTCATAGTGCCACCAGTAGATGCTAAACTACTAGCAACTATATTTTGATGTGCATTAACAGCGCCAACAAGTGTTGCGTGGCCTGAATTACCAACAGATAAATTGCTTAAATCACCAATTGCTGTACCAATCTCATTGGTCTTTACTCTCCATTGTTCGAAGGTATTTGCTGTTGTTACGTTTACTGTTGCCATATTATCTCTCTATTAATGTTTGAAGCATCATTTTAATTTCTGATACGTCTTGTTCTACTTTATCTAATCTCTCTGCATCGGCTTTTTTCTTTGCCCTATTTAATGAATATTGTTCACCACCGCTTGACATATTTATAATAGCCCCTGACTTTGTGTCTCTAACTAATCCTGTATGTCCTTGAACTGGTATTTTCATTAGTAATTATATGATGTCCCACCACCTTGACTATTTAAAATTTGTTCAAATAAGTCTTCGTGTTGTTCCATAATCTCCTCATCTACATTTAACATTTCGTCCATTTGGCCTCTCATTTTTTCTTGTTCTCTTTCTAGCTTGTCAACTTTATCATCAAGTACTGCTTGAGTAGTAGACAAACTAAATGTCTGTGTCATTGTCCAACCACCTAAAGCAATAAGCAAGCCAAGAAGTAACATTACAATCTGGTCTTTCATTATGCTCTCAATGCTATAGCCCTAAGATCTTGCATTTTAGGAATATTACTTGTACTTGTAGACCTCATCACAATCTTAACTGCGAATATAGTAAATGCTGCTATAGCTGATGAAGTACCAATATCCCATGTTGTCTCATTGTATTCTGTACCATCTGAGTATGCAACCACACCATTATTACTTGATGGAGTGCCTAACACCCATGATTCTTCATCGAATGTTGCTGCAGTGTTACCAGTCTTATAATATAAGTCAACATATGTGCCATTTGGACGGTTAACATCTAAATATACTTTAATAGCGTCTGAACTATCGTTTAATTCAATTGTTTTTGTAACATATTTGGCTAAATTAGCGCCTGTACTAGCATTTGTTTCACCACTTGTGACATTATCAATCCTATTACCAATAGTAATCAATGAACACCTTTCCATATCAATCACTGGCGATAGGTAATTATTAGTTGAGCTAAATGAGCCATCAAGACGTACTGTTTCTGTACTACCACGCTTAATCACCTTAGGTATTAATGGAGTATAGTTATCATTTGCTACAATAGCAGCTGCAGTTGATGAAGCTCCAAGTGTTGTAGCATTACCTACGGCAGTATCTCTAATTGTCCATGACTGTGATGTATCAGGTAATACAATATTTTGTATAACTGGGTGAATTGTATTCCATGACAAGTTTTGTGTAGCTTGACATGTTGTTCCACCGCCATTACCAGCAGTAATAGCTGCAATATGTCCTCCTCCAGCAACCGTAATGGTATAAGCGTCTTGTGTCACTGCAGTAATTGTATGTATTTTGTTTAATTCATGAGCATATGCTGTTCCAGTGCCTGTTCCAGCTGCGGCTGCAGTAAATACAACATCAGCTGCTGCGGTTGTACCTGACGGCACTCCTGCAGTTTCCCATTGTGCTTGGGTAGTATTACCTACTGCTACAATCTTATATTGTGTGCCAATTACAAACGATCCACCAGCTGTTGTTGATGTACTAAAGTCATATCCGTTAGTTGCTGCAAAGCCAGTTAAGGTTACTGTATCGGAAGCCACCATACCGTGGTCTCTATGAGCTACTGTAAAGACATTAGATGCACTTGCACCTGATGCCACAGTTGTTAATGGATTAGCTATTAATGCACGTGATTGTAATTCACTATTTAATAATACAGCATTATATGCTTGTGAAGTATCAAATACCGCCCTCTTTAAGACAAATGTTAAGTCTTTATTCTGGTCAGCTGTCCATGTTGAAGCATTTTGTGACTTAAATAATACTCCAGCGTATGGTTGTTGTGATATTCTATTACCACTTTGGTCTTCTTTACCAATCTCAGCATAACGTACCAAGTATTTATTAGAGTTTGATATAACAACAATTGCATATTCAACACCATCTTGTAAATATACCGGAGATGGGAATGTAAATGTGGTTGCTGCAGATGTACTTACAGCACTTGGATTAAGTGTTACATCAGAGAATGGAATAATCTTTTGTGTAGGGAATCCATTGACCATTTCGCGTATTGATATATTTACAGGTATAGCAGCATCTTTAGCTGTAAAGTAAAGATCTAATGAAGTAACAAATGCTGCTTGGTCAAGCAATATTGATTGAGCTAATGGGTCATGCCAATTAACTCTATTCCTTCCTGTCTCTCTGCTAGTAGTTGTTGTATCTTCTACTGTTAATCTTGAAATAACTGGGGTTCTTGTTGAAATAATAACATTTTCCCTTGATTCGAGTAAGCCTGAAGCATTATACATTGCTGTAGCTGATGTTTCTGTTACCTCATCATCGTTAGCAGATGATTGAGTCAGTTTAAATTCTTTTTCACCAGTAGCAAAGCTTAAAGCAGAGTTATTTGGTATTAAGAATGAACCTGATACTGCACCATTCGCATCAGTTGTTAATGTAGTAGCTCCTGCTGGGTGAGCAGTAACAGTATTAATACCAACTAATGGGTCATATGTTGACGCTGTAGTAGATACATAGCCTGCTACAGAAGTACCATCAAAGAATGCATATACTTGAGTGGCTGGCTTCATACGTGTAGCAGCAAATGAAACTAATCTTGTTCTCATGAATGGTATAAAGTTAACCTCTACTATACGATCACCTGAACTAAATCTCGATGTTTGTACTTCAATAGTTTGCTGAACACCTGTCCGTCTCATATTACCTGTTTCAGTTTGAATATTCCAGTTACCTGACCTATGCCAGCTCTTTTGACCTGTCCAATTGGTTGTCCAATCATTCCAAACAGTACCAACTTGTGGCTCTAAAGCAGCTTTCATGGCATCAAATTCACCATCATTGTTAATGACCACTTCAGGCCTTCTGTCTATATCCCTCCATTCATCTGTCGAAGGAGTTAATGTCATTGAACCAGTCCAATTAAATACATCGTAAGGGTTAACATTAATTTGACCTGAATATTGTGTTTGTGATATAAGATTACTTGCTGAAGTATTTGTAGTATATGGCAATGTAACCAAGTCACCTGTTTTAACGGTTGTGGATGCACCATCATGCGTTAATCCAACATTACCTGAAGCAAATCCAGGGCGTAATATACGATTCTGTATGTCTACTGATGCTCTATATTCTGGGGATGAGGAGTTAGACATTCTTGTATTTGAGAATGCATCCACTAAGAAGCCTGACTTCCATCGTGGGTCATTTGTTCCATCTAAAATTTGTTTATTCTGTGCTTCAGCTTCTAAGAATGATAGTACTGAATAGTATTCTATTTGACTTATTCTCTTATCAATACGACCAATATCACGCATTGTATAACGTCTATTATCAATAAAGTCAAGGGTTACCTCATCAGGCGTTAATGTATATGCCGGAATAGACATTGTATATAAATGCATTGAATCACTTGGAATTTCAGGTGCTTCTGGATAACGTGATGGAACACCACCAGCTACACCAAATGTACCCTTAGAATCTAAATAAACCTTATCGATTCTTGGTAAATAGAATTGAATATCTGTTTCGAATTGTGAATATCTTGTAGGGCAGAATGCTGTAACAGCTCCTGTGCCTGTAAATACAGCACCAGCATTACCTGTACGTGGTCTAAAGTCAACACAACTTCTTAATTCTAAATCGCCATGCTTAGGGATGTCCTCATAGTCAATAGCTGCATAAGAATCAACTGTAAAGAAATCACCAGCAGAATGGTCAAAATACTTGTATGTTGCAGTAAGTGCCACAGCTGCAGTATAGTTAGATGTAGTCTTTAATGAAATTCTACCAGCATCGTAGTGAGTATCTCTTTGTCCATTGTCTAAATTAAAGTGTTCAGTTACATCAGCACCGCCAGATGTTTCAGTGACAGATACTAATGTATGGATATCTGCATGGCCAAGTTGTTGACCAGTACCAGCATATGATACGCCTGCATTAAAGTTTACAGAGGTATTACCACTTAGTGTTTTTGTTTTATGGTCTAAAGTTCTAACCATAGGAGCAATTAATCTTAAACTATCTCCTTCATATGAACTTAAACCACTAACTGTTACTGTTTGGTTGGCATTACTAAATACATATTCAGCCATATCATCAACTGGAGGGTTATCTGTAAGTCCAGAACCATCATCATTCACTAATATCCAATTTGTATTAAGTGATTTTGAACCAAATACTTCATTAGCAACGGCTGTTGTAAATATTGCACTACCACTTGTAACATCACCAGTTGCTGAATGTATACGATTTGTCTCAAATCTAAAGTTATAATCAGGAGTACCACCATCAGTTATTGTATTGAGTGTCTTAATTCGTTTATATGGTAATTCAAATATTAAACCATCTGGACCAAGATTAAATACATTAGTACTATCAGTTTGAGCAATATTAGCTGCAAAGTCATAAGATGATTGAGCATCTAATTGAGTTGCACCTGTCATTGTACCAGTAAAGTCAAATATATGTAATCTATATCTTGAAGCTGTAGTACCACCATTACCACTTACACGTTCAATTGAACGAGCACGACATGTACCAACTGATGTACCACCACTATTTTCAATATCTATCTTACCAAATGTAGTAATGTCTGGGAAACCGTCCATATTGTCGATTTCAATATAGTTATTATGAGTAATCTCTGTAACTTTATCAGTTACTCTTTCCGATGTCCTTGCTTTATCAAAATGTACATTGGTTGTACCAAGGGTTTGTATCTCATAACCTCTTACATATGCCTTTGAAGGCTCAACACCAAGGGTTAATTTAGTGGCTGTGCCACCTGTATGTGTTTTAACAAGAGCTTTAAATGGATTAACATAGTAGTTACCTGATTCATCGAATGTTCTACGAGCTAATTCATCTGCTAAGTGATTATAATCTGCAGTTGCTGCATTCTTTGTAATATAACCATCTTCTAATCGAGCTATAAGAACAAAATTACCAGTTGTTGCGTTAACTGCTTGAGAAGATAATGTTGCTGTAATAGAATAACGATGTGCACCTGGGGCTGACTCGTTAGGTGTACCTGTAGCATTATCATTTAACGATGAATCACTACCTGAACTGACAAGGGATTCAGTGACAAGTAAGCCTATATCGAATGATACGTTATGTGAATATTTGGATAATACGATTGTTTTAGATTTAGCTGTAACAAAATGCTTTTTAATATAATATATACCATCTTCTAGTGCCACAATAGAGCCAAAACCTGTAGCAGCAGATGCTTTTACTTCAGCTGATTTATTTGCACCATCTGTTATTGTTGCGTTATCTGCAAAAACTGTGCCAGATATGTATTTAACGAATAGAGTAATAGGATCTGAGCCAGAAGCTAATTCTGCATGGACAACCCTAGCTACGTTAGTACCATCAGTAAATTCAGTACCAACTAACTCTGCAACTGTATCGCAATAAGCATTAACAGAATCTAATTTAATATAGTCAATTTTATTATGAAGGTGAACAGCACCTGGTACAACAACTGAACCATCTTTAAAAGTATGGTCACCATGTGATGATACTTGGTGTTGTAATTGTGTTTGTAGCTGAGTTAATTCTCTTGCTTGTACAGCCTTACCGGGTCTAAATAATATTCTTTGATATTGTTCTTTAGGGCTTAAAGTATTGCCCGCAGCTACATCTTCAAAATCGTCCCAATATGGTTCTACGTTAAATGAAATTGCCATATTTCTATCCTATTTAAAATGCGATTACTAATCTTACTGTTTCTACTTGTCCGTCTGACCTCGTTGTTGCTGTCCTATTCTCTATAAACATTACATCACCTGAATGATGGTTAATTAATGGAACAGCTACTGCCGATATTGCGTCACCAGCACCGCCTGTGCCGTTAAAACGGAGATTATCTGAAGCTGTGATTGGTGTAAATCCTGTAGCTTCATTCTGTATATAATGTAATACACCAGTAGATGAATTATATTCTACAACCATTGCATCACCACCACCAACTGTACCTTCAACTAATTGATCTGCTGGGTATGTGCCACTTGTAACCGTTGTTAAACTCTTACATGTGTTATATGCTGCTGCTTCTGCAATTTGAGCAATAGTACCCGAACCACTTGATGTAGTAGCAATAGCTTTAAATACTTCACCCACAACTGGATTACCACTAGTTGAACCTGCAGTTGCCCAATGTGCATCAGTAGAGGTACCCATTGTTAAAATCTTATAAAAGTTACCAACAACCATTGAACCAGCTGCTGAAAGTGTTGCTGATTGAGTAGCTTGTTCAATTGGATTTTTAATTACTGCTATTTGTCTAAAATCATTTGTATCAGGAATTGAACCTGACTCATCACCTGTAAATACTGTATTAATAGTTACATAATGTGCTCTTAAATCATTTGTAGGATCTGCTCCATATCCGCCTGGAGGGCCGATTACTGGTCTGAGCGTTGCTGCTGTAGATGAACCACTTGTGGTTAATGTAACAACTGCGTGGGTATATCCTGTGCCAACGTTAGTCATTGTAACACTATTAATTGCTCCACCAGATACTGTACATGTTGCTGCAGCATTTGAACCATCACCTGTAATAGTGATTGTTGGAGCTGATGTATATCCAACACCTGCAGTAGTTATCTTAAGGTTATATATAGCCCCATCGATTGCATTACCTTGTACAGCCCATTGTGCTGTTAGTCCAGCATCAGCACCAACTGCTGGTTGTTCTGTTAATTTTCTACAAGGCATAAATGATGATGTTAAGAATTTAGTTACATCAGTTGCTGGGACTGTATACATATATTTCCATATATAACCATCGTTAGCTGATACGCTACCGATAACACCTGATGTTTGAACACCAACTGTGTCTGGGTTATATGTACTTGCGCCTGCACCGGCTCTCAAACACATATATACATTATTGTTATCTGATATAACAAAATATGTTTTGCCTTCTATATTTGTATCTCGATCATCATATTCTATATATGTAGTACCAGAAACCCATAGGTTTCTTTTTGTACAATGAATAATATCTGCAGCATCAATTCGCTTCATGGCAAACATGTTTTCCCATAAAGTATTTGATGCGTAGTCATTTTCATATGGGGTGTCCGGAGATGCGTCATCCGTCCATGCGTTTGGCCGTCCCAGTGCCATATAGAATTGATTATCACTTAGACTCTCAACGAATTTATTCGTTGAATCTAGTCTGAATTTGCTTGTGATTATTGCTGCCATGTCTTTTCCTTTATTTTATGAAATAACGAGTGAATTATGTCCACCCATTCCGAATTGTAAACCTATATTGTTATTTATACTATCTTGCACTGTATATCGAGCAAAATCACTATTTGGACCTAAATAACTGAACTTCATGTTCTCCCAATGGTTTTGCATACCTATAATACTATATTGTGCACTACCTCGTGCATAATGGGTATACGATTTCTCTAATATGTGACTGTTAAAACTTACTGGTCCAACTTGATGTGCACCTAAAGTTAACTGTATCTTACCAACAAATGGTAACCAACCATATTGCGCTTGTGTATTTCCTTGGTCTAATGCTGAAATAAAAATCAATATTTCACCAAAGAATTTAAATCCTGCAGGGTGAACTAATCTTGTAAATGCATTTTTCCAATCAGCTACATTCTTACCAGTTCTTAATACATATGAAAATTGCTGATAGTAATAAGAGTCTTGTAAAAACTTTTTGTCTGATAAAAAACCATCATTTGTAGTAAATAATCCTTTAGCATATGTCCTTACAACGTCATTATTTGCTAATGCACTTGTAAAATTTAATCTATATTTAGTTACTCCTGAATCTGTATATACTTCTTCAGTATAGTCTGTAACTGGAGTTTGATAATCGTTATTAACAAATACAACATCATCATCAAAAATAGCTGCTTGAGCTGCATCATTATTTCCATCAACTACAGTAGGTGTGCCACTAATTGTAAATGTATGATTAGGAGTAAATGTAGTTCTATCAGCTTTAATAGCCGTTTCTTGATTTGTCCAAGCTCCATCTGATGGATTAAGTAAATCTTTAAATGGAAAATATGTCTCTACATCATCATTATATATCATTCTAAAGAATGACTTAATAGATTCAGGTGTACCTCTACTTCTATAAAATTCAGCAAGTCTCTTATAGAACATTCTTGGGTCTGTAGCAAAATCTCTTGGTACTGCAACACCAATTTCATTTTGGAGTTCTGTTAATAAATCCTCTTCTACAAAGTCAATATCCCTTTGGGTATCTAATGCATTAAGATAAAATCCTGATTTATTTTGACGCTCTAAATATAATGCATATGTCTTAAGAAATGCAACTAAATCAGGATATGAACCCTCTATATGGTCTGGTACTAATTCATCGATATATGATGATATATTATATTTGCCAAGTGTTGCCATTAGTTACTTACCGTTGTATAATCAATACCAGCAGTTGTACCACCAGTAGCCATAGTATCTATTTCTCCTGTAATTGTTGCAGTTGAGGTATTAATTGTTAATAATTCATTCCTTGTAGGTGATATATCAGATGATGCTGGCTTAACCGTTACATCAATTGTAGTTGACCCTGTAGGTAATGCAGTTGGTTGAAATGCGTCAAGAGTAATTGTTCCAGCCTCTTCATTTACATCACCAACATTAGTAGCTAATACTAAATCTGCTGCATCAACAATTTGAATAATTCGTGTATCACTTGAACTGTCATAAAAATCTTTAAGCTTACCAGTTTCTCCAGCATATGTAAAATTAGTTGATTCTACATAAGAGCCGGTAGTACCTGTAGTAGCATCTAAATCAGTCAATGGTTGATTAAACTTAAGAGTATATTTAGTTGCTGTACCAAGCACTGGTGTAATCTTTTTAGTCATCTTAATACGAGTAATATTAGATAGGATAGCAATATTAGTATCGTCAATCTTTTTAAGAACATTTGAATCTCTATATACTCCACCAAAACTCTTTAATGTATCATCATTATATGCCACAAGTGTATTCCTTATTGAGGTTGCTAAACCAGACGCTGTTACTGTAGCAAGGTTAGGATTAAATTTAAAGTAAACTTCGAGGTCGATATAGGTGTATTCCGGGTCGACAAGAACCGGAGTGATACTTACAACGTTTTTTGGCTTAAGAATATTTGTTTTTATAGTGGTCTTTTGGTCATCGGTGAGTGTTTCAGCTGATAATGGCTTAATGGAGACATACACCTTACCATAATCGGGTACATCATGATCTTCTCCACCCCATACTGCAACAGCTTCAACATCGGCAAATTCGTTTTTAATAATGGCTTTATAATCATCTGGTGTTACAGCCCTATTTTGTGATACGTGCGCAAGAGGAGCATTAAATTTAATAGCTTCTTTAGTTTCCCTTGCAGCACCACCAGTAGCTTTACTTACAAGTGTAATTGTCTCATCACTATTACCATTTAATGAATCAGTCATAGTAAATACTGTGGCTCCATTCACATCTGCGCCTGATGGAATTGTAGAGAATTCTATTTTAATTGAATTGCCATTACCTGGTCTTTTACCTACTATATTATCACCAAATTTAATTTCGTAATAAGAATCTCTTCCTTCCTCTAAAAAATATACTTCACTTGTGCCATCAAGATTAAC
>Ga0066372_10000603_pt1 | contig 13659 bp, 10 predicted proteins | sample Knorr_S15_td_250_FD_77011 | JGI IMG/M metagenome (GOLD analysis project Ga0066372, IMG submission 77011) | Marine microbial communities from Southern Atlantic Ocean transect - Knorr_S15_td_250_ad_251m_LV_A | ecosystem: Environmental > Aquatic > Marine > Oceanic | place: Southern Atlantic ocean... | reverse complement strand
GTTGGAGAAAGCGGTTAAGTTCGAATCCGAGAGTTGGGAGATCCAAGATCATTTAGGTGATGTCTATCTCAAAATTGGTATGAAGAATAATGCAATCGGCGCTTGGCGAAAAGCTACAATACTCAATCCAGAAAACGAAAAGATCCGACAGAAGATTGAAAGATATCACGCGAAAATCAAGTAAATTATGGTACAGCAACTCTTTAGCGTTGGCTCAACAATGGAGTGTAAAAACACTCGCGTTTCTAGTCATGTCTTTCATATATTTATTCCCACTTCATGCCATTGCGCTAATCTGTGGAACTCCAGATCTTTGTACCTCCAATCCCCAGAATGTACCGCCAGTAAACATACCATCATCACCTGCTCAGAAACGCGTACTTAAAATTGGAGACCAAATCTCTTTTTATGGGATTGATTTCCAAAATTATAATCAGTATCGAACTAAAGCAACATTGCGGTCTATCGGCAACTTTTGCTACATTTTCGTCGAGGATTCGCAGTGGCGTCTAACTGTCACAGCCAAAGTTGTTCAAAATCTTAATCGTGTTTTTGAACAACTAACATTATCCGATAGGAACCGAGGTATCTATCAGATAGAGACCCAAGCGTTCGGTCACCCTCCTAACATTGACAACGATGACCGAATCTATCTCTTATTACTTGATATCCCAGATCGTTTTCGATTCCAAGGTGAATTTATCGGTGGATATTTCAATCCTATTGATCAAGCACGTGGTCGATTAGTTCACCCAAAGTTAGGGAAAGCAATGTGGAGCAATGAGCGAGACATGATCTACATTGATACCGACCCCCTCAACGTTGGTAGCAATGAGGGATTTGGTACCGTCGCTCACGAATTCCAGCACCTCATCCACTGGAAACACGACCAAAACGAAGAAATCTGGGTTAACGAGGGCATTTCGGAATACGCCATGTTACTGTGTGGTTATCCATCAGTTGAACATCTCCAAGCATTTGGACAGAAGCCTAATACTTCATTAACCAATTGGCCTGCAGAAGGTAAAAACCAACTGCCGAGTTATGGAGCGACATATCTCTGGATACTTTATCTAGACGAACATTATGGCGGAACAAACTTTGTCTCTTCATTAATTAAGAACCGTTTAGCAGGTATCAGTGGAATAAATCAGGTATTGCAGTTGCATGGTTTCAGACAGAGTTTCTCATCGGTATTCAGCGATTGGAAAGTTGCAAATTACTTAGACGATGTGACCTTTGAACGAGGAAGATTCGGGTATCGCAAAGTTAATATACAAGCCAAAATTCACCGTAAACATCGATATTATCCAATAGATGTAACTGGAGATCGGTTGGAAGGTTATGCTACTTATTATTTGGAATTCTCAAACTTTCGTATTGGCCAACAAATCTCCTTCGATTTTACCAGTGGAGGAAGATTTCCATTTGATATTAGAACTATTGAACTTCTAAAAGGAAAACCAATAAATGTAAATAACTTGCAGTTGTCAAACAATGGAAAAGGAACCCAAATTTTGCCATTTACTGATAAAATGGCTGATACTATTGTTATTATACCGAGTCTCGAAGAATTGCCAAATGTGCTCGGAAAATCAGTTTCATCATACGATTATCGTGTCGAGATTGACCGAGAGATGATTCTGCAAACGTTTGTGTTGCAAAACCCGGTTCATGCCAGATATTGGGAGGTCTTACTGGTATTAAGTAAACAGATTCTGTCGGAGACACCTCGAATTTCAGTTCTAACCGGTCACAAATTGCTCGTTTCAAAAATCCCCATGCAACAGATTCAAGATAATTATGTTTACCAGATATATTTGCCACCAAAAATGGATTCCGATACCATCATTTGGCAGATCTATTACCTTGACAAACAGATCAGTACAGGCAACCTTAATTCTCAAAAAATAATAAGGAGAGAAAGATGAAACAACCAGTTATGTATATTGGGACAATTGGTCAAAGTGTTTGGCGGAGTACAGATTTAGGTGATTCATGGAAACGTGCCAGCAACGGTATATTCGCCGAGGCTGATATACGAGCCATTGCTGTAGATCCAGATAACTCTTCTGTTGTCTTTGCTGGTACAGAAAACGGTCTATATCGCACTGCAGACGGCGCAGAAACCTGGCAGCTTATTGATTCAGAAATGAACGGTTTGCAGATATGGGACATAGAAATTAGTGAAAAGAATCCGAATACCATTTTTGTGGGTACTTGTCCATCGGATCTATTCAAATCCACTGACGGTGGTAAAACTTGGATATGCCTTGATGTTGAACTTGCTGATGAATGTGCGGGTGGCGCAATAATTCCACGTGTAACATCAATTGCCATTGATCCAGAAGACGACCAAATTGTTTATGCGGGTATAGAGATCGATGGTTTTCGTCGCAGCACAGATGGCGGAAAAAACTGGGAAACAATCAATGAAGGTCTAAGCAGCCTTGATATTCATGGCATTTCTGTTATCCCCGGCCAACCCAAAAAAATCATAGTGGCTACCAATAACGATGTTTGTCGAACCGATGATCTGAAATATTGGACACCATTGACGGTGAAAGATTATCTCCCGTGGTCGTATGCACGGGCAGTATTCCATTGTCCAAACGGAGAGAACCGTGTCTACCTTGGAGCTGGAAATGGACCTCCTGGCAACGAAGGAGGTATTTTCTACTCTGTGGACTTGGGAGATTCATGGGAACAAGCTGATTTGGGCATGATGTCAAACAGTACGATTTGGAATTTCGCCTATAATGGTAATGTCGACGATTTGATCGTGGCTTATAGTGTAAGTGGTCAAATTTTTCGGAGCATGGATCATGGAAATTCGTGGCAGAAACTCACACATGAATTTGGCGAAGTGAGAGCATTGGCAATAGCCTCTTAATTTTTGATGAAGATTCTTTTTCTTTCGATTACAGTGCCGTTTCCAGCTACAGATGGCGGGAGGATTCGCGTGCTAAACCTGCTCACCCAAGTGTCAAAAACTGACCAGATTACTTTTCTGGGGCTTGAGACGGCACCAACTGATCAGGAAGGAATAGCTTACCTTGAGAGTTTGGGTATAGTCTGTCATCTCGTGGAAAATCAAGCGTCTCCGCCAAAAATATCGTTAGGTACTATCACTAAGTCTCTCATCCAAAGAAAACCTATTACAGTCGCACGTTATGATATCTCATCCTACAGACGAGAATTAGGTCAACTTATCCAACTACAAAATTTTGATCTAATTCATTACGAAATGTTTCATACAGCCCAATTCTTCGCTAAAGTGGATTTGCCTAAAGTTCTTTCCACACAGAACATTGACTCTTATATTTGGGCACGACTTAGCGAGGAGACGGAAAATCCAGTAAAAAAAATCGTTTATCTGTCGCAGAAGCGAGCTTTTAGACGGTATGAGAAACTAATCAGTCCGAAGTTTTCTATTACAACCTGTGTGTCTGAAAACGATCGGGATTGGCTACGAAAATCTTGTCCTGATTCACAAACCGATGTTATCCCAAACGGAGTAGATCTCGATCTATACCAACCTAGCCACGATGAAATAATACCAGATACACTTCTTTATACTGGCAGTATGGACTGGTTTCCGAATGAAGATGCTGTCATTTACTGTGTCAATGAAATATTGCCGGTCATTCGTTTGAAATGCCCCAATGTTAGATTTCTGATTGTCGGACAACATCCCACAGGAAACGTTCGGAAACTATCGGATTTACCCAACATTGAGGTTACGGGGCGTGTTGAAGATGTTAAACCCTATATAGCTCAATCCGCTGTTTACGTCGTACCGCTCCGAATTGGTGGTGGTACACGTCTAAAAATACTTGAAGCATTAGCAATGGAAAAAGCTGTCGTCTCAACTTCAGTTGGTGCGGAAGGGTTAGAACTCATTAATAACCAAGAAGTGGTCATCGAAAATAATCCAATACAGTTTGCAGCAAAAGTGGTTGAATTGCTTGGAAATCCCGATAGATGTCGGCAGTTGGGTGGGCAAGGACGAAGCCGAGTCCAACGTGACTACGGATGGAAAGCTATCGGAGAAAAGTTAAGATCTGTTTACACCTCACTTTCGGAAAAACCGAAAGAATAAGATTTAGGAGAGAAAAATCATGTCGAATCAAAACATACAAGGTGCGCAAAAACATCGCCAGATAGCAGCTGAGCAGGAAGAATCTGTTGAAGTTGCTATTGTAACAGTCAGTGACACACGAACACCCGAAGATGATATTAACGGTATTTACTTGCGTGAAGAATTAACGAAAGAAGGTCATTCAATTACAGACTATGATATTGTGAAGGATGAACCGGATCAGATTGAGAGCATACTTGAACAACTTGTTGAAAGGAAAGCAAGAATCATCATTTTCAATGGCGGAACGGGTATTACACCTCGTGATCGCACTTTCGATGTGATCGATCGTAAACTAGAGAAACGACTTACTGGTTTCGGAGAGTTGTTTCGCATGCTGAGTTACGAACAGGTCGGTGCTGCTGCTATGCTCTCACGTGCAACCGCTGGAGTCTATCAAGGAAAGTTAATTGTTTCAGTACCTGGTTCCCCAAAGGCTGTTGAACTAGCGTGGGAAAAGCTGATTAAACCAGAACTCCAACATCTAGCTTGGGAAGTCATTAGGTAGTGGGGTAAAGAGGGCATTTTCATGCCAAGTTTGTTAAACTAAATCTCGGTAAACCTCTAGGGTACGTTGGGCAATAGTTTCCCAAGAAAATTCTTCAACTCGCTCTAAACCGAGTTGAATTAGATTCGATCGTAAAACCAGATCTTGAGCTATCATCTGGATTTGGTCAGCTAGCAACTTCGCCTCTCCTTCGGGGAAAGTTAAACCTGCATTACCGATCACGTTGGGAATTTCTCCGGAATCTGAGCCAATAACAGGAACTTGACATGCCATTGCTTCTACCAATACTCGACCGAAAAATTCGACCCAATCGGGTGTTGTTCGTGAGGGTAAGACCAATGTATCCATGCAATTTACATATTTCGGCACATCCTCAGGAGGCACACCATCTATCCACACAATCCGCTCAGATATAACGAGTTGATCGGCTAGCTTTTCCAGCTCGGATCTGTACTCACCACGTCCAACCAGCAAAATTTTACAGTTCATATTCAACTGGGCAGTGGCTTCAACCAACGTGTCTAATCCCTTCATCCTGAGAATGCGACCAACATATCCAATCACGAAGGTTTGATCAAGTCCCAACTCGGATCGCAGGTCTTCCATCTTCATTTTGTAGAACATACGCAAATCAACACCGTTTGGAAAAACGGTTACTTCTTTGGTATAACCACGGCGTCTTAAAATATTGACCCCATTCTCACTAAGAGGAAATGCCATATCTGTATGATTAAAGACCTTTTTCTCTATCCACATAGGGAAAAAACCGAATCTTTGCTTGATGTCCACGCTAAGGGATGTACGGAAAATGAATCGACTCTGAGGACAATACTTGTTTTTGAAACGAATTATTTGGAGAGCGTTCAAACTCCAAGCTTCTTCTTCGAGATGAATGATATCAGGTTGGAAATCGCGAAAATGGGAAATGATATTTTCACGATAGAAAAACCGACTCCCGTAACCGGAAAACCGAATTGGGTAAGCGAATTCTTCACAACACGTTTCTGGGTCTGGTTCAAAGACAATTTCCTGAAAACTCTCGAACCATCGATTAGGACATATGACTCGGATATTAACGTTAGTGTTTTCAGCAATCAGTGCAAATTTTCGCCGATATGGTTTCATGATGTAGGAGTGGGATATTACTAACACTCGCAACATCTGAATTCTTAGCTTTCATCCTCTTCTTGAAGTTTAAGAAAGCTTTGTTGATCTGGCGGAGTGTCTTCCAAGGTGTTTTCCGGAGTGTCTTCTAAGGTGTCTTCCAAGGTCTCTCCCGGAGTGTCTTCCAAGGTGTCTTCACTATTAACTCCGTCAAGCAACTCCATAATTCCTTCAAGCCGAGATCGAAGCTCTTTCTTTTCACGTTCAGTTTCTTCTTGTGCTTCAGTCTGTTTGACTTTCAATTGATATAATTCGGACTCTGTGTCCTTTAACGAATCATTTTGTGCTTCAATTTCTTGAACCTTCAAATCTCGTTGGCGAATTTCATCCTGAAGCCGATCAACCTCTTCTTCTAACACTGACTTATCCTGCCGTAAACGATGGATTAGATTAATCGATTGCTCAATCCGATCTTCTAAAAGCCCGAGCATATCATTTCCTTGTTGTTCTTCAAGCACAGTTATTCCTCCTTTATTGTTTAGTGATCTAATAATTCTTTAAATCCAACTGTTCGTGCATAATGAAAAAGGTATTGTTGTGCATATCCAATGTATTCACCGAAGTAGCTATGGAAGAACTCAAGAATTTGACGTTTTGACGCTTTTCGTTTCAGGTAAAGCCTCTCGGTAATTCTTCTCACCCAGACGTCGATTGGTAAAGCCTCACCATGTCCTAACGAAAAGAGAGACACACAATCAGCAACTTTATCACCAATTCCTCTAAGTGACATCAACTCCTGTTTTGCCACCAAGTACGACTGACTCTTGAGCCAATCTAGATCAAGTTGTCTTTCGGCAACCACTGTAGCAACATTAAATAGATATGAGGCGCGATAACCAAGACCACACTGAAAAAGCTGATCAACGGAACCATTCGTTATCATTTCTGGCGTTGGAAATGTGTAGTCAGTATATCCATCCAACGATATAGGATTGCCAAACTCCTCTGATATTTTCCGGATCATCTGCTTGATCCTCGGAACATTATTGTTCTGGGAAAGGATAAATGAACCGAGACATTCCCACAGGTCTTGGTTCATTATTCGCATACCTCGACATACTCCAACCGAAGCGTTCATATATTGATCCTTGTTGATCGAATCAAGAATTCTTGATAAATCACGATCAAGATCAAAATAATGCCAAAGATATTGCTGAAGTTTTTTCGGATCTGATTCGTCGGAACTTTCGACGAGAAGCGTACTATCCTCTTGACAGATTTTCAATAATCGATCATCAACAATGCCATAGAACCAACCATCATCTTCATACCAACGAAATGCCTGTCCACAACTCAAAGTATGGTACAAGTTAAAATCGCTGATTGGTTTGATCTCAATCAAGCTCGCTGTTTAGTTCCATGCTTTTTGGATCTTGGCAATCGCTTCCACAATATCGTCCATATCCGATCTAGACCCAAGCAAGATATTTTGAAAGAGCCAGACACTCTCGGCACAAACCCGTTCTGTATTTGGGCATGGAAACTCTTTTATTATTTCAGGATATAGTTCAGCAACGCGCTTTATACCTCCCTCTTTTGAAAGTGGGGATCCATACCCACTAGAGCACGGTATACCTTCAGCATTAAGCGCGGACAGAAATTCACTACGTGGTTTTTCACCGAACCCTCCTGCATTATACTTCATCATATATAAATGATACCCATGCTTAGTTACCCATGATTCAAGCTTTGGAGGTGTTATCCCTTCAATTTGTTTCAATTCGTTAAAAAGATAAGCGGCATTCTGATTGCGAATATCTGTCTGCTCTTCCAGCTTTTCCAAGCGAACTAATAGCAGTGCCGCTAAGTACTCTGATGGCCGATAATTCCAACCAAGTCTTGGATATTCCCAGCGAGCACCGTCAGGAGCACGGCCAACATTCATAAATGCGTGAACGAGGTTATGAGATTCTTTGTCGTTAGTAGTTACCATACCACCTTCACCCGAAGTGAGGTTCTTTGAAGATTGAAAACTAAAAGCGCCAATATCACCCAGAGATCCTACTTTTTGGCCATGAGATTCGGCACCATGAGCTTGAGCGCAATCTTCAATAATTTTCAGGTTATGTCGTTGTGCAATCTGTTTTATGGCCTCCATATTTGCGGGATGACCACCCAAATGTACGACAACTATGGCACGTGTTCGATCAGTAATCGCCTCTTCAATGCCTGCAGGATTGATTGTGAAATTATCGGCATCAACATCGACGAAGGCAACAGTACATCGCTGATCGAGGACGGCACTTGCCGTGGCCACGAAAGTATAGTTTGGAACAATTACTTCACCACCTTCTCCTAGGCCATCCAAATCTAGTGTGCCAGCCAGCGCTGCGCTAATCGAATCAGTACCATGTGGCATAAATGTGGCATAAGCTGTCCCTGTATATCTAGCATAAAGTTGACTGAATTCCGTTGCTTTTGAACCAGAAATACCTTCATTCCGACTCAAGTACACTTCACGCATTTTCGGTTCAATGTCTGCTTCCCATTCCTTTTCAGTTACTATAGGCCAACTAGGCCAAGATTTGTTTTGCCTAACAGGAATACCGCCGCTAACAGCAGGTCGATCTTTCATTCCTACCCTCCGATTTTCTGCACTTACGGCAAATTATAACATAGTCATTAAAAAATTAGATACCGAAAATTCAGGGGGCTCTGGTACAAATTGCAAGGTGAATTACTTAATCGTGACTGGTTTTTCAGTTATACCATATACCATCCGAATTGCAAGTACAATCCAATTTGAATTCTAGGGATTTGGCTTAACTCAAATGGAAGCACTATTCAACGGTAATTCAGCTCACGTAATTTTGTATTGATGTTACCTATCCATCTACACGGTACTTCTCTAGTGCGTCCAGATCCAGCTCGCAACCCAACCCAGGTGTTTGAGGTACAAGTGTATAACCATTTGTAAAAGTAAATCCTTCAACAATCAAATCATCGACGCGTGTCCAACTACCGACGAAATCACTTGCCAGAAGGCAATTGGGGGCTACGCTTGCCGCGTGCAGGTAAGATTTCTCTAGAATACCAAGATCATTTCCTGAACCATGCCATACTGGAATGTCAGCTGCTTGAGCAATAGCTGCTGATTTAGCAAAGTTGACCATCGAACCACCGAGGTTGAGATAGTCAATTGCATCAGCACGGATCGCCTTGATTATATCTGATGGATTACTCAAGTGCAAAGCCAGTGGAAACGGCAGCATCTCTCTCATGTACCGATACTGAGCCAGGACATCATCCCGCAACCCTTTTTTCGGTATTGGATCCTCAAAGACCTCAACATTATCAAGTTCTTTTAACTGGCCGGCCAGCTCAAGCGTCTGCTCAACTGTATTAAAGCGTTCATTTGGATCAACCGTTACTTTGAAGTCAGAGCCACCAACCTCCCAGATTGCTCTTAATCTCTCAACCATTGGCTCTTGGATCCGGCATTTAGTTTTGAGCCCAGTAAAACCACGCGCAATCGCGACCTTGGTGCTGCGTCTTGTATCTTCGGGGGTCTGATGCCCGATCCAAAAATCTGCCCTCACTTTTTCCCGGCAAGCCCCCCCTAGTAACTTGTGGATAGGAACTCCCAGCCGTTTACCGATGAGGTCAAAGATTGCTGTTTCAAACGCTTCATATCCAGCCGGATACGGTCCAAGATCAATTTCCCATTGACTTGGCGCTTCAGGCGTTGGTTTTAGCGGCTCTTGGCGGAAGACATTCTGCAGACACATCTTCATTACATCTCTATTTTTCAGCTGTTCAGCAGCTTGAGAAACTGATTCTTTTGACTGTCCCCGTCCGGTTTCCCCAATACCAGTGAAGCCTTCGTCAGTATGAAGCCGGATGATCTGCTTGGGAACCCGTGCCCAGTCAGGATATCCGCCATATTCTTCACTGTGCACAGTTTCTGGAAACACTGGTACCACAACCGTCCAAATATCTACCTGTGTGATTATCATTGAAATATTCCTCACTCTGCGACACTTTTCAAGGAAATGCCGAGAACATATCCTACTTGTGGATTTTAGCATAATTGACTAAGCAATTTATGATAAAATTCGACATCAGATATCAAAAACGCTTTTAATAGCAACCCATTCAAGTTGTTGCCATTCGGCGAGGCGGATGGAATCCGAGATTCGAAGAACACTTTCGAGAAGTCCATCGAGAAATCGGCAAGCCTATTCTCATTAGAGACAGCATACCAGACTGCCATTTGCGATAGCCTAGTGAGTATATTCATTGTCCTTGGGTAGCCTTGGCTCGATTTACCCCTTACCCCTGTCAGAAATTTGCTGACTGGCATTTCCAAATCAGTATCAGTTGCAAACCAACCAAAGAAAAGTCAATTTTTCAGCACAACTAGGCGTTCCTCTTGGCCCGGTTTGGATGTTGGTTGCAGGTTTTTCCCTTCCCACCACAGGGTACCTGAATGGGGTTCACCAACTCTAAGGATATAGGTCTTCTTCATATCATATACACCGGGGCGGTACATTCCCTTGAAAGCACGCGTCACTTTGATTATTTCCTGGCTTTCTTGATCAATAATCTGTACGATAGGATCAGAGATTCCTTCTATTTTAAGATCAGGCAACCATGCAACAGGTTGACGGCCATCCAAGTCCGCTAACCTAAGTTTGACCGGCCAGCCAGGAAACTGCTGTCCCTCCCCAGTAGGACCTACATTGTGCGGCCAGCATTCAACTGTGATCTCTTGTTGTATTTTATCAAATCGAACGACCCCATATCCATCACCAAGACAGGCACGTTTCGAATCACCCGAATCTCCCTTCGCTTCTGCTTTAGGGATGACGTAACGCCGTCTCAGCTTTTGATCCAGCAACTCCCGTCTTTCTGGATTAGCTACGGCGATCATACGGAAGTAATTACCCCAAGCATCAACGAACTCACCTTGAGGATCTTCGACTGAACTAGGGTAAAACCAGCGCCAGAAGATATTGGCCAATGCTGGCACACAGAACTGATAGACAGCGTCAGAAGGTCGTTCGATTCCCAAACGCGAAAAAGTACTCAAGTGCTGGTCTCCACTGATCACCAACGCACCACAACGCTGGAACAAACGAACAGCACGATCTCGACCAACTTTAGGAAATCCATTAGTATCTGCATCCCGAGCTAGTTTTCCTTCAAAGTTGACATGCATAGCAGCGTAAACGGTTTGACTAATAACCACTTTGAACTTCTGATTGGTCCAATCTTGGCCCCATTCTTTCAAAAATTGCAATTGCCTATCTCCCAATAACAATTGTTCAGCTGGATTGGTGATTTTTGGAGGCGTCTTGAACTTACGATCCTCAAGCACGGCAAATCCAACACCTCCATAGTTAAAGCTACAGTAATAATTGCTGATACCATTTAAGGCTGGTGATGGATCATAGGGATCAGGATTATGTCCAGCTTGTGTACGGTGTACCATGTTGACAAAATAAGGAGAAAAGAGATATCCTCCATCTCGGTTGTTGTTGGTCAAACACAATCGTCCGCCCCATCCCCAAATGTTCCCATGATAAACATCATGATCGTCAGATTGGACAATAGCGGGAAGATGATTAGTCAGTTCCCGAAACGACCAGTGCCATAACAACCATTTATACAGATAATCTTCATATGGTGCGCGGCTCTGATCCGTTGGAGAAGGTTTCCCTTGATAAATTTGATCTCCGGTAAAAAACAGGATATCAACCTCCTGCTTCGCAACAACATCAACCGCTTCGGCAAAAGGCATCCAAACGTTGGCTGGTGTCCAACGCCCGACGATGATATCGTCTCCCTTGACTTTTGGTACTTGGGCATGGGCAACACGACCCATCACCCCCATACCAGTAAATGCAGCTAAACTAACATTAGATTTCTCCTCCGGATCATGACAAACTGTAGTGGAATAGTTATAAGTCTCCCCATCCGCATCCTCAAATACCACGCGGGTCTGCCAATCCTTCGACACATCCCAGTTTTCGACGCGGAAAAGCAAATAATAGTCGGGAGGGCTAATAGCCCGTGGCCCATCTATCAATTTCCAAACATTCACTTGAGGATCCTCCGTATCAGTAGTTTTAACCTCCAAACGTGCCACCAAACGACGTCGTTTTTTTTCTAGAGCTTCGCCGAGATGCATGAACTGAGTTCCTAGTTTCAGCGTCCGGTTGGAAAGTGAATAAAGAGTTCCTGCAATTGGGCCAAAGGTTCGATGAGGGTGGAACTGAAGCCTATCTCCGCCAACTTTCAAATCTTCAAAAATATGAGCAACATTTTTCCCATCAGCATGAGCAACCAGAGCGATATTTCCGCGGAGCCGATTAGCAGACATGCTGGTCAATTCACGTGCACCGAGCAATTTCCCGGCATGTTGGGACCACACTGATAAGCGAAGTGTGTAAAGGCCATCAGATTGAGGAATTCCTTCCAAATTGAGCACCATCCGGTGGTATCCCAGCCGAATCATATTTTGAACGATGGTTTGTTGTTGATCCAAAAGTGGAAATGTTGACTGAGTAAGAGAGTGTGCCATATCACGAAACGATAACCCTCCTTCACAAACTGTTTCCACTACGGCTAATACACCACCACCTTTGCCTGAGCTATGATGAATCATGGCCGCACCACGGTGGTCAAGTCTTCCCTCTCCAGCACCAATCAAAAAACCGGCAAATCCCGCCTGAACTGAACCAGGAGAGAGTCGAATCACCACCTCGATTCGAAAGGATTCTGATCTATCACTAAGATCATAAGTCAAAAGATGAGCTGTTCGACAAGGAAGATTATTACGTGCCTGACAAGTTAACGTGCCATTTTTCGCGGTCCAATCCTGTAAACGATTAGTCCAGATAGTGGGACCAGCCCAATGTCGTTTTGGTAGGTTTTTCCAGTTGGCCGCCGACACCATGACACAATCACTTCGTTTATCGAAACGGGTAATTGGCGTTCCATCACTCCATTGACTGGACGCCAATCCAACATGTGGGTAAATAAGCCACAAACTAAATATCCAAACAGCAGAAAAGTACCCATGAATCCATTTAACAGATCTATCATGTTGAGAACATGAAAAACTTTTGAAAACACGACACAACCAGTATGTTGTAACACATGGAATAATCATCACAATTTCTCCTTTTCATTTACTTTCAAATGGGTCCTCTTACTTTTGACTATCTCCTAGTTGGTAAACTGAGTATTGATTATTATCATATATCTTAGATAAACCAAGCGATATTTTTGATGATAGGACCAGATAGGACGCTCCATACTTCTCTGCCAGTTTCTGGTATTCTGTTTTCCCTAGCTTATCGAAGTTCCGCCCGCCTGAGCTATCCAATCTCATGTCTCGCATTCGTCGCCACCATTCGTAAGAATACTCAGCATCAAAATACTGTTGTGTGCCGTCTTTCCATTCACCAACAATTGGTCGCTGTGAAAAAATCCGAAAGCCGGTCATATATGGGGGGGTCAAGAACAGATCAGCTTTTCTGGTGTTTTTTCGCGCCCAAGTTTGAACACCACGCCAACCTTGGCTATCGCGGTCTTCAGAATGAAATCCTCTGTAAGCCGATGGAACGATATAAATTATAACCAACAAAACCGTAATCACGAGGACGGATAATTTGTGAACTAAATTCATTAAATTGGTAAACAGTCCTATAGTAATAGCGGCACAGATGATATAGACCAATAAGCGATCTTCGAAAAAAGTTTGGATCAAACTAATGATACTGTTCAAACTGAAACTAGCAGGAAAACTGTCGTGAGGCGATAAACTCCTGATTAAGATCGCTACCAAGGCGAAAATTGAAATCCAAAGGAGCCGGCTAGAATAGCTTGACGGGCTTTC